>ERZ761602.1873-NODE-1873-length-35790-cov-8.303680_pt1 | contig 35790 bp, 31 predicted proteins | sample MGYA00512165_ERZ761602 | MGnify/ENA primary metagenome ERZ761602 (study PRJEB28899, sample SAMN02445085) | bioreactor sludge metagenome | biome: EBPR sludge; isolation source: Thorneside wastewater treatment plant | place: Australia: Brisbane, Thorneside...
CGACTGGTGCACGTGCATGCCGCTGCCGTTGTCGCCGACGATGGGCTTGGGCATGAAGGTGACGGTCTTGCCGTTGCGGTAGGCGACGTTGCGGATCACGTGCTTCATCCGCTGCAGTTCGTCGGCCTTGCGCACCAGGGTGTTGAACTTGGCGCCGATCTCGCACTGGCCGGCGGTGGCGACCTCGTGGTGGTGCACTTCGACTTCGATGCCGACCTGCTCCAGCGTCTTGCACATCTCCGCGCGCAGGTCGTGCAGCGAATCGGTCGGCGGCACCGGGAAGTAGCCGCCCTTCACGCCCGGGCGGTAGCCGCTGTTGCCGCCCTCGATCTTGGCGCCGGTGTTCCAGGCCGCTTCCTCGGAGTCGATGCTGAAGAAGGTGTGGCCCATCTCGTTGCCGAAGCGCACGCTGTCGAAGATGAAGAACTCCGGCTCCGGGCCGAAGAACGCCTGGTCGGCGATGCCGCTGGCCTTCAGGTAGGCCTCGGCGCGCTTGGCGATGCCGCGCGGATCGCGCGAATAGCCCTGCATGGTGGCCGGGTCCAGGATGTCGCAGGTCAGCACCAGGGTCGGATCGGCGTAGAACGGATCCAGGTAGGCGGTGCTGGGGTCGGGCAGCAGCACCATGTCCGACTCGGCGATGCCCTTCCAGCCGGCGATGGAACTGCCGTCGAACATCTTGCCGTCCTCGAACAACGACGGGTCCACGATGCCGGCCGGGAACGTCACGTGCTGCTCGATGCCGCGCATGTCCACGAAACGCAGGTCGATGAACTCGACCTTGTTGTCCTTGATCAGCTTTTCAACGTTGTCCGCAGACATCTTGGAACCTCGGGTTGGATGAAGGGTCGTGCCAAGCCTTCAGCAATCGCCGTGCCAACTTCCGGAATGCGGCAACCTGTTGATTTTCAATGCTTATCTCCGGACCACCCGCACGCTTAATCCCGCTTTTAGTGCGAATTCTGCAACGATTGCACCATGACGGTGCTTTCACGTTTCCACTATGCTTGCGCGCTTTACGCCGCCCGGACGCGCGCCGCCCATGAACGACCTGCTCGCCGCGCTGCTGCTCGGCATCCTCGAAGGCCTGACCGAATTCCTGCCGGTCTCCAGCACCGGGCACCTGCTGATCGCGCAGCACTGGCTGGGCCCGCAGTCGGATTTCTTCAACATCGTCATCCAGGCCGGCGCGATCCTGGCCACCACACTGGTGTTCCGCCGGCGCATCTGGGAACTGGCCACCGGCTGGGGCGATCCGGCCACCCGCGACTACGCGCTGAAGCTGGCCGCGGCCTTCCTGGTCACCGCGCTGGTGGGCCTGCCGGTGCGGCTGGCCGGCTGGGAACTGCCGGAGACCGTCACCCCGGTGGCCTGGGCGCTGATCCTGGGCGGCGCCTGGATGCTGGTGGCCGAGCGTTTCGCCGAGAAGCGCGGCGACGTGGCCGCGGTGACCTGGAAGGTGGCCGTGCTGGTCGGGCTGGCGCAGGTGGTGGCAGGCGTATTCCCCGGCACCTCGCGCTCGGCCGCGGCGATCTTCATGGCGATGCTGGCCGGCACCAGCCGGCGCTCGTCGGCGGCGGAGTTCGTGTTCCTGGTCGGCATCCCCACCATGTTCGCCGCCAGCGGCTACGCCTTCCTGGAACTGGTCAAGGACGACGCGCTGGGCCGCCAGGACTGGGCCGCGGTGGCGCTGGCCTTCGCCGCCGCGACCGTCACCGGCTTCGTGGTGGTGAAATGGCTGCTGGGCTACATCAAGGCCCACCGCTTCACCGGCTTCGCCGTCTACCGCATCGCCCTGGGCGCCCTGCTCCTGCTGCTGATGCCCGCCGGTAGCTGACCGCACCCCTGTAGGAGGGGCTTCAGCCCCGACCGCACGCCTGGAAGCCCATCGGGCCACGGATGACACGGATCGACGCGGACAAAGCAGATCGAAGCCCCAAGAGCTTCATCCGCATCGATCCGCACTGATCCGCGCCCCCGCTCTCCCAAGGCAAACGCCGCGCCGGCGCACCCTGCATGGCGGGATGCCCACGGCCTTCACCCCATTCCAACCTCTCGCGCGTTTGCATATATCCCCCTCAAGGAGATCGCCATGAAACGACTGCTGCTGTTGGCCCTGCCGCTGGCGCTGGCCGGCTGCCCGAAGCCCGCCGACGAGGCCGCCACGCCGCCCGCGACCGAACAGGCCGCCACGTCCGAGCCCGCCGCCCCCGCCGCCGACACGACCCTGCTGCCCAAGTACCACTGGCGCCTGGCCGAAGCCACCGACGCCCAGGGCGCACGCATCAAGGCATTGTTCGCGCGCGCGGACAAGCCGGTGCAACTGGACTTCCAGGCCGACGGCAACCTGAGCGTGTCCAACACCTGCAACCGCATGGGCGGCAGCTACACGTTCGCCGACGGCACGCTGACCGCCGGCCGGCTGGCCTCGACCATGATGGCCTGTCCCGATCCCAAGCTCGCGGCGCTGGACCAGGAAGTCGGCAAGCGCTTGGAAGGCACGGTCAAGCTGGCCACCACCGCAGGCGAAACCCCGCGGCTCACGCTGACCACCGCCAGCGGCGACGTCCTGGCCTTCGACGGCACGCCCACGCCCGAGACCCGCTACGGCGGCCCCGGCGAGCGCGTGTTCCTGGAAGTGGCAGCCGACACCAAACCGTGCAGCCATCCGCTGATCCCGGACAAGCAGTGCCTGCAGGTGCGCGAGATCCAGTACGACGACAAGGGCCTGAAGACCGGCACGCCCGGCGAGTTCAGGCACTTCTACGAGGAGATCGAGGGCTACACGCACGAGCCCGGCGTGCGCAACGTGCTGCGCGTGGACCGCTACACGGTGAAGAACCCGCCCGCCGACGCTTCGTCCAACGCCTACGTGCTGGACATGGTGGTGGAATCGGAGAACGCGAAGCGCTGAGCCCGTCGCGGCGGCGGAGTGCGCAGGCGCGCATTCCGCCGTATCCGGCTCAGGCCGCCGCCGCGATCGGCGGCGGCCGGCGCAGCACCACCCGCGTGCGCGGCCAGCGGTCGTGCCAGCCACGCGGGTCTTCTTCCTCGCTCAGCAGGACCGAGAACGCTTCGAAGGGCACCAGCCGGCACAGGCTGCGCAGCAACGCCTGGCGGAACGTCGGCGCGCGCCCGGATTCGTCGACCACGCGCGTGCCGGTCAGCAGCTTGCCCACGGTGACGCCGAACGCGGCCTCCATCGCCGTGTAGTAGACCAGCGTGAAGCCGTAGCCGATCACCTGGTCCTGCCACCACGTGGTGGTGTCCAGCCAGGCGGCGACCGCTTCGTCGCCGATCGTGTAGGCGGCCAGGGTCGCCAGGCCTATCGCGCCGACCAGCACCAGTTCGTCGACCAGCCAGTTGCAGAAGCGGCGCCCTTTGCCCGCCGGCGCCAGCGCGGCCGTGGCGGCGGCCGTCTCCTCGACCGCGCCCTGCGGGCTGCGGTACGGATTGTCGTCGGTGCCGTCGGCGCTCATCCGCGCAGGGTCGCGTTCAACGGGCCGTGTTCAGGCTGTAGGTGCCGTGCACCAGCGCCTCGGCCAGCACGTGCCCGTGCATGGCGCGCAGTGCGTCGGCGGCGGTGAAGCGCGCGGGCAGGTCCAGCGTCGCCACGTCCAGCGCGAACACGCGGAAGAAGTAGCGATGCGTGCGCAGGTCGTTGAACGGCGGATACGGGCCGTCGTAGCCGAGGTAGTCGCCGCCCATCTGCGCATCGCCGGCGAACCAGCCGGTGTAGTCGTTCAGGCCCTGGCGCGCGCCCTCCGGGCCGGGCGGCGACGGCTTGCCCCGGGCGGTCACGCCGTCGCTGCAACTGCCGGCCGCGATCCCGCGCACGTCCGGCGCGATGTCGACCATGGCCCAGTGCACGAAGTCGCCGCGCGGCTGCTCCACCGGGATCTGCACGTCATCGCGGCCCACGGTCTCGGGCACGGTCGGCGCGTCCGGGTCGATGCACAGCAGCGCGAAGGACCGCGTGCCCTCCGGCACGTCGTCCCAGGCCAGGTGCGGATTGCGGTTCGGCGCGAAGCCGTCCGGCTGCCCCATCGCGAACTCGGCCGGGATGGGCTTGGCGTTCTCGAAACTGTCGCTCCACACACGCATGGCGGTTCCTCCTGGTCGGTCAGGCTTCGGGGTATCCCAGCCGCACGGCGACCGGTGCCAGCGCGGCGAACGGGCCGGCCAGCGCCTGTGCGTAGTGGCGCCAGTGGCCGGCCGGGAAGCGGCGCGCGCCGGACGACGGCGGCACCGGCAACTGCACGCCCAGCGCCTGGCCCAGGGCCTGGGCTACCGCGCCGGCGTCGTCCTTGATGTCGTCCATGCGGATCAGGCGGCTGGGGAACAGGTCCTGCTCGTGCAGGTCGGCGACCTGCTCGAACAGCGCTGCCAGCCACTGCGCGGCGGCGTCCAGGCCGTCCAGCGCCAGCGGCGCCGGCGCGCCGAAGGCCAGCCAGTCCAGCAACGCGTCGCGCGGGTCGCGCACGGCGAACAGCAGCAGCGCTTCGGGCAGGTGCGGACGCAGCGCGCGCAGCAGGGCGTTGTCCCACCACAGCAGCCAGTCGATCACGCCGCTGTCCACCGAGCGCTGTGCCAGGGTGGCGCGCCACTCGGCCACCAGCGCTTCGCCGGACAGTTCGCCGGACAGCAGGCGCGCCGGCGTGGTGTAGTTCTGCAACGGGTCGCGCGGCGGCTCGGGCAGGTAGCGGTCGCCGCGCAGCCGTTCGCTGACGAAACCCAGCACGCCGGCCAGCGATTCGACCACGGTGCCCGGCGCGCCCCACAGCAGGATCGGGCGCGGCTGCGAGGCGGCGGCCTCGGTCATCGGCGCCAGCGCCGGCCAGGGCGCCTTGGCGCCGCTCGGCGTCCACAGCGGCAGGCGCACCGGCGCCAGTTCGTGCGCCAGCGCCGACCAGGTGTCCACGGCGTCGCCGTGGCGGCCGGCGCGGTCCTGCACGAAGCCCAGCCAGCCGCGCAGGCTCAGCTTGTCCTGCGCGTCGGGCGCGCGCTCCACCAGGTCGCGCACGCGCGCGATGGCGGCCTCGGGATCGCGTTGCAGCAGGGCGTCCACCAGCCGCTGCTCGCCGCTGCTGCGGCCCGGCTCCATCCCGACGATGCGCTGCGCCACGGCCTCGGCCGCCTCGTGCTCGCCGGCGGCGTCCAGCACCGACATGTGCGCTTCGTGCGCGGGCACGTGCTGCGGCATCGCCGACACCCAGCGCTCCACCACCGTGCGCGCCTCGGCGCTGCCGACGGCCTCGAACAGCAGGCGCGCCAGCCACAGGTCGTGCGAATCCGGGGCGGTGGCCAGGGCCGCGTCCAGGCTGACGCGGGCGTCGTCCTGCGCGCCCAGGCGGCGCCAGGCCTCGATGATGGCCAGCAGGGTGTCGCGGTCGCGCGGCTGCCCGCCCAGGGCGATGCGCAGCGACTTCAGCGCTTCCTCGTTCTGCCCGGCCGCCAGGCGCAGGTGGCCGATGTAGCGGTGCAGCCCGGGCGCGGGATTGGCCACGCCCTCGACCAGCGGCCGCAACTCGTCCGCGGCGTCGGCCGGGCGGCCCTGGCGGCGGATCAGGTCGGCGATCAGGCTGCGCAGGCTGTCGCTGCCCGGGGTCTTCTCCACCACGCCGCGGAACGCCTGCTCGGCGAAGGCCCAGTGGCCCTGCGCCATGTGAGCGAAGCCCAGCGCGTAGCGCAGTTGCACGTCGTCCGGGGCCACCCGCAGCGCGGCGGACAGGATCCGCAGCGCGCTGTCCGCGTCGCCACGGCGCAGCGCCACCATGCCGTCCACGGCCGCCAGTTGCGGATGGTCCGGCGCCACGCGCCCGGCCAGCCGGTTGAGGCGCTCGGCTTCGTCCAGGTCGCCCCGGCCCAGCGCCAACTGGGCCTGGATCAGGTAGGCGGTGAACTGGTTGGGGTCCAGCCCGGTGGCCTGCGCCAGCGCGGTCTGCGCCTCGTCGACGCGGCGGCTGCCCACCAGCACGCCGGCGCGTGCCAGGTGCAGGTCGGCGTTGTCCGGCGCCAGCGCGATGGCGCGGTCGATGCTCTCGAGCGCGGCCTCGGCCTGGCCGGCCTGCTGCTGGGCGGTGGAGAGCCAGCGCAGCGCCTGCGGGTCGTCGGGACGCTCGGCGGCCAGCGCCTGCGCGGCGGCCAGGGCGTCGGCCACGGCGCCGCGGCGCAGGGCATCGAGGATGGTGTCGTACATGGGGCGGTCGGAATCCGGGACAAACGGCGATTGTACCCGCCGCCGCGGTTCAGCCCGGCGCCCGTGCCGCCAGCCGCTCGGCCACCCAGCGCTCGGCGTAGCCGTCGCCGGCGGCGTTCTCGATGAAGCCGCAATGCCCGCCCCAGGGCGCGATCTCCAGCGTGGCCTGCGACGGCAGCCGCCAGTCGCGGAAGGAGTCGAACGGGATCACCGGATCGTCCTCGGCCATCAGGATGTGCGCCGGCACCGCCAGCCCCGCCAGCCGGTCGCCGGCGATGGAATAGCCGTCGAAGTACGCTTCCAGCGAACCGAACGCGGTATGCCGCCGCACCAGCCAGTCGGTCAGCGCGCGCATGTCCAGCGACAGGGTGGCGTCGTCGAAATCGTGCTGCTGCGGGAACAGTTCGCGCTTGCGCAGCAGCGAACGCCGCCACTTGCGCGAGAAGTACCAGTCGTACAGCGGCATGGCGCGCTCGATGTGGTCCATCGTCACCGCCGGGTCCAGCAGCGGGCAGACCGCCGCCACCCGATCCAGCGCCAGCCCGGCCTGCGGCGCGCGCAGCGCCAGCCGCAGGGCGAAGTTGCCGCCGAGCGAATACCCGGCCACCTGCATCGGGCCGCCGGCCAGCCGGCGCGACACGTCCAGCGCCGCGTGCACCACTTCGTCCAGCCGGTTGGAGTGGAACAGCCCTTCGTTCAGATGGTGGGTGTCGCCGTGGTCGCGGAAGTTGAGGCGGAACACGTCGTAGCCACGCGCCAGCAGTTGCGCGGCGGTCATGCGCATGTAGTTGGATTCGCTGCTGCCTTCCCAGCCGTGCAGCAGCAGCGCCAGGCCGCGCGGCTCGCGGCCCGGCAGGCGGCTGTGGAAGCCTTGCAGGCGCACGCCGTCGCCGCCGTCGACGATGTGCTCCACAGTCACCGCGCCGCTGCCGGCCAGCGCGCGCTGGGCGCGGCGGCGGCGCAGCGCACTGGAGCCCAGCACCGATTGCAGGTGCGGATTGCGCAACCAGCGGGGAGGGCGGTAGTCGGTGGCGGTGATCATGGCGCGGCGGCGGACGGCGCCGGCGCGGCGCCCCGGGCGGGAGTATCCCTCCGATCCGCGGGGAACGCCGTCAACGCCGCCGCCCGGTCATTCGCCCATCGCCTGCACGATGCGCTCGCGCGACAGCTCGGCGATGCGGCGGCGGCCGTCGACGTCGGCCACGCGGATCGGTTCCAGGAAACAGATGTCGGCGCTGCGCGCCGGTTCGCCCAGCAGGCGCACGAAGTTGGCGAAGAAGCTCTCCTTCGGCGCGAACGCCACCACCGGCTGCGCGCTGCCGCGCGCGCCGTAGCGCAGGGCCACCGGCTGCACCGGCACGCCCGCCTCCACCGCCGCCAGGAAGATGCGCGCGTGGAACGGCCCCACCGCGTGCCCGTCGCGGGTGCGGCCCTCGGGGAACACGCCCACCGAGCGGCCCTCGCGCAGGCGCTGCATCATCGCCTGCAGCACGCCACCCAGCGATTCCTGACTGCCGCGCTGGTGGAAGATGGTCTGCCCCTGCGCCGCCAGCCAGCCCACCACCGGCCAGCCGCGGATCTCGTGCTTGGCCACGAACCCCATCATGCGCTGGCTGTGCAGCGCCTCGATGTCGATCCAGCTCACGTGGTTGGCGACGAACAGCGTCGCCCCCGGCAGCGGCGCGCCGACCCGGCGCAGGCGGAAGCCGAAGATCCGCATCAGTCCGCTGGACCAGGCACGCACGGCGAAATCGCCCAGCGTTTCCCCGCCCACGCGTCGGCCCGCCAGCGGCGGCGTCAGGCAGAGCAGGGTGACGGGGAGGCACAGCAGCAGGTGGACCAGCAGCAACGGCACGCGGTACAGATAGCGGAACGCACGCGCCACGCGGCCGCCTCCGGCAACGTGAACAGGGGGGGTGCTCATTCCGCCACGATACCGGATGGTCCGGCCAATCGGAAACGCCGCGCCGTCGCGCCGCCTGTCCCTACGCCGGATGAACGGCCGTCGCCGGCCCTGACCAGTGGCACGGTGGCCCGCGCCGCGCGGGCGCCTAGGCTGCGCCTCTCCCCCGGCCGGAACCCCGTGCATGCCTCGCGCCCACCTGCTGTTGTTGCCGCTGCTGGCGCTCGCGGCCGGCGTCCCCGGCCATGCGCGCGAAGCCCGCCTGCGCCTGCCGGAAGGCTTCGACGCCCGCGCCGCGCCACAGGCGGTCAGCGGCCTCTCGCCCCGGCGCCACGGCGAACCGGTGCGCTTCGGCCCCTACAGCGCGCTGGAGATGCGCGAAGGCGGCCGCGTCGGCCGCGACATCCCGCTCGGGCGGTCCGCGCTGCGCAGCCTGGACCAGGGCTGGGCCTATACCGAGATCGCCCTCGGCCAACCGCCGGTGCAGACGCAATGCCGCGCCCGCAGCCGCGCCTACGTGCGCGGCGACGCCGGCGCCGAGTTCAGCGTCGACCTGGCCGCGCTGCAAGGGTCGCCGGTGCTGGCCTGCGGCTTCCGCGCCGACGGCGAACACGTGCTGCTGTTCCAGCTCCACCGGCGCGGCGACCGCCTGGACGGCGACGCCGACGGCCCCGGGGGCGCCTACCGCATCCGCAGCCTGCACGGCCTGGAAGGCACGCCGCTGCGCAGCGGCGATCCCGCCGGCTACGAGATCCTGAAGCAGGAACGGCCGGTAGCCGTGGTGGACCGCCTCAACGCGGGCAGCGTGGCAATGGACCCGGCGCTGGACGCCGAGGAGCAGGTGCGGTTGGCCGCGCTGGCGACCGCGCTGCTGCTGTTCGACCCGGCTTTCGGCGACGGCTGAAGTCAGCCCTGCGGCCGCGGCACCACCGCCAGGGTCAGGCGCGAGGCGCAGACCAGCTTGCCCTCGTCGTTCTCGATGCGGATCTCCCACAACTGCGTGCTGCGGCCCACGTGCAGCGCGCGGGCGGTGCCGGTGACCGTGCCGCCGCGCATCGCGCGCACGTGGTTGGCGTTGATCTCCAGCCCGACCACCATCTCCCGCGAAGTGTCCACGCACAGGTTGCCGGCCATGCTGCCCAGCGTTTCGGCCAGCGCCACCGAAGCGCCGCCGTGCAGGATGCCGTAGGGCTGCACCGTGCGCGCGTCCACCGGCATCGTGCCGCGCAGCCAGTCCTCGCCGGCCGCGGTGACGACGATGCCCAGCCGGGACACCAGCGTGTCCGCCGCATGGGCGTTGAGGGCGGCGATGTCGACGGGAGCGCGGAAAGCCATGGCAACGGACCGGAAGGAGATGGCCGGATTCTACCGGCGCGCGGACCGGCGAGTAGTCGGAGGCTCATGGGTACAAGCGCAGCCGCAAGCTCTGACCCCCAGGCTGTTGTAGGAGCAACGCAAGTCGCGACCGCACGCCCAGGAACACGGGAAACGCGAACGAGCATGTCTCAGCCAGACGACCGCGGACACGGCTTTTCGCATCGACCTTCTTGGCACCCATGCCTGTCGGCTCGCCCTCGAATCGACTCGTCGCGACTCACGTCGCTCCCACCGCCGTTCCTGGCTCCCATCGCCGCTCCCGCAACGCGCGTCCCTTCGCGCCTCCCTGTAGGAGGGGCTTCAGCCCAGACGCGATGGCGTTGCAGCGGCATGACCCATGAACACGCAGCAATATGCTCACGGCACGGGAAAAATCCGGCACCGCGCAACGCACGGCCGCACATCACATCGCGGTCACGCCGGTCGGGGCTGAAACCCCTCCTGCAGGATTGCGCCGGCCATCCCTCCGGGCTCAGAGAATCGGCACCAGCCCGGCGCCGAAGGCGGTCAGGACGCGGGTGTACAGCCACTTCGGCCCGACGTTGACCTCGGGGAAATCGCCCACCGCCACGTAGCAGCGATGGAACGCCGGGTCCTTCGGCTCCACCGGCAGCGGGCAGTCCGGGCCGGGCCGGAATTCGTAGCTGGTCGCGTAGCGCCAGGGCCACAGGTCGAAGATCGGCAGCGCCTCGGATACCTTGCCCAGGCTGTAGTCCAGCCCGGAGAACACCGGCGGCTTGGCGCGCGGGGCGATCACCCAAGAATTCTCCGGCGCCATGTCGCGGCGGATACTGCTCGCCAGCGCCCGGGCGAAGGCGTCGTCGCGGATCACCACCGCCGCCTCGGTGTTGTAGTTCTCCGAACGCGGGTCGAAGTTGTGGGTGCCGATCACCGCGATGCGCCCGTCGATCACCATCGACTTGGCGTGCAGGCCCATGCGCACGCCGGCGCGCTTGAGCGGCAGCGGTTCGGCGGCCGCGCCGCTGCTCAGGAACGACGGCCGCGGCTCGGTGCGCTGCAGGCGGCGCGTGGTCTCGCCGGTGCCGGACGACGCGGGCCCGATCGAGCCGGACGGGCCGCGCAGGCTGCCGCCGTAGCGCCCGCCCCGTCCGCTTTCCGGCAGCGCCACCGGCGGCCCTTCCGGCATCAGCGCCGCGTAGTCCACCGGCGCGTCCTCCGGAAAGGGCTTGTACTCGTGGATGCGGAAGCCGAACTCGCGCAGGTAGCGGCGCTTGTACTTGAACGACATCGAATAGACGACCGGGTTATCGGTGGCCGCCAGGCTGTTGGTGGACACCACCACCTGCGGCGGCGGCCGGCGCTTGCGCATCTCCCGGAACATCGCCTGCGCCTGCTTGGACATCACCAGGTAGGGCGTCTGCAACAGCACTTCCTCGCGCGCGCCGGCGATCAGCGCCTCGATCTCCGGCGCCGCGGGGGCGGCGCTGGGCGCACGCTCGCGGCGGTGCTTCTGCGGCAGGTCGGCCACGTACTGCACCGCGCCGACGGGCAGGGCCGGCTCCACCAGGCGCTCGCGCACCACCTCCGCGTCGGACGCCTCGCGCGAGGCCAGTTCCACCCGCTCCGGCCGCAGGTAGCCGGGTTCCGGCATCGCCGGTACGCCGGATTCCAGCAGGCTGCGGCCGACGTCGTTGAGGCGCTCGGCCGGCACGCTGCGGCGCGCGTCCCAGAACGCCTGGAAGTTGCGCGCCATCGCCGCCGCCTCCGGCCCGGCCACCAGCACGTCGCGGTCGCGGAAGTTGTACTGCGCATCCCAATCGTAATAGTCGTCCTGGTAGTTGCGCCCGCCGCTGATGCCGATGGCGTCGTCCACCAGCAGCAGCTTGGTGTGCATGCGCTGGTTGAAGCGGCGGAAACAGCACAGCACGCTGCCGGCGTAGTCCAGGTAGTTCAGCTTGGCCTTGCCGAAGCTGGGGTTGTAGATGCGGATGGCGAAGTTCTCGTGCGCGCCGGACAGCGCCGCCAGAATGTGCAGGTCGGCGATGGCCGAGAGCTGGTCGATCAGCACGCGCACCTTCACCCCGCGCCGTGCGGCGGCCAGCAGTTCGTCCAGCACCAGCCGCGCGCTGTCGTCCTTGTCGAAGATGTAGGTCTGCAGGTCGATGCGCGCGCGCGCGCTGCGGATCAGGTTGAGCCGCGCCAGCAGCGCGTCCGAGCCGCGGTCCAGGATCAGCGCATAGTGGCGCGGCGCCGCAGGCGTGGAGGCGGCCTGCGCTTGGCCGGCCAGGTCGTACAGCGGCGAGGGCTGCGCGCAGGCGTCGGCCCGCGTGCAGTCGACCACCTCCGAGCGTGCGGCGGCGGCGATGCCGGCGGCGCGGTCGCGCTGCGCTTCGCTCAGGCCGGCACAGGCGCTGCACAGCAGCGCCAGGCACAGCACCGCGGCGCGCGCGGCCCGCGTCGTCCAGCCCGGGCTCACGGCTGCGCCCCGTCCCTGACCCGGGCACGCAGCACGAACACCACCCGGTCGCTCACCGCCAGCATCCAGTCGTCCATGCCGTAGTCGCTGCGCCGTACCGCGCCGGTGGCGACCACGTCGCAGTCCTTCGCCGGGCGCGCGCATTCGGACGGCGCCACCTCCAGCCCGCGCGGCCGGCTGATGCCCTTGATGCTGAGCTCGCCTTCCAGTGTGCCGCCCTCGTGCAGCAGGCGTTCGTCGTAGGGCTGCGACACGAAGGTCACCACCGGGTAGCGGTCGGCGTCGAAGAACTTCTCGCTGCGCGCCCAGTCGCTGTAGCGCGGATGGCCGAGGATCTCCACGTCGCGGGTGTACATGCGCAGGCGCACCTGGCGCCGGCCGTCGGGCAGGTGCGCCACGTCGCCCTCGTAATGGCGGAACACGCCGTCCAGCACCTGGCCCCAGCGCGTGCGCAGCTCGAAGCCCAGCCGCGTGTGCACGGGATCGAAATCGGTCTTCTCGACCGCCTGCGCCGGCAGCGCGGCCAGCAGGCCCAGGCCGATCGCGCCCAGCAGCCCGCCCAGCGGCACTGCCGGGGTCATGGCCACCAGAAGGCGGACAGGCTCGCGATCCCCGGTTCGATGATGGCGTCGGCCGGCAGCGACAACACCGCGACCCCGGCCGGCGGCATGCCGCGGTAATCGCTGGACTGCCCGCTGTGCATCAGCGCCGCCAGCCGTTCAAGGCCCGGGTTGTGGCCCACCATCAGCAGGCGCTCGACTTCGCGGTGCTGGTCGGCCAGGTCCGCCAAGGTGCCGGGAGTGGCTTCGTAGATGCGGTCTTCCAGCCGCTGCTCGACGTAGCCCAGCGCGGACAGCACCGCCTCCAGCGTCTCGCGGGCGCGTCGCGCCGGCGAGCACAGCACGCGGTCGGGCACCAGGCCCTTCTCCTTCAGCCAGCGCGCGGCCGCCTCGGCCTCGGCCAGCCCCTGCGGCGACAGCGGCCGATCGAGGTCCGATTGCCCGGGCGTGGTCGGCTCGGCGTGGGCGTGGCGGAGCAGGATGAGTTCACGCATGGGTACGGGGTCCTCGAAGCATCAGGCTTTCTTGATCCATTTCAGCAGGGGTTCCCAGTCGGACTGGTGGTCGCGCACCTGGGCCGACCGGTAATCGAACAGGCTGCGCCCCAGTCCCGCCAGGACCACATAGGCTTGGGTATCGCGCAACTGGGCCACGACCGGATACGGCCAGGTCTTGAGCATCTCCACCGCCTGCTGCGAGGCGTTGGTCCACGGCTTGCTGCGGTTGACCACCAGCCCCACCGGCAGCTTGCGCTTGTGCACGCGCGGCACCTTGGCCAGGGTGTTGAGGAAGCCGACCGTGGCCTCGATGTCCAGCGCCGACGGCAGCACCGGCACCACCACCGCGTCGGCGTGCTCCAGGAAGCTGTCCAGGTCGTCGGCCATGGCGCCGGCGGCGGCGTCGACCACCACCCGCTCGGCGTCCTCGGGCAGCCAGGCGCGCCAGGCGCGCTTGCCGCTGGCGTCGATCGGCAGCACGGCGCTCTCCAGTTCGGCGCGGCGCTCGGCCCAGCGGGTGGAGGAGTGCTGCGGGTCCGCATCCACCAGCACCGTGCGCTTGCCGTCCAGCGCGAAATACGCGGCCAGGTTGGTCGCCAGGGTGGTCTTGCCCGCGCCGCCCTTGGAGCTGGCGACCAGAATCGTCTTCATGCGCGCACCTCGTTGCCCGGGGAGCCCGCAGGGTACACCGGGGGGAGTTAAGCGGGAACGGGGCGTGTGATTCGACGCTTTCAGGTTGCAGACGCGATTGCAGGAGGGGCTTCAGCCCCGACCGCGAGTCGAGGGTTCAGCAGGTCCGGATGAAAAGCATCGGGGCTGAAGCCCCTCCTACAGGGACCTCCCGCCTGCCGCCTCTCCCTGCCTGTTCCCGAGGCCCCCTGCTATCTTTCCCGTCCCCACGGACCGGCCGCCCATGAACGAACTCCAGGACCTGACCGCGCTGATCCGCGCCAACACGCCGCTGATCGTCGTCGAGACCCAGGACGAGGCGCGGGTGGTCGAACTGTTCCGGCAGGCCCTGGCGCAGGTGTGGCGGGCGCTGTACCGCTGGAGCATCACCGAGGGCCTGCGCCGGCTGGACATGGACCGCGAGGACGAGGCCATCGGCCCGCCCGACGCCAGCGCCGCCCTGCAGGCCATCAAGCAGGCCGACCAGCGCGGCATCTACCTGCTGCTCGATTTCCACCCCTACCTGGGCTACGCCAGCAGCCAGCGCCAGGTGCGCGACATCGTGCAGCGCCGCCACTGCCTGCCGCACGTGGTGGTGCTGGTGGGCGCGAAGATCGAACTGCCGGCCGAACTGGACGCGCTGGCGGTGCGCTTCAGCCCGCGCCTGCCCGACGGCCACGCGCTGCTGAAGATGGTGCGCGAGGAAGCCGAGCACTACGCCCGCGAGCACGGCGGCCGCCGCGTCGAGGCCGACGGCGAGGCGGTGAAGCAGATCGTGCGCAACCTGCAGGGCCTGGATCTGGTGGACGCGCGCCGGATCGCCCGCCAGTTGATCTTCGACGACGGCGCGCTGAGGGCCGACGACCTGCCGGCGCTGAACAAGCTCAAGTTCGAACTGCTCAACCGCAGCGGTCACCTGCACTACGAATACGACACGGCCCGCTTCGCCGACGTGGCCGGCGCCGGCCGGCTGAAGCGCTGGATCGAGCAACGCCGCGCGGTGTTCGTCTCCGGCAACCCGCCGCCGGGGCTGGACCTGCCCAAGGGCGTGCTGCTGCTGGGCGTGCAGGGCTGCGGCAAGTCGATGCTGGCGAAGGCGACGGCGGCCGGCTTCGGCGTGCCGCTGCTGCGGCTGGACTTCGGCACGCTGTACGACAAGTACCACGGCGAGACCGAGAAGAACCTGCGCGCTGCGCTGGCCTCGGCCCAGCAACTGGCGCCGTGCGTGCTGTGGATCGACGAGATCGAGAAAGGCCTGGCCGGCGGCGGCGACGAGGACGGCGGCGTGTCGCGGCGGGTGCTGGGCTATCTGCTGACCTGGATGGCCGAACGCAAGGCCGGCACGGACGGACGGGCCGGCGCGCAGCAGGTCTTCCTGGTCGCCACCGCCAACCAGGTGCAGGACCTGCCGCCGGAACTGCTGCGCAAGGGCCGCTTCGACGAGATCTTCTTCGTCGACCTGCCCTCGCCCGACGCGCGCGTGGAAGTGCTGCGCGTGCACCTGGCGCGGCGGCAACTGGACCCGGACGCGTTCAACCTGCCGGCGCTGGCGGCGGCGTCGGACGGCTACTCCGGCGCGGAGCTGGAGCAAGCCATCGTCTCGGCGCTGTACGCCGCCCACGCCGAGCAGAAGCCGCTGGACACCGAACTGGTGATGCACGAGATCCGCGGCACCCGCCCGCTGTCCGTGCTGATGGCCGAACAGGTGCAGGCGCTGCGCGACTGGGCGCGCGAGCGGACCGTGCCGGCGGGCTGAGGGCCGGGTCCGCCGCACTCGGGTGGGTGTCCATGTCTTGCGGGGGCGGTAGCGGTCATCGCGCCGGACTGCGCGAGCTGCCCGCGCCCGCCACCACCATCAGCGCTTGCGCGCGCGGGCGCCGCCCGCCGCCTTCTTCGGCCGCGGCAGCGGCATGAGCTCGGCCGTGCGCAGCAGCAGGGTGCGCAGGGCGTCGCCGTCGTCCAGCAGTTCGTCCGCCACCGGATAGTCCTTGGCGCCGGGGTAGGGCGGCTGCCGCGGCAGGCCGGGCGCCAGCGTGTCGGCCGCCGCGGACGGCTTGACGAACACGCTGTTGTCGCAGGCGAAGGCGACGACCTTGCCGTCCAGGTACAGCGCGTATTCGCCGAACATCTTCTTCCAGGCCAGGCGGTCCCCCAGCGCGGCCTGCTCGGCCACGTATTCGACGAATTCCAGGTCGGTCGCCATGGGGTCGGTGTGCTCCTGCGCCCGGTTCAGCCGGCCGGCCGCATGATACGCGCCCCGCGGGGCCGCACGGCGCCGCTTCCCCGCCCATGTAAAATCGCGGTTTTTTCCGACCGGCAGCATGCTGAGTACCTCCCACGCGGCCCCCGCCGCCGGCCCGGCGTTCATCCGCCAGCTCGCCCGCCTGACGGATGCCGAAGTCCCGCTGTCCGGGCCCGCGCTCGCGGAACGGCTGGGCCGCTGGATCGACTGGACGCGCGCCGTCGCCCTGTCGCGCGCGCTCGACGGCACGCCGCCGGCCGCCGCGCCCAACGCCCCCGGCACCCTGGAAGCCGTGGACGCCGAGTGCGCCCGCGTGCGCGCCGCGCTGACCGACGCCATCCACGACGACGCCGGGCTGGCCGCGCCCGGCGCGCCGGCGGAAGCCGACTACGCGCCGTTCCACCAGCACTACCTGGCCCGGCAACGCGCCATGCAGGCGGCCACCGGGCGCCTGCGCGGACAGTTGCGCGACCGCCTGGCCGGCGTCTCGGCGGCGATGGCCCGGCTGGCCGAGGTGGACGCCGTCATGGAGATGACGCTGAGCCCGCGCGAACACGCCCTGCTCGCCACCGTGCCCGCGCTGCTGGGCGAACGCTTCGACCGCCTGCGCAAGACCGCCCGGCCCGCGCCGGACGAGGCACCCGGCGCCCCCGCTTCCATCCCCCCCGCGCCGGACGCCTGGCTCGCCGCGTTCCGCCACGACATGCGCGGCATGCTGCTGGCCGAACTGGACGTCCGTTTCCAGCCGATCGACGGCCTGCTGGCCGCGCTCCGTTCCCGATGACCCCCGTTGCCATGCCCAGAAAAACGCTCGCCCTCCTCGTCTTCCTCGCCGGCCTGGCCGTCCTCTGCTGGATCGGCGCCAGCCATGCCGGCACCAGCCCGCTGGCCGCCGCCGTCACCGCAGTGATCGCCGCCTGCTACCTGGCCGGCGCGCTGGAACTGCACCGCTACCGGCAGGCCACGGCGACGCTGGAGCAGGCCCTGGCCGACCTCGCCACGCCGCCGGCCGGCCTGGCCGACTGGCTCGGCCGGCTCGACCCCGGCCTGCGCCACAGCGTGCGCCTGCGCGTGGAAGGCGAGCGCGCCGCCCTGCCCGGTCCGGCGCTGACCCCTTACCTGGTCGGCCTGCTGGTGCTGCTGGGCATGCTGGGCACCCTGCTGGGCATGATGGCCACCCTGCGCGGCACCGGCCTGGCACTGGAAAGCGCCAGCGACCTGCAGGCCGTCCGCGCCTCGCTGGCCGCGCCGGTGAAGGGCCTGGGCTTCGCCTTCGGCACCTCCATCGCCGGCGTCGCCGCCTCCGCCACGCTCGGCCTGCTGTCCGCGCTCTGCCGCCGCGAGCGCCAGCAGGCCGTGCAACGGCTGGACGCGGCCATCGCCACCACGCTGCGGCCGTGGTCGCAGGCGTGGCAGCGCGAGGAAGCCTTCCGCCTGCTGCAACAGCAGGCCGCCACCATGCCGACGCTGGTGGAGCGGTTGCAGGCGATGGTGGAGGCGGTCGAACGCCAGAACGCCGCCGCCGGCGAACGGCTGGCGGCCGGCCAGCAGGAGTTCCACGCCCGCACCGAGGCTGCGCAGGCGCGCCTGGCCGCCACCCTGGAGCACGCGTTGAAGGAAGGCGTCGCCGACAGCGCGCGCGCCGTCGGCGCGACCCTGCAACCGGTCGTGGAAACCACCCTGGCCGGGCTAGCGCGCGAATCGGCCGCGCTGCACGGCCGCGTCGAACAGGCCGTGCAGCGGCAACTGGACGGTTTGTCGGCCGGCTTCGCCGAGGCCAGCGCCGGCGCGGCCGGCGCCTGGACCACGGCAATGACCGCGCAGCGGCAGTCGAACGAAGCCCTCGCGCAGGACCTGCGCGGCGCGCTGGACGGTTTCGCCGACACCTTCGCGCAGCGTTCCGGCGCCCTGCTGGACGGCATCGCCGCACGCCTCGACGGCACCGCCGGCGGCGTCGCCGCGGCGTGGACGCAGGCGCTGGCGCAGCAGCAGGCGGCGAACGAGGCGATGGCCGCACGCCACGAGCAGGCGCTGACCGCGGCCGCCGCCGCGGTCGGGCAGCAGGGCGACGCATTGGTGCAGGCGATGGACCACTCGCATGCCGGGCTGCAAGCCTCGCTGGCCGCGCAGGACCGCGACCGGCTGGACGCCTGGACCGCCACGCTGGCCGCCACCGCCGACCGCCTGCACGCGGGCTGGGAACGGGCCGGCGAGCAGGTCGCGCAACGCCAGCAGGCCATCTGCGACACCCTGGCGCAGACCGCCGGCGACATCTCGGTGCAGGCGCAGGCGCACGCGCGCGACACCATCGCCGAGATCTCGCGGCTGGTGCAGGCCGCCTCGGAAGCGCCGCGCGCGGCCGCCGAGGTCATCGCCGGGCTGCGGCAGACCCTGTCGGACAGCATGGTCCGCGACACCGCCATGCTGGAGGAGCGCGTGCAACTGATGGGCACGCTGCAGACGCTGCTCGACGCGGTGAACCACGCCTCCACCGAGCAGCGCACCGCCATCGACGCGCTGGTCGCCACCTCGGCGGACCTGCTGGAACGCGTCGGCACCCGCTTCACCGCACACGTCGAGGCCGAGACCGGCAAGCTCGGCGCGGTCTCCGCGCAACTGGCCGCCGGCGCCGCCGAGGTCGCCAGCCTGGGCGAAGCCTTCGGCGCCGCCGTGCAGCGTTTCGGCGCCTCGAACGACGACCTGGCCGCGCGCCTGCTGGGCATCGAGGGCGCGCTGGAGAAATCGCTGGCGCGCAGCGACGACCAGTTGGCCTACTACGTGGCGCAGGCGCGCGAAGTGATCGACCTGAGCCTGCTGGCGCAGCGGCAGATCGTCGAGGACCTGCGCCGGATCGGCGGCCCGCGCGCGGACGCCGGGGCCGAAGCGGCATGAGCCTGGAGGTCGAGGCCGGCGAGGAGTCGGGCGCCACCGTCTGGGCCGCGTTCGGCGACCTGATGGCCGTGCTGCTGGGCGCGTTCGTGCTGATCCTGGTGGGCGTCATCGCGGTGCAGGCGCAGCTCTCCAGCCGGCTGGAGGAAGAGATGCGCCAGCGCCGGATCGAGGCCCGGCGCCTGCAGACGCTGGAACAGGCGCTGGCCGGGCCGCTCGCGGCCGGACGCGTCACCCTGGTCGACGGCCGCATCGGCATCCGCGGCAACGTGCTGTTCGCGCTCAACTCCGACCAGTTGCAGCCCGAGGGCCGCGAACTGCTCAAGAGCCTGGCCGCGCCGCTCGCCGGCTACCTGCAGGCGCGCGAGGAGATCCTGATGGTCAGCGGCTTCACCGACGACCGCCAGATCCGCGACGGCAACCGCCAGTTCGCCGACAACTGGGAACTGTCGGCCGAGCGCGCGCTGACCGTCACCCGCACGCTGATCGCCGAAGGCGTGCCGGCGTCCTCGGTCTTCGCCGCGGCCTTCGGCGCCGAGCAGCCGGTGGGCTCCAACGCCGACGAGGAAGGCCGGGCCAGGAACCGCCGCGTGGAGATCGCACCCATTCCCCGCCCCGCGCGCAGCGCCAAGGCCGATGCGCGCTGACGCCGCGCCCGCGTCCGTCGCGCTGGCGGCCTGGCGCGAACAGGGCGCCGACTGCGTGGACCCGCTGCGCTTCCATTTCATCGAAGCGCTGGCGGCACGCGCGCTGGCGCACGACGGCGAAGCCCGGCGCCTGCTGGACGCACGCCTGGAGCGCCTGGTCGCGGCCTATGCCAAGGACGTCACCGCGGCGGCGGCCGTGCCCGCGCCGCGCGACGCCGGCGGCGCACCCGCGCCCGGCCCGCTGGCGGGCCTGCTCGAACACCTGGCCGCGCGCGCGGCGGCGAAGCCCGCCGGGCCCGGCCGCGACCAGGACACTGCCACGCACGCCGGTCACGCAGCGCAGCGCCCCGCCGCGCTCGACGAAGTGCGCAACCTGTGGACCGAGGTGCGCACCGAGAGCCAGTTGCGGCACTCGCTGGCGCACGTCGACGACGATGCCGGCCCGCTCAATTCCGGCGTGCTGGTGCACCGCGCACTGACCTTCATGCGCACGGCATCGCCGGGCTACCTGCGGCATTTCCTCGCCTACGCGGACGCGCTGGCCTGGCTGGACCAGGCCCACGGCGACGCGATGCCCGCGGCAACGGAAGCGCCGCGCGCCGACGGCAAGGCCCGGCGCACGCGCCCGGGCGGCGGCCGACGACGCCGCGGCTGAAGGCCGCCGCCGCGCCGCGGGTTGCGCGCGGACGCATGCATCTGGGATGCTCCCGGTCCGCCGCGAGGGAACGTCCGCCGGCGCCTTCCCGTCTTCCGCCACCGCGCGCCCTGCTGCGCGCCGGGAACCTTTCGGGAAGGCCGCGGTCGAGTTGCACTCGATGGAACGAAGGGGAGCCGGATGATCGAACTGCGCGGCGTGCAGCGCCATTACGCCATGAGTGGCCAGACCGTGAAGGCGCTGGCCGGGGTGGACCTGCGCATCGACGGCGGCGAGTTCGTCGCCATCACCGGGCCGTCCGGCTCGGGCAAGTCCAGCCTGCTCAACATCCTGGGCTGCCTGGACCATCCCGACGCCGGCCAGTACCTGTTTGAAGGCCGCGACGTCGCCACCTTCGACGACGAGGCCAGCAGCGACCTGCGCAACCGGCGCATCGGCTTCGTGTTCCAGAGCTTCCACCTGCTGCCGCGGCTGACCGTGCTGGAGAACGTGCTGCTGCCGCTGCGCTTCCACCGCCAGCCGCCGCCCGGCACGCACGAGCGCGCGCTGGCGCTGCTGGAACGCGTGGGCCTGGCCGAGCGCCGCGACCACCGCCCCAGCGAACTGTCCGGCGGGCAGATGCAGCGCGCCGCCATCGCCCGCGCACTGCTGCTGCAACCGGCGCTGCTGCTGGCCGACGAGCCCACCGGCAACCTGGATTCGCGCAGCGCCGCCGACGTGCTGGCGCTGATCGACGAAGTGCACGCCGGCGGCCAGACCGTGGTGCTGGTCACCCACGACAACGACATCGCCACGCGCGCACCGCGCCAGGTGAAGCTGCGCGACGGGAGGGTCGAGCATGACGCGCTCCAGTAAGGCGCTGCTGGTCGCCGCCGCGCTGGCCGCCGCGCTGCCCGCGCAGGCGGTGGTGCTGACCGGCGAGGTCCGCGCCATCGAGGCCCAGCAGATCCTCACCCCGCAGTCCAACAGCTCGCCGGTGGTGATCCGCTACTACGTGCCGGAAGGCGAGCGGGTGAAGAAGGGCGACGTGGTGCTGCGCATCGATCCCGGCCAGTCCGCCAGCCGCATCCCCGACCTGGAGGCGGAGATCGAGCAGACCCGCGCCAAGGACGCCAAGGAAGTCGCCGAACTGCAGGTGAAGGCGGTCGACGCCGAGATGGCCCTGGTCGACGCCGAAGCCGAGCTGGCGACGGCCAAGCTGGACGCCACCATTCCGCGCGACCTGGTCTCCGGCCTGGACTACGACCGCTACCAGGGCGAACTGGACCGCACCGCGCGCGAGGCCGCGCTCAAGCGCAAGGAACTGGACGCCGCCCGCACCGCGGTGCAGCGGCGCATCGAGGACGGCCGCCTGCAGGTGCACAAGCTGATCCTGCAGCGCGACTACCACGCCGCGCTGGTGCGCACCTCGGAAGTGGTCGCCGACCGCGACGGCATCGTCGTGCACGGCTTCAACAACAACTGGATCGGCGGGCGCATCGACGAGGGCTCGTCCACCATGCCGGGCAGCAAGGCCGGCGAAGTGGTCAGCAGCGGGCGCATGAACGTGCGCGCCTGGGCGCTGGAGCCCGACCGCCGCGGCCTGGCGGTGGGGCAGGCGGTGGAGCTGTCGTTCGACGCGCTGCCCGGGCGCAAGGTGCCCGGCCGCATCGCCTTCATCTCCGGCGCACCCGACCGACGGCCGGAATGGGGCGAAGGCCGTTACTTCACCCTCGACATCGAACCGCAGAGCGACCGCCTGCCGCCGCTGATGCCCGGCATGAGCGTGCGGGTGATCGCACGGCCGGCCGCCGCCGCGGCCCCGGCGGCGGGACAGGAGAAAGGCCGATGAACCGCCTGCACCTTCCGCTGCGCGGCGCCGCACTCGCCCTGGCGCTCGCCCTGGCCGCCGCCGGCGCCCACGCCGCCACCCTGCGCGTGGACGGCGAGGTCTATGCGCGCCGCAGCGTGCAACTGGTGCCACCGCCGGTGAACCGCATGTGGCAGTTCAACATCACCCGCCTGGCCCCCGACGGCAGCACCGTCAAGCAGGGCGAGACCGTGCTGGCCTTCGACACCAGCGAGCTGGTGCGCCAATTGGCCGAGAAGCAGAGCCTGCTGCAGGAGAAGAAGCGGGAACTGGAGAACCTGACCCTGGACGTGGCCGAGCGCGAGCGCAGCCAGCGCCTGGCCACGGCGGAGGCGGAGGCGCAGCGCGACAAGGCGCGGCGCAAGACCGAGCAGCCGCGCGAACTGATCGCCGCACTGGAATACGACAAGCTGGTGGAGGAACGCCGCCGCACCGAGCGCCGCGCCGCACTGGCGCAGGTGGGCGAACGCGCGGCCGCCGAGCAGCGCCGGCAGGAACTGCGGCTGGTGCAGTCGGAGCTACGCCAGGCGCAGGACGACGTGGACCGCTTGCAGGATTCGATCGCCGCGCTCGAACTGCCGGCCCCGCGCGACGGCGTGTTCATGCACAAGAGCAACTGGAGCGGCGAGAAGTTCGACGTCGGCACCCAGGTCTGGCGCGGCCAGACCGTCGCCGAAATCCCCGACCCCGACACCCTGGCCGTGCGCGCGCAGTTGCCCGAGCGCGACCTGCAGCGCGTGCAGGTGGGCGCGCCGGCGCGCATCGTGATCGAGGGCGGCGGCGGCAACGTGCATCACGGCAAGGTGGCGAGCATCGGCCGCGCCGTGCGCAGCAAGTCGCAGGTGCAGCCGGTGCCCGTGCTGGACCTGGAGATCCGCCTCGACGACGCGAAAGCGAAGTTGCGGCCGGGACAGGCCGTGCGCGTCGAACTGACGGTGCCGGAACTGGCCGGAGGTGCGAAATGAGTCCCTTCCTGCGCGCCGGCCTGCTGCTGGCGCTGGCCGGCGCACTGGCCGCCTGCGGCGGCGCCGAGGCGCCCGTCGCCAGCGAGACCGTGCGGCAGGGCCCGCTGCGCATCACCGTGCGCGGCGAGGGCGAGCTGCGCTCGGCCAAGCCCACGCCGCTCACCGTGCCCGGCAAGAACTGGAGCGCGCGCCAGGTCGAATGGATGGTGCCCGAGGGCAGCCTGGTGAAGAAGGGCGACCTGCTGGCGCGCTTCATTTCGCCCGAGGGCGAACAGCAACTGGCGCAGGCCATGATCGACCTGCAGCGCAATGCGCTGGCGCGGGCGGCGAAGGAAGGCACCCTGGCTTCCACCCAGGGCCGGGTGGAAGTGGACCTGTCGCAGGTCGCGGTGCAACTGGGCATCGCCCAGCGCTACGCCGAGGCCGACCTGAGCACGGTGGCGCGCAACCAGGTGCTGGATGCCATCGAGGACAAGGAATACCTGCAGGTGCGGCAGGGCGTGCTGCAATGGCAGCGCGACCAGTCGGACGTGCGCGGCGGCGCCGAGCTGGCGGTGCTGGACGCGCAGCGCGCCACCTTCGACATGAACGCGCAGACCCGCAAGGCCGACCTCGACGCGCTCGAACTGCGCGCGCCCAACGACGGCGTGCTGCTGCTGGCCACCAACTGGTCCGGCGACAAACCGCAGGTGGGCGCCAACCTGCGCGCCGGCTTCGAGTTCGGCAGCCTGCCGGACACCTCGGCGATGGAGGTGGAGATCGACCTGCCGCAGATCGAGGCCCAGGGCGTGCAGGCCGGCGACGCCGTGGTACTGAACCCGCTGGGCCGCCCGGACCAGCGTATCGAGAGCACGCTGTCGTGGGTGGCCAGCGCGGCCAAGGTGCGCAACCGCGAGAGCCCGGTGAAGTACCTGTCCATGCGCGCCTCTGTGCCGGCCGCGGCGGTGGAGCGCTACCGCCTGATCCCCGGCCAGCGCTTCGAGGCCACGGTGGTGCTGCTGGATGCCAAGGACGCCATGGCCGTGCCCAACGTGGCCATCGAGCAGCGCGACGACCGCCACTGGGTGCAGGTGAAGCAGGGGCGCACCTACGCCGCGCGCGAAGTGAAGCTGGGCGTGCGCGGCACCGCGCGTTCGCAGGTGCTGTCGGGCCTGCAACCCGGCGACGTGGTACGGCTGTCGCAGGCCGAAGTGCCCGCGCCCGGCGCGGACGGCAAGGACGCGGAGGACGCCGCCGGTGCCGATGCCGACAACGAAGCCGGCGCCGCCGACGGACAAGGAAAGACCCCATGACGCCGCTGATGAACCGCCTGCCCACGGTCTGGCGCGAAGCCGTGGAGGAACTGTGGCGCCGCCGCCTGCGCACCCTGCTCACGCTGCTGGGCATGATCTTCGGCGTGGGCGCCATCGTGGCGATGCAGGCGGTGGGCGAAGGCAGCCGGCGCGAGGCGCTGCGGCTGGTCGAGGGCCTGGGCCTGCACAACCTGATCGCCGAGGCCAAGCCGCAGGACGAGGACACGCTGAAGGAAACCCGCGAGCGCAGCCTGGGCCTGACCGTGGCCGATGCCGACGCCGCGCTGAGCGTGGTGCCCGGCGCCGAGCGCCACGCCGCCGAGAAGCGCGTGCGCACCCACACCGTCTTCAGCGACAGCGGCCGCAGCGACGCGCAGGCCAGCGGCGTCAGCGCCGGCTGGTTCGAACTGTCCTCGCTGCACATCGGCCACGGCCGCACGTTCACCGCCGAGGACGAAGCCGCGCTGGCCGCGGTCGCCGTGCTGGGCCACCAGGCGGCCGCCGACCTGTTCCCCAAGGGCGACGCGGTCGGCGGGCTGGTCAAGGTCAACCACGTCTGGCTGGAAGTGGTGGGCGTGCTGGCCGACCGCGACCTGGGCCAGGACAGCTTCGAGGGCGTGCAACTGGGCTCGGAGAGCAACCGCATCTACGTGCCGCTGGCCAGCGCGCGCGCGCGTTTCCGCTTCCAGCCGCAGGAGGACGAAGTGGACCGCTTCCTGCTGCGCCTGGACGATCCGCAGCGGCTGGCCGCCGGCGCCGGCGTGCTGGCCGCGGTGCTGGACCAGCGCCACGCCGGCATGGCGGACTACCAGTTGATCGTGCCGCAGCAGTTGTTCCAGCAGCACCAGCAGACCCAGCGCATCTTCCAGGTGGTGATGGGCGCCATCGCCGGCGTCAGTCTGCTGGTGGGCGGCATCGGCATCATGAACATCATGCTGGCCAACGTGCTGGAGCGGCGCCGCGAGATCGGCCTGCTGCGCGCGCTGGGCGCGCGGCGGCGCGACGTGATCGCGCAGTTCCTGCGCGAGGCCACGGTCATCTGCATCGCCGGCGCGGTGCTGGGCCTGGTGTTCGGCGGCGTGCTGGCCTATCTGATCGCGATGTTCGCCGGCTGGCAGGTGGCATGGGCGCCGCTGCCGATCCTGCTGTCGGCCGGCTTCTGCGCCGTCGTCGGCCTGGGTTTCGGCGTGTACCCCGCGCGGCAGGCCGCGCAGCTCGACCCGATCGCGGCGCTGCGGCACGACTGACGCCGCGGCGCTTCCGGCTTCCGCGGCATGCCGCCGCGGAAGCAAGGCTTGCCGCGCGGCCGGTTCAGCCGTCGCGCGCCGCCGCCTTGCGGAACAGCAGCGCCGAGGCCAGCCACACCGCGGCGAACAGCGCCGTCGCCGCGAACGGCCGGCCCCAGCCCATCGCGGCCGCGATGCCCGCCGCCAACACCTGAGCCAGCGCCATGGCGGCCATCACCCACGCCATGCCCGCGGGCCGGAAACGCACGGCCAGGGTGCCGGACGCGCCGATCGCGATCACCGCGGCGTACATCAGGTTGGCCGGGTGGCCTTCGCTGCCGATCAGGCCCACCGCCAGGTTCGCCCACACCAGCAGGAAGACGCCGGCCAGCGCGATGCCGGCCGCCGCACGCGCGGCCAGCCCGGGCGCGCGCCGCAGCGCCAGTTCCACGCCGCCGCAGAGCAGCGCCAGCATCAGGCCGAACACCGCGAAATCCCCCGGCCCCCACCTGACCTCGGCGGTGAAGCGCATGGCGACCGCGGGCGCCAGCAGCAGGGCGGCGGCGCTCCCCCACATCAACGGGCGGCCATAGCGCGGCAACGAAGCGGCGGGGCGACGGATGTCGGCGGTCATGGGCGTTCGATCACGACTTCGGGAACGCCAGCCTCGGCCGCCGCGGTGAAGCGGGCATGAAGTGCACCGCTTCAGCGGCCGGACGCGGTGCCCGCCACGATCAGGTTGCGCCAGTACAGGTTGTCCGGCAGCCAGCCGGGCGGTGGTTCGGCGGCCATGCCGTTGGCCTGCAGCAGATGGCGCATCGCCGTCAGTTCGCCGTCGCGCATGAAGCGCTCGGCGTAGTCGTCCGGCATCGTGCGCACGGACGGATGCGCGAGCGAAGGCAGGGCCTGCTCGTGTATCCAGGCGAAACGGCGCAGGCGTTCGCGCAGCGTGGCGCCCGCTTCCGTCTTGCCCGCCGATTCCACCAGCCACGGCAGGGCGACGGAGGGGAGCAGCAAGACGGATTCGTCGTCGGCGAGCAGGGCGTACAGGCGGCGGCATTCCTGCAGGCGCGCCGCCGGCAGCCGGCCCGCGCGGTTGCCGCAGCGCTGGGTGACCGGCAGCAGCGTCGGCATGGCCGTGGCCACGTTGACGGCGATGACGGTGATGCCGGCCACGTCGCGCGGCGTCGCCGACCGGCCCAGTCCCATGTCTTCGCCCAGCGCCGCGGCCAGGGCCGGTTCCATCGCCGGCGCCGCCACGCCGTTCAGCGTCGCCAGCAGCAGCCGGCCCTGCGCGCCCAGGTGCGTGCGGTAGAACGGCGCCGCCACCGCGGCCTGCCATTGCGCCTCGGCGCCGGCGGCGTCGCCCTGCTCCACTGCGTGCACGTAGGCCTGCAAATGCACTTCGGCGTTGTCCGGCTCGGCCGCCAGCAATTGCTGCAACAGGACGCCGCGGTCGCACTCGATGCCGCGCATCGGGCAGGCGTCCAGCAGTGCCCAGGCCACCATCGCGTCGGTGGCTCCCGCATCGTAGGCCTGCTGCAACCAGGTGCGCGCCTGCGGCTGGGTGAACGAGGCCTGCTCGACCTGCGCTTGCGCCTCCGGCGGCGGGTACAGCAGGCTCGCGGCCACCCGCGCCTCCGGCGTGCCGCGCGCGGCGACCTTGCCCAGGTGTGCCTGCACCGCATCGCGCCACGCGGCATACCAGGCGTCGCCGGCCGCGGCCAGGCGCGGATCGGATTCGACCCGGCCGGGCGGCGGCCCGTCCTGCGCCAGCACGGGCGACGTCACCAGCGCCGCCAGCAACCCCATGCCATGCCACATCCTGCGCATCGTCCGCTCCTGTCGGGAAACTGCGGCACCTTCGCATGCGGCCTGGGCGGCTTCAAGTTCGCGGGCGGTGGACGATGCGGGCGGCATGCACATGCGCATCGCTGTCGCCCGGTTGCGGCCGGGATGTTCCGGCTTCATGCCTGTCTTCGATGCGCTGTCGTTTCGCAGCGCCGGCACCGTGATGACCGCGCCCGGTATCACTGCATCGCTGCACGGAAGCATCCGTCGCCTCGAATCCGGATCATCCGCAACACCATGCTTCACTCCGCATGGCGGACGCAGATCGTCGAACACGAAGCCATGCACGATGGAATCCGGCATGGCAGCCCGCCATGAGCAGAGCGCTGCCGAATCCGGTCCCGCAGAACCGGAACAGCCCATCGCACCACAGCACTCGCCCGCTCGCATGCGGGAACCCTGCCGCAACCCGCGCGCCTGCGCGCCAACACCGGCCGCATTCCCGCGGAAACGATCCACTTCCCCGTCCGCGAACGGAAACCGCACGACCTACCCGCGCACGGCCGCCAGGCCCGCAGGGCTTATCATGGGCGCATGACCCAGCCCGCCTTCCCCGCCGAATCCGGCCCCGTCACCCTCGCCGGTCCCGACGGACCATTGGAAGCCCACGTCGAATGGCCGGAAGACGGCGCGCCGGCGCAGCCGGTCACCGCCATCGTCTGCCATCCGCTGCCCACCGAGGGCGGCACCATGCACAACAAGGTGGTGGTGATGGCCGCGCGCAGCCTGCGCGAACTGGGCGCGACCACGGTGCGCTTCAACTTCCGCGGCACCGGCGGCTCGGGGGGCTTGTTCGACCACGGCGACGGCGAAGTGGACGACCTGCGCACGGTGGCCGAGTGGGTGCGCGCGCAGCGCCCCGGCACCCACCTGTGGCTGGCCGGCTTCAGCTTCGGCGCCTACGTGTCGCTGCGCGCCGCCGCCGCGCTCAAGCCCGATGCGCTGATATCGATCGCGCCGCCGGCCGGGCGCTGGGACTTCGCCCGCATCGAGCCGCCCGGCTGCCCGTGGCTGGTGATCCAGGGCGAACAGGACGAGGTCGTCGAACCGCAGGCCGTGTACGACTGGATCGACGGGCTCAAGCACCCCCCCGAGTTGATCCGCATGCCGGAGACCAGCCATTTCTTCCACCGCAAGCTGATGGACCTGCGCGGCGCCATCAAGCACGCGATGAAAGCCTACGTGCCGGTGTGATGGCCGACGCCCGCACGGACACGGCGCTCTCGCCGTCGCAGGTCTACGCGCGCGGCGCGGCGCAGGGGCAATGGCAGGACGATCCGGCGCAGCATCCCGCACTGGCCGAACTGGACCGCATCCACGCCGCGCTGCTGGCCGCGCCCGCGCAGCCGGGCCTGATGGGCCGGCTGTTCGGCAAACCTCCTGAAACGGTGAAGGGCCTGTACTACTGGGGCGAAGTGGGGCGCGGCAAGACCTTCCTGGTGGACCTGTTCTACGACGCCCTGCCACTGCCGGTGTGGTCGGTCTCCCGCAGCGACGCGGCGCAGGGCGGCGGCGGCAAGTACCGCACCCACTTCCACCGCTTCATGCGCGGCGTGCACGAACGGCTGCGCCAGCACGCGGGCGAGAGCGACCCGCTGGCGAAGATCGTGCGCGAGGCGCGTGGCAGGCTGCGCGTGCTGGTGCTGGACGAGTTCTTCGTCACCGACATCGGCGACGCCATGCTGCTGGCGCGGCTGCTGGAACGCATGTTCGCCGAGGGCATCACCCTGGTGACCACCTCCAACACCGCGCCGGAGAACCTCTACAGGGACGGCCTGCAGCGCGCCGGCTTCCTGCCGGCCATCGACCTGCTGCAACGCCACTGCGTGGTGCTGCGCTCGGACGGGATGGAGGACTACCGCCTGCGCGCGCTGACGCGCTCGCCGGTGTACCGCGCGCCACTGGACAGCGGCGCCGACCCCTGGCTGGCCATGCGCTGGCGCGAACTGAGCGGCGGCGAGGACGCGCACAGCGGCAACATCGAGATCGACGGCCGCAAGATCCCGGTGCGCGGACGCGGCAAGAGCATCGCCTGGTTCGACTTCGCCGCGCTGTGCGAAGGCCCGCGCGGCACCACCGACTACATCGAGATCGCGCACGAGTTCAACACCGTGCTGCTGGGCGGCATCCCGCGCTTCGACCGCATGAACGAAGACGCCGCGCGCCGCTTCGTCAACCTGGTCGACGAACTCTACGACCGCCACGTCAACCTGGTCTGCACCGCCGCCGACGCCCCGCCGTCGCTGTACTCCGGCACCCGCCTGCAGGGCGCCTTCGAACGCACCGCCTCGCGCCTGATCGAGATGCAGAGCGCGGAATACCTGGCGACGCCGCACAGGGCGTGAGCCCGTGCGCGGCACACCTCATCCTGGCGACGAACAGGGAAGAAGTCCGCGGGATACGCGGCCTTGCGTCAGGTCGAAACACGGAACGCCGGACATCTTTCATCTCACATAAATCCCGAGAAAACACGGCTTCCTGAACACGGAAGGCTTGCCCACCGACGCGTTTATCTGAGTCAAGGATCTCGCCGCATAGCCGATACCGGCAGTGCCCCTACGACACGACGGGGCGCCGCCAAGCACCGGGTAATGTCATGACGATCAAGAAACTCTTCATCTGCCTGTTCCTCGCGACCCTGGTCGTACTCGGGCTTGTCTTCGCATCCATCTACCAGGCGAGGAACTCGTCGATGGCGCTGCGAAAGGTGCAGGAGATGCGCTACAGCTCCTACCTGCTGGCCGACGAGCTGCGGCAGAGTTCCGACGACCTGACCCGCCTGGCCCGGACCTACGTCGTCACCGGCGACGCGCAGTACGAGCAGGAATACCTGGACGTGATCGCGGTCCGCAGCGGCAAGAAGCCGCGTCCGGACGGGCGGACCATCTCGCTGCAGGATCTGATGAAGCAGGCCGGGTTCACCGAGGAGGAGTTCGTCAAGCTCAAGGAGTCCGAAGCCAAGTCCAACGCGCTGGTCAAGATCGAGACCGCCGCGATGTATGCGGTGAAGGGCCTGTTCGACGACGGCAACGGCGACTTCACCCGCCAGGGCGAGCCCGACCCCGGACTGGCGCGCACGCTGATGCACGACGCGCAATACCATGCCGAGAAGGCGTCGATCATGAAGCCGATCGACGATTTCTTCGCCCTGCTCGACCAGCGGACGGCGGGCCAGGTCCAGCAGGCGCAGGCGGCGAACAGCTTCTGGAACGGCGTGGCCATCACCGCCATCGTCACCGCGCTGGTCCTGCTGCTGGCGGCGCTGTACTGGGCCTTCCGGCTGATCATCGGCCAGCTCGGCGAAGAGCCGCAGGTGGTGGTGAAGGCGGTGGGCCGCATCGCCGCCGGCGATCTGCAGACCGCCATCGCGGTCCGTCCCGGCGACGGCACCAGCCTGGCCCATTCGCTCAGGACCATGCAGGAAAGCCTGAAGGGCATCGTGTCCGACATCCAGGGCATGGCCGAGGCGGCGGTGGAGCGCGGCGACTTCGGCGTCAAGATGGAGACCGCGGGCCGCAAGGGCTTCATGAAGGACATCTCCGAGCTGTTGAACAGCCTCTCGGACGTCACCGAATCCGGCTTGAAGGACATCACCCGCGTCTCCAGCGCGCTGTCCGGCGGAGACCTTTCGCAGACGATCGAGCGCAGCTACCCGGGCCTGTTCGGGCAGACCGCCGCAGACGTCAACCGCACCGCCGAAGTGCTCAGCGGCCTGGTGGCCGAGATCCGCCACGTCGCCGACACGGCCTCCCGCGGCGACTTCAGCCAACGCATCGAGCTGTCCGGCAAGCGCGGCTTCGGCGAGGACATCGGACGCCTGCTCAACCAACTGTGCGGCACCACCGACGTGGGCCTGCGCGACATCATCCGCGTCGCCCAGGCGCTGGCGCGCGGCGACCTGACGCAGCGGATCGAGCGCCGGCACCCGGGGCTTTTCGGCGAAGCGTGCAACGGCATCAACGCCACCGTCGCCAACCTCCATCGGCTCATCCAGCAGATCAAGGATAACGCCGACCAGATCGGCGCGGCCACCCGCGAGATCGCCAACGGCAACCAGGACCTGTCGGTGCGCACCGAGAAACAGGCAGCGAGCCTGGAGGAAACCGCGTCGAGCATCGAGGAGCTCACCTCCACGGTGAAGGAGAACGAATCGCGCGTGGCCCAGGCCGGCAACATCGCGACCTCGACTTCGAGCATCGCCTCGCACGGCGGCGACACCGTCAAGGACTCCATTTCCACGATGAACGAGATCGCGCAGAGCTCCAAGCAGATCGCCGACATCATCGGCGTCATCGACGGCATCGCGTTCCAGACCAACATCCTCGCGCTCAACGCCGCCGTCGAGGCCGCGCGCGCCAGCGAGCACGGCCGCGGGTTCGCGGTGGTGGCCAGCGAAGTGCGCAGCCTGGCGCAGCGCTCGGCCGAGGCCGCCAAGGACATCAAGCACCTGATCTCGGATTCGGTGGCGAAGGTGGACAACGGCAGCGAGCGGGTCAACCTGGTCGGCGACACCATGGGCGGCATCGTCTCGGGCATCCGCGACGTCACCACGATCATGTCGGAAATCCTGGCCGCCAGCCGCGAGCAGACCGCCGGGATCGACCAGGTGGCGCAGGCGATCATGCAGATAGACGAAGTGACCCAGCAAAACGCGGCGCTGGTCGAGCAGGTGGCCGCCGCCGCCGGCTCGCTGAACGACCGCGCGGAAGGGCTGGTCCAGGCCGTGGCCGCCTTCAACCTGGGCGGTTCGCCGGCGGTGGAGCGGCGGGACCGGGATGCGCGGTCGCACGGCATGCTGGAACTCGTCGCCTCCGCCTGACCGCGGCGCGGCGCACGGCATGCCGCCTGCGCCGCATAGACTGGGGGCATGGACCGGATACCGCCCGCCGTCGCCGAAGCCGTGCACCAGGCCCTCGCCGAGGCCGCGCCCATCTGCGTGCTGACCGGCGCCGGCATGTCGGCCGAGAGCGGCATCCCGACCTTCCGCGGCACGCACGACAGCCTGTGGTCGCGCTTCGACCCGATGCGGCTGGCGACGGCGGAGGCGTGGCGCGACGATCCCGCACTGGTCTGGGGCTGGTACCGCTGGCGGATGGAATGCGTCCGCCAGGCGCAACCCCATGCCGGGCATCGCGCCCTGGCCGCGCTCGCGCGGCAGGTGCCGCTGTCGCTGGTCACACAGAACGTCGACGACCTGCACGAACGCGCGGGCAGCACGGTGGACGCGCATGTGCACGGCAGCCTGTTCGCGTTGCGCTGCTTCGCCTGCGGCCGCGCGCACGCCGGGCCGCTCGACGATCTTGTTCCGGACGCGCAGCGGATCGAGCCGATGCGCTGCGCCGCCTGCGGTGACCGCATCCGTCCCGGCGTGGTGTGGTTCGGCGAAACCCTGCCCGGCGATGCCTGGCAGGCTGCGGCCGATGCGGCGGCACGCTGCGCGCTGATGCTGGTCGTCGGCACCTCCGGGCTGGTGCAGCCCGCCGCGGGCCTGCCCGCGCTGGCCAAACGCCACGGCGCGTGCGTGGTGGAAATCAACCCGGAGCCCACCGCTCTGTCCCCCCTCGTGGACCACGCATGGCGCGCGACCGCGGCCGAGGCATTGCCGCGGTTGCTGCCCGCCTAGGACGCCGCGCGTCGCACCCATGCCTCCACCGCGCCGCCGGTTGCATCGGGCCGGACCGTGCAACGCGTCATGGGTTTCCCGTCTGGCCCATGCTGCCGATGGATAATGCGCGGCCGGTGGCGATGGCGCGTTCGATCTGACTTGCCGGCACCGGCGCACGCGACAACCGCAGCGCACGGCGAACGGCACGCTCCCACAGTCACCTCACATTGCAGCCCGCCACGCGCCGCTCCGGCAGTGGCACATTCACGTTCCGCCACTGGCCGCCCCGGGCCACGGCGGCGACAATACGCGGGCACGGCGCCCCCACCGCCGCTTCCCTTTCCGCCATGACATCCGCCTTCGTTTCCCCCGACCGCATCCGCGGCCTGTTCGCCCAGGCCATGTCCGACATGTACCGCGCCGAGGTGCCGCTGTACGGCGACCTGGTGGAACTGGTCGGGCAGATCAATGCCGACGCATTGCAGGCCAACCCGGCGCTGGCCGAACGCCTGCACCGCAGCGGCGAAGCCGAACGGCTGGGGCTGGAGCGCCACGGCGCGATCCGGGTGGGCACGCCCGCCGAACTGGCGATGCTGCGGCGCGCGTTCGCGGTGATGGGCATGCACCCGGTGGGCTACTACGACCTGTCGGTGGCCGGCGTGCCGGTGCACGCCACCGCCTTCCGGCCACTGACCGAAGAAGCGCTGGCGGCCAATCCGTTCCGCATCTTCACCTCGCTGCTGCGGCTGGAACTGGTGCAGAGCACGGCGCTGCGCGCGGAGGCGCAAGCCATCCTGGCCCGCCGCGACATCTTCACTGCCGGCGCGCGGGCGCTGGTGGCGCAGGCCGAATGCGACGGCGGGCTGGGCGAGGCGGACGCGCAGCGCTTCGTCGCCGAGATGCTGGAAACCTTCCGCTGGCACGGCGACGCCACCGTCTCGCTGGAAAGCTACCGCGCCCTGCACGCCGCGCACCGGCTGGTCGCCGACGTGGTGAGCTTCCGCGGCCCGCACATCAACCATCTCACCCCGCGCACACTGGACATCGACGCCGCGCAGGCAGCAATGCAGCGCCGCGGACTGCGCGCCAAGGCGCTGATCGAAGGCCCGCCGCGCCGCGCCGTGCCCATCCTGCTGCGCCAGACCAGCTTCAAGGCGCTGGAGGAAGTGGTGGCCTTCCCCGATGCCGAAGGCCGCCTGGCCGCGGGCAGCCACACCGCGCGCTTCGGCGAGATCGAGCAGCGCGGCCTGGCGCTGACGCCGGCCGGGCGCGCGCTCTACGACCGCCTGCTGGCCGACGTGCGCCAGGCCGGCAACGCGGGCAACACCGGCGACGACTATCCGCAACGGCTGGCCATGGCCTTCGCCGCCTTCCCCGACAGCGAGGACGAACTGCGCCGGCAGGGGCTGGGCTACTTCCGCTACCGGCTGACCGACAGCGGCGCCGCGCTGCCGGCGAGCGAACGCGCGGCCCTGCCGCCCGACGCCCTGGTCGCCGCCGGCCATGCTGCAGCCGATCCCATCGTGTACGAGGACTTCCTGCCGGTCAGCGCCGCCGGCATCTTCCAGTCCAACCTGGGCGGCGGCGAGCAGCGCGCCTACGTGGCGCAGGAAAACCAGGACGCCTTCGAAGCCGCACTGGGCGCGCCGGTGCACGACCCGTTCGCGCTTTACGCGCAGGCGCAGGAAGCCTCGATCGCGCAGATGCACGCCCCCCTGTAGGAGGGGCTTTAGCCCCGACCGCTTTGATGAATCATGGGTACGCTGACGGATCACGGGCAAGGCATCGGGGCTGAAGCCCCTCCTGCAAGAGCCTGGTCGGTCCGCGCGGCTGAATCCGTGAAACCCGCGCCACAGCGACGCCCGCTGTTCCACACTACATTTGGTGTTGACGCCTTCCGGAGGCCCCACTATCTTGTGGCCGTCGGTTCCGGGGGTCGCTAGCCGCCGGATTAAAACGGGAAGCCGGTGCGGCCTTCGGGCCCAGTCCGGCACTGCCCCGCAGCGGTAATTGGGAACGAACCCGCCACACAGCACTGGGCCACGGCCTCGGGAAGCGGCGGGCTAGGCGAAGCAGGAAAGAGCGGCAAGGAACGGGATTGAACAGGTGCGGCGTTGCCGCCACCCATCCCCCACTTCCCCTCACTCCCGCCTTCAGGCCCATGAGTCCGAAGACCTGCCGACGGCCGCGCGTTGCACACCGCGCGGTGCCGGCCGCGGAATCTCCGGGGGGAGATGGCTGGCGAAGCAGGGTCCGCCGGCATTGCGTCCGCGATCTCGTTCCCTGCGACGCCGCTTCCCCACTGTGGACCTCCATCCGGCCTCCGCTGCCTGCGAGGGACAGGCCGCCGCGTGCGCCATGCATGGAGGAAACCCGTGACCCAGACCGATACCGCCGTCGCCGAAGCCGGCACCGCCCCGTCCCAGAAGGACGCCTTCGCCCTGACCCCGCCGCCCACCGCGACCGCGATGAGCGTGACCAAGCGCAACGGCAGCCGCGAACCGGTGGACCTGAACAAGATCGTGCGCGCGGTGCAGCGCAACTGCGAGGGCCTGCACGCGGTGGACCCGATGCGCGTGGCCACGCGCACCATCTCCGGCCTGTACGACGGCGCCAGCACGCGCGAGCTGGACGAACTGTCCATCCGCACCGCCGCGCTGCTGACCGGCGAGGAACCCGAATACAGCCGCCTGGCCGCGCGCCTGCTGGCCGGCTACATCGCCAAGGAAGTGACCGGGCAGGAGATCCACGCGTTCTCGCAGTCGGTGACGCGCGGCCACGAGGTCGGCCTGATCAACGACCGCCTGCTGAACTTCGTGCAGACCAACGCGCGCAAGCTCAACGACGCGCTGGACGCCTCGCTGGACCTGCACTTCGACTACTTCGGCCTGCGCACGCTGTACGACCGCTACCTGCTGCGCCACCCG
>ERZ761602.1874-NODE-1874-length-35756-cov-15.850060_pt1 | contig 35756 bp, 33 predicted proteins | sample MGYA00512165_ERZ761602 | MGnify/ENA primary metagenome ERZ761602 (study PRJEB28899, sample SAMN02445085) | bioreactor sludge metagenome | biome: EBPR sludge; isolation source: Thorneside wastewater treatment plant | place: Australia: Brisbane, Thorneside...
CAGTGCGACGCCTGCATCGAGGAGCTGTGCTTCCACGATCCGTACTGCTGCCACGTCGAGTGGGACCTGCAGTGCGACCAGGAAGCGCAGCAGTACTGCGGGCAGGTGTGCCCGTGACCCGCTACTTCACCATCCTCGGGCCGCCGTCGGACGCGCGGAGCGCCCGCGCTCGCTGCCTGCGCGTCCTCGCCATCGCGATCCGCCCGTTTCCGTTCCCGCCCTAGCCGAGCGGGCGGGCGCGCAGCGCCGCGCTGGTCCGCGCGTGCGCGCGCGCCGCGGCAGTGATCGCCGGCGACGGCACCCCGTGGCGCGCGAGCGCGCGATCGAAGCGCGCGTGATCGCCGGCGCCCTCGTCACCGCGCGGCAGGATCATGACCGCCGCCGTGATCGCCGGCGCGACCGAGCGCACCCACGCGAGCACCGCCCACGACAGCTCGGCGTGGCGATCCTCGTCGGCGGCGATCGCGCGCAGCATCTCGGGCGCCGCGCCCTGCGCCTCACCGGCCGCGAGCCGAGCCTCCTCGGCCGCCGCGGTCTCGTTGAGGCAGCCCTCGCGCCACGCCTCGCCGGCGAGCACCGCGAGCGCGTGTGTCGAGCGCGCGGTGAAGCGCGGACGCGCCGCGGCCATCGGCAGCGGCAGGAGGGCCACACCACCGGCGGCGGCCGCGCACAGCTCGGCGTGCCGGACCTCGTCGTCGGCCGCGTCCAGCGCCGCCGCGACGAGCGCCGCCGGCGCGCCGACGGCCGCGAGCTCCTGTGCCAGCCGCAGGAACGTCCACACCGACGAGAGCTCGAGCTGTGCGGAGCCGGTGAAGTGATCACGCACGTCACGCTCCTCGGCGGTCGCGCACGCGCGGCCGTTCGCCGCCACCCGCGGGCACACGTATCCGCCGCCGTGGCGAAGCGGACGTCCCTCGACCACGAAGGCGTCGTCGAGCGCCGTCCACGGCGCCAGCCCGCCGAGCAGCGAGTACCTGGGCGCCGCGCCGTCGCTGGCCGCGACCAGCCCCTGCAGCGCGAGGTACGCCGAGTGCGTGCCGTACGTCGCCGCGGCGTGGACGCCGAACCGCTGGTGCGCGTCCAGCATCAACCCGGCTTCCAGCCCGAGCAGCTCGCGGTCGTGCTCGGTCTCGTTGCTCTCGAACGGCCGCGCCCGGGCCCCGACGATGAGACGCATCCCGCCGCCGACCTCGACGCGCGCCATCGCCTCCGAGCGATCGTCGAGGCACACCCGCGCCTCGACCCCGCCGAACAGACGCGCCCGCGGCGCGAGGTCGACGCCCAGCACGAAGCCGACCGTGCGGGACGCGATGTCATCGCAGGGCCGCGCCTCGGCGGTCCCGGCGGCGGCGCCGAGCAGGCTCGTGCCGACGAGCCCGTGCCGCACCAGATGACTCCACCGCGTCGAGGTCTTGGTCATGGCTCGCTCCCAGAGCAAGGGTGAGACCAGCGCGCAACTCGTTGATCTCCCGGACGCCGGTCACCACCACCCTCAGGAATCGCGACATCGCTGCCCTGGGGGCTCGCGGATTTCGGATCAGCGGTTGCCCGGGCAGGCGGACTCGTCGTCGACCGGATCGGCCGCGACCTGCCGCGCCCGCCAGGCCGCGGCGTCGGGCACGAGCCGCGGGGTGAGCGGCGCCGCCAGCACCTCGTCCGGGATGCCGGCGCGATCGAGCTCGTACAGCTCGATCACGTGGTCGACGAGGTCGACGCCGTCGTAGCGCGCCGGGTCGAACATGGCCTCGGCGTGGAAGGCGCGGTACTCGTGCAGGAACGCCGACGTCGGCAGGTCGTCCCAGTACCCGACCTCCGAGCGATTGATGACGTGGTTGACCTCGTGCACCAGGGTCGCGGCGAGCGCGCGCGTCTCCTGGCCACGGCTCACGTAGATCCGGTCGCTCCACATGTAGCCGTCGATCTCGCCCGCGAGGGCGCGGGCCAGCGCGCCGCCCGGCACGAGCCGCGCGTAGTCGTCGGCGGTGAGCGCGAGCGACGGCAGCTCGGCGCGCACGCGCTCGAAGTCCCAGCAGGTCAGATCGACGAGCTCGTCGATCTTCACGCGGCCCGCGCGGATCGAGGCCGCCGTGTACCGCGCGAGGTCGGTGCCGTCCTGCTCGAGCACGCGGATGGCGCGCTCGATGTACGTGCGGAACGCGGCGCTCGAGCGCGCGGGGTTGACCTCGACGAACCCGGTCGCGCCGCGGTCGCCCTTGTCATCGCCACTGCCGGCGCCGCTGTCGTCGGCGGCCTCGAGACAGCCGGCGGCGACGAACGCACACGCGAGGAGCAAGCCGGGGCGCCACATGGCCGCACCACCGAGCAAGATCGCGGCCGACACGCGCCGCCGCGATGACGCGCACTTGCCCGACCGGTGGCGACTGCGGTGGCCACCGATCTCGGCCCCAACGGTCAGAGCCGCGGGCGAAGGCCCATCTCCTCGATCAGGTGATCGGCGCCGTCGACCTTGTCCATCACCCACAGCATGTAGCGGACGTCCACGTGGATCTTGCGCACGATGCTCCCGTCGAACACGACGTCCGAGGCGACGCCCTGGATCGTGCTGTCGAAGTTCAGGCCGACGAGCTGGCCACGGCCGTCGAGCACGGCCGAACCCGAGTTGCCGCCGGTCGTGTCGAGGTCGCTCAGGAAGTTCACCGGCAGCTCGCCGTCGGCGTTGGCGTATGACCCGAACTGCCTGGCGCGGATCGCCGCGAGGAGCGCGGCCGGCGCGTCGAACGGCTCGGAGCCCGTGTCCTTCTCGAGGATCTGGGCGCCCGTGGTGAACGGCGCCTCGGCCGGCGTGAACGCCTTCACGGTGCCGTAGGTGATGCGCAACGTCGAGTTGGCGTCGGGGGCGAGCAGCCCGCCGAGCACCTCGCGCATCGCGTCGGCGTAGACCGGCGCCACGAGGATCAGCTCGCCGGCGCGCGTGTCGGCGCGGCGCTCCTCCGCCTTGTAGAGCTTCCACACGCGCTGGGCGGCGCGCAGGAACGGATCGCGCGACGCCGCCACCGACTTGCTCGTGCCCTTCTGCAGGAGCTCGAGCCGGAGCGCCTCGTCGGCGAGCCTGGTCGCGCGGTACCAGCCGTCGAGCGTGCGGTCGATCAGCTGCTCGTCGAGCTTGGCCGTCGCCTTCACGCCGAGCAGCAGCGGCAGCCACGGGCGCTGCTCCGGCGGCAACGCGAGCGCGCGCACCAGCGCGAGGCGGAAGAGCGCGCGGTCGAGCGTGGCGTCGTACTGCTTGGTGAGCTGCTTGTGCGACGCGATCGCCGGCGCCAGGTCGCGCTCCTGGTAGCCGGCCTTGCGCTCGGCGTCGGGCTTCGCGCGCTCCTCGGCCCAGCGGGTGAGCTGGATCGCCGAGGACAGGAGCTGCGACTCGCCGAACGCCATCTGGCGATCGAAGTCGGCGCGCGCCGTGCGCTGCTCGTCGAGGATGAGCTGCTCGAGCCGCGCGATCGCCGCCTTGTGGCCGTCGCGCCCCGGCGCCGCCGCCCACGCCACCACCTGCTGATCGAGCCTGGCCTTGCGCGCGAGCAGGTCGCCCGTGGTGAGGCCCTTCAGCACGCCGCTCACCTTCTCGAGCCGGTTCTGGAAGCTCTGCTTGAGGACGCCGGCCTTGATCGCCGTCTCGCCGGGGCTCTTCAGGTGGGCCTCGGCGATCGCGTACTGCTGCTTCGCGTGGTCGATGAAGTACGGATAGAACCACTCGACGTCGTGCTGCACCTCGAGCGCCGTCTTGGTGCGCGTCGTGCGCCCCGGGAACCCGGCGATCATCACGAAGTCGCTGGGGTGGACGCCCTGGTCGGACACCTTCAGGTGGTGGCGCGGCCTGTACGGCACGTTCTCGGCGGCGTGATCGGCGGGCTTGCCGTCGGGCGCGACGTACGCGCGGAAGAACGCGAAGTCACCGGTGTGGCGCGGCCACCGCCAGTTGTCGACCTCGCCGCCGTAGTTGCCGACGGAGCGCGCCGGCACGTAGACCAGGCGGACGTCGCGGATCTCGAGCTCCTCGATGAGCACGAAGAGCCCGCCGCGCAGGTACCCGGCGACGTTGCAGCGGATGCCGGGGCGGTCCTTCTCGCACGCGGCGACCTGCTGCTTGATGCGACGATCCACCTCGTCCTTGCGCGCGACCGGATCGGCGATGTCGGCGAGGCCGCCGGTCACGGCCGACGTCACGTCGGTGAACGCCTGGGCGACGTACACGCGCTCGGCCGGGCCGGCCGACGGCTCGTCCGCGCGCGTCTTCGCCAGGAACCCGTGCTCGACGAGGTTCTGGTCCGGCTTCGAGTTGAGCTGCAACGCGCGCTGCACGCAGTGGTGGTTGGTGACGACGAGACCGTCGGGCGACACGAACGACGCCGAGCAGCCACGCAGGCGCACGATCGCGCCGAGCGGCGCGGCGAGCGGATCGGCCAGGGTCTTCGGATCGATCTGGACACCGAGCTTGCGGAAGGCCTCGGCGTGCCCCGGCAGCGTCATCTGCTGCGGCATCCACATCCCGCCCGGGTTCGCGTACGCGCGCCGCGCCTCGAGGGTCGGATCGACGGCCGCCGCCGGCGGCTCCTCCACCGCGCCGGAGCCGGTGGTCACGGGCTCGGTCGGGCCGCCCGTCGTCGGGCCGCGCGCGCCCTGTCCGCCGCTACACGCGGCGACGAGGAGGAGGCCGGGGAGCATGGCATCGAGCTTCATGCTCCCGGCATAACACGCGTGAGCGCCTGCAGCAGATCGAACGCGGTCACGATCCCGACCAGCCGCTCGTCGTCACCCACCAGCACACGATGCACGCCGCGAGCCTGCATGACCTGCGCGACCTCGGTCACCGACGCCGCCGGTGACACCCAGATCACCTCGGGCGTCGCCAGGTCGATCGCGGTGAGCGCCTCGAGCTCGTCGGCCCCCGGATCGACGTCCTCGTCGGACGCCTGCTCGATCGCGCCGAGGAGGTCGGTCGTGGAGATGACGCCGACCACGTTGCCGCTCGGGTCCACGACCGGCGCGCCGCCGATGCGCGCCACGACGAACAGGTGCTGGATCTGCCGGAACCGCATGTCGGCGGGCACGGTGACCGGCTCCTTCTGCATCAGGTCTCGGGCGAGCAGCGTCATGAGCTTCGTTTGGGTGCCAATCGACATGGCCGCGTGACGCTTCTCGCGCGCCGCGGCGACCGGGATGCGTACAATCGATGCGTGAGATTAGCTTCGATCCGTGGCCTCGTCGCCTTTCTCGGCGCGGCCTGCACCAACTACGCGGCGGCGCCGCCGGACCCTGGGCCCCCGCCCGCACCTTACTGCACACCACGGCGCGGCATGGACCTGGGCCTCACCCTCGTCGCGGCCGGCCTCGATCGCCCCGTGGGGCTGGCGGCGCCAGCCGGTGATCACCGGCTGTTCGTGATCGAGCAACAGGGGCGTATCCGCGTGATCGACGACGGCGAGCTCCTCCCCACGCCGTACGTCGACCTCTCCGACGAGGTGGTCGCGGTGGGCCCCGAGCAGGGGCTCCTCGGGCTGGCGTTCCATCCCGACTTCGCGCGCAACGGTCGCGTCATCGTGCACTACACGGCCGAGCCCAACGGCGACAACGTCATCGCGGAGCTGCGCGCGGATCCCGACGCCGACGTCGCCAGCCCGAGCCTGCGCGAGATCCTGCGCATCGATCGCGAGCTCAACCCGGACATCCACAACGGAGGCTCGGTGGTGTTCGGTCCCGACGGCTACCTCTACGCGTCGATCGGCGACGGCAGCCACGCGGTGCCGGCCGATGTCTTCGGCGCGGGACAGAGCCGCGACAACCTCTTCGCCAAGGTGATCCGTCTGGACGTCGACCGCGGGGAGCCGTACGCGATCCCGGCGGACAACCCCTGGGCCGACGGCGGAGGCGCGCCCGAAGCCTACGCCTGGGGCCTGCGCAATCCCTGGCGGATCTCGGTCGACCCGTACACGGGCGACCTCTACATCGGCGAGGTCGGCCAGAACACGTTCGAGGAGATCAACCTGGTCCCGGCCGGCCAGGGAGGGCTCAACTTCGGCTGGTCGGTCCACGAAGGGCCCGAGTGCTTCGCCCCACCCAAGGTCGGTGGTGGCGCGGGTGAGTGCGGCGAGGACGACGAGCTCACGCCCCCGCTCGTCACGATCGACCGGCGCGTCGAGCCGGCCTGCGCCGTGATCGGCGGGCACGTCTATCGCGGGGGGTGCATGCCTGATCTCTTCGGCCGTTACATCTTCGGCGACTTCTGCAACGGGACGGTGAAGGCCATCGAGGTCGTCGACGGCGCCGTCGTCGATCTCGACGCCCACGCGCTCGACGGCACCCTGGCCAACCTGCTGACCAGCTTCGGCGTGGACGGGTACGGCGAGCTCCACGCGGTCGCGCTCAACGGCCGGATCTACCGGCTCGAGCTGGCGACCGACGCGCGGCCCTGAACGGATTCCTGGCCGGCTCGACCGCTGGCCGCGGCCCTCGTACGCCAGATCGATGAGTGAATCGGCCCCGCGCGAACGCCGCACGAGGACGTGGCCGGGCGTTAGAGTCCGCGGATGAGGATCGTCTTCCTGGCCGCGTGCTTGCTGACCGCGTGCGGTTCCGCGACACGGCCGACCGCGCCACCGCCACCGGTCGCGGCCGAGGTCGCCGACGCCGAGCTGGCGGCCGCGATCGATCCGTTCATGTCGGCGCACCTGGCGTTCCGGCCGAGCTGGGCGGTCGAGCTCGGCGATCACGCCTACGACGGCCTCGTGCCCGATCGCTCGCCCGAGGCGATCCGCGCCGAGATCGCGCGACTCCACGCCGCGCGGTCCACGTTCTCGGCCTTCGATACACGCGAGCTGTCGCCCCGGCGCCGGGTCGAGCAGCAGCTCGTCCTGACCGAGATCGCCAGGGAGCTCTTCGAGCTCGAGGTCCGGCGCCGGCCGTTTCGCGATCCGTTCTTCTACCTGTTCAAGTTCTCGCTCAACGCGTACATCGCCCGCGACTACGCGCCGCCCGCCGCGCGCGCCGCCGCGATGCTGCGCGCGTGCGAGGCCGCGCCCGCGTACTACGCGCAGGCCGCCGAGAACCTCGAGCCGTCGCTGCCGCGCGCCTGGCTCCAGGCCGGCGTGATGATCAGCGCCGGGACGATCCAGTTCCTCGGCGGCGACGCCAGGCGCGCCTTCGCGTCGCTCCCCGACGAGGCGCTGCGCACGAAGCTCGAGGCGTGCCTCGACGCCCTCGCCGGGCACGTCGGCGCGTTCCGCACCGCGCTCGAGCGCCGCATGCCGGCCGCCACCGACGACTTCCGGCTCGGCGCCGAAATGCTCCTCCGATTGCTGCGCGACGCCGAGGGCCTCGACCTCGACGTCGCCACCCTCGAGCGCATCGCGCGCGAGGATCTGGCGCGCAACCACGCCGCGATCGTCGCCGCCGCGGCCGCGATCGATCCGCGTCGCGACCCCGCCACCGTCATCGCCGAGACCAGCGCCGACAAGCCGGCGCCCGACCAGGTGGTCATCGAGGCGCGCGCCCAGCTCGAGCGCCTGCGCCGCTTCCTCGTCGACGAGCAGCTCGTCTCGCTGCCGCGGCCCGATCCGATCGAGGTCCGCGAGAGCCCGGCGTTCATGCGCGGCAACTTCGCGGCGTTCAGCGGCGCCGGGCCCTTCGAGCCGGCGCCCTTGCCCAGCTACTACTACATCGCGCCGCCCGACCCGACGTGGCCGGTGGACCAGCAGCGCGCCTACGTGATGTCGCGCGCCGACCTCCTCTTCACCAGCGCCCACGAGGTCTACCCGGGCCACTTCGTGCAGGGCATGCACCAGCGCGCCAGCGGCTCGCGCGTGCTCCAGGCGTTCGAGGTCTACACCGCGTCCGAGGGATGGGCCCACTACGTCGAGGAGATGATGTGGGACGCGGGGCTCGGCGACGGTGATCCGCGCGTGCACATCGGCCAGCTCAAGAACGCGCTCCTCCGCAACGTGCGCTTCCTGGTGGCGCTCGGGTACCACGCCGGCACGATGACCGTCGAGGACGCCACTCGCCTCTTCGTGGAGCAGGCGTTCACCGACCCCAAGACCGCCGCGCAGCAGGCGATGCGCGGCACCGTCGATCCGATGTTCCTCGGCTACACGCTCGGCAAGCTCGCGATCCGCGAGCTCCGCGACGACTGGATGCGCGCGCACCCCGGCGCGTCGCTCCGCGACTTCCACGACGCGTTCCTCGCCAACGGCGAGGCGCCGCTCGCGGTCACGCGCCGCACGATGCTCGGCGACGCTGCGGGCCCGCCGCTCATCCGCTGAAGACCCGCGCCGCGCGCGCGACGCCGTCGAGCAGCAGGCGCCACCGCGGCTCGTGCGCTCGCAAGACGTCGTCGAGCGTGCCGAGCTCGAGGCCACGCGCCGCGAGGACGTGACCGCGGTTGAGGTCGGCGGCGGTGAGCGCACGGCGGCCCGCCGCGAGCCGCGCGCCGGCGAGCGCGGCGAGCTGCATGACGGCGATGCGCACCAGCCCGGCGCCGGCGAGCGCGCCGACGAGGACGCTGCGGCCGAAGAGCTGCTGCCGCATCGAGAGCCGCAGCGCCTCGTCGACCTCGGCCGACGGCGGCGGCAATGACGACGCACCGCCTCCGACCGCGAGCTCGCCCGCGGCGTGCGCCAGCAGGTCGGCGAGCTCCGCCAGCCGCGCCGGCGACGTCCCCGCCTGCCCGCGGGCGATCGCCGTGGTCAGGTGCGCGCTCGCCGCCCGCAGCAGCTCGCCGAGCGCATCGGCGCCGGCCTCGGCGGCCTCGCCACGCGGCGGCCGGTACCATGCGTCGTCGGCGATCGCGAGCACCGCGGTCATGACGGCCTCGGGCTGCCCGCTGCCGAGCGGACACCGCGCCGTCGCCACCGACAGCGCGTCGAGCAAGCGCCCGATCGCGCGCAACGTCTCGCTCGCGGTCCCGCGCTTGCGGCGCACCATCGTCGTCGCCGTCGTGGTGAAGCGCAGGAAGATCGCGTAGTCCCACGCCCACCCGTCGACGACCACCACCGGATGGTGCAGGACCGGCGGCCGGAGCAGCGGGCGCACGCGGTCGAGATCGTCGACCAGCGGCAACCCGGCGCGCGCGCTGACCGCGAACGTCGCACACGTCCCGCGATCGACGATGCGGATGCCCTCGATCGTCCCGAACGAGTCGAGCGGGAAGAGCCGACAGAAGCCCGGCTTGGCGTCGGCGCCGAACGCCGCGTGCAACCCGCAGCGCTGCTCGTCGGTGAGAAAGACGCAGCGATCGCCCACGCGGCGCAGGTACCGCCCGGCCTCGCTGGTCTCCAGGTACGGCGGCGCGAGGTGCGGGAACGCCGCCGCCAGATCGAGCGAGTCGAGCTTCGCGGCGTCCGCGTCGGTGAGCGGACCGAACCGGTACCCCTGACAGCAACCGCCGGAGCCCTGACAGCCGAAGCGCGCGCCCTCGAGGACCGAGGTCGGCACCGCCTCCTCGCGCCGCAGCACACGCTCGAGCTTCGCGACCAGCTCGTCGCCCGCGCCCTCGACCGCGTGGAGCAGGAGCAAGCGCCGCAGCGCCGCGTCCACGTCCTCGGCGACGTGACCGTCCGCGATCAGACGCTCGCGGAGCACCGGCCACTCGCTGGCACCGTCGAGCAGCGGCACGAGCGATCTCGCCACCGCCTCGAGTGGATAGCTCCGCTCGAGCAGCCCATCGACGAGGCGCTCTTCGTCGACGCGCCAGTGCGCGCGCAGCCTGGGACGATACGGGGTCGAGGTCACGGCGGACGTCGACCCAGTCTACGGCACGTCTCAGCTCGCGGGGATCGGCGGCACCTCACAGACGGCGGTGAGCTCGTTCGACGGCCTCGACACCAGCGGCCGCTGGTCGCGCACGACCTGGGCGACCTCGCCGCGAAGGAAGAGCACGTACGAACGCATCTGCGTCTCGTCGCCCTCGTAGACGAGGTACGCCGGCGTGTCGGGGTAGCAGGTGGCCCGTACCTCGTGGCGCGGCGCGCCGGCGAGGCGGCGCACGTCCTCTTCGGACATGCCGAGCTCGACGCGTTCGAGAGAGGAGGTCGTCGACCTGGCGCCGCACGCGGTGCCGAGGAGGAGGAGCGTGGCGGCGAACAGACGGAGCGTGGATCGCATGGGCCCCGTCAACGTCGCAGCCGTCGCCAGGTGTTGCCGCGGCGCGCGCTTGCCGCCGCCTGCCACTCTTCTCCGCGCGACGCAGCCTCAGGGCCGGATGCCGTCGCGCAGGAGGTCGGCCGTCGACGCCTCGCTGGCGACGGTGCCGGCGGGGTGCTCGTACCATCCGGGATCGCCGGTGCCGTTCAGCTTCTCGCGCACCTTCAGGTTCGTGAACATGCCGCCCATGTCGATGACGCCGAACGGCCCCTTGCCGCCGAGCATCGAGATGCTGTTCTTCGGCAGCGCCATCGCGTGCATGTCTCCCATGCCGCTGGCGCCCATGGTCATGTAGCCGGGCACGAGCCGGCCGACGCGACCGTCGAGGCCCTTCACGTTGGCGCCGAGGAGGTTGAGCGCGTCGTGACCCATCTGGTTCATCACGTGATGGGTCATGTGGCAGTGCATCGCCCAGTCGCCCGGCGCGTCGGCGACGAGCTCGATCACCCGCGTCGTGCCGACGGGGACGAGCACCGTGGTCTCCGGCCAGCGCGCGCTCTTCGGGACCGGGCCACCGTCGGTCCAGGTGACCTCGAAGGCGAAGCCATGGAGGTGGATGGGGTGGTGATCCATCGGGCCGAGGTTGCCGAGGCGGATGCGGACCAGATCGCCGACCTCGGCGACGAGCGGCGCGGTCGCCGGAAACGCTTTGCTGTTGAAGGTCAGCACGTTGAAGTCGTTCATCGCCATCGGGTCGGGGCGGCGCTGACCGATCGGGATCTTCCACTCGTGCGCCATGAGCGCGTAGTCGCGAACGCGACGTGATCCGCGCGGCGGCTTGCGCGGGTGCACGACGATCATCCCGACCATACCGAGCGCGATCTGGGTCATCTCGTCGAAGTGCGGGTGGTACATGAACGTGCCCGCTCTGGTCATCGTGAATTCGTACGTGAAGGTCTTCCCGACGGGGATGGGCGCCTGGGTGAGCCCGGCGACGCCGTCCATGCCGGCGGGCAGGAAGAGTCCGTGCCAGTGCACCGTGGTCGGCTCGGGCAGCTTGTTGGTGACGTAGAACCGGACGCGGTCGCCTTCCACGCACTCGATCAGCGGCCCGGGGGTGGCGCCGTTGTAGCCCCACGCCTCGATCTCGAGGCCGGGCGCGATCTCGTGGGTGACCGGCTCGGCGACGAGATGGAAGACCTTCACACCGGCCTTCAGCTCGAACGGGAGCGTCGAGCCGTTGGGCATGACGACCGGCGTGTACGCCGTTGGCGGGAGCGGAGGGGCAGCCAGCGGTGGCGGTGGCCCGACACGCTGGGCGAGGGCGACCTTGCTGGTGACGAGCGCCGCGGCGCCCGCCGCGACGGTGGAACGGAACAACGTGCGGCGAGAGATCGACATGGTGGGCTCCTAGTGCGCGGCGGCGCCGGCGGCGCCGGCGGTGCTCGCCTCGATCGGTTGCGTGGGGGAGGACGTGATGGATGCGCCGCGGGTGAGCGCAGAGACCTCAGCGGAGGCGTTCCAGTAGCGACGAAGCGCGTCGACGTACTGACGCCCGGCGTCGACCAGCGCGCGCCGCGCGACGAGGAGCTCGAGGGTGCTCGCGTTCATCGCGTTGTACTGCATGAGCGTCTCGTCGACGATCGCTTGCCGGAGCGGCAGGACGACCTCGCGCAGGTGGCGCGCCTCGGCGTGGGTCTCGAGCACGCGCTTCCGCGCAGCGCGCGCCCGGGCGCGGATCTCGACCGCGGTGGCCATGGCCTCGTTGCGGGCGCGATGGAGCTGCGCGATCGCCGCGGCGCGAGGTCCTAGCTGTCGATCGAAGATCGGCAGGCCGAACCGCAGCGCCGGACCGACCTCCCAGTTACCGCCGTGGCCGCGCGACGCGGCGACACCGACGCCGAGCTCGGGCAGGAACGCGCGGAGCCGCGCCTGGCCGAGACGCCCCGCGGCGGACTCCGCGTCCGCGGTCAGCGCCGCGAGCGCGAGGCTCTCGCCGATCGCGGTGCGCTCGAGCTCGTCGAGTGAGGGCGGGCGGTCGGGCAGCTCGGGCAGGCGCTCGACGGCGGCCCAGCGGGTGTCGTCACCCGAGAGGCCGAGCAGCTCGTTCATGACCTCGCGCGCCTCCTCGACGTCGAGCCGGGCGCGGGCGAGCTCGATCCGGGCCTGCTCGCGTTGATCGCGTTCACGTGCCAGCGCCAGGTCGGTCGTGTTGCCGGCCGCGTGCATCCGCTCGACGAGGTTGGCGGCGGCGCTGGCCGCGTCGAACGAGGTCTGGCGCAGCTCGAGCGCCATCTGCGCCGCGACCAGATCGTGGAAGGCCACCTCGACGCGGACCACCAGCTCGACGGTGGCGGAGACCGCGCGCGCGCGGGCGGCCGCGAGCTCCGCCCGCGCGATGCCTCGACGTCGCGGCAGCTCCAGGAGATCGAGGAGATCCTGCACGACCTCGAGCTCGAGCTCGCCGCCGTCGCCGTCGAGGGTGGCCTTGTAGCCGAGGTCGACCTCGGTCGGCGGCAGCACCGTCGCGCGGGCGATCGCCGACGCGGCGACGCCGAGCTCGTCATAGCGCGCCTGGAGCCGGCGGTTGTTGGCGACGGCGATGCGGACCGCGGCGTCGCGATCGATCCTCGCCTTCAGCAGGTTCGCGACCGCCGCCGGCACGCGCGGGTCACTCGACGAGCGGCCCCAGTCGGCGTCGACGCCCACCCGGCGCTGGATCTCGGCGTCGGTCGGGTTCCACACCGACGCGCGCGAGGGCGAGCAGGCCGCGAGCCCGAGGACGATGAACGCCGCGGCGCGCATCAGCGCGCCATCTCGCAGGTGCCGCCGGACAGGTGCCGCGCGTGCGCGCGCAGCTCGGTCTGGATCGCGCCGACATCGCCGGGTGCCACGACGAACACCAGGCGGGCACCGTCGAGGATCTCCTCCACGCTCGCGGCCGAGTGCACGCCGATCATCCCGCCGCCGCCGTGGTGGCCGTGAGGGTCGTGGTGGCCATGATGCGCGTGATGGGCGTGGCCGCCGACGGCCTCGTCGCCGGTCGGCAGCGGCCCCATCGCGCCGTGCTGCTCGTTGTGGGTGGCCGCGAGCGCGGCGACGCGCTTGCGGAGCTCGTCGTCGTCGCCGGTGGTCACGAACACGAGCGCGGCGCCCGTGTCGGTGTCCTCGACGCTCACCGACGTGCCGGCGACGGTGACCGGGCACGACGGGTCGTCGTCCGCGGCCGACGCGGAGGATGCGGAGCCGCTGGTGATAGGTGTGGTGATGGTGTTCGTGGTGCCGCCTGGGCCGCCGCAGGCGGCGAGCAACGTGAACGCGAGGGACGAGACGATGGTCGAGAGACGCATGGATCCTCCGGGGTGGTGATCGGGAGACGCAGCCCCACGCGGTCCATTACGGTCCGCGCGGATCGCGCCAACCCCGCTCAGCTCCTCAGTGATGGTGGTGGTGGTGTCCGTCGTGGCCGGCGTGCTCGTCCGCAGGCGGCGGCGGCGGCGCCGGCGCCGGCGGCGCGGGCGGTTGCGCCGACGCCGCGCGCTTCGCCGGCCGGGGCTTCGACTTCACCTTCACCTGCTCGGCGGGCGGATTCCTCGGCTCGCTCGGGGCGATCACCGCCGGTTCCGGAGTCTCGACGATGGTGGGCGCGGGCGCGGCGGGCGCCGCAGGCTCGGCCGTCCTGGCCGGCTCGTGGTCCGCGTGGTCCGCGTGTTTCCCGTGGCCCTCGTTCCTCGCGCACGCGGTCGCCACGAGCGCCAACACCAGGCCCGCGGCTGCCGTGAACGTCCGGGTCACGGCTTCCTCTGCGACTCGTAGCCGGCCTCGCGGAGCACGTCGATCAGGCGCTCGACGGGAGCCGAGCCGTCGTCGTGCTGCACGACGACGAGGCCCTCGCGGAACCGGACGTCGATCCTGTCGACGCCCTCGAGGTCCTCGAGCGCCATGGTGACGTTGCGAACGCAGGAGCCGCAGGTCATGCCCTGGACCGTGAGTGTCGTGGCTTTCGGGATGCTCATGGTGGGTGTCCTTTCGAGAGCCACGACGTGGGTCCGGCGCCACCATTACAGCGAGCGCCCTTCGACTCGCTTCGCTCGCTCAGGGTGAACGGGTGTAATGGCCCCACGCGCGCTGCGTCGTACGGGGGCATGAGCCCGTGCAACGCAAAGGCGTCCTTGATCCAGGCGATCGCGACCGCGGCGATCCGCGCTCTCGACGAGCTGCTCGCCGAGCGCCGCAAGCGCCGCGAGCGCCGAGACCAGCGCGAGCGTCCGTGCCGCTGTAATGCCTGCCCGATCGGGTCGTCGAGCAGCCAGGACCCAACGCCATGAACACCGCGACCGCGCTCACGCGCCCGACCCTGTCCACCGATCTGATCGTGCAAGGCATGACGTGCGCGAGCTGCGTCCGTCGCGTCGAGCGCGCCCTGCGCGCCGTCCCCGGGGTGCAGGACGCCGTCGTGAACCTCGCGACCCACCAGGCGCGCGTCATCTACGATCCGAGCGGCGCCACCCCCGATCAGCTCACCGACGCGATCGTCGCCGCGGGCTACGAATCGCCGCGGCCGAAACGGGACGCCGCGTCCGCGCGCGCCGACGCGCTGGCCGACGCCGAGGCGCGCGAGCAGACGTCGATCCGTCGCGACTTCCTCCTCGCCCTGCTGCTCGGCCTGCCGCCGATCTTCATCGCGATGAGCCACGGGACGATCCCGGGGCTCGACGGCGGTCTCGGGCGCCTCCTCCAGTTCCTCCTCGTGACACCGATCGTCTTCGGCCCCGGCGCCCGCTTCCTGCGCCTCGCGTGGAAGGCCCTGCGCCACCGCACCGCGGACATGAACACGCTCGTCTCGATGGGCGTGCTCGCGGCGTGGGGCTACTCGACGGTCGCGCTGTTCGCGCCGCAGGTGTTCCCGCACGCGGCCCATGGCGGCCTGCCCCACCTCTACTTCGAGGCCGCCGCCGCGATCATCGTGTTCGTGCTGCTCGGCAAGCTGCTGGAGACGCGCGCGCGCAAGCGCCTGTCCGACGCGGTCCGCGGCCTCGTCGCGCTGACGCCGAAGACGGCGCGCGTGGTGCTCGACGTGGGCGAGGTGGACGTCGCGATCGAGGCCCTCGTCCCCGGCGACCTCGTGCGGGTGCGCCCGGGCGAGCGCATCCCGGCCGACGGCGAGATCACCCGAGGCGTCTCGGCGGTCGACGAATCCATGCTGACCGGCGAGAGCCTCCCGGTCGACAAGCGTCCGGGCGCCGCGGTGTTCGGTGGGACGCAGAACCAGAGCGGCGCGCTCACGCTTCGCGTGACGCGGACCGGCGCCGACACCGCGCTGGCGCGCATCGTCGAGGCGGTCGAGCAGGCCCAGGGGTCGCGCGCGCCCATCGCGCGCCTGGCCGACGTGGTGAGCGCCTACTTCGTGCCGATCGTGATCGGCCTCGCGCTCGTCGCCCTCGGCGTCTGGTACGCGATCGATCCGAGCACCGGCGGCCTGGCCGTCGCCGTCGAGCGCTTCGTCGCCGTCCTCGTCATCGCGTGTCCATGTGCGCTCGGCCTGGCGACGCCCGCCGCCGTCGCCGTAGGCACGGGGCGCGGCGCCGAGCTCGGCATCCTGATCAAGGGCGGCGCCGTGCTCGAAGCTGCGAGCCGCATCGACACCGTCCTCCTCGACAAGACCGGCACCGTCACCGAGGGCAAGCCGTCGCTCACCGACGTCGTCGCCGTGGCCCCGTTCGCCGAGGGTGAGATCCTCGAGCTGGTCGCCGCCGTCGAGCGCCAGAGCGAGCACCCGGTCGCCGCCGCGATCGTCGCCGGCGCGAACGAGCGCGGCGTCACCGTGCCCGACACCGTGACCGACTTCCACGCCGAGGCAGGCGCGGGCGTCGAGGCCGTGGTGCACGGCGTGACCGTGCGGATCGGGACGGCCGCCTGGCTGGCGAGCGCCGGCGTGGACACCACATCCCTGGAGGACGTCGCCGAAGCGCTCGCGGGCAAGGGGCGGACCCCGTCCTTCGTCGCGATCGAAGGCGCGCTCGGCGGCGTCATCGCGGTCGCCGACCGGCCGACGGCCGAGGCCCGCCGCGCCATCGAGGAGCTAGAGGCGCTGGGCATCGAGGTCGCCATGGTCTCGGGCGATCGTCGCGGCACCGCCCTTGCGGTCGCCGCCGAGCTCGGCATCGGTCGCGTGTTCGCCGAGGTGCGTCCCGAGGGGAAGGCGCAGCTCGTCGCCGACGAGCGCACCCGCGGCCGCCGCGTCGCCATGGTCGGCGACGGCATCAACGACGCGCCGGCGCTCGCCGCCGCCGACGTGGGCGTGGCGATCGGGACCGGCACCGACGTCGCGATCGCGACCGCGGACATCGCGCTCCTGCGCGGGAGCATCGGCTCGCTGCCGCGGGCGATCCGCCTCGCCCGCGCCACGCTGCGCACGATCCGCCAGAACCTGTTCTGGGCGTTCATCTACAACGTCATCGGCATCCCGATCGCCGCCGGCCTTTTCTACCCGTTCACGGGCTGGCTGCTCTCCCCGATCATCGCGAGCGCCGCGATGGCCCTGTCGTCGGTGTCCGTGCTCCTCAACTCGATCGCGCTGCGGAAGTTCGAACGCGCGTAGAATGACCTGACCATGGACGAGCACGTCGATCCGACCGACGAGGCCAGCGCCCCGGAGCCACCGCCCTCGCCGGACGTCGTGGCCACCCTGGTCGCGAACCACCGCGAGTTCCTCGCGTTCGTGCAGCGCCGCGTGGGCGACCGCGCCCAGGCCGAGGAGATCCTGCAGGACGCCTTCGTGCGCAGCATCGACAAGCTCGACACCGTGCGCGACACCGCGATCGGCTGGTTCTATCGCGTGCTGCGCAACGCGATCATCGACCACCAGCGGCGAGGCGCCTCTGCGGCGCGCCGCCTCGATGCGTACGCCGCCGAGCAAGAACCGGCGAGCGGTGAGGACGCGGAGCTGCGCCGGGTCGTCTGCAAGTGCGTCGGCGAGCTCGCCGCCACCCTCAAGCCCGAGTACGCCACCGCGCTCAGGCGGATCGAGATCGACGGCGTCTCCGTCAAGGACTACGCGACGGAGGCCGGCATCACCAGCAGCAACGCGGGCGTCCGCATCTTCCGGGCCCGCGAGGCGCTGCGCAAGCAGGTCGCCCGCTCGTGCGGCACGTGCGCCGACCACGGTTGCTTCGACTGCCACTGCGATGCGAGCAAGCCGCACGGCTGCGGCTCCGCTCACGAGGTGTAATCCCACCCGCCCGTTCGCGTCCTGCGCGTAGACCCTTCAACCGGAGATACGCACATGGCTGCGAACGCGACGACGCCCGACCCCAGGCGGTGGTGGGCCCTGTTCCTGCTCTGCACCGCTCAGTTCCTCGTGATCCTCGACACCTCGATCGTCGGGATCGCGCTGCCCGCGCTGCAACGCGCCCTCGGCTTCGACGCCGCGGGCCTGCAGTGGATCTTCAACGCCTACGTGGTCGCCTTCGGCGGGCTGCTCCTGCTCGGCGGACGCCTCGCCGACCTCTACGGACCGCGCCGCCTCTTCGCGATCGGCTTCGGCGTCCTGACCGCGTCGTCGCTCGTGGCCGGCCTCGCCACCACCGGTCCCGTGCTCCTCGCCGGCCGCGCGCTGCAAGGCGCCGGCGCCGCGCTCATCGCACCCGCCGCGCTCTCGATGGTGATGGCGCTCTTCGCCGCGCGCCCCGCCGAGCTGCGTCGCGCGCTCGGCTTCTGGGGTGCGTCGGCCGCGGCCGGCGGCACCGCCGGCGTCTTCCTCGGCGGCGTCATCACCGAGTGGCTGAGCTGGCGCTGGACGTTCCTCGTCAACGTGCCGGTCGGCGTGCTGGTGCTCCTCGCGACGACCGCGTGGCTCCCGCGAGGCGCGCGGCAGCCCGGCCGTGTCGACGTGGCCGGCGCCCTCGCCATCACCGGCGGGCTCGCGCTCGCGGTCTACGCGATCGTGACGGCCAACGTCGCGTCCTCGGCGACGACCGCGCTCCAGCTCGGCGTCAGCGCGGTGCTGTTCGCCGCGTTCGCCGTGATCCAGCGCGTGGGCAAGGCGCCGCTCCTGCCCGGGGCGATCTTCCGCGCGCCCAACCTCACCATCGGCAACATCGTCATGGCGCTCCTCGGCGCGGCGTGGATCCCGACGTGGTTCTTCCTCAACATGTACCTGCAGGAAGTCCTCGGCTACGGCGCGTTCGAGAGCGGCCTCGCTCTCCTGCCGATGACGCTGGCGATCATGCTGCTCATGATGCTGGCGACCGAGCGGATCGTCGGACGCATCGGTCCCAGGTCCGCGCTCGTCATCGGCCTCGGCTTCCTCGGCCTCGCGCTCGTGCTCTTCGCGCGCATGCCGGCCTCCGGCTCGTTCGCCGCCCACGTCCTCTTGCCGTCGCTGCTCGGCGCGGTCGGCATGTCGCTCGCGTACATCCCGGCGATGATCACGGCCACGGCCGGCGCGCGCCCCGAGGACGCAGGCATCGCGTCCGGCCTCGTCAACACGACCTACCAGGTCGGCTCGGCGATCGGCCTCGCGGCGATGGTCGCCGTCGCGTCGTCGGGCGGCTACGAGGCGGCCTTCCTCGGCGCAGGCCTCATCGCGGTCGGCGCTGCCGTGCTCTCGGCGATCGCCGTCCGCGGCCCATCGAGCAGCGACCAGGTCGAGCGCGTGGCCGCGGCAGCGTGACGCTGGCGAACGCGTGACGCCCCGGTCGCGTGGACCGGCGGTTCCGGGGCATCCTCGTCCCGTGTCCGCCGTCCTGCGTCAGCTCGTCTGGATCGGTCGCCTCGAAGGCGCGTCGTTCCTGCTCCTCCTCGGCGTCGCGATGCCGCTCAAGTACCTCGCCGGGCAGCCGCTCGCGGTGCGCGTCGTCGGCATGGCGCACGGCGTCCTCTTCCTCCTGTTCCTGGCCGCGCTCTGGCGCGCGGCCGCGGCCCACGCCTGGCCGCGCCGCTACCTGATCCTCGGCGTCATCGCCTCGCTCCTGCCCTTCGGCACGTTCTGGTTCGAGCGACGGATCCCGGCGCCGGCCGCCGACGCGAGCTCTTGACCGGGTGAGATCACGACCTTGCCGCGAATCCGCCCTGCCTCCATGTCCTGGAGGGCCGGCACGACGCCGGCGAGGGAGACCCGGCGGTCGATGATCGGCGTGACCTCGCCGCGCTCGACGAAGGCGGCGAGCTTCTCGAGGTGGGTGTGGTGCTCCTTCGCCGTGAGGATCACGAAGCGCTGGCGCACGAACGGCGAGAGCGCGAGCGCCAGGAGCGGACGCCCGAACCCCGCGGACCAGTCACCGCCGTGCTCGTTGCCGACGAACACGAGCCGCCCCGTGGGCGTCAACGCGCGCCGGAGGCGGCGTAGCGAGGCGCCACCCCCGATGTCGACGATCACCTCGTACGTCGTGGCACCGTCCGCGAAGTCTTCGGCCGTGTAGTCGATCACGCGGTCCGCGCCGGCCGCGAGGACGGTCTCGAGCTTGGCGGTGCTCGCCACGCCGGTGACGCTGGCGCCGAGCGCCTTCGCGAGCTGCACGGCGTACGTGCCCACACCGCCGGAGGCGCCGATGACCAGCACGCGCTCGCCGCGCGTCGGGGCGACGGCCTCGAGCGCCTGCAGCGCCGTGCCGCCGGAGATGGCGAGGACGGCGGCCTCGTCGAACGTCAAGGACGCCGGCTTCTTCACGAGCTTGTCCTCGCGGGCGCGCGCCAGCTCCGCGAACGTGCCGCGACCGATGCCGAAGACCTCGTCGCCGACCCGGAACCGCGTGACGCCGGCGCCGATCTCGACCACGGTGCCGGCGAGATCGAGACCGGGGACGGGCTCCTTGGGCGCGCGGAACCCGAAGCCCATGATCCGCATGAGGTAGGTACGCCCGGTCATCAGGTGCCACGTGCCGCGATCGAGCCCCGCGGCGGCGACGCGGACGAGCACCTCCCCGGGCCCGGGCGCCGGGCGCGCGGTGGTGCCGATCCGGAACACGTCGGTGGTCCCGTAACCGGACTGCAGCACGGCGCGCATGGGCGCGTCGTGGATGGAGGAACTGACGTGAGTGGCGGGGTCGGTGGTGACGTGCGTCATGATGGGTTCAACCTACCCACGCGATCTCGAGCGGGCTTGAACGAATGGGCTATCGAGGCGCGGAACATCTGCCGCCAGCGCCCTCTGGTACGCTGGCGAACCGATCAGATGGCGACCAAGGCATTCGGGCGCATGGTGTTCTGGGAGGGGGCCGGCCTGTGGGTGCTCGGGATCCGCCCCGGCGACGCGCCGTATCCGAAGACGGCGTTCCACGCGCACCACGCCGTCCAGGTGACGCTCGCGCTCGACGGCACGTTCACGCTCGAGGGGCGCGAGCACCACGCGGCGGGCGCCGTCGCCGCGGCGGTCGCGCCCGACGTCGAGCACGCGTTCGAGGCGCACGGCGCCGCGGTCGCGCACCTGTTCGTGGACCCGGACGGCCACGCCGGTCGCGAGCTGCGCCGCACGCTGTTCTCGTCGGCGGACGTCGTCCCCCTCGCGAGCGAGCGCCTCGGGGCGCTGCGCGCGCAGCTCCACGCGGGCCTCCAGGGTCGGCGCCGGACCGACGAGTCCTTCATCGAGCTCGGCCGCGCGCTCCTCGGCCAGCTCGCGCCGGGCAGCGAACGCGACGAGCGTCCCGAGGTCCGCGTCCGCAGGATGTCGGCGTGGGCCGCCGCGCGACTCGACGCGCCGGTGAGCCTCGCCGATGCGGCCGCACACGTCGGGCTCTCGACGGGGCGCGCGCGGCATCTCTTCGTCGAACAGACCGGCCTCCCGTTTCGCACGTACCTCCTCTGGCTCCGCTTGATGCGCGCCGTCGAGCTGTTCTCGGCCGGCTCGTCGCTGACCGACGCGGCGCACGGCGCGGGCTTCTCCGATTCGTCTCACCTCAGCCGCACGTTCCGCCGCATGTTCGGCGTGGCCGCGGACTCGCTGCGCGTCTCGTAGCCCTTTCGTTCAAGTCGGAGGTCGCGGAACGCCCTATTGGTTGGGGCATGACCTCACCGCATCAGAAGCACGCGCCGTTCCTCGCCGCCGCTGCCGCCACGCTCGTCGCCGCGTGCGGCAGCACCGTCCCCGCGACCGTGGAGACCGTGAACGGGCGAGCGCTCGAGATCGCGACCGCGGGCAGCGGCGGCGCTGCGACCGTGGTGTTCGAGGCCGGCCTCGGCGACGACTGGACGAGCTGGGACGACGTCGCCAGCCAGGTCGCGGAGCACACGCGCGTCTTCGCGTACTCGCGGCCCGGCTACGGCGCGAGCGGCCCGGCGACGACCTCGCGGAACCCACGCCAGATCGTCGAGGAGCTGCGGGCGCTCCTCGCATACAAGGGCTACGCGCCGCCGTACGTGCTCGTCGGCCATTCGTTCGGCGGGACGTACATGGAGCTGTTCGCGAAGGCGCATCCCGACGAGGTGGTCGGCGCCGTGCTCGTCGATCCGCGCCACCGCGACTTCCTCGCGGCGTGCGAAGCGGCCTCGCTCGACAGCTGCGGCCTCACCGAGGCGCAGCTGGCGACGCAGGCCACGAGCACGATCGCCGAGTACCGGGCGTTTCCCCAGGGCGCCGACGAGATCCGCGCGGCCGGAGCGTTTGGCGCCTACCCCGTGCGCGTGCTGACCGCGACCGTCCACCCGGTCTCACCGGCGCGCGAGCTGCTGTGGAGGTCGATGCTCGGCGACCTCGCCGCCGAGGCGAGCGACGGCGTGCAGCTCATCGTCGCCGGCGCCGACCACTACATCCAGCTCGACCGTCCCGACGTCGTCGTCGCGTCGATCCTCGACGTGCTGCCCAGCGAGTGAAGGAGCCCACCATGTCCATCAAGTCTCTCGTCGTCGTCGCCGTCTTGCTCGTCGCACGTGTCGCCTCGGCCGAGCCCGAGCCGCGCGAGGCCCCGGCGTCACTACCGTGGCAGCTCCGCGCCGTGACCACCGGCAACATGATCTCGGCGGAGAGCGCCGTCGCCGTCTTTCGCGATCCCCAGGGCAACATCGACCTCGCCGAGCTCACGGCGCTGTCCGCGCGCTACCAGCTCACCGAGCGCTGGGCTCCGACGATCCGGCTGGCCTTCACCGGCAACGACGCCCCGGGCGCGGCGCTCGACGGCATGTCGTTCGGCAACCCGATCGTCGGCGCGACGTACACGCGCACGATGGACCGCCGTCGACTCGCGCTGTTCGCAGCCGCCGCGCTCCCGGTCGGCACCGGTGGTGGCGACGCCCCCGACCCGCGCGCCGCGCGCACGAACGCCGCCTCGATCACCGCGCGACCCGCCGACGAGCCCAGCTTCGCGGTCAACTACGCGACGGCGATCCTCGGCGCCGACCTCGCCTACGTGAAGCACGGCTCCACGGCGCAAGCCGAGGCGACCCTGCTGCAGAGCGTCCGTGCCCGCGGCGCCGAGACCGCCGACGGCACCGACGCGTTCCGGACCCGCGCCACGATGGGCGCCCACCTCGGTATGTTCCTCGGCCGCCGCGTCTCGCTCGGCGCCGACCTCGAGTACCGGCGCTGGCTCTCCCACCCGACCACCCTCGACGCGATGTCGGGCGCCCGCGTGGCGCTCTCCCACGACGCGCTGTCGACGCTCACCGCATCGATCGGCGCACGCCTGCACCTCCGCATCGGCAACGCCTCCCTCCACCCCGGCCTCTCCTACACCCGCGGCTTCGACGGGCTCACGCTCCACGGGCCGATGCGCATCACGAAGCAGACCAACGCGATCGCGCTCGCGCTCCCGGTGCGCTTCTAATCTCCGCGCGTGCCTCGCGTGGCGAGGGCCCTCACCCGCGCGGGAGGAAGACCCCGACGGCGCGAATCGCTACGCTCCGAGGATGGCTAGCAACGTCCGCCACGTGCAGGGGCGATGAGGCTCCGGGGCACTCGATCGGGGAGCGACGGAGATGCGGAGGGACCATCGGGGCCGGCGCCCGGCAAGCGGACGCGGACGATGGGGCTGCCCGCCGTGCAGCGCCAGGTCGCCACCAGCGCCGCGCCGATCGAAACGCCGGCGCCCGTCGTCGCCGACGATCCGTTCGCGCTCCACCTGACCGCGCAGCGCGGCGTGGCGTCGGGCGGCGAGCCACTACCGCATATCGATTCGATCCAGCGGTCGTTCGGACCGGCGCACGATCTGGCCGGCGTCACCGCGCACGTCGGCGGCGCCGCGGCGGAAGCCAGCGAAGCCATGGGGGCCCAGGGCTTCGCCACCGGCAGCCACGTCGCGTTCCGCACAGCACCCGATCTCCGGCTCGCCGCCCACGAGGCCGCTCACGTCGTGCAGCAGCGGGGCGGCGTCCAGCTGTCCGGTGGGGTTGGCGCCGATGGCGACGCCTACGAGCGCCACGCCGATGCGGTCGCCGACCGTGTCGTCGCGGGCCAGTCGGCCGCCGACCTCCTCGGCCCGGCCGGTGGCACGGGTGCGACCGCGCTCCAGTTCTATCGCGAGTACCCGGTGCGCCATCAGGACGACCTGCGCTGGCCCGTCGGTCGCCCGGTGCGCGTTTCCGACGACGGCAACCTCGCGGTCGCACAGAACGGCGGCTACGGCTCGCACGATCTGTGGGCGCTCGAGCCCATGATCCACGAGGCCAACCACCTCCTGCAGACCAAGGGATCGCAGTACCGCCTCGCCGCGACCACGGAGACGCTGTTCGGCCTGTCGCCGACGACCGACCAGCCCCGCGTGCTCACCAAGGTCGCGCCGTGGCATGGACCGACCGGCGCGTTCGGCGAAGACATGACGATGCCGGACGACTGCGGCGTCGGCGCGCACGAGCTCATGGGCGCCGTCGGCGACGACGGCAAGAAGACCGAGACCGTCGCGGTGTTCCGTCGCTTCACCGACCTCGCCGGGAGGATGACCGCGAACTGCGAGGACGTGCCGATGAGGATGAAGCGCGCCATCCTGGAGCCGTTCCTGCGCGCCAAGAACGACGAGGATGTCGAGGGATTCCTGTCGTTCTTCGTCGGCACCAGCAAGCGCAATCTCCTCGACCTCGAGCGCGTCCGCGCACTCGACCAGCCGCTCCAGAAGTTCCGGAGGGCGGTCAGCGAGAACGACCGGATCATGCGCGACGAGCTGCCCCTGTTGCTCGCGGAGCAACAGGCGCTCGACGAGCTCGACGAATCGTCGGACGGCTACGCCTTGCGCCACGACGCCTTCAAGCGGTCGTCGAAGGATCTCGCACGCCGGGTGGAGGAGAACCGGCAGGCCCTCGAGGAAGCCAGGCCGCACTACCTCACGAACCTGCAGGCCATCGACGACCTCGTCGTCGCGGCGTATCAGAAGCTCAGCCCCGAGGAGCGGGACACGTTCGAGCGGCGGACGCGCATCAACCGCTACGCGATGCCGGAGATCGGACAGGCCTTCGCGATCTCGACCGGAGGCAGGAAGCGCAACGTGCAGAAGCCGAGCGGCGAGATCCAGACCACGTACAACGTGCACTGGGCCGGCGTGGTGATGAAGAGCGGCGGCGACACCGTCACCATGGAGAACTCGGCGGAGCACAAGGTGGTGCCGCGCAACAAGAACTGGATCTTCCAGCTGTACGGCGCGCCGTCCGACGAGCAGGACAAGCGCGGGCAGACCTTCCACGAGCAGAACCGCGACGTCGTGGGTGCGCACGGCGAGGCGCCCACCACGATGACGGTGCGCCCCAAGTGACGCTCCTCCGCATCGTCCGGGAATCGGACATCGCGGCCGCGGCGGGCGGCCGCGTCGAGGTGCGCGGCACCTACGCGCCGTGCCACGTCACCGCACGTCCGCATCCGACCGGGCCCGCGATCCACGCCGCCGTCGAGCTCGTCGACGGCACGCGCGTCCTGCTCGAGCCGCCCTACCTGCCGTCGGCCCACCGCTCCGACGCCGAGCGTGCCACGCACGCCGGTCGGCCCGTCCGCGCGGTGGGGACGCTGCTCGCGACCGTACCCGAGGAGTCACCGGGCGCGGCGACGCCGCTGCTGCCGTGCCTCGTCGACGTCGAGGTGATCGAGCCAGCGTAACGGGCGCGGGTCGCATGGTCATCGGCACGATCTCCGCGGACGGCGCATGAGCAACGGACGCGAATGGCGTGGTGGTCAGGGCGAGCGTACGGAGTCGGCCGCTGGTGCGGCGGTCGCGCCGGGGAAACGCACGCGTACGGCCGCGTTGCCTGCGTCTGGTGTCGTGCAGATGCGCGCAGAGTCGGCCCCCGGCGCACTTCCGCTACCGAGCCCGCAGCTCGCGCACGAAGATCCGTTCGGCGTTCACCTGCTAGGCGATTCGGTTGCCGACGCCGAGCCAGAGGGCAAGGAGTACGCCGGCGGGCGCACCGACAAGGGCGACCAAGCTCCAGCAAGCACTCGTCGATCTCGGCTTCCTCCTGCACGAGTACCTGCACACGCTCGCGCACAAGGACTACCAGGCGTGGGCACAGAGCTTCAAGAACGCCGGCGACGGGACCCGCTACAACACGCTCATCGAGGGCTTCTGCGACTTCTTCACGCTGAACGTGCGCCAGACGGTCACGCCCCGATGCCGCGCTGACGGCGAAGATCGAGGGCCCCTACGGTCTTGAACACGGCGCGGTCGTCGCCGAGAGCGACGACATCGTCGTGACACTCTCGCCGCCGAGGACGATGACCGCGTTCTGGAGCGGGCCGTTCAGGACGACCAGCCAGGCGGTGTCGGCGCCCAGCGGGGGCGTGGTGAACGTGACCATCCCGGTCTTGTTGGCCTGGATCCCGTACGGGGTGGGATTCGGAAGCTGCCCGGTCACGCAGTGCCCACGACGAGCGAGCTCGCGGAGGTCCGCGTCGCTCTCCGCACGGCGGACCAGATGACCGCACGATCCGCAGTGGCGCACGTCTGGGTCCGTGGTCTGCGCGAGCGAGCCCCAGGTCCGCGGACACTCGAGGACCATCCGCGGCTGTGCCCGTAGAAGTGGGCGCCCGCCGATCGTCATGCGTGGCTGCGCGAGCCGAGAGCAGACGCTGCACACGTACCCCATCGCGACGACGTCGCCTGCGAGAGAGGGAGGACGCGATAGCACTCGATGCACTTGACCGTCGGTTCCTGCGGTGCGTTCGCGCGCTTCTGCGTCATGGCTCCCCCTGCCTCAGTGATGCGCCTGCTTGTGATTCGGGATCGGCGGGCGGTGCGAGCTTCATCCCCGACACGTGGACGCGTGCTCGTGCGCGCGGCAGCTCGACTTTCCGAGACGTAGCTCGGAACCGAGGGTCGACGAGGTTGACGATACCCGTCACGAACGTCAGGACCAGCATCATGTAGAACGCCACGGCGCCGCCTCGCGGCTCCGCCGCCACGAGCAAGTGCGCCATGCCGGTCGCAAAGACCACAAAGGGCCCGACGAGCAAGGGAACAACGATCGCGCTCACGCCAGTGACCACCTGCAACGCGCGTGACCCTGTGAGCGCGGCGAACGTGGCGCACCCGGCAAGCGAAAGGAGAAGGACCGCGGGCCAGATGCCCACATCGTGGATGCCGCTATGGATGGTGTACGTCGATGACGAGTCGGAGAAGGGACAGCCGCCGTGAAGGCCGATGCAGCCCAGAGCGTCGAGGGCGTTCCGGTCAGACGTGGCGTGCCAGGGAGCGAGCAGCGAGCAGGCGGCCAGGCTCGCGGCGACGGCGCAAAGGACCGCGCAGAAGACGATGCGCGCCTTCACCAGCCGCGCGTATCGTGCGAGCGCGTCATCGGACGACGTCGCCGGTTCGAGATGCTCCATGTCAGCGAGCTCCGTTCGTGCGCGGCATTCCGGATCTCCGGAACAGTGCGGTCGCATCGATGAGCTCACCCATCGGCGGGTCGCCCGTCGCCCGATCGTTCGGAGTCGGCTCTCGCCAGCGTGCGAACGGATCGAAGTCATCGAGGTTCATGAGATCTCGCCTGCTGTCTGACGAGCCCTATCGAGCCCACCGAAGCGAGGTTGCGTACCCGGCCCCGATTCCCGCAGCGACTTGGATTCGCTAGACTTTTCACGATCGCTCACCGTCCCACGAAGAGAACGCGGCCCGAGGCCAGGGGAACGACCTGAGCCGGCGTGCTCAGCGGATCTCGGTCCGTGACGAGACGCTTCCCTACCGTCGTGAGCCGTGGGTGCGACACCTGCCGCAAGTCCGAGGAGCCGGCGGTCGTGGCCCCCTCGGACCGCCTGCTCGTGAGTCCATCGACGAGCACGACCTGGCCGAGTGGAGGAGATCGCCCTGCTACGCGCCGCCGTCCTGGCCGCGCTGCTCTCCAACGACGTGGCGTCGGCCCACGAACGCAACGGCTACCCGCACTTACGACGAATGTATGCACCGCACGCAACCGCGCGAACTCAACGACGACAACAGCCGCGTCCTACCAACCAACGGATCTGTCTGCTGAGCACCGGAGGAAGACCATGAAGTCGATCGTGATCATGCTTGGGGTGACGCCGCTCGTGATGATGGGCGCGAGAACGGCCACGGCGCAGTCCACCGAGAGCGCTCCAGAGGCGTCGTCCTCCGCCGCGCAAGAACCACCCGCGCCGATCGTGCGCAGCGCGCCGCCGGGGATGGAGCAACTTGCTGCTCTTCGTTCGGCCCAGGAAGCGCCGAAGCCGGCAGCCTACTGGCGCAGCGGCTTGACGCTGCGAGCTGGCCTTGGTGTCGGCTCGTTCATCGCCTCCGAGTCCACCACCGATCAGGGCTCGGGCACCAACACCACCGTCGCCATCGGTGGGTTCCCAACACAACGACTCGCGGTGCTCGTGCAGATCGATTACACGAACACCGACCGGTACGAGGTCGGCAACGCATCGGACCTCCAGCTAGCGGGTCTCGCGGCGGACTGGTTTCTCACCGATCAGATCATGGTCGGCGCCGGCGTCGGGCAGGCCGAGACCTTACTGGACACGCACACCGACGCGTCCGGACTCGGAGTGCAGGGGCGGTTCGGGTACCTCGTGACGCAACGACGGCAGCACGCGGTCGACCTCCTCGGCACGGTCACGACCGCTCGATTCGACACGACCCAGGTCACGGCGATCAACGTCGGCGTCGGCTACCGCTTCCTCTGAGATGGAGACCGTCATGACTCGTCCATTGTTCGTGTTCGTCGTCGTCTCGATGCTCGCAACCTCGTGCCTTCACTCCACCCAGCGGCAGGACACCGCCGCGACCGCGAAGCTGGCGCAGATCGACCAGTCCCGCTCGGCGTGGCACACCAGTCGCGGCCCGCGTCAGGCGGTCGAATACGCCCGCGCCGTTCACGACGCGCTCCAATCGGGTGCGTACCGGGTCGCCCCGCGGCGATGGGAGACAGACCTGCCCGACTCCATCAAGGCGCTCGATCTCGCGACGGTCACAGCGGGCGGCGACGCAGCGCAGCTCGTCGCATGGCGTGCGGTGCTGCTGGGCGACAACGCTCAGCCCGCCGAGGCGCTGCAGGAGTTCAAGCGCTCGCTGTCGATCGGCCCGACATACCTCGCCGCGGCGGGGCTCGCCTCCTACCACGCCCAGACGGGCGACCTCGAGTCACTACATGCGGTGTGCAGCACCACGGCGCCAGCGCTCTCGGACAGCGACCGCTACGACCTCATGGTGGCCTGCCAGCATGCGTCGAACGCGCTGACCGAGGAAGCTGGCCTGCCATGGGCGAGCGCCGCCGATCTCGAGTGGTACCGCGCCGAGCGAGAGCGACGGCGCCAGCGCGCCGAGGTGGAGGCTCAAGCGGCGCGGGAGAAGCAGCAGGAGGATCTCAGCGCTCGACGAGACCAGATGATGGTCAACAAGATGTGCCGCGAGGAGTGCGCCGAGACGGCCAGTCGCTGCTACGCGAACTGCAACAGCATCGGCTACAAGGCGTGCGCGTATGGCTGCGAGTCTCGCGAGAAGCAGTGCCGGCAGACGTGCGAGTAGCCACGTACCCGACCACCATCTCGGCGTAGATTCTGACAGAGCCGCTGACAGAATCCTCGATTCTGACCGCGATGTGGACAGAATCGACGCGACGCCGTCCTCCCTCGCGACGGCCGAGCCTCTCGCGTGGCCATCGACGCTACCTCAGCTCCGAATTCGTGGCGCACGTGCCGCGATAGGTCTTCTCGCACTCGTCGAGGCTGCTCTGGTACATGCGGATATCGATGTTCGAGATCTGGCGAGGGCCGCCGATGCCGGTGGCATCGATATCGTTTCGATCGAGCAGGTGTAGACGCCGGTCAAGACGAGCGGAGCCGGCGCGTCGCCTCCCATGGGATGGTCGTCAACCCAGGTGCAGGCAGCGGCCATGAGGCAGGCCGCCAGGAATCCGAGAAGGCGCGGAGATGTCTTCATGGCCGCCCGTATCGGAGCGCCATGTTCAGAGTTTCCGCGGAAACGTCGGCGCGCTCCCGTGGGCAGGGCTCGCTGGCGTCGCGGCTCCGAAAAGCGAGAAGCCACGCGCGTGTACGCGTGGCATCCGTGGAGCTGTGGGGGATCGAACCCCAGACCTCTAGAGTGCGATTCTAGCGCTCTCCCAGCTGAGCTACAGCCCCGAGTTTTCAGTGCGTCGGGGGACCCGACGCAGGCGCAGTTAGGTACCAGCAGGGTTCGGGGCTGTCAAGCCGGGCGATGGAGTCGTGCGTTGGAGGAGGGATGCGAATCCAAGGAATCGTCCTGGCTGGGGTCCTGGCCGTCGCCGGGGAGGCGTGGGGACGGCCGCCGCCGCCGGATGAATACCCGGAGGAAGAGCCGAAGAAGCCGGCGATCGAGTGGTCGACCTGGGTGCGAGTCGCGTACGGGGCGGCGCCGGCGGCGGTCGAGGCGCGGCCGCGAGTGACGAGCCCGGTCGATCCGCCGGATGCGCGGGATCAGGGTTGGGAGACGGCGGGCGGGATCGAGGCGACGGTCGGGATCGCGGATGGCGGGCGCGTGCGCGTCGGACCCTGGGCGGAGGTGCGGACGAGCAGCGACGCGGTCGTCGGGGGCGAGATCGTGATCGCCGGCGCGCCGCGCGAGCTCGACATGTTCTGGTACCGGGGCGAGGGCGTCGTCATGGGTCGGTTCGGTGGGAACCGGGAGATCATCACGGCGGCGGTGTCCTATGGGTACCGCGCGCCATGGAAGCTACGGGGGCCGTGGCGTGGGACGACGAAGTACATGATCGGCGTGCGGATGGTTGGATCGTGGACGCGCGCCGTCGACAACCCCGAGCTGTGGTCGGCGACGCTCGGGCTGGAGACGGAGCCGGTCGGGGCGCTCCGGTATCTGCTGGGCATCCGCTCCTGGTACTGAGATGATGCGGACGTGCGCGCCAGCCGTGGGATCCTGACGCTGATCGCGGCGTTCGCCGCAGCATGTGGTGGTGGAGAGGGGGACGGCGACGGAGGAGGTGATGCCGGCGTCGACGCGCGCAGTGGGCCGACATCGATGGAGGTGTTCGACCCAACCGTGGTGCGGCGGTTCGAGCTGACGGTCGCGCAGGCGGACTGGGACCGCATCAACGTCGACCCACGCACCGAGGAGTACGCGCCTGCGGACCTGCGCTACGGAGACTTCGAGATGGCGAACATCGCCGTGCGCTACAAGGGCGCGGTCGGATCGCTCGCCTTGTGCTTCAACCAGCAGGGGCAGCGCATCTGTCCCAAGCTGTCGATGAAGCTCAAGTTCGACGAGTACGTCGACCGGCAACGATTCGCCGGGCTCAAGCGGATCAACTTCCACGCGATGTACCGCGACCCGTCGCACATGAAGGAGCGGATCGGGTACGGACTCTTCCGCGCGGCGGGCGTGCCGGCGCCACGCTCGGTGCACGCACGGCTGATCGTGAACGGGATGGATCTCGGGCTGTTCGCGCTGGTCGAGGAGGTCGACGGCGAGTTCGTCGAGGATCACTTCCGCGACGTCGACGGGACCGGCGAGGGCAACCTCTACAAGGAGGTGTGGCCCATGCACACGACCGACGCGCCGTACCGGATGGCGCTCGACACCAACGAGGAGCTGAACCCGCCGGTCGACAAGATGGTGCGGTTCGCGACCGCCTTGAACGGCGCGAACGCGTCGACGTTCCGCGGCGTCGTGAGCCAGTGGATGGATCTGCCGACGCTCGTGAGCTACCTCGCGGTCGACCGGCTCATCGATCACTGGGACGGCATCGTCGCCTGGTACTGCCCGGGTGGCAGCGGGCAGTGCTTCAACCACAACTACTTCTGGTACGAGCAGGCGAACGCCGACCGGGTGTGGCTCCTGCCGTGGGATCTCGACAACACGATGATGGTGCCGAGCCCGATCCGCGACGGCTACGGGATGCCGGACTGGAACGCGTCGCCGACGGACTGCGCGCTGCGCCAGATCTTCCTCGGGTTCTATGGACGGCCGCCGGCGTGCGACCGGTTCATCGGGCTCATGGCGCAGGTCCTGTGGAGCGACTACCAGGCGCGCACATCGGAGCTCCTCGCCGGGCCGGCGACGATGGCCGCCCTCGAGGCAGAGGTCGCCGCGATGGAGGCGTTGCTCGCGCCGGAGGTGGCGACGGACATGTACGGGCCGGGGATGTCGGGGTGGCAGCAAGCGGTCGCCGACCTGCGCGCGGATCTGCCTGTGCTCCGGGCGCGTGTCACGCCGTAGATGGCTCGAGCGAGTCGAAGGGTTCGCCTTCGACGTCGTGCTCGTCGCCGTCGCGGCGATGGTGAGCAGCGACGAGATCCAGGCGTGGCTCCTCGACCACCCGCGCGAGCTGTACTACGGGATGTCGGCGCTGCACGTGGTCGCGTTTCCGGCCCTCATCTGTGCGGTCGTCGCCGGCTACGGCAAGAGCGAACAGGCGATGCAGGGGAAGGGCTCGAGCGTCCTCGTGTGGGCGACGGTGCTCTTCTTCGGGTGCAGCTTCATCGTCCCCGGCGTGCTCGGGCTCGCGCTCGACCAGCAGCTCTGGGTGATGATGGCGACCATCTTCGGGCCGCTGGTGCTGCTCGCCGCCGCCGGGGGCGCGCTGGTCCACGCCGAGAAGCGGCGATGGATCGCGCCCGCGAGGGTCGGCGCGCCGAAGCCGTGGTGGAAGGTGCAGGCGCTCGCGCTGCTCGCGTGGGCATACCTCCTGTGGATGGAGACGACGATGCTCGTCGCCGCCGAGGAGGGCGGCGCGCTCGCCGAGGCCGGGCTGCCGATGGGGGTGGTCGTCGACTACGTGCCGGTGCGGGTGATGCTGTATTACCTGCGCGACACGTCGCGATGGGAGCTCGTGACCATCGTCGCCAGCACGCTCCATCTCCTCGTGCGGCTCGGCGTCGCGTGAGTGATACGCTCCGCGCGTGAGCACCACGCGGACGTATCGGACGTGTCCCTTGTGCGAGGCGACGTGCGGGCTGGCGATCGACATCGCCGACGGCGAGGAGCGCACGGTGCGCGGGGTGCGCGGCGACGAGGCGGATCCGTTCTCGCGCGGCTACCTGTGCCCCAAGGCGTACGGGCTCAAGGCGCTGCACGAGGATCCGGACCGGCTGCGCGCGCCGCTCGTGCGCGGCAAGGACGGCGAGCTACACGAGGCGAGCTGGGACGAGGCGTTCGGGGTCGCGCTCGGGAGGCTCGGCGAGCTGAAGGCGAAGCACGGCGCGGACTCGATCGCGGTGTACCTGGGCAACCCGTCGGCGCACAGCCTCGACGCGATGGTCTACGGGCAGGTGCTCCTGCGCGCCCTCGGCTCGAAGCAGCGGTACAGCGCGAGCTCCGCGGACCAGCTGCCCAAGATGGTGACGGCGGCGCTCATGTTCGGCGGCGGATTGACGGTGCCGGTGCCGGATCTGGACCGCACGCAGCGGCTGATGATCTTCGGGGCCAACCCGCTGGCGTCCAACGGCAGCCTGATGACGGCGCCCGACGTGAAGGGACGACTCGACGGGATCCGCGCGCGCGGCGGACGGATCGTCGTCGTGGATCCGCGGCGCAGCGAGACGGCGGCGCGGGCCGACGAGCACGTCGCGATCCGGCCGGGCGGCGACGCGGCGATGCTGCTCGCGATGGTGCAGGTGCTGTTCGACGAGGGGCTCGTCCGGCTGGGCGCGTGCGACGGGCGGGTGCGCGGGCTCGACGAGGTGCGCGCGGTGACGGCGCGCTTCACGCCCGAGCGAGTGGCGGCGCGGACCGGCGTCGACGCGGCGACGATCCGGCGGCTCGCGCGCGAGCACGCGGCGGCGGAGTCGGCGGCGTGTTACGGGCGCATCGGGACGACATGCCAGGAGTTCGGGACGCTGGCGAGCTGGGCGGTGGACCTGGTGAACGTGCTGACCGGCAACCTCGATCGCGCGGGCGGCGCGATGTTCACGACGCCGGCGGTGATGACCGGGCGATGGCGGCGGCGCAGCGACGCTCGGTTCGGGCGGTTCACGAGCCGCGTGAAGGGGCTGCCGGAGATGTTCGGCGAGCTGCCGGTGGCGACGCTCGCCGACGAGATCGAGGGCGACGACGACGCGCGGGTGCGCGGGCTCATCACGATCGCCGGCAACCCGCTGGTGTCGGCGCCGGGTGCGGGGCGGCTGGCGAAGGCGTTCGCCGCGCTGGAGTTTCGCGTCGCGGTCGATCCGTACGTGAACGCGACGACGCGGCTCGCCGACGTGATCCTGCCGCCGCCGTCGGCGCTCGAGCGCGCGCACTACGACGTCGCGCTCTACCAGCTCGCGGTGCGCAACGTCGCCCGCTTCTCGGCGCCGACGTTCGCGCCGGCGGCGGGGCAGCCGGCGGAGTGGGAGATCTTGCTGGCGCTGGCCAAGGGGCTCATGGGCATGGCGGCGGCGCCGCTCGCGATGGCCGACGACCTCGTGGTGCGCGAGCTGGTGAGCCGCGAGCTCGCGGACATGGCGGAGGCCGGCGAGCGCGTGCCGGTCGACGCGGCCGGCGCGGTGCTGGCGCTGGGCGAGCGCCGCGGACCGGCGCGCGTCGTCGATGCGCTGCTCCGGCTCGGGCCCTACGGGGACGGGTTCGGCGCGCGGCCGGACGGGCTCACGCTCGACCGGCTCGTCGGCGAGCATCCCCACGGCATCGACCTCGGGCCGCTCGCGCCACGACTGCCGGGCATCCTGCGGACCGGGAGCCAGCAGATCGAGCTGGCGCCCGCGCTCGTGCTCGACGACGTGCCGCGGCTCGAGCGCGCGCTGGACGCGGCGCCGCCGGAGATGGTGCTCATCGGGCGGCGCGATCTGCGCAGCAACAACTCGTGGATGCACAACCTCGTGCCGCTCATCAAGGGGCCGGCGCGGTGCACGCTGCGCGTCCATCCCGACGACGCGACCCGGCTCGGGCTCGTGGACGGTGGCGGCGCGCGGGTCACGAGCAAGGCCGGCGAGGTGGTGGCGCCGGTCGAGGTGTCGGACGAGCTGCGCCCCGGCGTGGTGTCCCTGCCCCACGGCTTCGGGCACGACCTGCCGGGCGTGCGGATGGACGTGGCCCGCGCCCACGCCGGCGTGAACGTGAACATCGTTTCGGACGAAGGCTTCGTCGACGTGCCCAGCGGCAACGCGGCGTTCAACGGCGTGCCGGTCACGGTCGCGCCGGCCTGAGCCGGGGCCGCTTCTCGGCAGGTCGCGTTGCGATCGGCAACGTCTGGTTTCGGGGACGGGTCGGAGGCCTCGCGATCCCGACAGGTTGCGCGCCCGCGGCGAGGGCACGCTTGATGCTTGTTCACGTCGGTGATGCGTTCGCTCGCGGCCGCCACCTTCGTTCTCGGTGCCTGCGCGACGTCGACGATGGAGACCCACGACGGGCCCGCGGCGGAGGCGGACGCCCGCGTCGACGGCGCCCCGGTCGCCGACGCGGCCCCGGATGCGGGGGTGGTCGCCGATGCCGCGGTGGACGCGGCGGCCGACACGGATGCGGACCCGGGCGCGGACGCCGCGCCGTGCACCATCTCGACGGGACACACGCCGACGCTCGACGGGGTCGCCGACCTCGCCGAATATCCGACGGCACAACGGCTCACACCCGGCGCGACGATGGCGGCGACCGACGAGGTCGGCATCACCTGGGACCCGACGTACCTGTACGTCACGGTGACGAGCCAGGCGTTCCTCGATGGCTCCAAGCCGCTGCACGTCTACGTCGAGACCGGCGTGTCGCTCGCGCCGGCCGCGCCGCGCGCCGGCAAGGAGTACAGCGGGCACACGGCGCAGGTCGGGTTCGGCGCCGGGTACGTGATCGCGACGCGGCGGACCAACGACTTCGGCAGCGGGCCGTACAACGCCATCTACGCGTCTGGCGGCACACCGGCGTGGACCACGCGCGCGCACACGCTCGAGCCCGGGTTCCACGTGTTCGCGTCGTCCGACAACCGGACACTTTCGGTCCGCGCGCCGTGGAGCGAGCTCGGCGGCTGCCCGCTCGCGATGCGCATCAGCGTGCACGTGGTGAACGGTGCCGCGGGGAACGAGTGGAAGGATCTGGTGCCGGCGACGCACACGCCATGGCTCACCGGCGGCGGCGGATACTACGAGGCGGCGTTGACGGGCGATCCGGCGATCAGTGGCTGGACGCTGAGGTAGCAGAAGGTCCTTCGACCCGGCACGAACGGGCTCGTCTCACGGTCGCCTCACGTTGTGAAAAGACCGGACGGCAGCGATGACAGCCCTGTCCGGACGCCGGACGTCGTTCACGCGCAAGCGCGCGACGACAGGTCGCGGCACGCGCGTTGCTGAAGCTTCGGCGCATGATGCGACACACCTCGTT
>ERZ761602.1875-NODE-1875-length-35749-cov-10.127164_pt1 | contig 35749 bp, 28 predicted proteins | sample MGYA00512165_ERZ761602 | MGnify/ENA primary metagenome ERZ761602 (study PRJEB28899, sample SAMN02445085) | bioreactor sludge metagenome | biome: EBPR sludge; isolation source: Thorneside wastewater treatment plant | place: Australia: Brisbane, Thorneside...
GGTTTTCAGGCCATCCCCTACGGGCCCTGGCAGGCGCAATGTTAGCGCCTATGCCCCCAACCCCCGCGTCCCCCAGGTCGCCGAGGCGCCCGGGGGCTGCGTTGTTTCGTGGTCCGGTGGAGGCGCCTCAGCGCCATGGGGAACCAACCGGTGAAACGTCACCGACCTGTCGTCGGATGGTGGCCCGGACTTCCCCAGGTCGGGTCTGGGGAGACCGACGCGGCCGGTTGGGCGCCGGATCTCGGCCACCCGAGCACCATTCGTCAGCGGCCGGGTGGACGCAGCTCAGGGGTGATCAGGCCAGATGCGGACAATTCGGTATTCTTCGATTCTCAGAGGGCAGGAATGTCCGCCTTCGTAGGTGAGAAGCGCCCGGGTGGGTCGTATTGAACTCTCGGAGACACCAATTACCAGTCTTCCTGGGCTGATTGTTCGCCCGTCGCCACCAATGGCGGACATTCGGACCCTCTGTGATTCGAAGAGCGCGAGAATGTCCGCCCCTGCCCGACCGGCGACGGAGCTCCGTCGCTCCGGCACCCTCTGGGTTCCGTCTGGGCCGCTTCCCGCCCTGGTACGGCCCTTGCTGAGAGCGGCCGCATGCCCCTTTCCTGGCAGATCATCCTCCGAGCCGAGGACAACCGCGTCCTCGCGCCCGACCTCGCCGCCCGACGCAACTGGTCGGCGACCATCGCCCGCGTCGGCAGACCGTGGCCGCTGCTCGCCCATGGCCTGGCCGACACCCATGGCCACCTGCTCCTGGTCGGAGAGAGGGAGGTCGCGGGGCTCGCCGCCCGCTGCCTGGGCCGGGCTCTCCGCGTCGCCCTCTGCCCCGACCACGCCTGGGAGCCCGCCCGTCTCCGACCCGTTCACGATCAGGCCCACCTCAGCAACACCTTCCGCTACGTCCTCGACCAGCAGCAGCACCACCGGCTCCCTGGCGATGACCACGCCGAGGGCTGCGCGCTGCCCGACCTCGTCGGACTGCGCCCGGCGGGGGCCTGGATGGCCGACAATTGCAGGCGGCACCTGCCTCGCCTCAGCCTGGAGACGCTGGCCTCCAGGCTCCGTTCGAGTCTCACCCCGAAGGATGCCCGCCCCCTGTCGAGCTTGCCCCTCGCCGTTGAGGCCGCCACCTACGGCCGCAGCGCACCGGGGGCCCGGCTCGCTGCCGTACACCTCGCCGTTGGCGCCTCCACGGGCGACCTGGCCGCCGCGCTAAGGCTCTGCGCGCGTCAGGTCCGCAGGCATCGCACCTTGGAGCCCGAACCCGCCTGGGTGAGCGCCGTCAGCGGCTGGTGGACGCTGCTCTCTCCCCGCCACGCGTTACCTCCCGCGCCCGCCGGGTGAACGCCAGCAGCGAGAGCCCCAGCGCCATCAACCCCGCCACCGGGTAGATCCCGGGCGCCTGCGCGGGCCAGGTCAGCAGCGCCGGAATGACCAGCACCAGCGGAATGGCCGACAGCGCCAGCCAGCGCTCGGTGGTCAGGGAGAGCATCAGAAAGCCGAGCCCGTAGATCAGGCAGTCCGAGACGAGCACGCTGTGCGGCGGTAGGCCGACCAGCATGCCCGCGGCTCGGCTGGACAACGAGGTGAGGGTCATCATGACGGCGCCCAGCATCAGGGCCTTGGAGGCCCGGGTGGCCAGCACCCGCTGGCGGAAGGGCACGATGCCCAGGACCACCGCCGCCACCGTCAGCAGGCCGAGCCCGAACAGATCGCGGGTGCCGATCTGCTCCGGCGGCTTGGCGAAGGCCACGCCCAGCATCATGGCGGCGATCAGGGCCAGGGAGGCGATGCCGACGCTACGTCGCTCGCGGGCGGCGACATGCAGGTCGAAGGCCTGACGCCCGGACTCCCGCCGCTCCTGGACCGCCCGGGCCTCCCGCAGGCGGCGCTCCCACTCCGGAAGGACCGCCGGGTCCAGCTCGGGCAGCAGCGACTCGACTGCGGACAGCTCCCCCATGGTGAGCTTCCAGGGCAGGTAGACCTCCAGGACCCTGGCTTGACCCTCCTTCGCCTCCGGGCAGTCCGGCCAGATCTGCAGCGCGGCCCGGAAGCCGAAGCGGCACTCGGCGAAGAGGGCGTCGGCGCGCGCCTCGGAGCCCTGGACGGCCGCCTCCAAGGCGGGCAGGTTCGAGGCGGCGGTCGCGGCGAGCGCCTGGGCCGCGCGGTGCTCCCGGACGTCCATCACCCCTTCGGCGAAGGCCTGGACGCTGGGGAAACGATCCGCGGGATCGCGGGCGCAGGCGCGATTCAGGACCTGGGCCAGCTCGGCGGGGACCTCGGCACCGTACTCGAACGGGCCGGCCTCCCAGGCGTCCAGCAGCACCTCGCGGAGGCCGCGGCCGCTGTTCCGGGGCCGCCCGGTGAGGGCCATGTGCAGGGTCGCCCCCAGCAGGAAGACATCGGTCTCGGGGCCCAGGGGGCTGCCGGTCCGCACCATCTCAGGGGCCATGAACTGCGGGGTGCCGACGATCTCCTCGGTGCGGGCGCCCTGTGCCGGACAGGAGCAGCCCCAGTCCATCAGGTAGACCTCGCCGAAGGAGCCGACCATCACGTTGTCGGGCTTGAGGTCGCGGTGCAGCAGGCCACGCGAGTGTGCGAAACGAAGCGCGTCACAGACGGCCAGGAAGATGCGCAGCTCGCGGTCGAGGTCCCGGCCCCGACGCAGCAGGGCGCTCCAGGCCTCCCCGGCGACCTTCTTCATCACGAGGATCGGCGCGCCATCGGGCCCCCGGCCCAGGCTGTGGACGGGTACGATGTTGGGGTGGTCGAGCGCCGCCAGGATCCGGGCCTCGGCGACCAGCGAGCCCCGGGCCCGTGGTCCAGCCTCGGGCCGCACCCGCTTCAAGGCGACCGTGCGCTCCAGCACCGAGTCATGGGCCTCGTGGACCCGGCCCATCCCGCCTTCGCCCAGCAGCTCGCCCTCGACCAGGGCGTGCTCCCCCGCCAGGGAGAGGCTGGGCAGCAGGCCGGTGTCGGGGTCCAGGCTGGCCAGCCGCCGGTGCAAGGTCGAGTCGACGGGCGCGTCGGAGGGCACGCCGTCCAGGGAGGGCGTGAGGTCGAAGGTGGCGGAGGCGTCGAAGCGAAAGGTGGACACGGGGCTGCATTCTACGCCATCGTGGGTGTACGGTTTGGCTCTGGAGGTCCCATGACCAGCGCACCCCGACTCGCCCCGCTCCTGCTCCTGGTCGCCTGCCAGCAGGAGGGTCTCCGCGCTCTCACAGAGGCCCGAGCCCAGGCGGCCCGGGAGCTGGCCGAGGGGCCGACGCTCTTCGGAGCCATGGACGACGACCAGATCGGCTGGGCCCTCAGCATGGGGGGCGACCTGGACGGTGACGGCTACGACGACCTGGCGATGGGGATCGATCGGGGCTTCAGCGGTGTCGGAGCGGCGACGATCGTACCGGGCTCGGCAACAGGACCGGACCAGGAGCGGGCGCTGCTCATCGAATCAGAGGACGGCGACATCAACCTCGGCTCTGCCCTCAGCATCGTTCAGGACGTCAATGGCGACGGCTACGATGACCTGGTCATCGGAGCGTATACGACCGAGGTGGGCGGGCAGCTGAGGGTGCACTTCGGTGGAGCGGGTGGAGTGGCGGTAGAGCCCGACCAGGTGCTCACCGGGGCCGAGATCCGAGGCGAGGGCGAGTGGTCCTTCGGGTACCAGGTCTTCTCGGCCGGGGATGTCGACGGCGATGGCCATGGCGACCTGCTGATCGTCGGCTCCGTCGGGGAGGTCAGCTGGAAGGCGGGCGTGGCGGTCCTGTCCCTGCTGCGCGGATCGGACGAGGGGCTCGTGGCCGAGCCTGTGGGGAGCTGGCGCAGCTCCGGCACCGGCTCGGACTCCTTTGGAGCCAGCCTGGCCGTGGGCGACCTGGACGGCGACGGGCTGCCCGAGCTCGTCGTCGGGGCTCCGGACTCCTGGGAGGGCGGGGGCGCCGGCTCCCAGGGCAGGGTGGAGATCTACCGGGGCGTGGAGGGAGGCTTTGAAGCCGAGCCCGCGCTGGTCCTGTGGGGAGTGGCGGAGGAGATGACGGGCCTGGGCTACAGCCTGGCCATCCCCGGTGATCTGGACGGCGACGGCTACAACGACCTCGCGATCGGAGGCACCATCGGCCACGACAACAAGGGCGGGGTCTATCTCTACCGAGGCTCAGAGGACCTGGTCGAGACCAGCCCCTTCCAGACGCTCCTGGGGGAGACCCCTGTCGACCAGGTGGGCTACAGCCTCATCGGGCCGGGCGATCTCGATGGCGACGGGTACTCCGACCTGGTCGCCGGCGCCCCGACCTGGAATTTCGGCGGCAGCACTCGACCCACCTACCTCTGCCTCGGTGCGGCGCTCGCCATCTTCGGCGCCGGTGGCGGACCGGACCTCGACGACAGGCTGCTCCTGTCCGGCGTTGACGATGTCGCGTACTTCGGCGCGGCGCTGGCGGCGGGCGACATCAACGGGGACGGCGCGCCCGACCTGGCCATCGGCGCCCCGTTCCAGGACACCGACGGGGTGGAGCACGCAGGCGCGGTCTACTTCCAACTGGGCCCCCCACCCGAGCCGGAGCCCGAGCCAGAGCCCGAGCCCGAGCCGGAGCCGGAGCCGGAGCCGGAGCCCGAGCCGGAGCCCGAACCGGAGCCCGAAGACGGAGGCAGCGACCACGAAGCCGACGGCGACAGCAAGGGCCAGTCGGGCTGCTGCCAGGCCAGCCCCGGAGCCCCGGGCCTGCTGATGGCCCTCGCCCCGCTGCTCCTGCTTCGTCGGCGCCGTGAGGCCTGAGGGCGCTCAGCCCCGCACCACCAACCCCGGCCGCGCCCCCGCGCCCTGCCACCACCGGCACCCCCGCCACCAGCACCCAGGGGATCCCCACCGGGTGTTGACGGGGCTCGGCGTAGGTCGAGGTGTCGGCCACGGTGTCGGCGTCGAAGACGACGATGTCCGCCGGCGCTCCGACCTTGAGCAGCCCGCGCTCCTTCAGGGTCATGGCCGCCGCCGCCTGGCTGGTCAGCTTGCGGACCATCTCCTCGACCGGCACCAGCCGCTGCTCGCGGTTCAGCCGCAGGATGCGGGCGAAGGCGCCGTAGGCCCGCGGGTGGGGCCGCCCGCCCAGCAGGCCGTCGGTGCAGCCGTTGACCTTGGGGTGGGCCATCAGCGCCGAGATGACCTGCTCGCCCTGGGAGAAGGCGATCATCCCGACGCCCATGGCCTCGTCCCGCAGCAGGTCGAAGGCGGTGTCGATCGGGTCCTGGCTCCCGGCCAGCTCGGCCAGGGTCTTGCCGGCGCACTCCGGTCTAGCGCCGCTAGGCACATCCGAGACCATGATGCCCTCGGCCCCCGCCCAGGACCAGAAGTTGTCCCAGCTGTGCGGCGGCGGGGCCAGCAGCTCGGCCTTCATCCGGGCGCGCTCCGCTGGATCCGAGAGGCGACGGACGGTCGCTTCGAAGCCCCCGGCGTGGGCCCAGGGGGGCAGGATGGCCCCCATCATGGTGCTGCCGGCGGTGTAGGGGTACTGGTCGGCGGTGACGCGGACATCGGTGCTATCTAGCGCCGCTAGCAAGCTCTCCACCAGGGGCCAGTTGCGCCGGCCAGCGATCTTGATGTGGCTGATATGGACCCGGCAGCCGCTCTCTCGCCCGACCTGCAGCATCTCCTCGACCGCCTCGACCAGGTAGTCGCTCTCGGAGCGCAGGTGGACGACGATGGGTCGGTCGTGTCTGGCCAGGACCCGGCCCAGCGCCACCAGCTCGGTGGTCGGGGCGTAGCAGCAGGGCGGGTAGATCAGGCCGGTGCTGAGGCCGATCGCGCCCTGGTCGAGGCTCTCCTCCAGCAGCTCCTGCATGGCCAGGATCTCCGCCGGGCTGGCCGGGCGATCCTCCATTCCTAGACATGCTAGCCGGACGTTGCCATGGGGCACCAGGGCGGAGAGGTGGATGCCGGTGGGCGTGGCGGCGAGGCGGTCCAGGTACTGGCCCTGGTCCTCCCAGTCCCAGTCCTGGAAGGTGCCGTCGAGCCCGGCGATCACCCGGGCCATCAGCTCGCGCTTGTCGGCGGGCAGGGGCGCCACGCCGATGCCGTCCTGGCCCAGCACGTCCAGGGTGACCCCCTGCCGGGCCTTCATGGCGATGTCGGGCTCGCGCAGGGCGGCCAGATCGCTGTGGGTGTGGGTGTCCAGGAAGCCCGGGCAGACGACCAGGCCCGCACAGTCGATCTCCTGTGCGCCCCTCAGGCTCCCCGGCGCCTCGATGGCGGCGACGCGGCCGCCCTCGATGGCCAGGTCGGCCGGCCGACCCGGGGCACCGCTGCCGTCCACCAGGGTCCCGCCGCGTAGAACTCGCTCGAACATTCAGGCCTCCGCCAGCTCGGTGACGACGCGCAGCAGCACCTGCACCCCGTCGCCGCACTGGGTCATGGTGGAGAGCTCCCGGGGATTGTGGCTGATCCCCTCGTGCTCGCCGGGGACGAAGATCATCCCGGTGGGGCAGAGGCGGGCCAGCTCCTGGGCGTCGTGCCCGGCGCCCGAGATGATTCGCTCGGTGCTGAGCTGGAGGCCCTTCGCCGCGGCCTCGATCCGCGCCTGGATGGCCGGATCGAAGGCGACCGGCGGGGTGCGGGCCGTCTGGCGCGCCTCGATCTGGACCCCGTCCAAGGTCTCCACCTGGACGAGGAAGGCGGCGAGCTCGGCCTCGGCCTGGGCCAGCAAGGCCTCGTCGGGGTTTCGAAGGTCCACGGTGCAGACCACCCTGCCCGGCACGATGTTGACCAGCCCGGGCTCGGGCCGGATGGCCCCCATCGTCGCCCGTGCCCCCGGGATGCGCGCGGTCAGCTCGTGCAGGAAGAGGTTGATGCGCGCGGCCGCCAGCCCGGCGTCCCGCCGCAGCTCCATCGGGGTGGTGCCGGCGTGGGCGGAGCGGCCCAGGATGGTCAGCTCCTGCCAGGAGATGCCCTGGACCCCGGTGACGATCCCCAGGTCGACGCCGTGGGCGCGCAAGACCGGGCCCTGCTCGATGTGGACCTCCAGGTAGGCGTAGGGCGGGTCGAGCTCGACGGGATGCTCACCCTCGAAGCCGATCCGCTGCAGCTCCTCGCCCATCCGATTGCCCTCGGCGTCGAGGAGCCCGGTCGCCTGCTCCAGGGAGAGCCGCCCGGTGGCGACGGCGCTGCCGAGCATGTCGGTGCCGAAGCGGCAGCCCTCTTCGTCGGTGAAGAAGGCGACGACGATCGGGCGACGGGGGCGGTGGCCCGCCTCGGCCATGGTCCGCAGCACCTCCAGCCCGCCCAGCACCCCCAGGCAGCCGTCGAAGCGCCCCGCGGTCGGCACCGAGTCGACGTGGCTGCCGATCATCACCGGGGCGAGGCCGGGCTCGCGGCCCTCCTGGCGGGCGTAGACGTTGCCGATCTTGTCGATGCGGACGCCCAGCCCGAGGTCGAGCATGGACTGGACCACATGCCGCCGACCGGCCCCGTCGGCCTCGGTCAGGGCGAGGCGGTTGACGCCGCGCAGGCCGGTGCGGTCGTCGGTATAGGCGCCGATCTCGCCCAGGCGGGCGAGCTCCTGGTAGAGCCGTTCGGGGTCGATCTGCATCTGTGCTGCTAACCCGCGGCCATTCTCGACCAGAGGTTCAGGCTGGTCTGCTGTGCCCAGCGGTCCAGCTCGGCCGGGTCGAGGCCGGTCGGCTGCCGGTCCCACAGCCGCCACTGCCCGTCGACCATCACGTGCCGAACCTGCTGGCTGGAGAGGCGGAAGACCAGTGCGGCGGCGAGGTTGTCCTCGGTCAAGGGGGGACCCGGGCAGGGGTCGAGGACCACCAGGTCGGCGGCCTGGCCGGGCTGGAGCCGGCCCAGCGGCAGCCCGAGCTGAGCGCTGGCGAGGCGGGCGCCGTCGGCCAGGGCCTGGACCAGCCGGCTGAGGCCCCAGGATCCGGGGCGCTCGTTGGCGCGGAAGACAGCCGTCTGCAGCTCGGCGAGCATGTCGCTGCCGATGCCGTCCGTGCCTAGCGCTGTTCGGCTGGGGTAGCGCCCGTGGTCGGCCTGCCCGACGCCGTTGTTCATGTTGGAGCGGGCCTGGTGGCTGAGCCAGGCCCCGGACTCCTCCAGGCGGGCCCGGTCCCCCGCCTCCAGGTGGACCCCGTGGGCGAAGATGCTACCCGGCAGCAGCGCGCCGAGCGACTGCAGGCGGGCCAGGGGAGGGCCGGCCTGCAGGTCGTCGATGGACTCAGCCAGGTGGATGTGGACCCCGACCCCGGCTGAACGGGCCAGGCTCACACAGTCGCGGATGCTCTCGTCGGAGAGGGTGAAGGCGGCGTGCATCCCGACCAGGACCCCCCGGCTGGGGCCTCGCTCACCGAGCAGCCGCTCATGGGCGCGGATGCCCTCCAGGGCGCCGGCACGGCCATGCCGATCGCTGACCTCGTAGCAGAGGACCCGCCGCAACCCTAGCGTTGCTAGCGCGCCATCCACCCGCTCCAGGGATCCCGTGATGGCGCGGGGAGAGGCGTGGTGGTCGATCACCGTCGTGACGCCGGCCCGCAGCGCCGCGAGGCCCCCCACCAGCGCCGACACCTCCACCGAGTCCTGGTCGTGGGCCTGGTCCAGCCTCCACCAGACCTGCTCCAGCATCCGGGTGAAGGTCTCCGGCGGGTGCGCTGGCAAGGGCATCCCGCAGGCCAGGGCCGAGTACAGGTGGGTGTGAGCGTTGACCAGCCCTGGCATCACCCAGGCCCCCCCCAGATCGAGCTCGGGCCCGCTGCCCTGGCTGACGACCAGCCCCTCCTCGATGTGCAGCTCGCCCTCCCGCACCGCGGGCGGATCCAGCTCCAGGATCCGCGCGTTCTTCAGGATCATCGACCTCAGGCTCATCTACGCAGCTCCAGCGTCTGCCGATCCAGCTCGGGGATGCGGGCGGCCTGCTCCTGCCAGAAGGCCGGGTCCCACAGCGCGTTGAGCTCGGCCACGCTCTTCCCCTGCTGCTCGACCCAGGTGAAGTACTTCTGGTTGTGCCAGCGGCGGCGCACCTCCATCGTGCCCTCCTGGATCCAGTCCGCGTCGACCCCGTGGAAGAGCTCCAGCCCCTGTGTCGGGGGGCCGCGGCGGGCGCGGAGGCGCTCCAGCACGCTGGGGTAGCGGTCGAAGGCGTCGGTCGCGACCGTGACGATGTTCTGGCCCTCCTTCAGCTCGTAGTGCCGGGCGGTCTTGATGGCGGCCAGCACATTGCAGACGCCCGAGACCCCCAGCAGATCCTTGAGCGGCAACAGCTCGGGGAGATCTCCCTCCTGGATGAGCTGCAGGCCCAGCAGGCAGGCCTCGTCGTCGATGCAGCAGAGCAGGTCCTGGGCCCGCACGTTGTGGATCCAGGTGACGTGCTTGTCCCCGATGCCCTCGATGGCGTGGGCGCCGTAGCCGACGTTGTACAGGGTCGGGCACTGGACAGGCTCGACGCCGACGGTCTTGCTGTCGGCGAAGGCGGCCTTGATACGATCGGCGGCGGCGATGGTGCCGGCGCTGCCCATCGCGCTGACAAAGGCGGCGACCCGCCCGTCTCCGTGCTCCGCGGCCATGGCCAGCGCGCTGTTGCCGGTCACATGGTAATGAAAACGGTAGTTTCCGAACTCCTCGAACTGGTTGAGGATCCGGTTCTCGGGCTGCGTCCGCAGCACCTTGACCGCGTCGTAGATCTCCTTGACGTTGCTCTCGCTGCCGGGCGTCTTGATCACCCGGGCGCCGTACTGTTCGATCTTCTCGAAGCGCTCGGCGCTCATGTCCTCGGGCAGGACCACCAGGGAGCGGAAGCCCGCCCGCGGCCCGACCCAGGCCCCACCGATGCCGTAGTTGCCCGTCGAGGGGAAGACCAGGGTGCTGCCGTCCTGGGTGATCTCCCCGTGCAGCAGCTTCTCGCGCAGCACCGAGTAGGCCGGCCCGACCTTGTGGCTGCCGGTCGGGAAGTGGCGGGCCGACATCACCAGGATGTTGGCCTTCACCCCGGTCATCGCCGGGGGCAGCAGCACATGGGGGATGCTCCCGGTTCGCCGCCAGGAGATGTTGAAGAGGTGGATCGGATCGAGGGGGTCGGTCGACGCGGCGGCCGCGGCCCGGATGGGGGCGGGCTGGGTCTGGGGGTCGAGCAGCTCGTCGAGGGTGGGCAGCAGGGGCAGCGGCATTCAGTCTCCGGTGGACCAGGCGGTGCGCAGGGCCGTGGTCAGCAGCGTCAGCAGGTGGAGGTCGGCGCGGGAGATCTCTCCCGAACCTGTACAGTGGGGGGAGTCGTCCTCGCCCAGGCGCAGGCTGCCCGTGGCGAGGCTGAGGGTGCGGGTGCTCGGGTCCCAGCGCAGCTGCTGGCCGCCCCGTCGCCAGAGCAGGGCCTGTCCCTCGAAGAGGAAGCCGTCCCGATCGGGGTGCTCGTCCCAGGCCCGGGGGTCCAGGAAGAGGTTGGGCTTGGTGGCGAAGGGGCCGCCGTCTTCGGGGCAGACCGGGTCGCACTGCCCGCAGCGGTTGCAGGCGTCGACGGTGATGCCGATCTGGTGGCGGCGCTTGACCTCCACGGGCGGGCCCTCCTCGGCGTGGAGGAGGCCCTCGCGCCAGCTCAGGCGGCCGCCCGGCAGCGGTCGCGTGGGCAGGTCGAAGGCGAAGATGGCGGCGTTGGGGCAGACCGGGATGCACTTGTCGCAGGTCAGGCAGTCCAGCAGGACCAGCTCGCTGCCGACCTTCTTGGGGGCGACGCTGTTCTGGGCCCGGCTGTAGCGGGGGTCCCGCAGGGCGAGGTCGGCGCAGGCCTGGACCCGACCGTCGACGAAGGGCTCCAGCCCGCTGTGCCCCTGCTCGGCCAGCCGCGCCTCCAGCCCGCGCAGGTAGGCGCAGAGCCGCCCGTAGCCCTTGCCCTTCAGCAGGTCGGTGCAGGTGGTGACCGGAGAGATGCCCGTCTGGACGAGCGCGGGGAAGTTCTGCGCGTCCACCCCGGCCGAAAAGCTGATCGGCAGACCTGGAAACTGTGCAGCGAAGCGGGCCGCGAGGCTGATGGCCAGGACATGCAGCGGCGGCCCGGAGAGGTACATCTCCCCCTCGCCGAAGGGCGGATCGGGTGAGCGGCAGACCAGGGTGTTGCTGAACTTGACCCCCAGGCCGACCCCCTGCTGGCCTGCGAGCTCCTGCAGGCGGGGGATCATCCGCTCGAGCTGCTCCCAGCGCAGATCCTTCTCGAAGGCCGCGGGGTCGAGCTGAATCTGGGTGTAGCCGAGGCGCTGATGGAGGAGGCCCTGCACCCCCTCCAGCCCCAGCAGGGTCGGGTTGAGCTTGACGATGGTGTGCAGCCCGTGCGCCCGCAGGCAGTGCGCGGCGATGGCCTCGATCTCGTCGGCGGGGCAGCCGTGGAAGGTCGACAGCGTCACGCTGCGGCTGATCTGTCCGGGGACCTCCACCCGCAGCTCGGGGGGCAGCTCCGCCAGCAGCTCGTCCAGCAGCTCGTGCGCGTCGAGCAGCGAGCTGATGAACGCGTGCATCGGCTCGCTCTGGATCCCGGCCAGGTCGTAGCCGAGGCTCATGTCGAAGACGAGGTCGGGGGAGAGCCCCAGCTCGCGGGCGGCGAGGTGGCAGAGGATCCAGCCCTTGGCGTACTCCCGCAGGCTCTCGCCGATCCGCAGCTCCTGCGACCACTCCACGTTGTAGCCGACGTGGGGCACGTGGATGCAGGGGCGGGGGATGACGAGCTGGTCGAGGATCTGGACCGTCTTCAGCTCCATGAAGCGGGCGCCGCCCAGGAAGCAGAGCACCAGGTTCTGGGCGAGCTGGGTGTGCGGGCCCGAGGCTGGGCCCAATGGCGTGCCCATCGGCTGGCCGAAGTGGGTGGTCGAGAGATCGCGCGCCGGGTCGGGGGTCCAGATCGCGGACCGGGCCATGCCGTAGACCGGGCCCCCGGCGCGCAGCTCGCGGACGAGGCGGCGCGCGAGGCTGGACAGGGGCAGGGGATAGAGCTCGGAGGCCATGGCGCGGATGGTAATCGAAAACAGCATGGGGGGCTGGCCGGGTCGGGCCGGGGTTAGGAGCCGGCATCCAGGAGTCCGCCATGCTCGCGATGACCACGCTCACCGTCCTGTTGGCTTGCGGAGACAAGGACGACCCCGGGCTTCCCGGCGATGGAGGTGGCGACGGGGGCGGCCTGGATGGCGGGAGCGACGACGGGGGCAGCCTGGACGACTGCTGGCTGGTGCGCCCCGACGAGTGCGCGGCGACCCCGAGCTGCGTGGAGCTGAAGGCCCGCGAGGTCGAAGCCGACGGCCTTGGCGGCTGGTGCGTGGACCGGGCGCGCGACGCCGAGCTCGTCGGCTGCATGCCCGCCGAGGTGGACTGTGGATCGGCGATCACCTACGCGACCGCGCCGGCCCTGCCCGACGCCTGCTTCGAGTTCAGCAGCACCTGCATCGTGGCCGGCTGGCTGCCCTGCGCCGACGAGGCGATGACCGAAGCCGGGGACTGCCTGTAGGACCCCGCAGCGGCCTCAACCCTCGCCCGGCAGCCACCAGCTCAGCAGGCCGGCCTGCTCGTAGCGGGCCTGCACATCGAAGACCCAGGTCTGGAGCCCCTCGGCCTGGCAGGAGCCCCCCTCCTCCTCGGCGGTCCAGAGGCGGTCCGTGCGCCGACAGCCCTCGGTGTAGGTCGAGACGCTGATGTCGGGCAGGTGGAAGGACCAGTGGTCGGGGCCGTCGATGGAGCGCACGGCCAGGGCCCGCCAGAGCAGCAGGTCGAGGACCTCCAGGTCGCCCTCGTCGATGGCGGTGTTGCCGCCCAGGTTGGACTGCTTGCACTCGTAGAGGAAGACGTTGGCGCAGCCTCCCAGCGAGTAGAGCGAGAGGGTCGAGCCCGGGCGCAGCCACAGCTGGCGATCAGGGTCGTCGACGAGGGGATCGGGCCCCGAGCTGGGTCGCCAGGCGCTGAGGGGGACGTTGGAGCGCCAGGGGATGGGGTCCTTGGTGCGGGGGTCCCAGCGGTCGATCTCGGGCAGCAGATCGAAGCCGAAGAAGAGCAGGTCCTCGGTGATGTCCACCTGGTGGAGGGCCTCGACCCAGTCGGCGCCGCCGTCGCCCAGGCGCGGCGCCGCCCCCAGCCAGCGCAGGGGGAGGTCCAGCGCGTCGAGCTGCGCAGCCTGCTCCCGGACGAGGGCGGTCATCGCCTCGAGGTCCACCAGGTCGGCGTCCTCCTCGCCTGAGAGCAGCAGGCCCGTGCTCACCCGCGGGCGGTCCCAGAGCGCGGCGAGCTGCGCGTCGAGCTCGCAGAGCCGGGCCTGGTGGGCGACCTCGGCGGTGATGCCCAGGCCGACGCTGGCGGGCAGATCCTCGAGCAGGCGGGTGTTGTTCTCGGCCTGCTCGAAGAGCTCGATGATGGAGCGCTGATCCAGGCACTCCTCGAGCTCGACGGAGCGCTTGGGGTTCTCCAGGAAGCTGAGCAGGGTCAGCTTCAGGGGCGCCGCCCCGGGCAGGAGGGTCTCGTCGACGTAGACGCCGACGGTGTTGTCGGCGTAGAGCAGGGCCAGCTCGCCGTTGTCCTGGACCTGCAGATCGACCAGGGCCTCGACCGCCCGAGGGGGCTGGAGCTCGCCGTCGCGGAGCTCCTGGACACCTTGGTCGGTGGCCAGCCAGGTGCTCGCCGCGTTCTGCGAGATGGGTCCCTGCAAGCCGTCGACCGCGACGCTGCTGCCATCGGAGCAGAGCACCCGGCCCTCGGCGGGCAAGGCCGCGCAGATCCGGTCCTCCCAGGCGGCGAGGCGCCCCCCCTGGCCATCGACCGAGGCGTGCAGGGCGAGCGCGCGTCCGTCCCAGGTCCACAGCCCCCGCTCTCCCAGGATCCAGGCCTGCCTGCTGGAGGCGGCGAGGTCGAGGACGGGCTCGTCCAGCTCGGCCTCGGCTTGCACGGCGCCGGCGCTGTCGAGCAGGCGGATTCGAGCCTGGTCCGCCAGCCAGAGCCCGCCGCTGGCCGCCGCCGCCAGCCCGATCGCTCCGTCGGCCAGGCTCAGCCCTCCCCGGTGCTCCGGGCGCGAGAAGTCCAGCGGGTTGCCCTCCAAGGGGTCCAGGTTGGCCCAGGCCAGGGCGCCGTCCTGGCCCAGCAGCCACACGCCCGGGTCCCTCCGGTCGACCGCGAAGGCCAGCACGGGGCTTCCGGGATCGAGCGCCCCGCGGTTGGCCTCGACCTTGCCGCTCTTGCAGTGCCCCTGGCGCTCGCCCTCGGGATCGAGGTCGGCCCACAGGCTCGGGTCGGTGCAGACCCGCTGGGGCTCGTGGCGGTAGCGGGGGTCGAGCGCCCAGAGCTTGCCGGCCGACGGGTCCAGGACGAAGGTCATGGGCACATCGGGCAGCGAGCGCATCCGGCTGGGGGTCTGCGCCGCCGGCAGGGAGGTGCGCAAGAGCTGCCGGAAGGGATCGAGGGCGACCGGGTCGAGGTCGTCCCAGGGCTGGGTGGGCTCGGTTGCCGGGATCGCCGGCCGGACCGGGGTGCAGGCCAGCCCACCCAGGGTGGCCGACAGGAAGGCTAGCGCTGTTCGAGACGGGCGGGCCCGGGGGTGCATACTAGCGCCGCTAGGCGCTGGCCTCGCTGAGGGCAAAGACGCGCGAGAACTCGATCAGGAGGGGAATGTCGCTGGTCTTGATCCGCCCGCTGAAGAACTCTGCGGGCTCGGGGATCCAGGCCTTCTCGACCATGGCGACCAGCAGGTCGGCGCTGGTCTTGACGACGCAGTCGGCGTCCCCGGTCGGGCGTCCGGGGTACACCTCGCAGCCCGTGTTGCTGACCTTGACGGTCCAGCGTTGCTCTCCCAGGCTGAAGTACCAGGTCAGGGGGCGCTCGACCCGGGCGGCGTCGAAGCGGGCTGGGAGGCCCTGGAAGGCGCGGGTCGTGACCTCTTCGACCGAGAGCGGCTTCGCCTGGGCTTCGACGATGGTGGCGGCCTGCTCCTGCGAGAGGTCCAGGACGCCGCCCTCGCCCAGGCGCTCGACGGCGGTCCTGGCCAGGGCGGTCACGCGGCGGGCCGCCTCGGCCGGGCGCAGGCCCTCGGAGAGCTCGCGCAGGCGCTGGATCTCCAGGGGCGGGCCGATCCGGACGGTGATCCCGCGCTTGCGGGGCAGCCAGGCCCCCTTGGGCATGGCCTGGAGGGCGCCTTCGATGTGGACCGGCAGGATGTCGGTCCCGGTGTCCAGCGCCAGCTTGCCGACCAGGGGCTTGAACTCGGCGAGCCGGTCGCCGGTCTGGCGGGTGCCCTCGGGGAAGAGCAGCACGACGTTGCCAGCCTCGACGGCGGCGGTGGCCTGGCGCAGGCTCTCGCGGAAGCCCCGGGTCCGGTCCAGCGGGAGTACATTGGTCAGGTTTTCAAAATAGGCGACCTTCCAGCGGTTGCCCTCGAAGAAGTAGTCCTGCGCCGCGAGGCTGACCATGCCCTCGCCGTAGTCCCCCAGGGCGTACTTCACGAGGCCCATGTCGAGGTGGCTGCTGTGGTTGGCCACGACGATGACGTTGCGGTTGCGCGGGATGAAGGCCCTGCCCAGCACCCGCGTGCCCAGCATCTCGCCGTTGAAGGCCCGCTGCACCTGGGCCATCATCGACTTCATGGGTTCGACGATCAGCTTTGGGATCTCGATCGGCTGGACGGCCTCGCGAGCGGGGGCCTCGGCTTCGGGAGCCCCGGTCAAGGCGACGATCTCGGCGGCGGTGCGGCAGCGCTGGAGGGCCTGGAGATCGGAGACGGGGTGGCCCATGGCCGACAGCGCGCTCTGCAGCTCGACCCACATCAGGCTGTCGAAGCCCAGGTCGGCGGCCAGCTCGGTCCCGCCGACGACACGCTCGGGCTCGACCCCGGCGATCGAGGCGACGACCCTGTAGACCGGCGAGGCGAGGCCCTCGCCAGCGCCTGCCTTGGCTGCCTCGGCGGCGGCGACCAGGGTCTCCAGCACCGCCCGGCTCTCCTTGCGCTGGATCTTGCGGGTAGCGGTCCGGGGCAGCGGCGCCTCGACGAGGTGCACGACGGCCGGGCGCTGGACCGGGATCAGGGCGGCGATGGCGGCGGTCAGGGCCTTGCGGGCCTCGTCCTCGCTGGCGGAGGGGCGGGCCAGCAGGCCCAGGCGCTCCCCGCCGCGCGGGTCAGGGAGGCCGACGAGCACGTACTCCTCGACCCCGTCGATCGGGCCCAGGCGGGCCTCGACGTCGTCGAGGTAGATGTTCTCGCCGGCGGCGGTGACCACGACCTCCTTGGCGCGGCCGACCAGGACAAGGCGGCCCTTGCCGTCCAGCCGCCCAAGGTCGCCGGTGCGGAGCCAGCCGTCCTCGGTCAGGACCTCGCGGGAGGCGGCCTCGTTGCCGAAGTAGCCCTGCATGACGTTGGGGCCGCGGGCCTGGACCTCGCCGACGCCCTCCTTGTCGGGGGCGTCGATGCGGATCTTCACGCCGGGGATGGCGGTGCCGACGTTGCCCCCCTTGGCTCCGAAGCGCGGCGCGGCCACGGTGAGGACGGGGGCGGCCTCGGTCAGGCCGTAGCCCTCGGCCATCGGCAGGCCCAGTCCGACGAAGAGGGCCTGGGTCTCGCGGGGCAGCGCGGCGCCGCCGCTGATCAGCATGCGAATGTGGCCGCCGAAGCGGCTGTGGACCGAGCCGAAGAGCAGGCGGCCAAGGTCGAAGCCCGAGGCGCGGGCGAGGCCGGTGTTGAGGTCCAGGGCGCGGTCGAAGGCCAGCTCGACGAGCTGACCCTGCTCGCTGACCTGGGCGCGGATCTTGCGCTCGAGCACCTGCCAGAGGGCGGGCACGCCGACCATGGCGGTGATGCGGCCCTCCTGCAGGCCCTCGGAGAGCCGGTCGGCGTCGATGCGGTCCAGGTAGAGGACCCGCGCCCCCATGGAGAGCGGCAGCAGCAGCCCGCAGGAGAGCTCGAAGGCGTGGTGCAGCGGCAGGACCGAGAGGATCCGGTCGTCGTCGGTGAGCGGGAAGAGGCGGCCCAGGCTGGCGACCATGCTGACGAGGTTCTCGTGGCTGAGCATGACCCCCTTGGGCTGGCCGGTGGTGCCCGAGGTGTAGAGCAGGACGGCGAGGTCCTGAGGTTGGACCTGGACGGTGGGGGGCTGGCCGACCGCGCCCGGCGCGCTGGCTTCGTGGAGATCAAAGGTCGTCAGCGAGGGCAGGGCAGCGCCGAAGGCCTCGCGCGCGGCCGGGTCGAGGATGGCCGCGCGGGCCATGGCGCTGTCGGCGATGCGCTGCACGGCGTCGGCGCTGAGGCCGGGGTCAAGGGGCACCGGGACCGCCCCGGCGCGCAGCAGGCCGAAGAAGGCGATCGGCCAGTCGGGGTGGTTCTTTCCAGAGAGCAGGACCCGGTCACCGGGCTGGACCCCCGCCGCGGCGAGGCGGACCGAGAGGGCCATCGCGCGGGCGCGGAGCTGGCGGTAGCTGGTCTTCTCGATGCCCTCGTCGGTGAGGCGCTGCAAGGCGGGGGCGTGGTCGTGGCGGACGGCGGCCTCTTCCAGCAGGGCCAGCAGGTCGTCGTGGCGCTGGAGGGGCTGCTTCTCCTTCTTCAGCTTCTTGCGGATCTCGGGGGCGACGTTGCGCATCAGGCCGGGGGCGTGGACCTCGACGATGTAGTGGCGCCAGTCGATCTCCTGGGGGGTCCAGGGCAGCAGCAGGCGGTCGGCATCGGAGAGGCGCGACCAGGCCTGGCGGATGTTCTCGCAGGAGAAGCGGTAGTTGTGGGTCGCCGTGAAGGGCACGAACTGGTCGGCGATGTAGGCCTGCACCTCGAGGCCCTTGACGAGGCCGTCGAGCTGCTTGCCGGCCTGCTCGGCCAGCGGCTTGAGCGGACCCTGGGCGAAGCGCCCGACGAAGCTGCGCAGGCCGCGCGCCTGCTGCGCCCGGTGGGCCGGTCCGTGGGCGAGGTAGGCCTCGACCTCGACGGCCTGGGGTTCGAGCCGCGCCTGGATCGCGTTGTACACCGGGTTGCCGCCGGCCTCCTTCAGGTAGTGGCGGCGCTTGTAGAGCGCGGTCAGCTCGACGATGCGGCGCACCTCGATCGGGTTCACGTCGCTGGTGCCCAGCTGGTAGACGACCTTGGCGCGGCCCTCGATCAGCTCGGAGAGGGCCAGGATCATCCCCGCGGCGACCAGGTCGACGGGGATGAAGTCCATGACGGTGTCGCGGCCAGCGGCGTAGGTGACGGGCCCCTGCACGGCCATGTAGATCATGGGCGCGCTGGTGTTGATGCCCTCGCACCAGCCTTGCGTGGGGAAGGCGACGGCGCTCTCGATCACGGCGGGGCGGACGATGGTGTGGACAAGGCCGCTCTTGCGGAGGATCTGCTCGCCCAGCGACTTGGTGTAGGTGTAGGTGTTGTGCCAGCCCCAGTACTTCGCTCGCTCCATGCCCTGGTCGACGAGCTGGGTCTTCTCGTACTTGCGGCGGACCTTGCTGAGCTCGGCTTCGAGGGCCTGGCCGCGGCAGGGCTCGCCCTGGGCTTCGAGGTTCTTCTTGGCCTGGTCGAGGAAGGCGGACTGCCGGAAGGCGTCCTTGGCCCTGTGCCGGACGTTCTCGACGATGTCGACGCACTCGGCGATCTCGCGCTCGGGCGACCAGTGGGCGGTCTCGAGCTGGTCGGCCTTGGGGAAGGGGTGGCTGAGCGGGTCGACCTCGTCGACCTGGCCGGTGCGGCCGCCGGCGACGTAGCAGGTGGAGGTGTGCAGGAAGGGCAGGGGGCGATCGGGCAGGCCGAGGTCCGAGACCAGCTCGACGAGGTTCTGCATGCCGAAGGCGTTGGCCTTCAGCGCGTAGTCGAGGGGCGGGGTGAAGTCGACCACGCCCGCGACGTTGACGAAGGCGGCGAGGCGGCCGCGCAGGGAGTCGCGCACCTCGGCCGGGATGCCGCCCATCGGATCGCCCACGTCACCGGGGACGGGGTGGATCTTCGAGACCATGAAGGCCTCGTAGGCGGCGCCCGGGTAGCGCTGGCGGATCGGGTCGAAGACCGCCGAGCCGAGGATCTCCTCGCGGAAGCGGGTGGCGCTGTCCTGGCCGGCCTTGGGGCGGACGACGAGGTGGATCGTCTCGAGCTCGGGGAAGCGGTCGAGCAGCATGCAGACGAAGACCTTGCCCAGGAAGCCGGTGCCTCCCATGACCAGCAGCTCCTGGCCGGCCAGCAGCGCCCGGGGGTCCAGCACGGGCTCGCTCACGCGCGCTCCGCCGCCGGACGGGCCGGAACGGGCTCGCTGAGGTCGACGCCGCCGGCATCGACCAGGGCGGGCGGCTCGGCCGTGGGGCTGACGTCCGCCATCAACAAGGGGCAGATGCGGAAGCAGGCGATGCTGGGATCGGGGGTCTTCTCGCGCACCATGCGCAGGGCTTCGGCCATCGTGCGGGCGGTCTCGTAGCCGAGAATGCCGGGCACGTACTCGTTGTCGGGGCCGACCGCGATCACCCGCCCGCGGTGCTGGCGGCCGTTCTCGCCCCAGTACCACATGTAGAAGGGGTGGGCGGGGTGGTAGGCCCGGCCGGTCCGGTAGAGCTGGATGTAGGAGGGGTGGCGGGCGAACTCGGCCTCGTAGCTCTTGTGCAGCTCCATCGCGTCCCGGGTGCGGGGCAGGAGCTTGTGGAAGAACTCGACGTAGGCGGGGTGCTGGTGCTCGTCGAAGCGGTCGGAGCAGGGGTGCAGGGCGATGATGGTGCCGCCCGGCTTGAGCAGGGGCACGCCGCGGTGCAGGTTGTGGAGGTAGCCCTCGACCATGACGCTGACCAGCAGGGGGTTCAGCACGGCGCCGACGTTGTAGGGCGAGATGTAGGGCACCGGGAAGATCACGACGTCGAACTGGCCCTTGACCGGCACGCAGAGCTGCTGGTGGACCTTCTCCAGGATGGCCTCGTGCACGGGCACCGCGGCGCCTGCGTAGACGGCGATCATCTCGTAGGGGGCGGGGACCTTCTCGAAGATGGCCTGCCGGGCGGCGTCGGGCAGGGCGTCCAGCGTGCGGATGAGGGCCTTGAGGCCGCCGTACTCGAGATCGGAGAGATCGTCCTCGTTTTTGGCGAGGATGTCGAGCGGCCGGTCGAACATGTGGTTGTTGACGGTGGTCTCGACGTGGAAGACGGGGACCTTGGCCTCGATCAGCTCGCCGACCTCGACCATGCGGCGGTTCAGCTCGCTGCGGCGGGGCTCCATGTAGGAGCCGGACTGGCGCACGGCGGCCGGGGTGTGGTGGCCCTTGAGGGTGCGGTAGCCGACCAGCCCGGTGCCGAGCGACTTGTGGCCGCCGTTCATCGGGACGAAGGTCAGGTTGACGTAGACGACCAGGTCGCTCTCGGCGGCCCGACGGTTGAGCTCGACCTCGATGCCGCCGGGGGTGGTGCCCAGGTGGGTGAGGCCGCCGGGCTTCTCGGCGTCGTGGTTGTAGAGCCGGTGCGGCCAGTAGCGCTTGAAGGCGCGCTCGCCGACGACATGGCGGATCTCGTCCGCGGTCATCGGGCGGTGGAAGGCCGTGGCGATGATGATCTCGATGTCGTCGACGCCGTACTCCTGGGCCTGGTTCAGGACCTCCTCCACGACCAGGGCCCGGTTGTCGGGGCCCTTCATCGGGGGCAGGGGCATGGAGATGTCGTCGACGGCGATGGTCAGCTTCATGCCCGGACGCAGCAGGGCGAAGAGGGGCTCGCTGCCCAGCGGGTGGCTGAGCGCGTAGCGGACGGCCGCCCGGGGATCCGGCAGGCCCTTCATCGGCTTCTTCGGGTACAGCACCTTGCTGCCGATCGGCAGGTCCACCTCGACGAGGCGGGTGCCGCTGAAGAGCACCCGCGGCCGGCTGCGGTGGTCGATGGTCACCACGTTCGGATGGTCACTCATGCATTCTCCGGCCTTCGCGGGCGGGGCGCTGGATGTCGAGGATCGGCCACCGATAGGCGCGCGCGAGGCGCTCCAGGCGGGCGTCGGGGTTGATGCAGGCGGGATGGCCGACCACGGAGAGCATCGGCACATCGCTGAAGGAGTCGCTGTAGGCGTGGCAGGCGCTGAGGTCGAGCCCGTGGCGGGTGGCGTCGGCGACGATCAGGCCGGCCTTCTCGGGGCCGGCGACCACGGGCTGGCGGAGCTTGCCGGTGGCCTTTCGATGGGCGAACTCCAGCCGGTTGGCGATGACGTCATCGCAGCCCAGGTGGCGGGCCAGCGGCCAGACATTGACATCCAGCGAGCCGGTGATGAGCACGGTCCGCATTCCCGCGGCCTGGCACTTCTGCACCAGGTCGGCGGCGCCGGCGAAGATGCGCGGGCGGATGGTGTCCTCGAAGATCTCCTCGGCCAGCAGCACGACCCGGTCCTCGCTCATCCCGGCGAAGTGCGAGAAGAGCAGCTCGTTGAAGAGGCGCCGGTCGCGCAGCTCGGCCAGGGCCAGGATGGGCGTCTGCAGGGCGGCCCGTCCCAGCCGCATCAGCGACCGGGCGGGGGTCTCCTGGTTGGCGAGGTAGACGAGGAGAGGGTGCAGCAGGTTGGTGCCGCACAAGGTCCCATCCACATCGAAGTAGGCGGCGGCCTTGGCTTGAGCTTGGGTCACGTCGCACCGGTGGGGGGGCGGAGGGCGCGGGTCGGTAACGCAAGCGGGCCGGCCGGGCACCGTGCGCAACAGCCTACGCACCCGCCCGCTCAGCCGCCCCCGTCCAGGCCGCCTGCGCGGATGGGCCGGGCCCGGCCGGTCCCGCGGGGGGGCTCGTAGGTCGGGACCGTCCCGGACGGGGTCTCCCAGCTGGAGGGCAGCAGCTCGTCGCGCAGGACCTTGCCCTCGGGGGTGAGCCAGTGCACGACACACTCCTGGCCGAGGGGAGCCATCCAGGCGGTGCGCATCTTCTGCATCGAGATCAGGGCCTGGACGCGCTGCAGGCTGAGGGGGAACCGAACCCGCCAGGGGCCGTCCTGCCAGCCGCAGTCGTAGTGGATCAGGGCGTGGGCGCGGGTCAGGCCCTCGGAGGGGCCGCGCCCCCGAAGATCGTAGACATGGGGAGGGTGCTTGCGGTCGAGGAGGAAGGCCTCCAGGTTGCCGGCGTCCTCGCTGTAGGGGACCAGCAGGCCCTGGTCGACCGCCAGCACGCAGGCGCCGTTGGCTGGACAGGTGGCGTCGAGCAGCGCCTGCAGGTGAGGGTGTCCCCACTCGGTGTAGGGGACGTAGATGTCGCGCAGGGCGGGCTGAAGGGAGAGGTGGGAGCGGGCCAGGGCGGTCGCGACGAGCGGGTGGTCGCCGACCTGGGGGAGGATCCGGGGCAGGTTCAACAGCAGCCAGCCGGGGAGGACCAGGGCCAACCCCAGCAGCGGCCGCCGGGCGAGGCCAAGCGAAGCGAGGATCACCAGCGCGGCGAAGCCGACCAGGAAGTTGTCCATCCCGGCCCGGAAGATGGCCCAGAGCACCACGGGGATCAGGATCCACACCAGGAGCAGGGCCTGGGGACGGCCAACCAGCCGGCGCCCGGCCAGGGCGATGCCGAGCAGCGCCGCGAAGGGGGCGACCGGGCCGGCCAGGTCGAGGATCTGCTGGCTGAAGGGGGCGACGTTCTGGGCGTAGCGGGCGCGCGAGGCGACCTTGGGGCCCAGGTAGTCCACCAGGCTGAGCAGGGAGGGGAGGGCCGCGAGCAGCCAGGCGAGGCCCACCAGGAGCAGCCGCTTCACGTCGGGGCGACGACCCTGGACGCCGACGGCGATGGCCAGGCCCAGCGGCAGGATCCAGGGCAGCCCGCTGGAGCGCAGCAGCAGGGCCAGGGCCCCCAGCAGGGCGGTGGGCAGGGTGCCGCGCCGCAAGGTGGGGTCGCGCAGCCAGGGCACCGCCGCTCCGACCACCAGGCCCACCTCGACGACGTGGATCCACGACAGCCGGGGCATGATCACGAGGCTGCGCATGGAGCCGGCCAGGGCGACGGCGAAGGCGGCGGCGAGCAGCGGCCGGGTGCGGGAGGGGGCCGACGGCTCGACGGTGTCCCCCGGAGTGCTGGGGGCGTTCGCGCTAGGGGTGTTTGCGCTGAGGGAGTGGGCGCCCAGGGCGACGATGAGCAGGATGGCCGCCTGCCAGAACAGGTCCCAGGCGCGGAAGGCCTCGCCGCTGGGTCCAGTGACCCGCAGCCAGAAGGCCAGGACCCACTCGTACCAGGCGCCGCTGTCCCAGGGCTGCGGCATCCCCTCGGGGCCGAAGCGGGCCTGCTGCCCGTGGATCAGCCGCCAGAAGTCGGGCACGTTGCCGTAGAAGTTGCCCAGGTCCCGGGGCATGCGGCGATCCTGCAGGATGAACTGCAGGTGCAGGCCGAGGGGCAGCAGCCCGGTGACGAGCAGCGCCGCCCAGGCAACTCGCCGGACCCGGGTCTCGCTGTGCTCTGGGTCCTTCATTCGGGCTTCCCTGCGACGGAGCCGGGTATCGTGCTGCGGGCAAGGGGACGAGCAGGCGCCTTCGTCGGCCGGTGCTGCGGGGAGCGGGGAGGGCGTTAGGTGGCCGCAGCCTTGGAGTCCCCATGTCGATGCCCGGTGATCGCCTCCGTCAACTCGCCCGCAAAGTACGGGGGCGCCTGGGTCCGGGTGGCCGTCCGGTGGGCGACGCCTTCGACTCGCACCGGGACGTCGCCTTTGCCGTGCTCGCCGAAGAAGGCGACAGCGCCTTCCAGCGCGTCGGGGCCAGCCTGGTCGGCGCCTGGGAGGTCGGCATCACCGACCTCGCCCGGGCGCTGGAGCCCCGGCTCCAGAACGCCGCCAAGAACAAGCTGACCGAGCGCCTCTCGGACGCGCTGGTGCCCACCCAGCAGCCGCTGAACGACGCCAAGCATGCCTTCGGGCAGGCGGTGACCGAGGGGACGCAGGCGGCCCTGCGCAGCGGACGGCTGGCCGACGCCTGGGCCCCATCCTTGCGGATCCTGCAGGGCCTGGGCCGCAAGACGGCCGAGGGCTGGGCGAAGTCGACCGACTACATCGGGCCCTTGTGGGAGGCCTTGCCTGGCGAGGGGGATCCGCGCCAGCGCTTCGGCGCCCTGGGGGCTCGCCTGGAAGGCCTGCTGGACGAGGCCGCGGCGGAGTGGCAGCGGACCATGAACGAGCTCCCGCAGCAGGCGGACCTGCAGCGTGCCATCCGCGACGCCACCGAGGCCTGGTACGCCAAGGTCAGCGTGGGCATCGAGATGATCGTCTACGACGGGCGGACGGTCCTGGTGCAGGCCGCCGAGAAATTGCCCCGAAAATCGTGATCCCTCACCCGCGAGGGATCTCCCGCTGTAGGATGCGGTCCTTCTCCGGGAGTGCCGTTGCCGCTGCTTCGACCGAGCCTCTTCCTCATCAGCTGTTTCGGTGGCGGGATCTCGCTGGCCGCGTTGGCCCTGAACGACGCTCCGCAGCGCGCCGAGCGGCCCCTGGTGGAGGCTGTGGTGGCTGTGGAGTCGGGCGCGCCTGTGGGCCTCCCCGAGGTCGTTCAGGCTGAGGATCCCGGCGCGGCCTGCGACGACGGGGCCATCGACCCGACGCAGGTGATGAGCCAGCTCGCCTGGGAGCTCTCCACCCAGCACATCGGCTACAACGCCGAGCCGCTCTCGGACTGTTCGGGCATCCTGCATCGGCTGCTCGAGGGGCTGCGCGACCGCTGCGACGGGTCCTTTGCGCCCGAGCCGGTCGAGGCCCGCTCCGCGCGCGACCTCGCCTCCTGGTACCAGGGCCACGGCTTGCTGATCCCGACCCCCGAGCTCGGAGATCTGGACCGCTGGCTGGTGCCCGGGGCGATCACCTTCTACACCAGCCCGCGGCGCCGGGATGTGGCCAACATCATCCACACCGCCGTCGTGGTCGATGTCCAGCGCGACGAGCTCGGCCGCGTGCAGGCCCTGACCCTCTTCCACGGCCGCCAGCCCGGCAAGGTGGCCAGCTTCACCAGCAACCACCGCCGCGACTCGGACCAGCCCCTGGGCAACGGGGACCACGCCCTCTTCGCCATCGCCTATCCGCACCCGGCCATCGCGCGGGCGGCTCCGGCCCTGGCCGACGGGCTGGCGGACGCCAGCGACGGGTGGACGCCGGGGCTGTAGGGCTCAGGCCCGGGCGACGGGCGCGTCGAGGTGATCTTCGTCCCCGGCGCCCAGGCTCTGGTGCTCGCGCAGGATCGGGGCGAGCACGGCGTCGAGGTCCTTGTCGGTCACCAGCGGCAGCAGCATCCGGCAGAGGCCCATCGCCGCGGCGAACTCCTCGCTGACGACGCGCACGCCCTTGCCTCGCTCGGCACCTTCCTCGGAGGCGTAGCGGGTCCAGATGAGGATGGGGATGGTGGGCCGAAGCTCGCGGGCCACCTCCAGCGCCCGGTGGCTGGCCCGAAGATCGGAGATCACCAGGACCAGGGCGCGCGCGCTGCCGATGCCGGCGATGTGCTGGACCTCGGGGCTGGTGATGTCGCCGTAGACGACCTTGCGGCCAAGGCGGGCCTGGCGGGTCAGGGTCGCGGGCTGGAGGTCGACCAGGAGCGCGGGCACGCCGGCGGCCTCGAGGGCCTTGACGACGATGCTGCCGCCGACGCCGAGGCCGGCGACGATGACGTGGTCCTGCATGTCGACGGGCGCGTCCTGGACCGGCGGGGTGTCGTGTCCATCGAGCAGGCGCTCGAGGGGGGCGAGGCCCGGCGCGCCGGCCACGAGCCGCGGGGCCTGCATCACGACCACAGGGGCCACGGCGATGCTGAGGACGGCGGTGATCAAGAAGAGCTGCCGCTCGGTCTAGTCGATCAGCCCGACGCGGACGGACTCCTGGGCCAGGACCAGGGAGAACTCGCCGACCTGGGCCAGGGCGAGGGCGGCGGTGGCGGCGACCTGGACCGGAAAGCGGAGCAGGAGGCCGACCCCGAAGGTGACCTGGGCCTTGATGACGATGGCGACGGTCACGAAGGCGAAGACCAGGACCGGGTGGGTCATCAGGAGCTGGAGGTCGACCAGCATGCCGATGGAGACGAAGAAGATGCACATCGTCACGGTGCGCAGGGGCAGCACCTCGGCCAGGGCCTGGTGCGAGTAGCGGGTGTCGGCCAGGACCATGCCGGCGAGGAAGGCGCCGAGGGCCAGGGAGAGGCCCGCGACGGCCGTGGCCATGGCGACGAGAGAGGCGACGGCCAGCACGGCCAGCAGGAAGATCTCGCGGTCCTTGTTGCGGGCCACCAGGGTGAAGGCCCAGGGCGCGACCCAGCGGCCCAGCAGCAGGGTCAGGACGACGACGCCCACGGCGCGGAGCAAGACCCCGCCGAGGCTCCCGGCGTCTCCGCCGGAGGGCCCCAGCAGGGGGAGGGCCAGCATCATCGGCACGATGCAGAGGTCCTGGAAGATCAACACCCCGATGGCGAGGCGACCGTGCGGGGCGCGGGTCACGCCGCGCGCGTCGAGCAGGCGAAGGATGACCGCGGTCGAGGAGAGGGCGATCATGAAGCCCCAGGCCAGGGCCGACTCGGGGCTGCGCCCGAAGATCAGCGCGGCGACGAAGACCACGCCGGTCGTGAGGACGACCTGCATGGAGCCCGCCAGCAGGACGGCTCGCCAGGAGCGCAGCAGCTCGCCGGTCGAGAACTCCAGGCCGATGGTGAACAGCAGGAGGGTGACGCCGATCTCAGCCATGACCTCGACGCTGGCGTCCCGCTCGACCAGCCCCAGGGCGTCGGGGCCGAGCACGAGTCCGGCGAGGAGGTAGCCGAGCACCGGGGGCAGGCGCAGCCGCGAGAGGACCAGCGCCAGGACGACGGCGGCCGCGAAGATGAAGCCCATGCGGGCGACGATTTCAAGCTCCCCGTGCATCTTCCGAGCGTATCCGCTCGGGTCAGCGGGCGCCTAGGACCTGCCGGGCCAGGGCGACGAGCAGCTCGGCTTCGACCGGGGAGTCCTCGTACGGGCGCTCGTCGGGCTCGGCGGGGAGCAGGCGGAGAGAGGGCTGCCGCCGGGGCTCCCGGGGGGGAGCCGGCGAGCAGACCTGGGATGAGCGGGTGGGACCGAGCCGTGCCATGGGGATACCCCTTGAGGCCCAGAGTACAGGCGACCGCGGCCGTCCGCTGGGTTTCTACGTCAAAGGGAGGTCAGCGAGTTCTTTCCTCCGGGCGGCCGGCCTCGTTAAGGGGGCTCACGCACCATGGAGCCCTTCGTGTCTGTCAATCCCTTCGTCGATGTCGCCGCCATCCAGGCCCTCTACTCCCGCCAGGCCATGCGCCATGAGATCGGCCGCCGCCGCCTGGGCCGAGGCCTCACCCTGGGGGAGAAGATCCTCTTCGCCCACCTGGACCTGCCGGAAACGGCGGCCTTCCAGCGGCGCAAGAGCTTCCTCGACCTGCGGGTGGACCGGGTGGCGATGCAGGACGCGACCGCCCAGATGGCGCTCCTGCAGTTCATGACCGCGGACAAGGACGAGGTGGCGGTGCCCAGCACGGTGCACTGCGACCACCTCATCCAGGCCTACAAGGGCCGGGAAGAGGACATGGACCAGGCCCTGATGGTCAACAACGAGGTCTACGCCTTCTTGCGCAGCGTCAGCGCGCGCTACGGGCTGGGCTTCTGGAAGCCGGGCTCGGGCATCATCCACCAGGTCGTGCTTGAGAACTACGCCTTCCCCGGCGGGCTGATGATCGGCACGGACAGCCACACCCCCAACGCCGGTGGATTGGGCATGATCGCCGTCGGCGTGGGCGGCGCGGACGCGGTGGACGCGATGGTGGGCCTGCCCTGGGAGGTCCTCAACCCCGGCTTCATCGGCGTGAAGCTGACCGGCAGCCTGAAGGGCTGGGCCAGCCCCAAGGACGTCATCCTGCGGGTCTGCGAGCTGCTGACCGTCAAGGGCGGCACCAACAGCATCGTCGAGTACTTCGGGCCCGGCTGCGCCAGCATCTCGGCGACGGGCAAGGGCACCATCTGCAACATGGGCGCCGAGCACGGCGCGACGACCAGCTTGTTCCCCTACGACGAGGCGATGGGCCGCTACCTGCGGGCGACGGGGCGGGGGGCGGTGGCCGACCTGGCCGACAAGCACGCCGCCGAGCTGCGGGCCGACGACGAGGTCTACGCCAACCCCGAGGCGGTCTACGACCGGGTGATCGAGATCGACCTGGACACGCTGGGCCCGCGCGTGGTCGGGCCCCACACGCCCGACCTGGGCCGACCCCTCTCCGAGCTGGGCGCCGAGGCGGACCGCAACGGCTGGAGCCGGACGCTGAGCCAGGCCCTGATCGGCTCCTGCACCAACTCCTCCTACGAGGACATCACCCGCGCTGCGGCGGTGGCCCGCCAGGCCAGCGCCCGGGGCATCAAGGCCAAGACGGGCTTCATGGTCAGCCCCGGCAGCGATGTGATCATGGAGACCATCGAGCGGGACGGGCTGGCCGACGATCTGCGGGCCATCGGCGGGGTCGTCCTGGCCAACGCCTGCGGGCCCTGCATCGGCCAGTGGAAGCGCGACGACGTGCAGAAGGGGCAGGTCAACACCATCCTCAACTCCTTCAACCGCAACTTCCGGGGCCGCAACGACGCCAACCCCGAGACCCTCAGCTTCATCGCCTCGCCCGAGATCGTGACGGCGGCGGCCCTGGCCGGGGATCTCGGCTTCGATCCCGAGCGGGACAGCTTGCAGGACCTGGTCGGCCAGCCCTTCATGCTGCAGGCTCCCCAGGGGGAGGAGCTGCCCAAGAACGGCTTCGTCACGGCCTACGACGGCTTCGTCCAGCCGCTGCCGGTCGAGCAGCGTCGGCTGGCCGACGTGATCATCGGCGCTACCAGCGATCGGCTGGAGCGGCTGACGGCCTTCACGCCCTGGGACGGGCAGGACATCACGGGGCTGCGCATCCTGGTCAAGGCGATGGGCAAGTGCACGACCGACCACATCTCGGCCGCCGGGCCCTGGCTGAAGTACCGCGGCCACCTGACCAACATCTCGGGCAACCTGATGCTGGGGGCCCACAACGCCCTGACGGGGGAGTTCGGTCAGGGGGTCAACTTCCTGACCGGCGAGCGCGCCAGCCACCCGGACATCGCCCGGGCCTACCGGGCAGCCGGGCAGGGCTGGCTGATCGTCGGCGACGAGAACTACGGGGAAGGCAGCAGCCGTGAGCACGCCGCGATGGAGCCGCGTCATATGGGCGGCCGGGCGGTCCTGGTGCGCGGCTTCGCCCGCATCCACGAGACCAACCTCAAGAAGCAGGGCCTGCTGCCGCTGACCTTCGCCGACCCGGCCGACTACGAGCGGATCCAGGGCGACGACGTGGTCGACATCGTGGACATCGGCGCCATCGAGCAGGGGGGCAGTCCGACCGTGGTCCTGCACCACGCCGACGGCAGCGTCGAGCGCATCGCCACCAGGAACACCTTCTCGGCCGAGCAATTCGCCTGGTTCAAGGCCGGCAGCGCGATCAACAAGATCCGCAGCGAGGGCGGGGCGGTCTGAGGGCCTCGCTGGCGGGGGCCTGCCCTAGCGGTAGGTCTTGCAGTCGGCCTTCAGGCTGAAGTTGCCGGACTGGCCCTCCTTGCCGTCGACCACGATCAGGTAGGTCTGGGCGCGGTCGACCGAGGTGAGGGTCAGCGTCCCGCCGCCGCTCTTGGTGTCCATCTCGCACTCCCGCACCCGCCCGACGTGGGCGGTGCCGGGCAGGCCGTCGAGCCCCCAGGCGATCGCCACGATGTCCAGATCGGCGCAGGGGCTGTCCAGCGTGATGGTGGCCTGGTTGTTGGCCGGCAGCTCGAAGCTGTAGATGGCCTCGGGCGACTGGTCGTAGCGCTGGCGGGCCGGCGTGCAGAAGGCCCGCTGGTAGAACTCGTCGCCGAAGCTGCTGCTGCCACCCTCGGTCGTGCCGCCGAAGAAGCCCCCGCACTGCAGGATGCCGCTGGTGGCGCCCTGGACGGGGGCGTCGTACCGGACCTCGCAGTCGGCCTGGGTGGTCTGCGGAACGGGGGGCGGCGGGCCGCCGGGGGAGCCGACCGTCAGCGGGCGGGGCGCCTCGACCGGCGCGGAGGGCACCGCATCGGCGGTGGGGGCGACGTACTCCTCGCGGCCGAGGATCTCCTCGCTGTACTTGGGCGTGCCTCGCCCGCAGGCCAGGGCCAGGAGCGCGGAGAGGGCGAGGGTCGGGCGCAGCATGGGCTCTCCGGGAGCGATCAGCGGAAGGTGTAGCAGCGCACCCGCAGCTTGTAGTTGCCTGTCTGGCCGCCCTTGCCGTCGACGCCGACGAGGTAGGTCCAGTCCTTGCCCACCGCGTTCAGGCGGAGCTTGCCGCCCCGGCGGCCGACGTCCATGTCGCACTGGTTGATGCGGATGTGGTGCTCGGTCTTGGGGATGCTGTCGTCCTGCCAGGAGACGCCGACCAGGTCCAGGTCGGCGCAGTCGCTGATCAGCGTGACCTCGGCTTCCAGGTCGGCGGGGATGTTCAGGCGCCAGATGTCCTCGGGCGAGCTGTCGTACTGCTCGCGGGCGGGGGTACACATGGCCTTCTGGTAGAAGGTGTCCCCCCACAATGTCGTGCCGCCGGCGTTGTTGCCCTGGACCTCGCTGCCGCAGACCAGCTCGCCGACGATGCCGTTGCGGGCGCTGGGGGACTGGAAGGGCGGGTCGCAGGGGTAGGCGGGCTCGGCGAAGTCCTCGTCCAGCTTCTCCATGATCGGGAAGGCCTTGGCCATGTCGCGGCCGACCTCGTCGCAGGCCAAGAGGCTCAACAGGAGCGGGATCATGAGGGTCAACCCTGGGTCACGGGGAGGCCGGCCTGCTTCCAGGCCGAGAAGCCGCCGTCGAGGACATAGGTCTCGTCGAGGCCTCGGAAGCGCAAGAAGGAGGCCACCCGCCCGGCGTGCGCGGACTTGCGCTCGCCGATGACGACGATGATCGCCCCGGCGGGGATCTCGGCGATGTCGTCGACGATGCGCTCGTCGGGCATGTGCAGGGCGCCCTCGGGGCGGCCGCGGTGGTGCTCGGTGGAGGTCCGGACGTCGATGACCGAGAGGATCCGGCCCTCGGCGCGGGCTTGGCTCAGGGAGGAGACGCTGGTCTCGAGCTCGCCGACCACGAAGTCCTCGGGCACGTCCATGGGCGAGCCGACCCGCAGCGAGGCCGAGGAGCGGGCGCTGGGAGGCGGGTCCTGGCGGGCGATGCGCTGGCTCTCGGACTGCTGGATCGCCTTGGCGGCCCGGCCGACGACGCGCAAGGGCAGGTTGATCAGTCGCTCGAACACGGCCCGGACTCCAGGTGGACTGCGCGCACTATAGCGCCTGTGGAGCGGTCGGCTCGGGGGAGGGGAGGCGGCTGTACAGCTCGACCAGCTCGCGCAGGCGCCCGGCCGGTCCCGAGGGGAGGTCCCGGGCCCGCCAGAGCCAGTTTCCGTCGGTCTCGCCGGGGCGGTTCATGCGGTGCTCGCTGCCCAGGCCGAAGATGTCCTGCATCGGCAGGACGACCCAGCGAGCGATGCTGGAGAGCAGGGGCTGGAAGAGCTGCCAGTGGGGCTCGTGGCCGTCCCGGCCGACGTAGCGGCGGAAGTGGTCGCGCGCGGCCTCGTCGGTCGTGTCGTACCAGCCGCGGATGGTGTCGTTGTCGTGGGTGCCGCTGTAGGCCACCCAGCGATCGTGGGTCCAGGTGTGGGGCAGGAAGGTGTGGTCGCGGGGGCCGCCGAAGGCGAACTGGAGGATCTTCATGCCGGGCAGCCCGAGCTCGTCGCGCAGGGCCTCGACGTCGGGGGTGATCAGGCCCAGGTCCTCGGCGACGATCGGCAGGCCCTGGCTGAGGTCGATGCCGGGGGGCGGGGTGGCGCGCAGCTCGGCTTCGAGCGCGTCGAAGAGCTGCCGACCGGGACCGGGGGTCCACCGTCCGGTGGTGGCGTCGGGGGCGTCGGCCGGCACGGCCCAGGCGGCACAGAAGCCGCGGAAGTGGTCGATGCGGACGGCGTCGCAGGCCAGGAAGGCGGCGCGCAGCCGCTGGCACCACCAGGCGTAGCCCTGGGCGGCGTGGGCCGGCCAGTCGTAGAGCGGGTTGCCCCAGCGCTGGCCGGTGGGGCTGAAGTAGTCGGGGGGCACGCCGGCGACCGGATCGGGTGCGGGGCGCCCGTCGGGCAGTGGCGGGCCCCAGCGGAAGAGGCTGCGGTTGGCCCAGGTGTCGACGCCCCCGCCGGAGACGAAGATCGGGACGTCGCCGACGATCTGGATGCCGCGCTGGTTGGCCAGGGCGCGCAGGGCGGCCCACTGCCGGTGGACCAGGAGCTGCGCGGCGATGTGGGAGTCGACGATGGAGGCGCGCCGGTCGAGCGCCTGGGCGAGGGCCCGGGGGTCCCGGTCGCGCAGCGGGGCAGGCAGATCCCACCAGCCCCAGCGCGTGTCGTGGGCCTGGGTGAGGGCGAGGTAGAGCCCCCAGTCCTGGACCCAGGGCTGGGCGAGGCGGAAGGCCTGCAGCGCCGCCGGATCCTGGGCGGCGAGGCGTCGGGCGGCCAGGGCCACGCGGGGGGCGTGCCAGCCGGAGAGCGCGCCGAGGTCGACCCGCTCGTCGCCGCCGGGGAGCGCCCCCAGCTCGGCGGCGCTGAGCAGGCCGTCCGCGACCAGGTCTTCGAGGCTGAGCAGGTCGGTGCTGAGCCCCATGGCGCAGGGGCTGTCGTAGGGAGAGAAGGCCCCGCCGGTCGGGCACAGCGGCAGCACCTGCCACAGCGTGCAGCCCGCCGCCTCCAGCCAGTCGAGGAAGGCGCGGGCCCCGGGGCCGAGATCGCCGCTGGGGCCGGCGCCGGGGAGGGAGGTGGGATGGAGCAGGATTCCGGCGCGTCGCATCCGGGCCCTTAGCGCGGCGTGCACGATCCGGCTGGACGCGCTATGCGCCGCGCCCAACCCTTCTGGAGGCTCCCATGGCCAGCTCGTCCCGTCACCGCGCCAAGCTCAAGTCCAAGTTCCGCAAGTCCCGCAACCGCAACTGCGGCTTCATGAAGGTGCGCTCCCCCGGCGGCCGCATGAAGACCCTGAAGAACCACGGCCGCCGCAAGGCCTTCTAGGCCTTCCACCAGCCGGAGGCCGTCCAGCGCGCGCGCGCGGGCGTCTCGACGGCGTGCCAGGTCCGTGGGCCGGGCACGAAGAGGCAGAGGTCGCCCAGCTGGGGCAGCCAGCGCTCCTGGACCTCCAGGCTGCCGTCGGCCTGCGGCCTGCCGAAGGCGATGGCGCCGCCGTCCCGGGCGCGCCAGCCGGCGTTGAGCCCGAGCGCGAAGGTGGCGCGGTAGCGCCCGCCGTCCGGGTGGACGGCGAAGTGGTCGCCAGCCTCCAGCGTCCAGACGTTGAGCAGCAGGTCCTCGGGCAGAGCGACGCCCAGCAGGGCGCCGACGAGGGCGCGCGTGTCCGGCGACAGCAGCAGCTCGCGCAGGCGGGGCAGGCTGGAGGGGCTGGTGCTGCGTCGAGCGTGAACCAGCGCGGTGTCCAGTCGCTCCATGCGGAGCGCCCGGGCCTCCTGCAGCAGGACCTCGCAGAAGGCGGGGGCCAGGAAGCCGCGCAGGATGCTGACGCCTCGGCCGGCGGCCCGCTCCTCGGCGGCACGACGCCAGGCCTCGCCCTCTCTCCAGCGGCTGGCGACGCCGTCGGGCAGGTCCTGAGCGAGGCTCCAGTCGACCTCCTCCACCGCCGGAGCGGGATCGGGGAGGGGAGGGCGGGCCAGCCGGGCGGCGAGCACCTCGGCCCGCAGGCGCTCGGCGAGGGGGCCCTCCAGCAGCAGCCGCTCGGCCAGCCAGGGCTCGCTCAGCGCCGAGGGCGAGTCGAGCGGCAGCCGGTGCAGCCGCTCAAGCAGCGGATCGTAGAGCAGCAGCTCCTCGCCCTGCGCCTGCTGGATGATCTCGGGCCGGAGCTTCACCGGTGGCTCCTCAGAAGGGGAGCACCGACTCGCCGACGACGCGGGCCACGAATTCCTGCACCGAGAGGGAGCCCAGGTCCCCGCCGTCGCGGGAGCGCACCGAGACGGTGCCGTTGTCCTGCTCGGTCTCGCCGATGATGGCCATGTAGGGCACCTTCATGCCGTGGCACATCTTGATCTTGTAGCCGATCTTGTCGTCGCCATCGTCGAAGTGGACCCGCACCCCGGCCGCGCGCAGGGCCGCCGTCAGGGCCTGTCCGTGGGGCAGGCTCTTCTCGCTGACGGTCATCACCCGGACCTGCTCGGGCGCCAGCCAGGTCGGGAAGGCCCCGGCGTAGTGCTCGATCAGGATGGCGATGAAGCGCTCGAAGCTGCCGAAGATGGCCCGGTGGATGACGACCGGGATGTGCGGCAGGTTGTCGGCGCCGACGTAGGAGAGCTCGAAGCGGCGGGGCAGGTTGAAGTCGAGCTGCACCGTGGCGCACTGGTGGCTGCGGCCGAGCGCGTCGTAGACGTCGAAGTCGATCTTCGGGCCGTAGAAGGCGCCGTCGCCCTCGTGCATGCCGAAGGGCTTGCCGCTGGCCTCCAAGGCCTCGCGCAGGGCGGCCTCGGCCTGGTCCCACAGCGCGTCCTCGCCCAGCTTCTCGGCCGGGCGGGTGGCGAGGTTGACCTCGACGCTCATCCCAAAGGCCCCGTAGATCTTGTCGATCAGGCCCAGCAGGGTCCCGACCTCGGCGGAGATCTGGTCCTCGGTGACGAAGAGGTGGCCGTCGTCCTGGGAGAACTGACGCACCCGGGTCAGGCCCGAGAGCGCCCCGGAGAGCTCGTTGCGGTGCAGCACGCCCTGGTCGTGGATGCGCAGGGGCAGCTCGCGGTAGCTGCGCTTGCGGCTGCGGAAGATGAGCATGTGGCTGGGGCAGTTCATCGGCTTGAGGCCGAGGATGCGGCTGTCGTCCTCCTCGTCGGAGCCGCCCTCGGTGTGGTGGCCCTCGGCGAAGTGGAAGAGGTTCTCCTGGTAGTGCTGCCAGTGGCCGCTGGTCTCGAAGAGCTTCTTGTCGAAGATGAGGGGCGTCTTGACGACGTCGTAGCCGTCGCCGGCCAGCAGCTCGCGCATGCGGCTGCCGAGCAGGTTGTAGAGGAACTCGCCCTTGGGCAGCCAGAAGGCCGCGCCCGGGGCCCAGTCGTGGAACATGAAGAGCTCGAGCTGGGTGCCGAGCTTGCGGTGGTCGCGCTTCTTGGCCTCTTCCAGGCGGAAGAGGTGCTGGTCGAGCGCCTCGCGCGTCGGCCAGACGGTGCCGTAGACGCGCTGTAGCTGCGGGTTGGCGGCGTCGCCGAGCCAGTAGGCGCCGGCCAGCTTCATCAGCTTGACGTGCTTGGTGCGGCCGGTGCGGTCGACGTGGGGGCCGCCGCAGAGGTCGACGAACTCGCCGCCGTCCTTGCGCTTGTTGCGGTAGATGCTGACCTTGTCGACGGGCAGGCGGCCGATGTGCTGGACCTTGAAGTCCTGGCCCCGCGCGCCGAACCAGGCGATGGCCTGCTCCTTGCTCCAGTGCTCCTGCTCGAAGGACTGGTTCTCCTTGCAGATCTTCTTCATCTCGACCTCGATGGCTTCGAGGTCGGCCTCGGTCAGGGTCTGACCGGGGATGTCGATGTCGTAGTAGAAGCCGTCCTTGACGGGCGGGCCGAAGGCGAGGCGCACGGTGGGCCAGAGGGTCTGGATGGCCTGGGCCATGACGTGGGCGGTGCTGTGGCGCAGGGCGTAGAGGCGGTACTCCTCGTCGCTGTCGAAGGCGTCGCGGCCTTTCTCGTGCTCTTCTTGCGAAGGGGGAACGGCCTCGGCTTCGGGCTCGTTCTCGGCGTGCTTGTCACACATGGGCTCTCCGGCGATGGATGAGGGCGGCCTATCCAGAAACAGCTCCGACCGCACCGCCACCCAGGACAGCGATCACTTAGCT
>ERZ761602.1876-NODE-1876-length-35743-cov-10.877998_pt1 | contig 35743 bp, 30 predicted proteins | sample MGYA00512165_ERZ761602 | MGnify/ENA primary metagenome ERZ761602 (study PRJEB28899, sample SAMN02445085) | bioreactor sludge metagenome | biome: EBPR sludge; isolation source: Thorneside wastewater treatment plant | place: Australia: Brisbane, Thorneside...
ATGATCGAGAGAGCCGGCGATTCGCGCATGTCGTCGATGTCCTTCTTATAGGCGACGCCGAGGATCAGGATCCGCGATCCATTGACCGCCTTGCGGACGTCATTGAGCGCTGTCGAGACAAGCTTTACGACATATGCCGGCATGCTTGAATTGATCTGCTCGGCGAGCGAGATGAACTGCGAATCGAAGCCGTGCTGGCGGGCTTTCCATGAGAGGTAATGCGGGTCGAGTGGAATGCAATGGCCGCCGATGCCGGGGCCGGGAAAGAAAGGCATGAAGCCAAAGGGCTTTGTCGCCGCTGCCCGGACGACCTCCCAGGTATCTATCCCGAGAGTGTTACAGAGCTTGGCCATCTCGTTCGCCATGCCGATATTTATCGCCCGGAAAGTGTTTTCCCAGAGCTTGCAGGCCTCGGCGACACGTGCCGATGAGACGGCGTGAACCTCATTGACGATTTGCCCGTAAAGTTCGGCCGCGACTTCGGTCGAATCCTTTGAAACGCCACCGACGACCTTGGGTATGTTGTGCGTTTGGAATTGCGGATTGCCCGGATCGACGCGTTCAGGCGAGAAGGCGAGCAGAAAATCTTTATCCAACGCAAAGCCCTTTTCTTCAAGCATTGGTTGAAGCACTTCGTCCGTCGTTCCGGGATAGGTCGTCGATTCGAGAATGACGAGCTGTCCGCTCCGCATGTATTTTTGGATCTCCTCGCCGGCCGAGATGATGTAGGACATATCCGGGTCCTTTGTCTTGCGGAGCGGCGTCGGGACGCAAATGATGATGACGTCGCATTCGGTCAGCCGGCTGAAATCGGTGGTTGCCGTCAGAAGGCCCTTCGAGACGGACTCTGCAACGTGCTCGGCCGGCACATCTACGATGTAAGATTCGCCGCTGTTGATCGCTTCGGCCTTTGAGCCATCGACCTCGAAGCCAATGCCCTTATAGTCCTTACGGCAAAACTCGACAATAAGCGGCAGGCCGACATAGCCTAGCCCAATTACTCCGATGACCGCACTCCGGTCGCCGATCTTCTCTAAAATCGCTTGTTTCATTTAGAAATTTATATAATTCAGTAACTTGCACCTTCCCTGAAAGCAGATGAAAGGCGAAATGATAACGCTATTTCAGCTTTGCCGTTCTAGTCAAGCGTGCGCCGGAATTGTGTTAATATCACATTCAGGCTTTTCGGCCGGCTCCGATGAATTACCCGATAGAATCAACGAATCCAGTTGTCCGTACCTTGGTCGAAGGATCGGCACCGCAGCCCGCACGTCTCGCGGCCGCCCGCGGCGTTTTGCCGCTGCCGCAGGCCGACCTGCTTGAGGCTCTTGCGCATCTTGCGAGCGACGCGGATGCGTCTATCGCGACTGCGGCCCGCGAGACTCTCGCCTCGCTGGAGGCAGCGGCCATTTCGTCGGTGCTCCAGGGTGAGAACGCTCCGCGTGCCGTGCTTGATCATTTTGCCGGGCATCCGGGAATTGCGGCCGAGATACACGAGGTCGTTCTTCGCAATCCGAAGACCTCGCCGGAAGCGATCGTCACACTGGCCGAAACGGCAACGAACCCGGCGATCCTTGATACGATAGCGACAAACCAGCAACTGCTGATTCGTAATCCGAAGCTGATCGAGGCAGTACTCGCAAACCCGAATCGAAGCGCGGAGGCCGAAAGACGCGTTACCGAAACACGCCGCGAGTTCTTTGAAAAGGAACGTGGAGCTGAGCAGATCGCCAATGAGCTCAGGGCCCAGGGCAAAGAAGCCGCGGCCGAGTTCTTCGAGAGTGCGGAGTCGGATATCGACCCCGAAGACGCGATGCTGATCGCGGCGATGATCGAGGTGCCGGACGCCGACACCGACGATTCGTGGATGGGCCTCGAATACATCGAGGAACTTTACGAAGAGACCGAAGAGCAGCGGCAGCACGCTCTGAATAAGATAATCGGCGAGTTCAAGGGCGAAGAAGGCGACATCTCGTTCGAACGCGTTTCGATGATCAATCGCGTGATGAAGATGGGAATGAAGGACCGAGTTCGGCTTGCGATGAAAGGCGACCGCGAGGCCCGGAACATCCTCATACGCGACCCGAACCGCGTCGTGGCACAGGCCGTTATCAGCAACCCGAAGATCACCGAGCAAGAGGTCGAGAAGATCGCGGCGATGCGTGCGGTTCCCGAGGATGTACTCCGAACGATCGCGAACGGCCGCCAATGGGCTCGCAATTATGCGATCATCCACAACCTAGCCCGCAATCCGCGAACGCCGATCGCCAGCGTTTTGCCGATCCTGACGCGGCTTCAGGCGCGGGACCTTGTCGCGATGTCAAAGAACAAGAACGTTTCGGACGCCGTCCGGCGGCAGTCGCTCCGGCTGTCCCAAATGAGAAAAGGCCAGTAGCTGTCGCGGTCGAAGACTCGCCCTCGATTTGCTATTATCAAGGTTTCGTTAAGAGAGACCTATGGCGGGCTTTTTCGGCAAACTAAGGACCACGCTCGAGATGATCAAGTTCGAGCACACGCTCTTTGCTCTTCCTTTCGCATTTTTAGGAGCGGTCTTGGCGGCGGATGGGTTGCCGACTTGGCGGCAGATACTATTGATCACGCTCGCGATGGTCGGAGCACGCTCGGCGGCCATGACCTTCAACCGTATCGTCGATCGCGAGATAGACGCCGCCAACCCGCGAACGGCGAACCGCGAACTTCCCAGCGGCCGGCTCTCGCTTTCATTTGCTTGGGCATTTCTTTTGGCCTCGGTCGCGCTCTTCATTTTTGCTGCGTATTCGCTCAATTGGCTAACATTCGCTCTTTCACCCGTGGCTTTGATCAGCGTTCTCGGGTATTCCTACGCGAAGCGATTCACTGCGTTGGCCCATATGCTGCTCGGTTGGGCACTCGCCATATCACCGACGGCGGCGTGGATCGCTGTCCGCGGGGCGATCGATTCCGAAGTGCCCATACTGCTTTCTGTTTTTGTGCTGATGTGGACATCCGGTTTCGATGTACTCTACGCCTGCCAGGATCAGGAATTTGACCGCAAGGCCGGATTGCACTCGATCCCGGCACGCTTCGGCATCGCCCGCTCGCTTTGGATCGCACGGCTCTTTCACCTTCAGGCTGCGACCGTACTGCTATTGATCCTTGCCTTTACCGGGCTCGGTTGGCCTGCCTATCTTGGTGCCGGTGCGGTGATGGCGTTGCTTGTTTATCAGCACACGCTCGTCAAGCCGAACGACCTTTCAAAAATGAACGCCGCCTTCTTTACGACCAACGCCTTTGTAAGCGTGGTCCTTTTCATCAGCTTCGCCGCTGCAGTCTTCACCCGCGAGAGTGGCTTATGAGACCAGTTCTCGGCGATCAGGAAGCCGACCTCGGGCAGCTTCTCAGTTCGTCCGGCAAGAAGCGGCAATTCGGCGCCGATGAACTGATTTTTTCCGAGGGAGAAAGTGCCGATAACCTTCCGGTCGTGATCAGCGGCAGAGTGAAGATGGTGCATTTTCTCGAGCCCGGCAAGGAGGTCATCATCGGCATATTCGACCGTGGCGAGATGTTTGCAGTTCCGCCCGTTTTCGACGGCAAATCGTATCCTTCAGCGGCGATCGCAATGGAGCCGACCGAGCTTCTGCTAATTCCGCGAAAACGCTTTCTCGAGCTCATCAAAACCTCACCGGATTTCGCTTTGGCGGTCATCGAATGGATGTGCGCGATGCTCCGAGAGAAGACGATGACCATCCAGAACCTCGCTACGGCATCCCCGGATCACCGCGTGGCGAAGGTCCTCCTGAAGCTTGCTGAAAAAGAAGGCGATAAATTTCCTGTGAGGATCGGGCTCCGGCGGCAGGACATCGCAGAGATGGCGGGTGTTACGACCGAGACGGCCATTCGCGTCATTCGCCGATTTGCCGAGCGCGGACTTGTCCGCATCGACCGGGGCAAGGTTGTCCTTGATTCGGCAGCGGAACTTGCCGGCATCACCGACTAGACACTCCGCCCGCTTCCAGTTCGCTGACGTACCGCAACATTCGGTTCGCGATCGCACGCGCTCGCCACTTTATGAACTCGGCGTTTTCGCCGGCAAAGTTCGTATCGACCGACTCGCGGAAGATCTCAAGCCATCGTCTGAAGTGTTCTGTCCTAAGCGGCGACTTTCGGTGCAGGTCACCGTGGATTAGGAGCGGCGTCCGGCCGTGGCGGGCGTAATCGCCGGTTCGGAAGAGCAGTGTTTCCCAAAAGTCCCCGATGATCGGCAGGTGATGCTCAAGGTCGAGCTTTGCGACATCAGTGAAGATGTAGCCGATAACGGGATCGGCAAGGGCGCGCGAGTAGAAATGCCGCATCAGCAGATCGATGTCGGCCCGGTCCTTGATGTCGGGGAGTGTTTCAGTGGTCATCGGTTCCATGAGTGAAGGATCGATCAGATCGAATAGCTTCAGTGAAAAAGGGCGTCTCGATGGACGCCCCTCTCCATTTCAACGAGCTAAGGCAGAGGCTTCTTTCGCGTAAGCATCAACCTTATCGCAAACCAAACCCAAGCGACCGCACCGACGGCGAAAATCGTGTCGCCGACCATTCGCATCCACCGCAGAAACTGCATCAGGTCTGTCTGCATAAACTCGGGACTGCGTGCCGACCAGTATCCTGTCGAGACCGACTGATAGGTTTGCAGAAGACCAATGGGCAGAAGGCTGAGCAGTATCTCAAGCAGCATCCCTATATTCAGCGACCAAAACGCAAAGGAAAGCAGTTTTGTATTCCAGATGCGCTCCGGATCCATCGCTCGCAAACAAAACAGCGTAAGAGCAAGCCCGAGCGTGCCGTAAACACCGTAAAGTGCTCCGTGTGCGTGAACGGCGGTCGTGTTGAGCCCCTGCATATAGTAGAGAGCGATCGGCGGGTTGATCATAAAACCGAAAACACCGGCGCCGACAAGGTTCCAGAAAGCCACGGCGACAAAGAAGTAAACGATCCACTTGTATTGCTCGAGCCACGGCCTTGCCTTTGAATGCCGAATGTTCTCAAGCGCCTCGTAACCGACAAAAACAAGCGGAACGATCTCGAGTGCACTAAAAACCGCGCCGAACGCGAGAGCAACGGTCGGCGTGCCGGCAAAGTAGAGATGGTGAAGGGTTCCGATTATGCCGCCGCTCAAATAGATCGCTCCGGAGAGCAGGGCCGCATAGGCTGCGTGATCCGCACGAATGACCCGCAGACGGGCGAAAAGGAACGCGATGACCACCGTAGCAAAGACCTCAAAGAACCCTTCCACCCAAAGATGGACGACCCACCACCGCCAATATTCGACGACCGTCATGTGTGACCGCATTCCCCAGAAAAGTCCCGGGGCATAAAAGAAGGCGATGCCGGCCGTTGTGAAGAGGTAGAGCACGATGAGCGACTTGCTGCCCTCGCCTTTAAGGGCGGGAACGGCACTTCGCGCAATGAGGAAAAGCCAGAGCAGCAAACCGATGAAGAGTGCCGCCTGCCAAACGCGGCCAAGGTCAACGTATTCCCAGCCCTGATGCCCGAACCAGAACCAAAGGTCGCCCGGGAGCATATGCATCACGCTCATCCATTGGCCCGCCATCGAACCGAGAACGACGATCAGCAATGCCAGAAAGAGAACGTCAACACCGAGTTTCTGGAACTTGGGCTCATAGCCGCAAATGTACGGTGCGATGAACAAACCCGCTCCGAGCCATGCGGTAGCAATCCAAAATATCCCGAGCTGCGTGTGCCAGGTTCTTGAAACCACATAGGGAAGCCAGTCCTGGAGCGGAATGCCGTAAAAGCCGCCGCCCTCAACGCCGTAGTGCGCGGTGATTATTCCCATCACGATCTGCAGCAGGAAAAGCAGCGAAACGATCAGGAAGTATTTTACGGTCGCGGTCTGCGAAGGCGTCAGCTTCTCACCGATCAGCGGGTCGGAATCCGGCGTATCACGCTCCTCGGCACCTTTATGCCAGCCGGCGTAGAACCAGACCATTGCCCCGATGCTGAAGATAAGGACGATAACGCTGACCCCGGTCCAGATGATCGAGCTGCTGGTCGGATAATTTGCGACGAGCGGCTCCGAGGGAAAGTTACTTGTATAGGAAATGGTATTGTTCGGACGGTTCGCCGCTGATGCCCAAGCCGTCCAGAAGAAGAAGTTGTTGAGCTTACGCAGCCGATCCGGGTCGGATTGTGCTCCGCGTTGGATCGCATACTCGTCGCTGCCATTTGTGAATACATCCGTGTAGTGCTTTAGGTTTTCCTCAAAGGCAGCGGCCCGGAGCGGATCGATGGTGAGGGTTTCGGTCGCCGGGTCGTAGGTGTTTGTCCGGACTAGCGTTTGGAGCCGCTGTAGCAAAGCCGCCTTTTCCTCCCCCGCAAGTCCGCTACCATCCTTCCCGTAACGCCCGCCCGACCACTGGTCCAGCATGAAAAGCGATTCGCGGTGAAGATAGTCAGCCGTCCAATCCGGGGCAACATACGAACCATGGCCCCAGACAGAGCCGACCTGCATGCCGCCCATCGCCTGCCAAACATTTTGCCCGTCCGAGATGCCGCCCTCATCGATAAGCACCTTGCCTTCGGTCGTAACGACGCGCTTCGGTATCGGCGGTATCTCGCGAAAGATCTCAAGCCCGACCCATCCGAGAATGGCGAACGAACACACCATAATGGCGATCAGCATTATCCAAAGTTTCTTCATTTTCGGGTCAAAGCCTCCTTTGTGGTTATTCCAATTAAGGCCACGGCTCTTCGGGAATTGCCGGAAAGCCGAAGGTGTTCCGGCCGGGGCTTTCACGCGCCCGGCCTTGCGGAACCGCATGGTGTACTACACGACCGATCTTATTCCCATGCCGCGGCACAAAAATATGACCAGACGCATAAAGCCCGGGAAAAGATCCCGACCCACCCTTTGTTCGGTATTTGTGAGGTAGAGGAAGGCGTAGTCCGGACTTTGTGATCTGTCCGAGACGCTGCCGGGGAATTTTTCGCCGACAAGCCTATGTTGGACGGCAGGCTGACGAGTAAAGAAACGGCGGAACTATATCACGGTCGATCGCGGCGGCCTAAGCCGACGAACTTTCGGTGCTTTCGGCAAACCGCTTAAATGCTTCGAGGTATTTTAGTGATTGCTTTCTGAACATGCCGGGCATCAGCCACCCTAAGATCTTCATAAATCCTTTGAACTGAAACTCATTTTCGGAGGTATAAAGCGTACGGCCCTCGCCGAGCGGTTCGAAGCGGTTGCGGACGATGTTGAAGACTCCGTCCGCTTCGTAAGTACCGGTAAATTCCCGCGGCAGGTCCTTTACCGTTATCGTCTCGATCATCTCGATCTTTCGCCCGTTCATATCGAACTTGAGCCTCGACCGTGCACCGACCTCGCCGGGCGTGCCCTCAAGATGCTCAAAGCTCTCGAGCCCTTCCATCCATTTGTAGAGGTTATCGACGTTGTCGAAAAGTGCGACGACCTCGCCGACCGGCTTTTCAATTTCGATGGCTACGTTAAATTTCATAGTTCCTCCGTTCATTTTGTCTTGAGCAGGATCTCAAGTTCACTGTCCGATAACCCGACGCGGGTGCGCAGGATCGCTTCGTATTCGGCGGGCGTGTAGAGCGGATAATCGGTGCCGAAAGCGATCTTCTTTAGCCCGAGCCGTCTGATATATCTCGCGAGCACGGCGAACTCCTCATCGGTCAGTTTTCGAACTCCTTCGCTATCTTTATCAAGAGCGACGGCGGAGATATCGAAAGTGATCTTATGTTTCCTGAGTCCGGGTTCGGCGCCTAGCTTTTCGATGAAAGCATTCAAAAATGCACGGGTCCGCTGACTGAAACCGCCCGAGGTGCCGAAGTGAGCGATTCGAAGCTCGACCGGCCTGAGTTCTTTCAGGATCGAACCAACTAGCAGGTCGATATCCGGCTTGCCGAATCGGCGGTGGCTGTTATCAAAGTGCATCAGGATCGGCATCTTGTTCTCCGCCGCGAATTCGAAAACCTTTTTGACCTTCTCCAGATGCTCCGGCACGGTCAGATAGACCTGATTGGCGTTGTGATGGAGCTTGATGCCGTCCATTTTTAACTGCGTCCGGCACCGTTCCAGTTCCGCGAGCGCGTATTCGCGAAGCGGATCAATGCTGCAAAAGGCACGCACTTTCTTGGGGTGCTTGTCGCGGGCGGCGGCTACAAATGAGTTCTCCTTCTCAACGAGTTCGCGTTCATTCTTGAAACCTCCAAAGTCTTCCGAGGAAAAAACATGCGCCATTGAGATGAGGTCGATTCGGCGTACCGCCGTATTGCGGAGAATTACGTCAATGTCCGAGTAGTACTCGTCCGGCCGCGAGAACGGGATCCCAAGCCCTTTCCATATCTTAATCAACTCGGGGCTAAGGATGTGGACGTGCCCATCCGTTAGGGCGCCCGTAGGATTCGCGGCCAACGATACGGCCGTAACACACAAGAGCACAATACTTCGGAACACTCGTAACAATATAGGACCCCTGCCTCGACCTAACTTTATATATCAAACCTCGATCATTTACGAACCTGACGAACCTGATCGGATCTCCGGCCGGGTGAACACGATCATCCGTTGCTCTTACATCAATCTTCCCGAAAGAACCGCGTCCGGAGCGTATGGTTTCTCGGATTTGTGAAGTGCTCATTTCGGAGTTGACATACTATATGCGTATATGGCAATATAGCAATGATGAAAGGGAAACCTCTATCAGACGACTTGATGGTTTTGATCGCAGAGCGGTTCAAGGTGCTCGGCGAGCCGGTTCGGCTTCGCATACTGCATTTCATCGGCGAGGGCGAGAAGACGGTTAACGAGATCGCGGCCGGCACGGGAACGAGTCAGCCAAACGTCTCGAAGCACCTCAAGGTGATGCAGGAATCGGGCTTGCTCAAGCGGCGGCAGGAGAAGAATTTCAATTACTACTCCGTTGCCGACGTGAGCATTTTCGAGATGTGCGACACGGTCTGCAACTCTCTCCGCGACCGCTTGGAAACGCAGTCAAAACTCTTGGCATTAGTTTAAGGACAAAGGAAAAAAGAAAAAGAGAAGAACAAAGCAATGAGCGAATGTACAGTAGTAGGACTTAAGGAACAGTTGGAGAACGGCGAGATACATCTCGTCGATGTCCGCGAACAGGTTGAGTTTGCGGGCGGAAGGGTCTCGGGAGCGAGCCTTCTACCGCTTGGTGAACTCGAGGAACGGCATCAGGAGCTTGACCATTCGAAGCCGATCTATGTGATGTGCCGGACCGGCCGGCGGTCATCGGAAGCGCAGGCAAAGCTGAAGGCGATGGGCTTTACCAACGTCATCAACGTGGTCGGCGGCATCGAGGCATGGAAGAAGGAAGATCTTCCGCTTGAGCGCGACGAGCACGCTCCGTGGTCCATCGAGCGGCAGGTCAGGTTCATGGCCGGCCTGTTGGTCTTCACCGGCGTAGTGCTCAGCTTGCTGGTGCATCCGTGGTTCATCGCGCTTGCCGGTTTCGTCGGCTTCGGGCTGGCGTTTACTGCGGTTATCGATTGGTGCGGCATGGGCCTGTTGATAGCAAAGATGCCGTGGAACAAAAGATTAGCGTAAGGAAGGAGAAGAGAGGAGAAGGAAATGAAATTCAAGCAGTTCTATTTGGGATGTTTGGCACACGCTTCGTACTACATCGGTTCAGGCGAAGAGGCGGCGATCATCGATCCGCAGCGTGACGTGCAACAGTATATCGACGAGGCCGAGGCCAACGGGCAGAAGATCAAGTACGTGATCGAGACGCACTCACACGCCGATTTCGTCAGCGGCCACCTTGAGCTTGCGGCAAAGACCGGGGCACAGATCATTTACGGCCAGCGGGCGAATACGGAGTTCCCGACGCTCAAGGTAAAGGACGGGGACGTTCTCAATGTCGGGGCGATCGAACTTAAGTTTCTCGAAACGCCCGGCCACACGCCCGAGGGCATCACCATCCTCGCTAAGGACGGCGAGGACGCCGATGTACCGATGAAGATGTTCACCGGGGACACTCTCTTTATCGGCGATGTCGGCCGGCCGGACCTGATCGGTTCGAAGGGCTTCACCGCCGAGCAGATGGGAGCGATGCTTTACGATTCGCTCCACGAAAAGATCCTTCCCTTGCCCGATGAGACCGAGGTCTATCCGGCCCATGGAGCAGGATCGCTTTGCGGCAAGTCGCTCTCAAAGGAAACGTGGTCAACGCTCGGCGAGCAGCGAAAGTTCAACTACGCTCTCAAGCCGATGACCAAGGAAGAATTCATCAAGGTGGTCGCATCCGACCAGCCCGAGGTGCCGGCATACTTCCCCGTCAGCGCGTCGCAGAATCTGAAGGGCTCGGCCTCTCTCGAGGACCTGCCGAAGCCGGCGAAGCTGACGACCGAAGAGATCATTGGCTTCGACGGCATTGTCGTTGACGTCAGGCAGAATACGGAATACGGAGCGGGCCACGTACCGAATTCGATCAATATCGGGCTTGGCGGGCAATTTGCCTCGTGGGCCGGGACGCTGATCCCGATCGGGACGCCGGTCGCTCTCGTCGCCGAAACTCAGGAACAGATCGACGAGGCATTTATGCGGCTCGCCCGAGTCGGGATCGAAACGACAAAGGGCTTCATCCTGATCGATGACTTTGCCGCGGAGAAAAAAACCGTCGGACAGGTTCCGGTCGAGAAGGTCAAAGAAGCGGTCGCGGGCGAAAGCGTTCAGTTCGTTGATGTCCGCCGGCCGGCGGAGCACGCCAACGGCCACGCGGCGGGAGCGCTCAACATCCCGCTCGACAGGCTCTCGCGTGAGATCGATATGCTCAACCCTGAGCTTCCGACCTACGTGATCTGCCAAAGCGGCTATCGCTCGAGCCTCGGGACCAGCATCCTGGAGAACGCCGGATTCAAGGAGATCTATAACGTAACGGGCGGAACGAAAGCCTGGATGGAGGCGGAACTTCCGTCCGAGGTCCTGGCGACAGCCTGTGCGAATTCAAAGTGAGCACATTGACCAGCGGCCGCCAAAAAATGAGCGGCCGCTGCTTTTAGGGAGTAAAGAAATGAGAGCATCAATTTTATTGAGCATATTGGCTCTTCTGACGTTTGCGGCATCTTCTTGTGGCACGGCGATCTCGAATAACGCCTCGGCCGCATCACCCGAGCCTGTTGCGATAAGCAACCCGCCCGAGACCGCGGAAGCACAACAGGCACCGGAATGCCGGATCTGCAACTACGATTTTGAGAAGTACAAGGGCGAACTTACAAAGGCCGAAATCGAGGGGCTTCTGCTCGCTCTGAACGATGAATATATGGCGACGGCGACCTACGAGCAGGTCAACCGCGAGTTCGGCGATCCGCGGCCGTTCGTCAACATCGTCCGCGCTGAGATGCGGCATGCAGATAGGCTGAAGGCACTCTTCACCAAATACGGCGTCGCGATTCCGGAGAATCCATGGCCGGGCAAGGTGCCGACATTCAAGTCGGTAACCGAGGCTTGCAAAGCGAGCGTTGATGGTGAGATCGCGAACCGCGACCTTTACACAAAGCTCTTCAAGACGACCGAGCGACAGGACATCATAGACACATATCGTGCATTGCAGCGTGCCTCCGAGGAGAATCACCTTCCGGCGTTTCAGCGATGCGGAGGCGGAGGCGGAGGCCGCGGCCCCGGGATGGGACGAGGCCCGCGTGGTAACGGATAATGGAGATCCTTGCTTACATTTTCGCGGCCGCGATCGGCATTTCGCTTGGATTGATCGGTGCCGGCGGCAGCATCTTGACGGTGCCCGTGCTTGTATATCTCGCCGGTGTCGACCCGGTTCTCGCAACGGCATATTCACTGTTCGTCGTAGGTTCGACGGCACTTGTCGGCGGAATTCAGAACGCCTTTCGCAAGCTGGTCGATTTCAAGACCGCGATACTTTTCGGGGTTCCATCGATCATTGCGGTCTATGTGACCAGAGCGTGGATCATGCCGGCTATACCGGAATCGATCGGCTCGGCGGACTTTGGGGTTTCAAAGGGCACTGGGCTTCTCCTGCTCTTCGCCGGGTTGATGATCGCGACGTCGTGGTCGATGATCCGCGGCGGGGTTGAAGCTCCGGCGGTTGAGGGTGCTCTAGAACCCGATGAATCGCACCACTTCGGCCTGATCTTGGCCGAGGGTGCCGGGGTCGGCACGCTGACCGGCCTTGTCGGTGCGGGCGGCGGTTTTCTGATCATCCCGGCTTTGGTGCTCTTTGCAAAGCTCGACATGAAGCGGGCGGTGGGGACGTCGCTTTTCATAATTGCGATGAAATCGCTGCTCGGCTTCACGGGCGACCTGCAGGCGGGAATGCCGATCGAGTGGCCGTTCCTGCTCGCATTCACCGGGGCATCGGTTTCCGGCATTTTCGTCGGTTCGTGGCTCAACAACTTTATCGCGGGCCATAGGCTAAAGACCGCGTTTGGCTGGTTCGTCCTGGTGATGGGGATCTATATGATCGTCCGCGAGACGGTCTTCAGGTAATAGAAAAATGGAAGGACTTTTGATCATCATCGTGTTCGTTTCGGCGTGGCTGCTACTTCAGCTTGTGATCCTGCCGAGACTGGGATTTAACACCTGACTTCGCGGAGCATGCGACGTCGGGTCTCGACGCAAAGTAAACGGCGCGGCAAAGGTCGGCGATTCGCCATATTCAGAAGGGGTAAATGATGGAAAGCAATGATAAATATGGAATAAAGCGCGCGGTCCCGCTCGCATTCGAGGAGGCTCTCGAAAAAACCAAAGAGGCGCTCAAGGCAGAGGGTTTTGGCGTACTGACCGAGATTGACCTCAAAGCCAAGTTCAAAGAGAAGCTTGACGAGGACTTCGGCAGCTACGTGATCCTAGGTGCGTGCAACCCACAGTACGCCTTTGAGGCCCTCGGGAAGGACATGGACATCGGGCTCCTACTTCCGTGTAATGTAGTCGTTTATGAGGAGAACAGTTCTACAGTGGTTGCGGCGATCGATGCAAAGAAAATGCTGTCGGTAACCGGAAGCGATGAACTTGAACAATTTGCGGGCGACGTAAATGAGATGCTTCGTCGGGCTATCGAAAGCATTTAGGCCGGGCTTTGCCGCTCGAGAAATGCGTAATATCATCGCCACGTGACGAGCCTTGAACACGAACACACGCGAGAAGCGATCGCGGCCAGGATCGCAGGAGCGAGCCACAACTATATTCGCGACTTCATTTATGGCGGAGTGGACGGTGCAGTCACCACTTTTGCCGTTGTCTCGGGCGTGGCAGGTGCCGAGCTTTCGACCAAGATCGTGCTGATCCTGGGATTTGCGAATCTGGTTGCGGATGGTTTTTCGATGGCGGCGAGCAACTTTCTCGGGACGCGGGCGGAGATCGACGACTACCGACGCATTGAGGCGATCGAGCATCGGCACATTGAGCTTGAACCGGAAGGCGAACGCGAAGAGGTCCGCGAGATCTATCGGGCGAAAGGTTTTGAGGGCGAGGAACTCGAAACGGCAGTCGCTTTGATCACCGCCGATAAGGATCGCTGGGTAAAGACGATGCTGACCGAAGAATACGGACTGCCGGCTGAGATCCGGTCGCCGTGGCTCGCCGCCGGCAGCACTTTCAGCGCGTTCGTCATCTGCGGCCTCGTCCCGCTTCTGCCGTATCTTTTCGGAGCGAAGTCTTCGTTCCTCGTCGCCTGCGTGATGACAGGGATCACCTTCTTCCTGATCGGATCATTCAAGAGCCGGTGGTCAACACACTCGTGGTTCCGCTCGGGCCTTGAGACCTTTTTCGTCGGTGCTCTTGCGGCAGGATTGGCTTATGGCGTGGGCGTTCTCTTAAAGGACGTTGCCGGGGCATTCTAGCTGGTCAGTCGACGATAGATATTCGGCATTCGCTCAGGCAAGGAAAGCACGTCGTCGATGATGGTATAGCCGACGTCGCCGTAAAGGTCGCGGAGTTCGGCCTCTGATTCGCGGTCGATGGTAATGCAGAAAGGTGTTATGCCGTTCGTTTTCGCTTCGGTCAGAGCCTCGCGGACGTCCTCGCGGGCGTAGCGGGCATCGCCGTAGTCGTGATCATATGGCCGGCCGTCTGTGAGTATGATGAGCAGCTTTGTGCGGTTCTCCTGCCGGAGCAACTTGTGGGCAGCGTGGCGAATCGCTGCACCGAGCCGGGTGTTATTCTGAAACGTGATCCCGCCGATACGCCGTTCCGTCTCATCAGAATACTTTTCGTCAAAGTCCTTGACCACGTAAAACTTTACGTTCCGCCGGCCCTCGCTTGTAAAGCCATTGATGGAGTAAACATCACCGACGGCCTCGAGAGCCTCGCTCATCAGCACAAGGCCTTCTTTTTCGATCTCAATGATGCGCCGCCCAGGATAGGTGTAAGGCTGCAGCGGATTTCGCGTTATGGTCCTCGCGGTCGAAGACGACTGGTCAAGCAGGATCGAAACCGCGACATCACGCTGCCGGCGAAGGCGTTTCGTATATATGTTCTCTGACTGCCGGCCATCGGCCTTGCGGTCGATGACGAAATCGACCAAAGCGTTCAGGTCGTAATCCTCGCCGTCGAGTTCGCGGTTGATCTTTGTGAGGTTCTCGGGCTTCATCAGTTGAAACTGATGGCGAATGGATGATATCACCCCGCGATATCGCGACCGGGCAAGCTCGACGAACGTCCGGTCGCCCTGCTTTACATGTTTCTCGATGACGCGGCTCCAACCGACGCGATAGTCGTTCAGCTCGCGGTCCCATTCATCATAGGCAAAAGCTTCATCGCCGGGTTCGAGCGGAAGCTCCGGCATGTCGTTGTTCGACCAGGCCTCTGAGCCCTGCAGGTCGTCCGGCTCGCCGTCTTCCTCATCGCTGTTCCACGCGTTAAAGAGGTCGCGAAGATCCTGCATCGTCTGCGGCCGTTCCTCGCGTTTGGCCTTGTCCTCGGTGATTGCTTCCTCGGCAGGCGTTTCGTCGTAGGCAAAGTCGGCCCTTTCGTCCGGCTCTTCGCTCTCGGCCTCCTGCACCTGCTCGGGAGTGATGTTCTGGAAAAGGTTGTAAACGCGGCTCGTTGCAAAGAGCGAATCGGCGACGGTCGGCGGATCTCCGTCGCCATCGTGTGTGCGGCGAACGTAGCTTTCCACGACAGTTTCGATCTCAGAAACGATCTGCCCGTAGAAGCTGCGGGCATCGTCTGTCGCACCGCCGCAAAGTGTTATTTGAAAAAGCAGCTCGAAGGGAACCTGGTGATACGGAACATCGAAAATGAACGGGCGGTTCTTCTGCAAAAAGGCCTGCATCAGGTCGAGGTCTTTCCTTAGCCCGCGATAATTTCGGCGAAGCAGCCCGTCGATCCGGGCATTCTCCATGGTAGTGAATACCTTGCGGGCGAGCCGCGGTTCGGGGAAAAGGTTCAGCACCGCTCGGTAGTCCGAGTCCTTCGGCAGGGTCTTCCGCCGTTTCCTGATCTCCTCGCGGATCTCTTCGTCAGTTAGAGCACGCTCGCCCTTCTGAACCTCGTCGATATAGCCTGCCAGCGAAAATGCGTCGATCTGTTCTGCGGTCGCAGAGTAAAGATCGGCAAGGTCGGCAAACGCTGCTTTCAGCTCGGTCGTGTCCTTCGCAAAGGTTTCGAACTCGATCTGCCCGGCTCCGTACGCGGCCAAGACCTTGTAAAGCCGGAAGTCCATCTCCTCCGTATCGTATTCCGCTATTGCGTTTGGCAGGTAGATCGTTTTCCCATCGCCGATCCGCGACTCCTGAGGCATAGCCGATTGCGGAGCGATCTCAACCTCGCGGCCGGTGAGCGCTTCAATATAGAGCCTAAGAACGTGCAGAACGGACTCAAGGTGGAGGCCCGACCGGGTCTGCTGGAGTTGGTCATTGGACTGGCGTGTTTCAAGCGCAAAATAGCTCCGTCGGGCCTTTACGCTTTCGTCCTTCAATTGAGCAAGCCCGGTCTCGATCCACTCTTCGAATTGGTCGAGCGAAACCGATCGAAGCGTTCCTGCCGATGACCGAAATGCGGCTAGAGCACTTTCGGCGTCTGTCACGGCGATCTCTCCAATAAGCCGGAGAACGCGTTTCAGAGCGGCGGTCTTGATGCTTCCGTCATCTGCACCTTCGAGGCGAACTGCCGCGATCTGTGAAAAGAACTTCGGTGTCGCACGCAGGAATGCGATATGGATCGCATTGCCCTGCGGGGCGATCTGCTTCAGAACCTCGCACCAATCGTCAAAAACGTTCGCATCGGTACGGAGCACCGAACTACCGGCCGTAAGAAAGTGCAAAGTAACACTTCCGCCGTGTTCGAGCATTTTCGACGCCTGTTCCGAAAGCCTGATCGCCGCTTCACGGCCCAAACCGTCGAAAGCCTCGGGCAAATGTGCCCAAAGGTCAGCTGCCATTCCGCCGGTTCGTGCCGCGAAGGCCGAGGCAAGAGCAATGACCGGCCCTGTTATCTCTTTATCGAACGTTCCAGGATCATCACCGATCGCCGATAATGCCTTTGCGACCTCCGGCGAATGCTTAAGAAAATCCGCACTATGCTTGGCAGATCGGTTGGCCACGTCCACTGCGAGAGAAAGAATTGAAGTGAGGAAATCCGGATCTTTGATCTCGCCCGCAAGTTCCGGGATGAAGTTGAAAGTTTCGAGGGCTACCGAACTCGAAAGCACCAACTGGCGTGTGCAGACCTGAAAAACGTATCGGCGGGAAGCGGAAGGGACGGCCGAAAGCTCCGCAACCCCTTGCTCGAAGAACGATGAACCAAGGTCCGCATTTCCCATTGCGACCCGGCGTCCAAGTTCGCCCCATGCACGCAGATCATCGGCCGAAAGAAGCTTGGCGGCCTTCGGTACGGCTTCGACGAAATCGCGGCTGACGCGTAGGCTTACTCCCGCGAGAGCCGCGCTCACCTCGACCGCCGCCCGACGCTTATCTGCCGGAAGCCGGGAAAGGTGCTTCGCAAGGTCGGTCAGCGTCTGCTTGTTTTCGTCTCCGGGTTCGGCCACACCATCAGTTTATGAAGCGCGTGCGGCATATTCAAAATGCGAGGCCTTTAATGAATGTGACCCGCGTCATCGTGGCCGGTTTGCCGAAGCGAAGTAAGGAGCCCAAAGCTCTCGTAGTTGGGCTCGTAAAGGTTCAGTGCCCGAGGCGGGTTGCCGTCGTGATAAATGAAGACATGGAAACAGGCATTGACGCCATATTCGATCAGTGCATCAAGCTGCCCTGCCCGCTCCATCTCGGCGAGTTTCTGCATCAGGAAATTCTGCTCGTCGACCGGCATATGCTTGCGGGCGAGGTCGAACGCACAGCCCGAAGTATGGGGCGGGAGCGAGCCTTCGCCGCGGACCTTGAACGAGTTCGCGTTGTTCGAGTTCAGCAGGATCTGATAATCCATCGACCGCGTAAGCGACGTGACACGAAGCGGACGTTTGTACTGCTGAAAATAAGCATCGGCAAGTTCTTTTAGGATCGGCTTCGCCCTCGGCTGAAACATCCGAAGCAAACGCCTGCGAATCTGCTTTCTGTCAGACGGGTTGTTCAGGTCGTACTTCTGCCCGGCAAAATTATCGGCAAGCCGCTTGAGAGTATCGAATTTCGGATGGCCCGGAACGATATCGGCAACGCCTTCGCTGAAACTAAATGAGGAGAACTGCTTGTCCTGTGCCGAACCGCCGACGTCGAGATAGAAACTTTCGGCTGCCATCGGCATCTCAAGAAGCTCGCGGCTCATTCGCTTTTCGGCAAGGTCCGCAAAATCCATTGGCTGGCGGTATCCGCCGGTGTTCATCTCGGCAAGTTTTCGCTTCTGCTTGATAACTCCATCGCCAAAAAGTTCCTTCGGAACATTCAAGCCCGGTGGGCGTATGTTGACCGGCGGGCGGCCTTCGAGGGCAAGCCTTTGCCTATCTGCAAGGAAAGCAGCTGAGACGTTCAGTTCGGCTTCTTCGGCCTCGGGCGAAGAGACCTTGATATCGGATACGTCAGAAGCAACGAGTTCGTCTTCAGCGACCTCCCAAGAAGAGATAAGGTCATCGAGGTCGCTTTCGTCCTCGCCGCCCAAGGGGTCGATGACCCGAGCGGGTATCAGAGCGGATGCAGTCACCCGCGAGCCTCCTCCCGGGCCTTTCGGTCCGGGCGTGTCCCACTGCGATACGATCACCAATGCCGCTCCACCGAAGAGTAAAATGACGAAAGTAAGTATGCCGGAGGCCACCAGGACCATCGGGACACCGCTTTTTGCCGGAGGCGACGGCGGAACCGGCGTCGATTCCTGGAAAACCGGCTCAGCAACATTCGGCTGCCGTGCCTCGCTCGGGGAGCTTACCGCGGAAACGGCCGCACCGGCGATCTCGACCCTGACGGTTGTCGAACTTCCGATGGTAACCTCGTCTCCGCTGCGGACGACCCGCGGCCGCCCGCTGACCTTTTCGCCGTTTACGAACGTACCGTTGGTCGAACCCTCGTCCGCAACCCATAGTTCGCCATCGTCGATGAAAAAGGTGGTGTTCTTGCGCGAGAGGCCGCTGTCGTCAATGACAACGTCGGCAAGTTCGGTCCGGCCGAGCGAGAGTTCGTTCTCGACCGTGACCTCCGTGCTTTCGTAGGGGCCGCTGATGTGCAGTTTTACGTCCACAGATCTTCGTTGATACTTAGTGGTGATGTCCTTCGTCTTCGGCTTCGCGAAGCTTTGATGAATCCATCAGCTTTGCGAAATCATCGAAATGGAACATCGAATCGTCCTTGCAGTTCTCGCAGAAAAACGTCGCATCCTCACCAAGGTACATATCCTTGAGGTGAAACGCGATAAAACACCCGTAGCAACGCTGAATGCGTTTGCCAAAATCGTTCAAAAGTTCGTTCTCGCCGCCGGTTTCTGTTGCCATCTTTTCCAAAGGATTTTATCACATTGCCATTGCAGGCAGGCTTGCCTTTGCCTGTTCAATGCGCTTCTATATAGGGAGTGATGCAGCTTTCGAGCCTCAACATCCACCTTCACCACCATCATCATGTGCACCACACGCGCGTGATGTGAATCTCGTTTTAACCAACTAACGAAACAAAGGCTTTCATATCGACGACGCGAAATTCAATTGGAATTTCCGAAGCGTCGTTTTTTATTTTTCAGACAAATGAAACTAAAGATCGCAATACAGAAGCAAGGCAAGCTCGCGGAGGGCTCGACCGCACTATTAAAGAAATGCGGGATCGGTTTTTCGAACGGGCAGGGTAAACTCCGGGCCGAAGCAGAAGATTTTCCATTGGAACTCTTCTTTCTCCGTGACGACGACATTCCGGACTATGTGGCCGACGGCGTCGCGGATCTGGGGATAGTTGGCGAGAATATTCTTGCCGAGTACCCGAAGCCGGTCGATGTGGTTGAGAAGCTCGGATTCGGCCGCTGCCGATTGTCGATCGCCGTCCCTAAAGCGTTCGAGTATTCGGACGCTGCCGATCTCAGCGACCTTCGCATCGCGACCAGCTACCCGCGGATCTTGAGCGAGTTTCTCGCCGCTCGAGCGGTTTCGGCCGAGATACACGAGATCAGCGGCTCGGTTGAGATCGCACCGTCGATCGGCCTTGCAGACGCCGTTTGCGACCTTGTCAGCTCCGGCAGCACGCTATTTTCGAACGGGCTCCGCGAGATCGAGACCGTTCTCCGGTCGGAAGCAGTGCTTATAGCAAGACGCGACCTTTCTGCCGAACAAAACAAACTTCTGGAGCAACTTCTCTTTAGAATTCGAAGCGTACTGGCAGCGGAGCGAAACAAGTACATTCTTCTGAATGCTCCGGAAGACAAGGTCGCCGAGATCGCATCGCTGTTGCCGGGGATCAAGAGCCCGACCGTGATGCCGCTGGCAGAGCCGGGCTGGGTTTCGCTGCACTCGGTCATAAGCGAACACGATTTCTGGGAAGTTGTTGAGAATTTGAAGGCGGCGGGAGCCGAGGGCATCTTGGTACTTTCGATCGATCAGATGATCAAGTGAACGTTATGAAGATCGTTGAATATCCGAAGCGAAATGAATGGGCTGAGCTGCTGCTAAGGCCCTCGATGGACACGAAGTTCTTGGAGCGTACGGTCGCGAATATCCTTGACGACGTCCGCCGCGGCGGCGATGAGGCTCTGCGGCACTGCTCGCGTCAGTTCGACCCTTCTCCGATAACTGATTTCGAAGTGACCGAAAGCGAATTTGAAGAGGCCGAAGCCGCGGTGCCGGATGACCTTAAGAACGCGATAAGAGCGGCCAGAGCGAACATCGAGAAGTTCCACGCAGTCCGGCATCAGGATGGCGAACCGATAGAAACGATGCCGGGTGTTCGCTGCTGGAAGCGGACATTGCCGATCGAGAAGGTCGGCCTATACGTACCGGCGGGGAGTGCTCCGCTTTTTTCAACCGTCCTGATGCTCGCTGTTCCGGCCGCGATCGCAGGCTGCCGCGAAGTAATAATGTGCTCGCCGCCTAACGCGTCGGGCAAGATCGATCCGGCGACGCTCTTCGCGGCAAGGCTCTGTGGCGTCGGCCGTGTGTTCAAGATCGGCGGTGCACAGGCCGTAGGTGCGATGGCGTACGGAACGTCGACCGTGCCGGCCGTTTACAAGATCTTCGGGCCCGGCAATCAGTTCGTGACCGAGGCTAAGCTGCAGGTGATGCGTTCGGGCGTTGCTATCGATATGCCGGCGGGGCCATCCGAGGTCGCAGTGCTTGCGGACGACTCGAGCATTCCGGAGTTCGTTGCCGCCGACCTGCTTTCGCAGGCGGAGCACGGGCCGGATAGCCAGGTCATTCTCGTCTCAAACTCACGGAAAGTGATTGACGATTCCATCGCGGAGCTAGGTGAGCAGCTCGATCGGCTACCGAGAAAAGAGGCTGCCTCTCGGGCGATCGAGAACTCAAAGGCGATCCTCGTCGAGTCGATCGAGGAGGGCGTCGAGATCCTTAACGAATACGCCGCCGAGCACCTCATACTTGCGGTTCGCGATGCCGAGGATGTTGCGGCAACTATCACAAACGCCGGCTCGATCTTCATCGGGAACTATTCGTGCGAGAGTGCAGGTGACTACGCTTCGGGCACGAACCACACGCTTCCGACCGGCGGTGCGGCCCGAGCTTTCAGCGGAGTTTCGACAGCGAGCTTTACGAAAACGATCACATATCAGCGGCTCGACGCGGAAGGGATCAGGAATCTTGGTCCCGTTGTCGAGGCGATGGCGGCGGGCGAGGGCCTTGAGGCACACCGCTTTGCGGCCGCCGTCAGGCGTGAGAGCGTGGAGGCGAAAGATGTTTGACCTGAACCAGATAGTTCGTCCCAACATTGCTCGGCTCAAGCCGTATTCATCGGCACGGTCAGAGTTCGAAGGGGAGGCGGAGATATTTCTGGATGCCAACGAGAATGCGTTCGGCTCGCCAGCCGGCCCGGGATATAACCGTTATCCGGATCCGCTGCAACGGGAATTAAAGGAGCGGATCGCCGCAATGCGCGACGTTCGGCCCGAGAACATATTTATAGGCAACGGCAGCGATGAGGCGATCGACCTTCTTTTTCGCATATTCTGTGAGCCCGGCCGTGACGAGTGCCTCATTTGTCCGCCGACGTACGGAATGTATCGCGTTTCCGCCGATATCAACGATGTCGCAGTTAAAGAAGTGCCGCTCCGTAAGGACTATTCGCTTGATGCCGAGGGAGTCCTTGGCTCGCTTAGCGAGCAAACGAAGATCGTATTTGTTTGTTCGCCAAATAACCCGACCGGCAACGTAATGGACCGCGAAGTGATCATGCGAATTGCACAGAACTTCGGCGGGATCGTAGTAGTCGATGAGGCGTATGCCGAGTTCACGAATGCGCAGTCGCTTGTTCCTTCGATCGCTTCGCACCCGAACATCGTTGTGCTGCGGACTTTCTCAAAGGCATGGGGAATGGCCGGCCTGCGGGTCGGGATGGCGTTTGCAGATGACGCCATCATCGAACTGGTGAACCGCGTTAAGCCGCCCTATAACGTCAGCGGTATCGCCCAGCGGGCGGTGCTCGAAGCATTACGGTCAAATGAACAGGTCGATCAATGGGTCGAACAGGCGATCTCGGAACGCGAGCGTTTGTCTGAAGAGCTTTCCCGGCTCTCGGTGGTTGAGAGAGTATTCCCGTCGGACGCAAATTTTCTTTTGGTCAAGACGTCGGATGCTGCGGGGATATACAAAGAACTGATCCGCACGGGGATCGTGGTCCGCGACCGGAGCCGCGTGCTTCTTTGCAAGGGCTGCCTTCGCATAACGGTGGGAACGCCTGAGGAGAATGACCGGCTCCTCGAGAGTCTCAGGTCGATCGGCACGGGAATGTCCACTGGTGAGGTTTTGCCCATACTGCTTGGAGGAATATGAAACGAGTTCTATTTATCGACCGCGATGGGACGATCATCCGCGAGCCCGAGGACTTTCAGGTAGATGTCCTCGACAAGCTTCGGTTCATTCCCGGCGCGCTAACTTATCTGGCAAAGATCGCCCACGAGACCGAATTCGCACTTGTCCTTGTTACCAATCAGGACGGAATGGGAACCGAGAGCTTTCCGGAAACGGCGTTCTGGCCCGCCCAGAATTTTATGCTTGAGACCTTGGCCGGCGAGGGCATTGAGTTTGCAGATGTTTACGTTGACCGAACCTTTCCACACGAGAATGCGCCGACACGAAAGCCGGGCACGGGGATGCTGACCAAGTACATTGAAGGCAATTTTGACCTCGCGAATTCTTACGTGATTGGCGACCGGCCCACAGATGTGCAGCTTGCGAAGAATCTCGGGTCGAAGGCCATCTATATAAGGAACGAGAACTTTCCGCTCCCGGAGGAACTCGCTGACGATACTGCCCACGTCACTTCATGGAGCGAGATCTACGACCTTCTTCGCTCCAGGCCGCGGCGGGCCAAGCGAACTCGGCGAACAACGGAGACCGATATCACGATAACTCTCGACCTTGATGGCTCGGGCAAGTCCTCAATAGACACCGGCCTCGCCTTTTTCGACCACATGCTCGAACAGATAGCAAAACACGGTTCGATCGATCTGGACATTCGTGCGAAAGGCGACCTGCATGTTGATGAACACCACACAATAGAAGACGTCGCGATCACGCTCGGCGAGGCGTTCGGCGAAGCACTCGGCGATAAACGCGGCATTGAGCGATACGGTTTTTGCTTGCCGATGGATGACTGCCTGGCGCAGGTTGTAGTCGATTTCGGCGGCCGCAGTTGGACGGAGTGGGACGCGGAGTTCAAACGCGAAAAGATCGGTGAAATGCCGACCGAGATGTTCTTTCACTTCTTCAAGTCGTTTGCCGATGGGGCCCGCTGCAACCTGAACATCAAGGCAGAAGGGACGATCGAACACCACAAGATCGAATCGATCTTCAAAGCATTTGCGAGGGCGCTCAAGATGGCCGTTAGACGCGAGGGGAGTGAGCTGCCTTCGACGAAAGGAGTGCTGTGAAGGTCGCGATCGTCAGATACAACGCCGGCAACACGGCCTCGGTCGTGAACGCTCTCGGCCGCCTTGGCGTTGAGCCGTTGATCACCGATTCAGCCGAAGAGCTATCAGCCGCGGATAAGGTCATCTTTCCGGGAGTGGGTGAAGCCTCATCGGCGATGTCTCATCTGAAAGAACGCGGGCTCGACGAGGTCATCCGCGGGCTTTGCCAGCCGGTCCTCGGTATCTGCCTCGGGATGCAGTTGATGTGCGCCTCCTCTGAAGAGAACGATGCCGAATGTCTGGGTATCGTGCCGCTTCGCGTTCGTCGGTTTCCCGCTGGTGGATTGAAGGTTCCGCATATGGGCTGGAACACCATCAGCAGATTGAAAGGAAAGCTGTTCGCGGGCATCGAGGAAGCGGCATACGTTTACTTCGTCCACGGATACTATGTCGAGAGCGGTCCGGAGGCCGTCGCCAATTCAACTTACGGCCTCGATTTTGCCGCGGCTCTTGAGCATGAGAATTTCTTTGCCGTCCAGTTTCACCCGGAAAGGTCGGGAGCGGTCGGTGAACAGATACTGAGGAACTTTTTGAAATTATGATCGAAGTAATTCCGGCTATCGATATAATCGGCGGCCGCTGTGTCCGCCTGACCGAAGGTGACTTTAAGTCGATAAAGATCTACGACGCGAGTCCGCTCGATATGGCAAAGCGGTTCGAGGACGCAGGCCTTCGCCGTTTGCACATCGTTGACCTTGACGGGGCAAAGGTCGGCCATCCGGCAAACCTGACCGTACTTGAACTTATCGCATCCTCGACCGGGCTTACGGTGGACTTTGGCGGCGGCATAAAGACCGACGACGACCTCGCGGCCGTTTTTGATGCGGGTGCGGCGATGGCAAGCATCGGAAGCGTTGCGGCCCGGTCGCCGGAGGTTCTTGAGCGTTGGCTTGCGGACCACGGCGGCAAACGCATTCTCCTCGGTGCCGATGCACGCAATGGCCGCGTCGCCATCGATGGTTGGCAGACCGAGACCGAACTCGAGGTCGTTACGTTTCTCCAGGGCTGGTCCGACAAGGGCGTCACGCAGGCATTCGTGACGGACATCAGCAAAGACGGCGGGCTCGCCGGGCCGGGATTCGAGTTGTACCAAAATATCATTTCCGAGCTTCCCGAACTTCGGCTGATAGCAAGCGGCGGGGTTTCGGAGATATCGGACATCGAAAGGCTTGATGCGGCCGGCTGTAGCGGTGTGATCGTCGGGAAGGCGATCTACGAAGGCAAAATCGAGATCGAGGAGCTTTCAAAATATGCTGGCTAAACGCATCATTCCGTGCCTTGATGTTAAGGATGGCCGCACCGTTAAGGGCACGAATTTCGTTGGCCTCCGCGATGCGGGTGACCCGGTTGAGCTTGCCGCCCGTTACAGCGAAGAAGGTGCCGACGAGCTCGTCTTTCTCGACATCACCGCGACGAACGACAAGCGAAAGACGCTGGCCGAACTGGTCCGCCGCGTCGGTAAGGAGATCAACATTCCTTTTACTGTCGGCGGTGGGATCTCGGAGGTCGAGGACATCGCGGCACTGCTCGAGGCCGGGGCGGACAAGGTCTCGATCAATACTGCCGCCGTCCGCGACCCGCATCTCCTTACGCGGGCTGCCGAGAACTTTGGTTCGCAATGCGTCGTCCTCGCGATCGATGCAAAGCAGACTGAATCAGGATGGCGCGTTTTCCTTAATGGCGGCCGCATTGCGACCGAACTCGATGCCGCTGAATGGGCGAAGCGGGGCGAGGAGCTCGGGGCTGGCGAGATCCTGCTGACCTCGATGAATGCTGATGGATCAAAGGCCGGTTTTGAAAATGGCCTGACGCGTCAGATATCGACGTCGGCTGGCATCCCGGTGATCGCGTCCGGCGGGGCCGGTTCAATGGATGACTTCGCCGACGTTTTCGTCGCCGGGCATGCGGATGCGGCGCTCGCAGCAAGCGTTTTCCATTTTGGTGAGATCGGTATTCCCGAACTCAAATCGTTTCTTCGGATGCGAGGGATCGCAGTCAGAGTATGAATCTCAATTTTCAAAAATATGCCGATGGGCTTGTTCCGGCGATCATTCAGGACGCCGAGAGCGGTCGCGTACTGATGCTTGGCTTTATGAACGGCGAGGCACTTGCCGCAACCGAGGCGAGCGGCCGCGTCACGTTCTATTCGCGTTCGAAGCAGCGGCTTTGGACCAAAGGAGAGACAAGCGGCAATTACCTCGAAGTGGTTTCGATCGAAGCAGATTGTGACAACGATACCCTGCTTGTTCGAGCGAGGCCGCAAGGCCCCGTCTGCCACACAGGCTCCGCAACCTGTTTCGACGATGCGAACGAACCGAACAAGATCGGCTTCTTAACAGAGCTAGAACGAGTCATCGCAGAGCGGCGGGCGAATCCTTCGGAAGGTTCGTATGTTGCTTCGCTCTTCGACAAAGGTCTCAATCGCATCGCTCAAAAGGTTGGCGAGGAGGCGGTCGAGACGGTCATCGCCGCCAAGGAACCGGACGTCGAGGCCTTCAAGAACGAGGCCGCAGATCTCTTGTTTCATTACCTCGTTTTGCTGCATGAAAAAGGAGTTTCGCTCGGCGAGATCACTGAAACGCTCGCCGCACGACATAAGAAATGATCGCTAACGGTTAGCTGCCGGCACCGGTCGATCGCCCGGTTGGCCAAACTCTGTGATCGTGACCTGGCTGTCGCTGCTGCGTATCGAATACCAAACCCGAGTTGAAGGCCTGAACACCGCGATGTCTGCCCGACCGTCGCCATCAAGGTCTGCATTGAGAGGAATATCCTCCGCGATCCCGAAAGCCACCGCAGAGAAGCCGGCTTGTGAACCTAGAACATACCAAACGCCGTTCGAGGGACGAAAGACCGCATTGTCCGTTCGACCGTCGCCATCGAGATCGGCAGCGACCGGAACATCGCCATCCAGTCCGAACTGCGTGAAAGTCACGCCATTGTCACTGGATCGCAGAACGTACCAAAAGCCGTTCGAAGGGCGAAAGACCGTGATATCAGCCCGTCCGTCGCCATCGTAGTCACCTGGCGTCGGGATATCTCCGTCAATGCCGAACTGAACGATCACGACCTGCGAGTCCGAACTCCGCACCGCGTACCAAACGCCGGTCGATGGACGAAAGACCGTGATCTCGGCCCTGCCATCGCCGTCGAGATCTGCCGGCACCGGAATGTCCTCGCTGATGCCGAACTGCCGGATGTCGACGCTCCCGTCGCTGCTCCGCAGGATGAACCAAAAACCTATCGAGGGACGAAAAACTGCAACGTCCGTCTTCCCATCGCCGTCAAAATCGGCCGCGACTGAACGGTCGCCCGGCGAACCGAAATTGATGCTCCGGATCGCTCCGGTTCCGCTTTCAATAAGGCGAATGTCCGCAGCATCGGCAACTTCGGTGAATGCATAAGACGCGATGTCCGTCTTGCCGTCGCCATCGAAATCGTAGGGTGCTGAATTCGGAATTGCAGGCGGGCATTCGCAGGTAAAGCCATCGATCACCTTCAGGTCGTCGATATAGATACCTTCGCGAAATGTCCCGATGTCCGTTCCGACCCTCCAACGAAGGCGGAGACTCTGGCCCGCCGCTGAAGCCGGAAGCCGGACAATGCTGTCGATCCATTCCGGGGTCTGGTTCACGCCGCTACGGCCCGACCATCCGAGCCGGCCGGCAAGCGGATTCTGGCAGCAGCCGTCGATCGTCCCATCGTACCCGCCGGTCAAGAATGAACCACCCGCGGCGAGAATGTCCTGCCATTCACCATCCGCTATGCTTAGCTCGAGCACGGCTCCGTCATACAGGCGGTTGCGGAGAAAGGTGGTCTCCAGTTCATACCAAAGGCGAAAACGAAGCTCCGCGGTCGCGGTGTTTACATTAAACGCCGGCGAGATGATCTCATTAACGCCACGCTGTATCGGGGCGGGTGAGAAAAGCGCGTTCGGGGCCGATTCGGTTCTCGCCGAGGATGTTCGCCAAAGCTGGTGATTCTCGCTCGCCGAGGTTGACCAGCCTGCCGGAAGCTGCGGGGCGGAAACTCCATCGAAGTCCTCCGAAAATGCGATCCGTTCGGCTCCGGCCCTCAGCGATACGTTCACCTCGCCGAGCGGCTCTGTTCCTTCGGTCAGCGCTATTGTCGGGCTTATCGCAACGCCGCACTTCGCTCCGCTCAGGACCGCGAATGTGAAGTCGGCGGTTACAGTGGCGTTTCGGGCAACGGCTCCAAGAACCTGCGGAGGGCCGGGTTGGATAACTATATCGTCGGCAACTATGGCCGCAGTAACCGGAAGCGAATCGCGGGCACCAATGTTGCGAAGCGTAAGCCGCAGCGAGACGCTGTCACCCGGCCGCGGACCTTGCGAGGTCGGGCACGAATCATTGATCACTTCGGAAGCTTTGATCTGAAACTCCGCGATCGGTTCGAGAGCAAAGTGTCTGGGCTCTACCTGCCCGGCAGAAAGTGTGACCTGCCCGGTCTCAGCCCTGTAGCCGCGAGCCTCGGCCTTTAGTTGGTAAATGCCCGGGATCACCGTTAGGCTTCCGTAGCTTCCCGAAGCATTCGTCGTCCGCGAATAGTCACCCGCCTTGATCCGCGCATTTGCGATCGGAAGACCGGTCGCCGAGTCCGTCACGCCGCCGGAGATCGCCGCTCTCGGTGCGGCCGTGCATTCATCGAACTTAAAAGCCCCGATCCGCGTAAGCCATCCGAGCTCGCTCTGGTCTTGGCTTGCCTGCGAATAATACTCACCTGTGAACCAAAAAGTGCAGTCATCCGCCGGGTCCGGCGTCATCGAAGCGTAATCGCCCCAGCGGAAGCCGAATGTCCGCTGAACACCGGTGCCTTCGACTAATTGCTCCTCTTGGCGGAGCGTATTCGGCGGGTCGGTCGTCAGCCGGCCCGAATAAAGGATCGACGGCTTTTTCTCGTCGCTGACGAAATTATATTGCACCGCTAGATTGCCTTCGTGATCAAGGGCAGCAGAGCTTATCCAGCGCGAGCTCGTAGTGTTGCCAAGCGTCGCTTGAACCGCCGGAGAAAATCCCGCCGAAGCTCTTCGAAGTTCTGTAACCCGTACGCCCGCCCGGTAAGTTTGCGACGCAGGCGTCATCCGCACGGTTTTCGCAATAACGAGCGATTCATGTGTGCCGAGATTGCGATAGACGAGCCGATTATTGAGTCGGTCGCTCTGCGAATCGAGAAATTCACCTGGCGGCGGTTGGGCAATATCCGTCCTGCCATCAGGGCTCGTCGGGTCAAAAGGCTCTAGGAGGATTGGGCTTTCCCGCAGCTCACTGAATGTTGAGTTCGCCGGCACCGCAAAATTCGGTGCGAACGCAAAAAGGCGGATCGAATCCGCTGTATCGCCATACTCCGTCGCGGTGTAGCTTGCAAAAATTCCCGGCGAGTCTTTGGGTGGAAGTCTTAACCCGTCTATATCCGCCGGAAGCATTCCGCGTCGCCGCGGTTGAACCGGAACTGGTGAATTGAAATAGATGTATCTCGCAGAGGCATCACCGGATAGCAACTTCGCACGTTCGAAGGCGAACATACCCGACCCGACATAATCTGAACCGAGAAACTCGTCGGTCGTCATCATATAGGCCGAGGGCCAAAGGCCGAATTTCGGAAAATCATTGATCTTCACGTTCGGCATCACGAACTCATAGAGATAGTACTCGCCAGCCGGGTCGCCCGTACGCGAAACGGCGATCATCTGCCGAAAAGGCGGAAATGCCGAACACACCTGGCTGATCAGCCAGCGGTCAGCAAACTGGTCATAAATGATGTTCGGGAGCCCATCAAAGCGGTTCGAGCAGGTTGACTGCAACGGAGCGAAAAGGGCGTTGAGGCGGACCGGAGCCGTTTGCGCGTTACCTGTCTTGTCATATACGCGGATCAATGCGTTCACGACCTGCACATAATGCTCGGGCCCGACCGCTCCGACCATATCCGGCGGTATAAAGAGCAGATTGTACGCCAGGCCGTTGTCGATGTTATTGATGCCGTCAAACGAAAGCAAAGGGGGCGGCATTTGCCCGACTAAACGGGAACCGGCGGCAACATCGCCGCCGAAATAAGCTTTAAGAGAGTTTGAACTTGGGTCCAACCCGAACCGGTCAAAACCCTTGGTGAAGAGGCCCGGTTGGGTGGCCGAATAGGCCGGATCCTCCAAGGCCGCTGAGGTCAAGCTGCCAACGGCAAAGCGGCTAACGCTGCGCCATTCGGGCCCCGCGATAGTGGTCGGGGTCGCGGCCCTTGCGTCCACCAGGCGTGCGGCTCCGGCCGTGGGAAGACCCAGCAGAAGAAACAACAAAAATACTGCCGTCCGGAATGCCATCTGTAACCTATGATTTTACCAGATAACCGTCCGAAATCTACGAATGTTCTATTGATCAAACCGGAAGAAGGATGGTGATCTCAGCTCTCCGCCGGGCGTCGTCAAGAAATGCCTCGATCTCGGCAGCGACTCGATCCTCAGTAAGGTCAGACCGGATCTCTACACGCTTCTCATCAAGCGTCGGCATCAGCAACCCCGGAAACCGGCGGCGAAATTCCGGTACGAATACCTCACGGTAATAAGCTTCTTCGTCTTCGGGAGTCACGACCACAAACGAACGGAAACGAAAATCAAGGTACCGTTCGATGGCTAACCTTTGAAGGATTATCCGCTCGAAATTGTCGTCCCGAATCGATGTAAACCCAACAGCCCTGAGCCGCGATTCAAACTCCGCCGTCGATGGAAAATAACCGAGAATTTCCTGGATCTTGTCGGCCACCGCCTTTTCGTCTGGAGGCCGGCTCGGTAACCTCTCGGCTTCCAGAGCAAAGAGCCTTTGATCGATCTGGGTTTGAAGTGCCCGGTTTAGGTCTTCCGAGCTCGCAGGCGAAAGCGGGACACCCGGTTGAAGAGCGAGCTGCCAACGGAGGTCCGAAAGAGTTATCAACTCGGTCCGGATCCCGTCGCTCACGGTCGCAACGGTCTTATCGACAACCTGTTGGGCAAAAACCGATACGCCACAGGCAGCGATCAGAATGACCGCCGCAATGATCGACCGAATGTAGAAAAACCGCTGTTTCATTCCGTATTTGTCATTCTTCATCCTTTGAGGGCAAAAGGTCAAGCGTTTCTCAGCGACAATAAACAATTGACAAAAATGTTAAAACAGCATTTAATATCAAGGTGAGGCATAGTTGTATCTCCAAGCCTCGTCGATTCGATCCCGCCCCCTTTCCATTTCCTGTCGGGCAACTATCAAGCGGTTCTATGGTTTAAATGGCTCTAACATCTGCAAGAAAGCGAACTGTGCCCAAAGCGGAACAAGTGCGCCGCGGGTCCGAAGCTTCCGATGAATTAAAGTTCATCTCGGAGCTCGGGCGAAGCCTTCTCTTCATGGTCCATCCTAAGAAGGTTGCGGCACGGGTCGCCGTTGCGCTCCGGCAACGTCTTGACGCAGAGGCCTGTGTCTTTCTTGCCGAACTTGAAAACATTGGCGTGGTCAGCTTCGGCGTTGACCGCCGCGGCGAGCTTTTGACCAGCTTTTTTCATCGGCCGCGATTTGAGCGATGGCTCGAGCTTCTTCCGCCGCAGGTCGGCCACCCGGAAAAGGATCATACCGAATTTATGATCGACAGCATTGATCACGCTGTCGAATACGTTTCGCCGCTGCATATAAACGGCACAGTCAAAGGGTTGATAGCTGTCGGCTTCAATGGAACTGCTGACTTTGACGACGTAAAGGCGAATCTTATCGAAGCCGCTACCCGGATGGCGGCGATGAGTATAAACCTCTCGGCCCACTACGAAGCAGCGATCAACAGTTCGATCACACGTGCCAAAGAGGAGCATCGAAGGTTCACCGAAGCGATTCTTGATTCGCTCCCGGTCTCGATCTACGTGATCGACCGCGATTATCGTATCGTCACCTGGAACCGCCAACGCGAGGTCGGCCTTCAAGGCATTCCACGGGACGAAGCCATCGGCCGCAACATATTCAGCGTTCTTGCCCGCTATCCTGAGGGCCAGGTTCGGCAGGAATTCGAAGATGTTTTCCGCACCGGTGAGATCCAGAGGATAGAACAGCAGACGACTGCAGAGGACGGCTCAACGAAGCACTGGATGGTCAGCAAGATTCCGATGCGCGATCCCGAAACCGGGGAGGTCACACACGTTATCACCGTCGGCGAGGATGTAACGATGCGCGTTGAGGCGATTCACGCTGTCGGCCGGGCAGAGAAGCTGGCGGCGGTTGGCCGCCTTGCCGCCGGGGTCGTACATGAAATAAACAATCCGCTTGCTACCATCGCTGCTTGTGCCGAGGCCCTTGTACAGCGGGCCGAAGACGGCTCGTTTGCTGGCAGCGAAGCCCTCGATGATCTTCACGAGTACCTTGAGCTGATCAAGAGCGAAGCGTTTCGCTGCAAATCGATCACAACCGGTTTGCTCGATTTCAGCCGCATGCGGACCGGCGAGCGTTCACCGATCGACCTTGCTGAGATCCTCCGGTCTTCCGTCAATCTCATCTCACACCAACGCCGCGGGGAGAACATAACCATCGACCTCGATATCGAAGACGGCCTTCCGCCTGTCAATGCCGACGGTGGGCAGATCCAGCAAGCAGTTATCGCACTTGCGACGAACGCTATCGACGCAATGCCTGAAGGCGGAACCCTTGCCTTTAAGGCCTTTGCCGGAAACCGTCGCGTGTCGGTCGAAATAAGCGACACCGGTGTCGGTATCCCTACAGAGAATATGTCGAAGATCTTTGAACCGTTCTTCACGACAAAGGACGTCGGCAAAGGAACGGGACTCGGACTCGCCGTTTGCTACGGTATTATTACCGACCACGGCGGAAGGCTTTCGGTCCGCTCTAATGTCGGCAAGGGTACTACCTTCACGATCGCTCTCCCGGTCGTGAAACATCTCGCTTGATCTCTCGCCGGGCCGATCCGGCTGGTAAACAACTCCCGCTCCCTAGGAAAAAAGAAATGGCAAACCTCCTCATCGTTGACGACGAAAAGAACCTGAGAACGGTCATTCAGAAAGAAATGGTCCGTCACGGGCACAAGGCCGAGACCGCCGAAGACGGCGAAGCAGCATGGGAGATGCTTGAGGCCGAAGAGTTTGATGTCGTGCTTTGCGACATCAATATGCCTCGGCTGGACGGCATTGGGTTGCTCAAGCGGATTCGCGAAAAGAGCCCGAACCCGCCGGAGATCATAATGCTCACCGGCCAGGGAACGGTCGAGACCGCCATCACGGCGATGAAACTCGGTGCGTACGACTACCTCACGAAACCTTATCGGATAGCTGAGCTTGCCGCTCTTGTTAAGAAGGCGACCGAGAAGCGCGATCTTCGGACAGACAATCAGCGGCTTCGGGCGCAGATCGAGCACGCTCAGGGGCCGATGCCTGAGATCATCGCCGAATCTCCGCAGATGAAAGAAGTACTTCGTCTCGTTCGGCGCGTAGCCCCGTCGGATACGTCCGTTCTGATCACGGGCGAATCAGGAACGGGTAAGGAACTTGTTGCTCAAGCGATCCATCGTTTGAGCCAACGAGCTGGCAAGCCATTCATCGATCTCAACTGTGCGGCCATCCAGGACACACTTCTCGAATCGGAGCTTTTCGGTTATGAGCCCGGAGCCTTCTCCGGTGCCCGAAGTCGCAAGCTAGGGCTCTTCGAACTCGCACACGGAGGAACACTCTTTCTTGACGAGATCATGGAGATGCCCGCACAGCTTCAGTCAAAGCTTCTCCGGGCGCTTGAAACGCGCAGTTTCTTCCGGGTAGGTGGTGTGAAAAAGGTCGATGTCGATGTCCGTGTCGTAGCCGCGACGAACCGCGATCCTCTCCAGGCGGTTGCTGACGGAGTTTTCCGTTCGGACCTCTTGTACCGAATCAACAGCTTTGAAATATCGATCGCTCCGCTTCGCGAACGCAGCGAAGACGTTGAGCCCCTTGCGGTTCATCTGATGCGGGAGATCGGCGGCGCGAATGCTCCGGTTCTGACAGAACCTGTCCTCGAGGCATTCAAGCGTTTCAATTGGTCTGGTAATGTCCGCCAGCTTCGCAATGCGCTCGAGCGCGCAAATCTGCTTTCAGATAATGGTCGCGTAACTCTCAAGGAACTTCCCCCGGAGGTCGCACACGGCATCGAGAGAGCCAATCTTTCCGTGAACTATAACGGCAACTCGCAGCAGGCGGCGAACGCCTTCACTTACACCAGCCCGGTCAATCTTCGCGACTCCGAGCGACAGCAGATATTGAGTGCACTCGAACGTACAGGTTGGCACCGCGGTAAAACTGCAGAGATCCTTGGCATTTCGCCCTCTACTCTATATCGTAGGCTGCGCGAGTATGACCTGGAGGTAAAATGACGCAAGTTCGTTTCGCGATCCTCACAGTTCTGTTTGCCTTGTTCGGCTTCACGATCAGTGCGCTTGGACAGAGGGTACAAGGCCAAGTTACGGAAGTGACGGACGGGCGGACCCTTAAGCTCCGAGTGAATTCGAGCGACATCTCGGTCACTTTGCAGTTTGTCGAAACCCCGTCCGACGACCAACCGCTGGCCGGAACTGTCAGGGATCACTTAAGCAAGCTTGCGCTTGGAAGGACTGCAAGTTGCGAGATTCGAGGGGTCAAATTCAACCGATCGTTTGGCCGGGTCGTTATTGATGGAACAGACGTCAGTCAGCAAATGCTCCGCGACGGTGCGGCATGGCTTATCCCACATGAGATCTCCGGTCAATCGATTGACGAGTACCAGGCATATCAAAAATTGGAAGCGGCCGCCAAGAGCGAGAAGCGAGGTGTTTGGTCGGTAAGCGGACTAATGCCTTCATGGCTTGCCGAACAGACAGTGGCCCCGAACTCTGGCGGAAAAAATTCCGCGATCCAGGGCGGAAGTCGTGTCGGGCAGAAAGGTGAGTTCGGCGACAAAAACCCCTTAATGGGAGACGTCGGCGCACTTGCGCACGGTTACAACGCCGAGACTCGGGTGGGATACTTAAGTACTACCGCCCTTGGAGTAAAGATCGCCGAAAACTCGCCATGGTTCGGTTCAGATGCAGCCATTGACATTTCTTACATTTACAAAGAAGACTCGAAGCGTGGTCGCGTCGGTCGCTTTTACCTCACAGTGGTTCGCATCAGTGATGAAAAAGGAACGACCCGACGAACTGATCTCTACTTTCTCGATCGGCCGAATCGAATCATTGCCAAAGCGGTTCGCCGGACCGCGAAAGACGCATCGGGCAGGTACTGGGAACAACTTCGCTACGAACTGCCTCGAAGTGTGATCTCGCGAGTGATCAATGACGGCTCGACACGGCTCGGCATCGGAGATACTTATGTTGAACCGGCCTACGGGTTTCAATTACTGCTTTTCAATATGCTTCAGCTTTCGCGGTAGCATCAGGCCGCCAGCACCGAGTCAAGGAACATCATCAGCCCAAACCCGATGAAGAGCGAAAGCGTTGCCCCGTTCTCAAACCCGGGGCGGTGAGTTTCGGGGATGATCTCGTCGCTGACGATAAATAGCATTGCGCCCGCAGAAAAAGCGAGAGCCCAGGGAAGCAAGCCGGCAGAGACGAACACGACCGAAGCTCCCGTCGCGCCACCGAGTACCTCTATTGCACCGGTGAGTGCGGTGGCGACAAACGCATATAGCTTCGAGTAACCTTGCGAATGAAGGGCAACGGCCACCGAAAGTCCCTCCGGCAGATTCTGCAGACCGATACCCATCATCGCCCCGAATCCGGTGCCGACACTATCGGTAGTGTTGGCGACACCGACCGCCATTCCTTCGGGGAAATTATGTATCGCGATCGCGATCACGAATAGCCAGATCTTCTTGAGACGTCCGGCGTCGGAAGGTCCCTCGTGCCCTTTTCCGAAGTGTTCGTGCGGGACAATCTCATTGATCAGCCATAGAGCAAAGCCGCCGATAAAAAGGAACGCGATAGCTTGTGTAACGGCGCTCGTCGTCTCGGAGCCGGCGTTACGCAAACCCTCGATACTCGGCAAGAGCAAAGAAAAGATCGTGGCCGCGAGCATCACGCCCGCAGCAAAGCTCAAAAGATTGTTGTTAAGCCGTTCATTCAACGTGCGGAGAAAGAAGGCAGGCACAGCGCCGAGCGCCGTCGCACCAAGCCCGGCGATCAGTGTCGCGACGATCGCGTTCAGGAATGGATCCGAGGTGAACTGCATTGTGCTTTCTTCGCTTGCCGGTTCGCACTCGCGTGCTT
>ERZ761602.1877-NODE-1877-length-35736-cov-45.518315_pt1 | contig 35736 bp, 27 predicted proteins | sample MGYA00512165_ERZ761602 | MGnify/ENA primary metagenome ERZ761602 (study PRJEB28899, sample SAMN02445085) | bioreactor sludge metagenome | biome: EBPR sludge; isolation source: Thorneside wastewater treatment plant | place: Australia: Brisbane, Thorneside...
GGTTCATGGACATGGATTCTGGTGGGTGGTGGTCCAGAAATCCAGCTCACCTCACATTGGCTAATGGTCATCATTCAAGTCGTCTATTACCCGATTGAATACACCTACGATCATTGGGGGTGGTTCAAGGAAATCACCGACTGGATATACCATTTCATGGCACCTCCCCCCTGATGACGGTGAATCCTCGTGGATCGTGCCGACACGGGCTGCGATCCCTTCACCCCAGCAACTCGCGCGCCTTCGAGAGGATCGCTTCGGCCTCCGTCTCGCCGCCGGGGGCGGCGCCTCGGGCCATTTCGGGACGGCCGCCGCCTTTGCCTCCCGCCACGGCGAGGGACTCGCGGACGAGGTCTCCGGCCTTGGCTTTCGCGGCGAAATCGGGATGGACGACGGTGCCGAGATGCACGGTCCCTTCGTCGATCAGGGCGAGGACGGCGATGCCGCGCCATTGCCGGGCTTTCACAGTGTTCAGCGCCTCTTGCAGCAGCTCGGGCGAGTCGCCGGGGAGCAAGCCGATCCACGAGTCGCCCGCGTGCGGGGCGAGGGTCTCCTCGAACCATTGCGAGGCGAGTCCGGCGGCGGCTCCGGCGGAAGCTTTTTTGACCGCCTTCTCGGCTTGGAGCGCGGCGGCGCGGACGGTATCCCGATGCGCTTCGAAGGCGCGGAGATGGGCGTCGGCTCCGGCGAGGTCTCCGGTGACGAGGGCTTGGTCGATGAGGGCGGAAAGGGTGTCGCTGTCGTCAGTCTCGACATGCGACTGGCCTAGTGCCTTCAATTTCTCGTTCGCGGCGGTGAGCTTGTGGGCGGCTTCAGCGAACTCGGTGGCGAGGCGCTTGGCCTCCTCGGCGAGGAAGGTTTTGGCGGCGTCCCCGCAGACGGCCTCGACCCGGCGGATGCCGGCGGCGACGGCCCCTTCGCTCTTGATCTTGAAATAGCCGATGGCCCCAGTGGAGCCGGCATGGGTGCCGCCGCAAAGTTCCATCGAATAGCCGTCGAAGGCCCCGCCCGTCCCGCCGATTTGGACGACGCGGACCTTCTCGCCGTATTTGTCGCCGAAGAACTGCATCACCTTCGGGTTGCCTTTCACCTCGGCGTGGGGCACTTCGGAGACGGTCACGGTGTCGTTCGCGCGGATGCGTTCGTTCACCTCGGACTCGATCTTGGCGAGTTGTCCAGACGGCACAGCGGTGGAATTGAAGTCGAAGCGCAGACGGTCGGGCGCGACGAGCGAGCCCTGCTGGGTGGCGTCGGGGCTGACGACCTCGTGCAAGGCCCAGTGGAAGAGGTGCGTCGCGGTGTGGTGCGCCTCGATGCCGCGACGGCGCGGGGTCCCGACCTTCAGGGTCACGGTGGTGGTGGCTTTGTCAGGGAGCTTGGCGAGTTGCAGCACGGTGGCTTCACCCACGCCGAGGGCGGCAAGAACGGGGATGCTCTCGCCTTCCGCCACGAGCGTGCCGGTGTCGCCGAGCTGGCCGCCTTTCTCGATGTAGAAGGGGCTGCGGTCGACGATGGCGAAGCAGCCCGCGCCGTTCTCGATCCATTCGGCCACGGTGGCCTCGGCCTCGTCGCGCTCGTAGCCGACGAACTCGGTCTTCACGTCCGTCTCGATGGTGACGGCCTCGACCACGGCGGTGGTCCGGCCTTCGGCCCCGGTGCTCTTGTGCGCCTCGACGAGGCGGGCGACTTCGTCAGGGTCGGTCGCGAGGCGGCGCTCGTCGAGGAGAAGCTGGGTCAGGTCGGTGGGAAAGCCGTAGGTCTCCCACAGCTTCACCACGGTGGCGGCGGGGAAAAGGCCGTCGGCGGGAAGCTTCGCGGCGGCTTCGTCGAAGAGCTTCAGGCCGCGGTCTAGGGTGCGGTTGAACTGCTCCTCCTCGGCCTTGAGGACGGCGGCGATCTTCTCCTGCCGCGCCGCGATCTCGGGGAAGACTCCGCCGAACTCGGTCGCGAGGACGGGGACGAGACGGTGGAGGAAGGGGTTCTCGGCGTCGAAACCGAGGACGCGCCCGAAGCGCACGGCGCGGCGCAGGATGTTGCGGATGACGTAGTTCCGCCCGCCGTTGCCGGGCTCGATGCCGTCGGCGATGGCGAAGCTGACGGCGCGGAGGTGGTCGCCGATGACGCGAAAGGCGACATCGACGAGCTCCTGCTCGGAGAGGCTGTGGCGCTTCCCGCCCTCGGGCACGGTCGCGGTGTAGGTCTTGCCGCTCAGTTCCGTGAGCTTCGCGAAGATGGGGGTGAAGACGTCGGTGTCGTAGTTCGAGGCGAGCTTCGAGAAATCGGTGAAGCTCTTCGTGCCTTGGATCACGGCGCAGGCGCGTTCGAAGCCCATGCCGGTATCGACATGGCAGGCGGGGAGCGGGCGGAAGGTGCCGTCCTCGTTCGCGTTGAACTGGATGAAGACGAGGTTCCAGATCTCGATGCAGCGCGCGTCGCCCGCGTTGACGAGACTGCCTTTGGTGTCGCCCGCCGGGGTGAGGTCGATGTGGACTTCCGAGCAGGGGCCGCAGGGGCCGGTCTCGCCCATCATCCAGAAGTTGTCCTTTTTGTTGCCGTTGACGATGTGGACGGCGGGATCGAGTCCGGCTTTTTTGAAAATGGCGGCCCAGAGGTCGTAGGCCTCTTGGTCGAATTCGGCGGGGTCGCCCTCGGCGGGGGCGTAGACGGTCGCGTAGAGGCGGTTCGCGGGCAGCCCCCAGCGCTCCGTGAGCAGTTCCCAAGCCCAGGCGATGGCCTCGGCCTTGAAGTAGTCACCGAAGGACCAGTTCCCCAGCATTTCGAAGAGGGTGTGGTGGTAGGTGTCGTAGCCGACGTCCTCAAGGTCGTTGTGCTTGCCTCCGGCGCGGATGCACTTCTGCGTGTCGGCGGCGCGCGGCGGGTCGTAGGGGGCGGCCTCGGTGCCGAGGAAGTAGGGGATGAAGGGGTTCATCCCGGCGTTCGTGAAGAGCAGGTTCGGCGAGGTCGGCATCAGGGATGCCGAGGGCACGATGGAGTGCCCTTTTTCGGCGAAGAAATCGAGGAAGGATTGCCGGATGTCGCGGGAGGTCATGGAGCGGGGACGGTAGCGCGGCGGGGCGCGGGCGCAAGTCGCAAGGGCCGCCCCTCCCGGTCTGCGGGGCCGCTCCTGTTGACAGTCGCTGTCCTTTTCGCCACCTTCGGCCATGACCACGCCCCCGTCCCTGACTCCGCTCTCGTCCCATGGAGAAGCCAAGACCTCCGCCCAAGCGGTCTGGAGCCTCGTCCTCGGCATCCTCAGCATCGGCTGCCTCTGGCTGCTCGGATCGATCCCGGCGATCCTGCTCGGAGTCGCGGCGGTGAAGAACATCGACCGCTCCGGCGGTGCGCTGAAAGGTCGCGGGATCGGCATCGCCGGGATCGTCACCGGCAGCGTCGGGATTTTCTCGGGCTTCGTGGCGGTGGGCATTCTCGCCTCCGCGGCGATGCCCGCCTACAACGGCGTCCAGCGGCGGGCCAATGAGGCGAAGGAGATGAACGCGATCAAGCAAGTCATGCTCGCCTGCAGAGTCTACGCGGCGGACCACGAGGGACGCTTTCCCGAATCCCTCGCCGCACTTGTCGAGAAAGAATACCTCCCCGAATCGATCATCGAGCCTCCCTCCGCTCCCGGATCGACCCTCCTCTACCGCCCCGGACTCACCGATGAGGCCGATCCCGGAGAAATCCTCCTCGCTTCGCCCGTGTCCTCTCGTCGGCGTATCGTCGGATTCTCGGGCGGAAACGTCGAGGCGATCCCCGAAGACCAATTCCAATCCGACTACGCCCATCTCTTCCCCTGAGATCAAGCCAGCCGGGCATCGCAGCCGTCCCCTCCCCCACCTCGCCACGAAGTGACTCCCCGACCACTCTGGCTGCTACCCTCCTTCCTCTGTCTCGACGCGCCCTTCGCGGCGCTGGGCTGGACGCTCTGCCTCGCCCGTGACGGGAGGGTCGCAGGCGCTCGCGGGCCGGAGTCCGCTGCCCTCTTCGCGGCGGTGTGGCTGGTCTATCTCGGTGACCGGATTTTCGACGCGCGCCGCCATCGGTCGCTCCCGCCCGGGGCGCTGCCCCCCCGCCACGAATGGGCGCGGCGGCATCCTTTCGTGCTCGCCTCCCTCGTCGGGGTGGCGGCGGCAGTCGGGGCGGTGGCGCTGCCTTGGCTGGAGACGCGGGCCCTGCTCGCGGGAGGGGCGCTCGCGCTGGCGACGGGGATCTATTTCGGGGTCTTCCGTCTCTCGCGCCTCCATCGCCGGATGCCCCGCCGCCTGCCGACGAAGGAACTCGGCATCGTTTTCGTCTTCACCGCCGGGGTCGCCCTCGCCGCCGGGGTGGGACGGCCCTTTCCCGCCGCGACGCTGGCCTCGCTGGGGCTGCTGGTTCTGGGCAACTGCCTCCTCATCGCCCGGGTCGAGCGGGGCTGGGACCGGCTCGGCGACGAGGCCGCCTATTTCGCCGACACCGGAGGCCCGGACTGTCTGCCCGAGGCCGCGCTCGCCGCCTCTTGCGCCCTCGGCGCGTTCGCCGTCTTTCGGGACGGAGGCGCTGCCCCGGTCGCGCTCGCCCTCTGCGCCGCCGCGACGCTCGGGGTGGCCCGGTGGCGGGGCGAGGCGGCTCGCGCCCGCACCCAAGCGCTCGCCGACGGGCTCCATTGGCTCGCATGGGGCGCTTGGATCGTCCAGAGCGGTGTGTTTTTCTGACTGGACGCCCCTTTTGGATCGTCCTACTTGGAAGGCGTCCATCCGTCCTTGACCGATCCGGTCGCTTGAAGAACAATGCCACGCGAACCATGAAGACTCCCTCCTTCTTCGCCCTCCTCCTACCCCTCGTCTTCGCGGGGAGCGCGATGGTCCATGCCGGGGAGGCCCAAGTCTCGCTATACGTGGTGGACCGCTCCCCGGAGCATGCGGAGAGCGGCGGCGTCTGCCTGCCCTACACCCCGGCGGAGAAAGCGGGATCGCAGCGCGACGTCCTCGCCATCGCCCAAGGGTCGGCGGGTTCGACCCTTCTCCTCATCGCCTTCGACGGCGACACCCTGCATCGCGACCTCGCCCCCGTCCTCTCCGAGCAGACCGGGGACTCGAAGCCCGTCCGCTTCCCCGACGGGGAGGCCTCGTGGACCCACAGCGGCGCCACGCGCCCGGTCGAGCTCTACGTCGCCGTCTTCGACAACGCCGATCCGAATCTCGCGAGGATCGCGGAATCCGTCGAATGGCTTTCCGAGGCTTTGGAGGAAAAAGCCGAGACCGAGATCCTCCTCCATGCCGGGACGGTCAAAAAGCGGCTCTCGAACCTGCTCCGCCAAAAAAGCGCCGCGGAATACCAAGCGCAGTTCGGCGAGGGGGATGCCCCGCGAGTCGCCCCGGCGTCGAAAGCGGCGGTCACCCGCGGGCAGACCGAGGGATCGCTCCTCACCGGACCGGACAAGCACGATCCGAAAGCCACCGTCGCGGTGGTGCGCCGCAGCTTGAAGACGCTCGACGACGAATGGCGCGAGGACAGCCGGGCCATCGCCTTCGACCGCTCCTCGCCGGGCGTCCTGGTCTTCCCAGTCACCCCGCCCCCCGCCCCGTGAGCCGGGTTCCGCAGACCGACGACCGGGACGTGGCGAAGCCAGCCTTCGACCCCGTCGCCGCGCCTTGGTTCTTCCCCCTCCTCGTCCTCGCCGCACTGCTCTCCTTCCGCTGGTTCCTGCCGGGAGTCGCGGAAAAGCCGGAGTTGTTCTGGCTCGACCTCGCCCTCGACGCCCGCGCCCGCGCCGGATGGTCCGAGCCGCTCGACCCGGAGATCCGCTTCGTCCAACTGAGCGTCGACGACGAGATCGCGCGTCGCTGGGCCGTCGATGGGGAATACGCCACCGCCGCCGGCTTCCTGAAGACCCTCGCCGCTCTCGACGCGCGCGTCATCGTCGTGGACATCATCTACGCCCGCGGGCGGGAGGAGGACCAGCGCGTCCTCGCCGAGGCCATCCGCGAGATTCACGAGACGACCTCGACCCGAGTGCTGCTCTCGACTGTGATCGAGAGGCACGACGGCCAGCCCTACCTGCTGCGCTCCCTGCCGAGGGCCGGCGGGAGGGAGTTCGACGAGGGCATCGTCAACGTCCCCGCCGACCGCCATTGGCGGGAATACCAGTTCGTCCACACCTGCGAGGGCGAGACCCTGCCCTCCCTCGCGCTCGCCGCCTACGGAGCCTCGCGGCCCTCCGCCCTCGCGCCGAAGGTCGCGGGCGGGGGGGAGATGGAATGGAAGGCGCTGGAGGGCGGAAAGGCCGTCACCCGCCGCGCCGACGGCTCGCGGGTCTTCCTCAACCTGCGCCATTCCTACTACGACCCTCAGGAATACGACAAAAAAAACCTGAACCTGCCGCATCGGGCCGGCCGGGTCTGGACCCTCGCAGAGCTGGAGCAATATGCGGCCTCGAAGCCCGCCGACTCGGCCTTGCGCGACACCATCGTCTTCCTCGGCTTCGACGCCGAGACCGACGGCAAACCCACCACCCACGGCCCGATGGAGCCGGGCATGTATCTGCACGGGACCGCCCTCCACGATTTGACGCACGGCACCGCGATCCGGCCCGCCCCGCTCTGGCTCGATCTCGTCCTCCACTTCGCCGTCGCCCTCCTCGCGGTCGCCGCTTTCTCCTGGGTGCGGAGCATCGGCTGGCTCATCGCCTCCGCCGCGGCCGGGGTCGCCGCGATCCTCGGGTTCGGCTGGTTCGCGATCCTGACCCCGGGCTGGCAGGTCCTGCCCGCCGCGATTTCCGCCGCCATGCTATGGGGCGCCTCCGTCTTCCTTGAAGTGGGCAGGCGTTGGAGCTTCGAGGCGCGCGAGCGCACCCGCCGCGACGCCATGCTCGGCTTCTACTTCTCCCCGGCGGTGCTGAAGCAGGTAATGCAGGATCTCGACATGATCCGCCCACGGGGCGGGGAGGTCGCGGTGCTGCTGAGCGACCTCCGCGGCTTCACCAGCCTCTGCGAGACGGGGCGGGTCGAGCGCGTCTTCGAGTTGCTCAACCGACTCTTCGCCATCGAGACCGACGCCGCCCTGCGCGAGAACGGCAGTCTCGCCCGCTTTGCCGGGGACCAGTTCCTCGCCTACTGGGGCGCGCCCGAGCCCTGCGACGACGCGGCCGACCGCGCCCTCCGCGCCGCCCTCGAAATCCACACCGCTCTTGAAGCTCGGCGCGAAAGCCCCGACGCCGACGAGCTCGACGGCTGGCTCCGCATCGGTATCGGACTGCACCACGGGCGGGCGCTCGTCGGGCACGTCGGTTCCCGCTCCTATCGCGACTACAACATCGTCGGCGACAGCGTCAACACCACCGCCCGGATCGAGAGCCAGACGAAGAACTACGCCGCTTCCATCCTCGCGAGCGGGGAGTTCATCGCCGCCCTGAGCGAGAAGCCCCCGGCGCTCCTCGTCGACCGCGTCCAAGTGAAAGGCAAATCCCGTCCCACCGAACTCTACGCCGTCTTCGCCGGAGGCGGCGAGGAGGAGGGGCGGCGCGCCTACGAGGCGGCCTTCCGCCTCTACGAATCCGGCGATTTCGCGACCGCCGCCGCCGCTTTCGAGGCGCTGGCGGAGCATCCCCACGCCACCCTCGCGACATCGGCCCGGCTTCTTGGGGAGCGCTGCCGCGAATACGACGCCACGCCGCCGCCGCAGTGGGCCGGCGTGCATGAGTTGAGGTCGAAGTAGATGGGTGGAAACTGTAGCCGGGGTCATCGACCCCGGTCGGGTGTCGTGGGGACGTTCGCTCCGACCTCACTGAGCGCGGCTACAGCGCTGGCGCGTTTTTCACGCTCCACTCGTCAACTTTCACGGGCCGAAGAACCGCTCCACCTTGCGCATGGCTCGGAGGAAGGCCTCGACATCCTCGTGGTTGTTGTAGAAAGCGAAAGAGGCCCGCGCCGTGGCCGGGACCTTCAGGTAGTCCATCAGCGGCTGGGCGCAGTGGTGGCCGACGCGGATGGCCACGCCCTCGGTGTCGAGGATGGTCCCGACATCGTGGGGATGGGCGGCGGCGTAGTGGTAGGCGAGAATCGCGGCTTTGCCGGGGGCCGTCCCGAAAAGGCGGACGCCGTCCATTTTCCCCAGCTCCGCCGCCGCGTGGGTGAGGAGGGTGTGCTCGTGCGCCCGCGCGGCGGCCCAGTCGATGCCCTCAAGGTAGCGGAATGCCTCGGCCAAGCCGATCGCCCCGGAGATGTTCGGCGTTCCCGCCTCGAAGCGCTCAGGCGAGCGGCGGAACGTCGTGCCCGCGACGGAGACCCGTTCGATCATGTCCCCCCCGGTCTGGTAGGGCGGCATCGCGTCGAGCAACTCGCGCCGCCCGCAGAGTACGCCGACGCCGTCGGGGGCGAAGACCTTGTGGCCGGAGAAGGCGTAGAAATCCGCGTCCACCGCCCCGAGGTCGTCCAAGCCGTGGGGCAGGGCCTGCGCCCCATCGACGAGAACGAAGGCCCCGCGCTCGCGGGCGAAGGCGGTCATCTCCGCGACGGGGTTGACCGTGCCGAGCACGTTCGAGACGTGGGTGAAGGCGGCGACGCGCGTTCGCGGGGTAAAAAGCGACTTCCACTCCTCAAGGTCGAGCTCTCCGTTGTCGCGCAATCCGGCGAAGCGCAGCACCGCCCCGGTTTTTTCCGCGAGCACCTGCCAAGGGACGAAGTTCGCATGGTGCTCCATGATCGTGAGCACGATCTCGTCGCCCTCGCGGAGGAGCGGAGCGAGACCGTGGGCGGCGAGGTTGATCGCCTCGGTCGTGCCGCGGACGAAGACCAGCTCGTGCGTCGCGGGGACGCGGAGGCGATCCTTCAGGTAGGCGCGGGCCCCGTCGTAGGCGTCGGTGGCCTCGCGGCTGAGGGAGTGGACGCCGCGATGGATGTTCGCGTTCTCATACGAAAAGAAGCGGGAGAGCGCCTCGACGACCCGGCGCGGCTTCTGCGTGGTGGCTCCGTTGTCGAGATAGACGAGGGGTTTCCCGCCGATCTCGCGGGAGAGGATGGGAAAGTCGGCACGGACCGCGACGGGATCGAAAGAGGGCATTTCCGTGAGGATACGCCGGAAGCGTCGGGGAGCAACGCGAGCTTGGCTGAATTCGCGCCGCGCGTCGCCCGCTTGGATCACCGACATTCGTTTGCCATTGACCAAATTCCCGTTTTTGGGCAGAATCCGTCCATGACTCGGAGATTCCCCCTCTTTTCCGCCCGGTCCTCCGTCGGCGTGGCGCGGCGCATCCCTTCGAGCGGGGCCCTCGGCAAAGGGCGGGGACGGACGCTCGCGGCCTTCCTCCTCTGCGCGGCGGCTTGGTTCGTCCCTCCAGCCCGGTCCCAGGAGACGGCATCCGAGACGGTCCAGCCTCTCACGGAGCTGGAGAAGCGCTTCGAGGAGGCCTACGCGCAAATCCAGGAGCCGATCACCCGCTTGAACGCCTCCTATGCGGACGCGCTCGCCCGCCTCCTCGCCTCGGAGACGGCCGCCGGGAAATTCGACGCGGTGCTGCAAGTCAAAGAGGAGATCGAGGGCTTCGGCGACGGCAGCGAGTTCAGCGCCGACTCCTTCCGCAAGAGGAAGACCGCGCACCCCTCCATCGCCGCGATGCGGACGAAGTATCTTGCGGAGCGGAAGCGGCTGTGGAATGTCGGGAGGAAAAGCCGGGCGGACTTGCTCCGGAACTACCAGACGGCGCTCGCCTCGCTGGAGCAGGAGCAGACGAAGCTCGGGAATCTGGAGGCCGCCCATGCCGCCCGCAACGCCCGCATGGCTCTCGACGGGGATGCGAGGTTCTCCCCCGACGACCCCGCCGAAGGGCCGTCCGCCTTCCGGGCCAAGATCCATCTCGTCGCCAAAGGCGAGGTGGAGCTCCGCCACAATGGCTCGCGACTGTCCTGCCGGAATCTTTTCCCCGACCGGACCAAATACACCAATGGCACCAGTGGCGACATTTCGGTGAAGGCCGGGGACGTGGTCGTCGTGAGCATGAAATCGACCGCCGTCTACCGCAGCTTCATCCTGTCAATCGAGAGCGAAGACGGACGGACCGCGATCCCGGTGGCCTGCGCCGACTTCCGCTACCTCGGCTCCGATCTCGGCGAGAGAGCCCTGAACCCGGACCCCGAAGCTCTCGCCATGATCGACGACTCGCCGGAGGCCGGTACCCCCGACGCGGACATGAGCACGATGTGGCTCGGCAAATCCCTTTCGAGCGCGTCCCGCTCCGGCAGCGAGTGGGTCAGATGCGGTCCCGGCGCGGTGTGGCACAGCTACGGGGTGCTGATCCGCGAGGACATGCTGCGTCCGGGCGGACCTTGACAGGCCAGCACGCCCTCTTTCATGAGAATTCGGTTGCCTCGGAGGTCACGCGTCAGCTAGTGTCAGGTCGATTTCAGGCCGATCCCCTCCCCTTGCGATGGCGAAACGAAAGACCTCCTCCTCCCGAACCGAGAAAGCCGCCGCCGTCCCTGTCGTCGCCCTCTGCGGTCGCGCCGCGAACGGGGAGAGCCGCCCTTGGCTCGCCGAGGGGGCGGACGGCCATTTCTATTTCCTGAAACGCGACAACGTCTCCCGCGACCGGCTCGTGACGGACTACCTCATCAGCCGCCTCGCCGAGGAATGCGGCCTGCCCATCCCGCCTGTACGGCTCCTCGAACTGCCCGCCGCGCTGCTCTCCCACAGCGCCCTCGACGGGATCGCCGGGCTCACGCCGGGGATCGCCTTCGGCTCGCTGCGCGCGCCCTTCGCCGAGGAGATCCGCTCGGGCCACCTCCGCTCCATCGACGCGGAGACGAAGCGGCGCTGCCTCTGTTTCGACTGGTGGACGCGCAACCCCGACCGCCGCCTCGACCGCGCCGGGGGCGATCCGAACGTGCTCTGGGATCCGGTCTTGCGGCAGATTCTGCTGATCGACCACGACCGCTGCCTCGACCCAGGTTTCGATCCGGCGGATTTCCGGCGCGGGCACGCCTTCCGCGACGAGATTCCCTTCTTGGAGCGGGCCTTCCTCGCGAAGTGGCGCACCCGCTTCGAGTCGGGGATCTACAAGCTCGACAAGATCTGGGAGGAGATGCCCACCGAATGGCACGCCGGACCCGGCGGGAAGGCGCGCCTCACCTTCACCCGCGAGGAGGTCGAGGCCCGGCTCATCAAACCGGAGCTGCCCGTAGAGGGTCTGCTCGCCGGGTGAACCCCCTTCGATCCCGCCATCCCGACGCCCCGCCATGAACCTGATCCTCAACTACGCCGCGATCGGCTTCCGCCCCTACCCGGAGCTGGGCGAATTCGTCAACGTGGGTATCGTTGCGGTGGAGGCGAAGAGCCGCTACCTCGGCTACAAGCTCGCCTCGCCGCAGCGCACCCGCCGGGTCGCCGCCTGCTTCCCCCAGCTCGACCTCGGCCTCTACAAGGCCGGGTTGAAGCGGCTCGAAAGCGAACTCTCCGCCCTCGCCATCGAGACGAACCACTGGACCGACGAGGCCCGCCAGATCGCGAAGAACCATCCCGCCCAAGGGGACTTCTTCGTCGGCAGGGAGGAGGGCGACCTCTTCGCCACGCTCACCGCGCCGCAGGGCTCGCCCTTCTTCTACGCCGCCCGCGGCACCCGCCTCTGCGAGGACATGGAGGCGACCATCGCCGCGCTCTACGACCGCTACGTCGAGCACCTGCACCTCACCCAGGCGGACTACGAGGAGAAGCGGCTCACCCGCGACCTCCGCCGCCTCCTCCAGACCCAGCGCCTCGGCCGGCTCTACCGCGAAGCTCCTTGGGTCGGGACCGACGCCTACCATGTCGGCATCCCCCTCGCCTTCACCCCGCGTGGCGCGGAGACGCCGGAGAAGGCGATCAAACCCCTCAACCTCGCCCGCAGCACCCCGACGCCGATCTACACCTACGGCGACGAGTGGATCGCGAAAGTGGCCCGCCTCAAGCGCGTCGGCTGCCTGCCCGAGGAGTTCCTCTTCGTCGTGAAGATGCCGGAGGGCGGCGAGGAGCGCGTCGCTGCCGAGGAGATTTGCGCGGGCCTCGTCCGCGAAGGCGTCCAAGTCGCCGACATTGAAGACACCGCCGCGATCCTCGCCTTCGCGAAGATAGAGGAGCAGAGGGAGCTGAAGCTCACGGAGTGACTGCTAACCGGCCCATATGAAACTTGAGCGAATTACGAATTACAGGCCCAGCCATCCGCCCCATTGAGGCGTTGCGCGACGGACTAGGAAACGCGTTTTCGTAAGAGTCAAAGTTGGCGGTGGACATGTTGCAAGGCCAGCAGCGAATAGGCCGTCACCAGCACCGGATCGTTTTCCATCCAGCGGTTCGAGGCTTCGTTGATCCATGAGCCGTCTGGTTTCTGCCCGCCCATCAGTTTCAGGGCGAGTTCCTTTTTCCAATCGACCTTCCCGCCGTCCGGGGCGGTGAGCGACTTCGTCCCGGTGATGGCGAGAGCCTTGGCCATGGTGTGGTAGTAGTAGTAGAGCCCTTGCGCGTCGAGGCCGGGGTTCTCCTCTACGGTGTAGTTCCGCTGGAGCCAGTCCATGGCCGCGGCGATGCGCGGGTCGTCGCGGTCCATGTCAGCGTAGATGAAGGAGAGCAGGCCGGCGTAGCTCATGCTGCCGTAGCTGCGCAGGGCGGTTTTGGTCCCACCGTCAGTCTTCAGCTCGATCTCCTCCGATTTCGTGTCGCCGGGGAAGTAGACGAAGCCGCCCTTGTCCTCCTCGCGCAGGCCGACCCCGCTGCCGAGGCGCTTCACCGAGGACTCGCTGTTCTGCGTCGCGCTGACGAATTCGATGGCCGCGCCCCAGTCGAGGTCGAACTCCTTGCTCTCGTCGTAGGCGGTGTCGGCGAGGACTTTCTGCGAGTAGTAGAGCGCCTCGAGGGCGAAGTGGGTGTTCGACAGGTCGGAGTGCGCGTAGCTGCCCCCGTAGCCGATGCCGCCGTCGAAGAGGTTGTCGACGACGCCTTTCTTGTCGTAGTCCTGCTGCTGGTTCACGAGGAGGCGGCGCGCTTTCGCGATCACGGGGAGATGCTCCTCCTTCCCGGACTGGACGAGGGCCATGATGGAGAGGGCGGTGTTGTAGGTGGCGAGCCCCTTGCCGTAGATGCCGCCGTCAGCCTTGATGCTGGCGAGGAGGTGGCCGTAGCCCTTCTCCGCCTCCGTCGGAAGCCCCTCAGCAGGGTCGCGGTTGGGATCGCCGAGCAGGGAGGAGATGGCGAGGGCGCTGATGCCCGGGTTTCCCGGATCGCTCCATGAACCGGTCTTGGCGTCCTGCTGGCTCTTCAGATAGTCCACGCCTTTGGCGATGGCGCGTTCGATTTCGAGTTTCAGGGAGACGTTCGCCCCGTCGGGACCGGGGGCGAGGCGCTCCTGCGCGGAGAGGGGGAAGGCGGCGGACAGGGCGATGGCGAGGGGGACGAGGATGGGTTTCATGGAGGGTGGGTTCGGTGGAAGGGTGGAATGGGTCGGGAGGAGTGGAAGTAGAGGCGGAGGGATCGGCGCGTTCATTCCGCTTGGATGGCTCGGGGTTCGCCAGCCCGGATCGTGAAGATGCCTTTCGTCCCGATCTCAGGGATCGCGCGATGGCGGGCGCCCCAGCGTTCGTCAATGTCCGCGCCGTCGCGGGTCATGTTGAAGAGGGCGAGGGGGTCGAGGTAGATCGCGACGATGGAGCCTTCGGCCTCGGCCATGAAACGCCCGTCCTCCACCGTCGATCCCGTGTAGATCCAGCCGCCCGGCGTCATCGCCTCGGCGCTCTCCCCGTCCATGACGAGTTCGTAGCCGGGCTGCTTCGCGCGGCCCTCGGCTTGGAAGGTGAAGCTCACCGTCTCGCCCCGGTCCGCCTCCTTGCCGCCTTCCTTTTCGAGCGCCTCGGGCGGGAGGAAGCGGTTGAAGACATCCCCGTAGCCCGCGCGGTAGCGCAGCAGCTTCATCGCGATCTGGAGATGCAGGGGCGGGACCGCAGTGGTGAGGATGGACTCGTGGACCTTGCCTTTCTCGTGGACGAGCAGGTATTCGACCGGACCGCCCTCGCGCATATTCACCGTCGCGGGCAGGCGAATTTCGCGCGTCTTTGCGTCGAACTCGATTTCGCCGAGGCGGTAGCGGTGCTCGCCGATCCGTTCCACCTTCGCCTTCTCCGCTTCTTCCGCCATCGGTGCCTCCTCGGGCGGGCGGGTCGGTGCCTTCCGTTCCGGCTCCTGCGCGGGGAGGAGCAGGGGCAGGGCGGCGCAAAGGAGGAGCCATCCAGGGCGAGGCGACATGGGAATCCGAGGATACGCGAGTTTCCTCCCGCTGAAAAGGCCGTGTCTCGTGACAAAACCGGGCGCAAAACGCAGGCTTGCCTCCCGCCCCGGACCGGGCGACTGCTTTCCGATGAGCGAACACCATGCCACCCTCTCGTGGAGCCGCGGCGACAGCGGCTTCGGCTACAAGGAATACTCCCGCACCCACTCGTGGACTTTCCCGCGCAGCGGGCAGAGCCTGCGCGCCGCTGCCGCGCCCGCCTTCCTCGGGGCGGAGGACTGCGTCGATCCCGAGGAGGCCTTCGCCGCCGCCCTCGCGAGCTGCCACATGCTGACCTTCCTCGCCGTCGCCTCGATGAGCGGCTATGTCGTGGATCGATACGACGATGCTCCCGTGGGCTATCTGGAGAAGGGCGAGAACGGCAAGCCTTGGCTCGCCCGCGTCGCGCTGCGCCCGAAGATCATTTTCTCCGGGGAGAAGCAGCCCTCGCCGGAGGAGCTTGCCAAGCTCCACGAAAAGGCGCATCGCGAGTGTTTCCTCGCGAATTCGGCGAAGACCGCGGTGACTTGGGAGTGAGGCGCGGGCTGGAGCCAGCCGATGCTTCGAGAGACGTCCGGGAAGCTCCCGCGAGCTTCCCGGCAGTCCCGTTGGCAAATCCGGAAGCCGCCCCCTCCTCACTGCCCGGGTTTCTTCGGCAGCGGGATGGTCGGTGCTGACGGGGCGGTGCCGGGGGCGGGAGGCGCGGCCGTGGGCGGACGGAGGGCTTGGCCGGGGGCCGGGGGCTTGAGGGGCGCACCGCCGGGCAGCGGCTGCTGCAAGGGCTTCGGCGCGACGCCGGGGGGAACGCCGGGCGCGGCACCGGGAGCAGGGGCGGGAGGACCGCCCGGCTTGCGAACTTGCTCCAGCCTCACAGTGGTCCCGCCCGGAGTCACGGCAACCGGAGTCGCGGCGACCGCCACCGCGACCGGGGCGGTTTTCGGCCCCGTCTCCTTCACGACTTTCTGGAGGGAGGCGACCAGCTCCGCCAGCGGGGTGGCGGCGAGCACGGTCGAGGGGACGAACCACGCGGGGACGACCGTGCCGACAAGGAGCCGGTCCATCGGGTTCAGCGCCACCCCTTCGGGGCCGACGCGCTGGCCGTTCACCTGGGTGCCGTTGGTCGATCCGGGATCGACGACGCGCCAAGCCCCGCCCCCGTCGCGCACGAGGCGTCCGTGCCGCACCGAGACTTCGGCGACGAGGATCTGGATGTCGTTCTCGGGGCTGCGACCGAAGGTGGCGGAGTCGCCGGCGAGGTCGTGGCGGGCCGGCTCTTCGCCGGGGATGGAGACGATTAGGGAGAAGGCGTTTTCTGACATGGGGGACATTTTCCGAAAAAGCCGCCCCGATGTCAACGCGATCCGTCCAGAGATCTGTCTGGCGCGGAAATGGCGTGGCTTTCGCGATCCAGCCATGCCCGCACCGCGTTGGCGATTCCCTCGGGCTCCGCCTCGCGGTGGGGCTCGTGCCGGGCGCCGGAGACGAGGAGCCAGGTTTTCCGCTCCCCGGGGAGATGGCGGAAGAGCTCCTCGGCGTATGGAGGCGGGCACACCCCGTCCTCGGCCCCTTGGGTGAGGAGAAAAGAGAGGTCGGGGCGGATGCGGGCCGCCTCCTCCATCACAGCCCCCTCTGCCGCGAGGAGGTCTGTCGCGAAACGCAGCGAAACGCGGTGGTGTCCGCCGTCGCGCCGTCGCGCCGCCTCGGCCGCGGAAGCGCCGGTGTGGAAGCAATCCCTCGCCCGCACCCCGCTGCCGAGGGTCAGTTTCGGAAACCGCCGGGCCAAGGCGGAGGCGAGGGCGATCTTGAGGCGCGGCTGGCCGTGCGAAGGGCGAAGCAGGGGCGAGCTGAGCCAGACCCAGCGCAGGCGGGCGAGGAAGGCCTCGCGCGAACGCCGCGCCAGCCAAGGCAGGAGGAGGAAGGCACCGGTGGAATGGGCGAAGATTCCGACCGGGGCGAGGTCCATCGCCTCCATCATTTCGTCGAGGAGGTCGCCGGCCTCCGCCACGGCGGGCATGTCCCCGCGGATGCCTTCGGAAGCCCCGTTCCCCGGCCAGTCGAAACTCGCGGCGCGGTATCCGGCCCCGGCCACCAAGCCCGCCGCCCAACTGTGCCAGCCCGAGTGGTCGCCGAGCCCGTGGAGCAGCAGCACATCGCCGAGGGGTCGCTCCACGGCGGGCCATTCCCTCGCGAGGAGGGTTTTCCCGAGCGCCGCGGAGCGGAGGCGGCGGGTGGAGGAGGCAGGGGGACTCACGGCCCTATGCTCGCCCAGCCGGGGAAATATTCCAGTTGCGGATGCCGCGAGCGGAGCTTATTTTCGCGGCCCTCGTAGGGAATTTGCGCGGTTAGCTCAGGGGTAGAGCATCACCTTGACACGGTGGGGGTCACAGGTTCAAATCCTGTATCGCGCACCATCCCGACGAAGCTCGCCATGTCGCGGGTTCCGGGGAATCCGGCTGGTAAAGGGCTGGCGGCAAACAGTCGGTGGAAAGGGAAACGTAGATCAGTTTTCCCCCTCCCCCAAGCTCATCAAATACCGCAGCAGATGCGCCAACTGGCGCTCGTCCATCCCTGCCGTCAAGCCATCGGGCATCACCGTCCCGCCGGACTGGATCTCCTTCGTCTCGCTTCTCGGGATCGTCCGCACCTCCCCCGTCGCGAGATCGCGGATGGCGAGGGTCTCGGCGGTCTCGGTCTGCTTGAAGCCGGTCACGACGGAGCCGTCCTTCAGGGTCACGGTGGCGGCTTCGTAGCCTTCCTTCACATTCAGGGCGGGCCAGACGACTTCGGTGGCGATGAGTTCGGGCGGGAGGCCACGGGCGATGGCGCTGAGGTCGGGTCCGAGAGGATTGCCAGGGGCTCCGGGCTGGTGGCAGGCGATACATCCGGCGCTTTCGTAGACCTTTTTGCCCTCCTCCGCGTCGCCGTGGGTCCGGGCGTCGTTCACGAGCTTGGCGACAGATTCCTTGGTGTAGGGCGGCAAGGCGGGGTTGAGTCCGGCGAGCTTCATGAGCGGCCCGGTCAGCTTCGGCTCGGCGCGTCCGATCTGATTGAGGGCTTGGAGGACATGCTTGGCGGCGGGTGCGGGCAGGGCTTCGGGGACTTCCAAGGCCCGGATGAGTCCGGCGCGGCCCTCGGCCTCGCCGAGGAAGAAGGAGAGGACCGGGATGGCGGCTTGGGGCTCGGCGACGTGGCGGAGGCTTTCGAGTCCGCTGGCGACGGCGGCATCGGTGTCGAGGACGAGGAGGGCCTCCAAGGCAGCGCCGCGCAGCGGCGAGCGTTCATCGAAGGCGAATTCGCGGATGCGCTCGGTGAACGCTCGGGCTTTCCATCGCCCGGCCAAACGAACGGCTTCGCCTCGCACCTTGAGATCGGGGTGCGTCCAGAGTGGCTCAAGAAGGGCGGCAGGATCGGAGCCGGGCGCGATTCGGACAAGGGCGAGCAGACCGGGGTACTTCGTTCCTCGCTCCAGCAACAGGGGCAGGTCCTCGACCGTCGCGTGGTCGGTGAGAGCGACCAGCCAGACGAGTTCGTCGGGTTGGCCGGCGAGACGCTCGACTTGCTGGAGGACGATCTTGCGGACATCTCCGGAAGCGGCCTTGGGGCGGTAGTCGACAGCCCCGCCACCGAGATTCTTGAAGTCGTCGGGATTGTTCTCGACCCATGCGTGCTTGAGGGCGAAGAGGAGATGAGTGTCGTGCTCGAAGACGCGGCCTTCCGTCAGGAGCGGTCCCCATAGCCCATGGGTGGCGTGGAGGGTCTTGACGAGGGCGTGGTGGTGGTAGGCGTTGAAATCATGATCGAGGGTGCGGGCGGCGACGGCGGCGGCGCGGGGATCGCGGAAGTAGCTGGCGGCGACGATGGCTTCGAGCCGGACGAGCGGGTCCTCGTCGGCGATCTGGGTTTCGAGGAGGGTCAAGGCGTCGGGCAAACGCCCGTCGCGCGCCCAGGTCGAGAGGGTGCGCGTGGCGTAGGCGCGGATGCGGGGATCGGTGGCGCGGAGGAGTTCCTTCAGCAGATCGGGACGCGGGGTCTCGTGGGCTTCGTAGAGGGAGAGGGCCTGAAGGCGTCGGTATTCGTCCTGTTCCTCTCCGGTCGTCAAGGTGGCGACCCAGGCATCGAGGGCGGCGACGACTTCCTCGCCGGGACGCTCGAAGAGGAGTCGCTTCGCTTGGTATTGCGCCCAGCGCTCGGGGCTGTCGAGTTGTTCGAACAGATCGGACAGGGTCGCGTCTGCGAGCGAAGAGGGTTTCACGAGGGGCCGTCCCTGTGCGGTGACGCGCCAGATGCGGCCGTGCTCCTTGTCCCGGTCGGGATGGCGGTAGGAGGCCTGGTAGTGGCCGATGATGGGGTTGTACCAGTCGGCCACGTAGATCGCGCCGTCGGGTCCCATGCGGACCTCGATGGGGCGGAAGACCTTGTTCCTGGTCTCGATGAGATTCGGGAGGAGTTCGGTGGAGTAACGGCCGGTCCTTTCGTCGTAGCGCAGCTCGTGCCATTCGAGGAGGTTCGCGTAGTAGCCGCCGACGAGGATGCGGCCCTGCATTTCCTCGGGGAAGTGACTGCTTTCGAGGAACTCCATGCCGACCTGCTTGATGGGGGCGAGGCAGAGGTTCATGGCCTGCGCGTTGACGGCGAGATCGGAGCGGACGAGGCCCGGGGTGCTGTAGTAGACGCCGACATTGGCCCCGGTCTGGTGGAAGGGCTGGCCGTGGCGGGTGGTGAAGACGCCCCAGCAGTTCGCCCCGGCGGAGGACCACTGGAAGAAGGGATCGAGATGCCCGCTGCGGGGGCGGTAGCGCCAGAGGCCGGAGCGGTTCAGGGTCTCGACGCCGTAGGGGGTCTCGACGCGGGAGTAGATATGGTGCCCTTGGGAAAACCAGAGCTCACCGCCGAAGCCCCAGCTCAGGCAGTTGATCATCTGGTGCGAGTCGGCGGTGCCGAAGCCGCCGAGGACGATCCGCCGGGTGTCGGCCTTTCCGTCGCCGTCGCTGTCGCGGAAGTGGAGCAGTTCGGTGCCCTGCGCGACGTAGAGGCCGCCGTCGCCGAGCTCGATCCCGGCGGGCATGAAGAGGCCCTCGACGAATTTTTCAAAGCGGTCGGCGCGTCCGTCGCCGTCGCTGTCCTCGCAGACGAGGACGTAGTCGTCGGCCTTTTCGCCGGGCTTGATCTGCGGGTAGCTGGGGGTGCAGGCGACCCAGAGGCGGCCGCGCTCGTCCCAGCGGATCTGCACGGGATTGACGACTCCGTCGGCCTCGGAGGCGAAGAGGTTCACGGCGAAGCCGTCGAGGATCTCGAAGCTGGCGAGCTGCTCCTCGGGCGACTGGGGCTTGGCGGCGGGCGGCTCGACGGGGACGGAGGAGCGCACGCCGACGGGGGTGGCTGGCCGGCCGGCGAGGGCTGCGCGGACGTTGGCCTCGGCCTGGTCGAGGAGGGGGAGGAAGTCGCGCATCTCCTCGGGGAAGAGGCGTTTGTCCTGGTCCTTCCAGTCGCGTGAGTAGGGGACGTGGGTGCGGTCGCCGACGAGGAAGGACCAGTTCATCGGTCGCCAGTAGTCGAACCAGAGGCGCTCCAGTTCGAGGACTTCGCGGTGGACGGCGGCGAGGCCGGAGTCGGGTTTCGGCGCGAGGCCGAGGCCTTCGGTGATTCGTGTCGCGACGATGCGGTGGCCCTCTTCGCTGAGTTGGAAGCCGTTTTCGGCGAGGCGGGGCGTGGCTTCCCAGTAGGTGAGAGGAACAAAGGGAAGTTCGAGTCTTTTCGCGAGTTCGCGAATCGCTGCTGTATAGGCTGTTTGAGAAAAGTTATGCAAGGCCAAGTCGGGGCCATGGGAGAGGTTCGAGGGTTCGAAGGCGACGGGCTCGAGTAGGATGACCCGGCGGGCAGGAGTGCCCGCGCTCCCACCTTGAAACTCGGCGATCAATTTCTCGTAGGCGGCGAGGAAGGCGGGGAGGCCGTCGGGTCCGGCGAGCGATTCCATTTGGCCGAACTGGGCGAGGACGACGGTGGCTCCGGCCTCGGCGAGCTGCTCGCGCCAGTCGCGCTGCTGCCGCCAGGAGCCGGAGTCCGCCTGTTGCTGGAGGTCGCCCCCGTCGCGCCATTGCTCGAAGACGGTGTCGCCCTCCCAGCCGAAGTTGCGGACCTTCAGCGTGCCTTCGGGGAAGGCGGCGATCAGTTGGGTCTGGAGGTAGGGATGGATGCGGGTGCGCTCGATGTTCGCCCCGCCAGCGAGGGCGACGGTGTCGTCGGGGCGCAGGAGGGGTTCCGCGCGGACGGTGGCGGAGGCGAGGAGGAAAAGGGTGAGGACTTGGGAGCGGGTCATGTCATGGGTCACGAAGGACCGGAAATCAGCGTGGATCAGCCAAATCAGCGGTCCCCAAAATCCTTTCCGGTCCACGGTTACAGTTCCACGATCTTCAACTCCTTGTATTGCACGAGGGCGGTCGCGTTCCCATGGATCTGCACGGCGATCCTGCCTTTGGCGTCGATGCCTTCGTCGGTCTCGGTGTAATCGACGGTCTGGACGCCGTTGAGCCAGATCTGGATGCGCGAGCCCTCGGCCCGGATGCGGTATTCGTTCCACTCGCCGAGGGGCTTCTGCGCCTTCTTGAGCACTTCCTCCGAAGGCTGGGCGAGCATCTTCTTGCGGCGGCTCTCGTCGTAGAGGGCGCCGTCGTAGCCGGCCCCGAGGTCGGCCTGGTAGCCGATGACCTCGTGATGGTCGGGGATGCGCTGGGAGCGGATCTGGACGCCGCCGTTGACGAAGCCCTCGGTCCCGACGAGACGCCATTTCAGGGTCAGTTCGAAGTCGCCGTATTCCTTCGTCGTGGCGAGGAAGTTGTTCTTCTCCTGCTTTTTCTCCAGCGAACCGGCGGTGAGGGCGCCGTCCTCGATACGCCAGACGCTGCCGATGTCGCCCTCCCAGCCTTCGAAAGTTTCGCCGTCGAAGATCGCGACAGGCTCGGCGGTGTGACGCCGGATGAAGGCGGCCGATTCCTCCACGCCGATGGGGGGGAAGTGGTGGCCTTCGGTGACGGTGGTCGCGGGATCGGCGACGAGGACATCGAGGGTCCAGCCAAGCGCTTCGAGGCGGCGCTTCGCTTCGAGGGTGTTCTCCTCGGAGGGGACGATGAGGTCGTTCGTGCTGATGACGTGGCGCAGGGGGATTTTCGCCTTGGCGATGGGTTCGAGCAGGTCGAGGGGATCGCCGTCGTAGGCGATCAGGGCGGCCTCGTCGGCGAAGCCGTAGAATTTCAGCGCGTCGGCGAGGGGGCCTTTCGAGGCGGGATGCTTCAGCGGCCAGCTTTTCAACTCCATCACCGGGACGTCGGCATAGATGCAGGCGACGCGCTCCGGTCGGGTCGCGGCGTAGCGGTAGGCGTGCAGCCCACCCCGGCTGACGGCTTCGAGGGCGGGCTTGGCGGCGAGGCCCCATTGCGCCCGGACGAAATCGTAGAAGCGGTCCATGATGGCGAGGGATTCGTCGCAGCCCAGCATGGCCACCACATCGACATGGGCGAGGTGGAAACCGGAGCCGAGGAGTTCGACCGCGACCTCGGGGTGGTAATCGGGAAAGGAGGTGCGCCAGATCCAAGGCTTGCCGGGGGCGGCCTCCTTCGGGACGACGACGAAGGACTTGTGCCCCTCGAAGTCGAAAGACTGCTTCGTGAATCCGCGCCAGTCGGAGTCCGTGGTCGCGGGGGGATCGGCGGAGGCGAGCGCCGGAAAGATCAGGGCGAAGATGGCGAGGGAAAGCCGGAGAGTGGTCATGGGACGGATTTTGCCGGATTTTGCTGCAGGCGGCAAGAGCGCATTCGCCGCAGGCACGGCTTCCGCGGCGCTATGGCCCCATGGCCGAGCAGGGTTCTCACCGGTTGAAGCGGGCGATCTCGCGGTCGACTTCGCGCTTGTGGGCCTGCTCCTTCAAGTCCTGTCGCTTGTCGCGCTGGTCCTTGCCCCGGCCCACGCCGATCTCCAGCTTCACCCGCTTGTTCTTCCAGTAGAGGCGCAGCGGCACGATGGTGAGGCCCTGCTGTTCGGTGGTCGCGGCGAGGCGGCGGATCTCCCGCTTGTGGAGGAGGAGGCGGCGGTGCCGCAGGGGCGGGTGGAATTCGTGGCTGGCCTGCTCGTAGGGGCGGATGTCGCAGTTGTGCAGCCAGACCTGCCCCTTCTCGACACGGGCGTAGGCCTCGCTCAAGTTGACGCGACCCGCGCGGATCGACTTCACCTCCGTGCCGAGCAGTTCGAGTCCGGCCTCGTACTTGTCGGAGATGTGGTAGTCGCGCTTGGCTTTGCGGTTGGTGGCGATGTCGCTCATGGGGCGCGGCACCATACTCGCGGCGCGGGGGATTGCCAAGGGTGGGTCAACCCAGGTCCCACCGGGGAATTCGGGAAAGGCTCCGCATCCACCATCCGCTTCTCGCCAGGGGCATTACGGCTACATGCCGGGGCGATACGGCTACATGCCATTGCGGCCTTGCGGTGGACGGGTGCATTCTCGGGTGAGCTTCACCTCAACCTCCCTGACCTCTGCACCCATCCATGGACTGTCTTGCCGAATCGACCTTCTACCGGATTTCCACATTCCTGCTGGCGGGCCTCTCGTCGGTCGCCTTGGCGGAAACCTCCCCGCAGCCTCTCGCTCCGGAGGCCAAGGCGCTCCAAGATGGCGTGACCATCGAGATGATCGCGGAGCATCCCGCCGTGGTCACTCCAACGGGCATCGACGTGGACGCGCAGGGCAGGGTCTGGCTGGTGGCCTCGCACACGCATGAGACGCCCGAGGGCTATCCGGGACCGGACAAGGACGAGGTGCTGGTCTTCGCGCCCGACGGCACGCGGACGGTGTTCTACAATGCCACCGCGCAGACCATGGACTTGGAGCTGGGACCGGACGGATGGGTCTACCTCGCGGAGCGTGGCCGCATCCTGCGGATTCGAGACACGGATGGCGACGGCAAGGCCGATCGGGAGGAGACGGTGGTGCAGTTGGAGTCTGAGGAGCGCTATCCCCACAACGGCATGGCCGGGCTCGCGTGGCATCCCGACGGCGATCTCGTCTTTGGACTGGGGGAGAATTTCGCCAAGCCATGGACCATGAAGGGCTCCGACGGCAGCTCCCGCGCGGGTCGCGCCGAGGGCGGGATCTTCCGCTGCGCGTCCGATGGCTCCAAGCTGCGCTGGATCGCCCGTGGTGTCTGGAATCCCTTCGGTATCTGCGTCCGCGAGGACGGGGAGATCTTCGTGGTGGACAACGATCCGGGGGAGATGCCGCCCTGCCGGCTGCTGCATATCGTGGAAGGCGGCGACTACGGATACCGCCGCCACTACGGCGGCGGAGCGCATCATCCCTTTGTCGGGTGGAACGGAGAGCGGCGCGGCTCCCTGCCCATGGTCACCCCCTCGGGCGAGGCTCCTTGTGCTGTCCTGCCGTTGGGGCGCGGTATGCTGATTCCGGCTTGGGGCGACCATCGCGTCGATTTCTTTCCCCTCGTGCGCCATGGAGCCAGCTACCGGGCCGGGGAGCGCCTCCCTCTCGTGCAGGGCTCCTTCTTCTTCCGCCCCACCTGCATCGCCCGGGACCCCTCGCAGCAGAATCCCGGCAAGCTCACGTGGTACATGACCGATTGGGTGGACGGTCGCTACCCGGTGCATGGTTTCGGCCGCCTTTGGAAACTGGAGATCGATCTTGAAAAGGCCGGCTGGGTCGGGCCGCTTGAACCGGAGGAGGCGACGGCGGAGGCCAAGCTCGTCCAACGTATCGGAACGGCGTCGGAGGCGTTGACCGAGGAGGCCTTGTTCGACCTGGCCGCCCACGAGGATCCCTTCGTCGTCCGGACCGCCTTGGTGCGCTTGGCCAAGGACGCCTCGTCAGGCTGGACGCCGGAAGGCTTCTCCCGTCTACCTTCGGATCGTCGTCTCTCCGCCGTGCTCGCTTTGTCCGCGTCGGAGACCGATCCCGCCCCTTGGGTCGAAACCCTGCTGCGCGATCCCGATCCGGCGGTGAACTTCGAAGGGCTGCGCTGGCTCTCCCACCGCGAGACCCACGAGGCCCTGCCCGCCGTGAAGAACTACCTGACCCGGAGCGATCTCGATTTCGAGGCCTTCGAGGCTGCGGTGGCCGCCCACAACACCCTGTCGGGCGTGCCCGAGCACGGGGTCCGCAACGCCGAGCTCCTGCTGGACCGCATCCGCGACAAAGACAGCTCGCCCTCCCTGCGTGCCTTTGCCCTGAGGCTGCTGCCCGCGCAGGACTGGCATCCCCACTCATCGGGGCCGGTCGCGCGTGTCAGCTTTCCTGCGGAACTCACGTCCGACCTGTTGCAGGAGCTGCTGGCCGAGGGCAACGCGGACCTCTCTCGCGAAGTCGTGCTGGCCCTCTCCGACAATCCTCGGGCGGGCGCGGACTTGCTCGTGCAGGTGGCGTCGGATGCCTCGGCGGATGTCGGCTTGCGCACCCTCGCCGTCGCCGGACTGGCCGCCGTCGCGGACCAGCAGATTCCCCTGCTGCTGCGGCTCGCGGGGGAGGGGGACCGCTCCTTGCGCGAGGAAGCCCTCCGCGCCCTGCGCCACCGGACGCTGGGCGATGCCGACAAGGAGAGCTTGAAAACCCTGCGGCAGCGCTTCTCCGACTCCGACGACCTCTTCGTCGCCCTGCTCACTCCCGAAGTCCTCTTCCAGAGCCGCCCTCCCGCGACCGACACCGCCGCTTGGCGGGCGCTCCTCGACGCCGTGCCCGGCGAAGCGGATCTGGAGGCGGGGGCGAGGGTCTTCCACCACACCTCCCTGGCCCTCTGCGCCAACTGCCACCGCCATGAGGGGCGCGGTCGGAGCGTGGGGCCGGATCTCAGCGCCGTGGGCGTCGGCGGCGACCGCGACTGGCTGATTGAGAGCATCTTGCAACCGAGCCGCCAGATCGCTCCCGAATACCTGCCCCGGGCCGTGACCCTGAAGGACGGGCGGACCATCATCGGCATCCGGATGCAGTCCTACACCCGCGAGCGGGTCCGGGACGTCAATGGGCATTCGGTGACCTTCGAGCTGGAGGAGCTCGCCTCCATCGCCGAACTCGGCACCTCCCTGATGCCCCCCGGGCTCGCCCTCTCCCTGACCGACCGCGAGCTGCGCGATCTTGTGGCGTTTCTTGAGGTGTCTGGCAGGAAGGTCCCGGAGTAGGCCGACTGCTATACCCACCAAGGGAAGGTTTCGGACTCCGGTATGAAATGGACCAGTCTTGTCTTCTTCCTCCTGACGGGGTTTTGAGTAGGAGGTATGAGGATGAGGAGGAGTATGAGGAGAGGAAACCCTCAAACCGCCCCCGCAAACTTCCCCCTCCGAAACTCCGTCGGACTCTGCCCGGTAATCCGAGCAAAAGAACGGTTGAACTGCGAGAGCGACTGGAAACCAACCTGGAACGCCACCTCGGAAATCCTCGCGGACGGACGCAGCAGCTCGCGCCGCGCCCATTCGACGCGGGCGCGGTTGATGTAGTCGGTGAAGGTGAGTCCAACGGCGGTTTTGAAAAGACGGCAGAAGTGGGACTCGCTCATGCCGACGGCGCGGGAGACTTCGCCGAGGGCGAGGCGTTCGTCGAGGTGGGCGTGGATATGGGCGAGGGCCTTTTTGACGGTCTCGGGCTCGCTGCCCTCCTCGACGAGGGCCGCCTCCTCGGCGTCGTTGGAAAGCTGCTCGGCGAAGACGGAGAGTAGATCGACCATGCTGCGGTAGCGCTCGGGATCGAGGGTGCGGGTCTGGAAGTAGGCTTCGTGGAGGCGCTCGACTTCGCCGGGGGAGAGGGATTTCCGCCCGATGGCGTCGAGGGTGCTCTCGAAGCGCTCCTCGGTGGGGGGCGATTGGAAAACCTGTCCGGTCTTGAGGAAAGCGACGGTGGTGGCCCCGAGGCGGACGGGCACGGCGGTGGCGGTCAGGCCGGAGAAGCAGTGGCAACTGGCCGGTCCGGTGACTTCGGCTTCGAGCATGAGTCGGCGGTTGACCTCGCGGCAGGCTTGGCAAGCGGAGTGGCAGAGGTTGATGCGTTCGCAGAAGGGGCTGCGATTCTCGACTTCGTCGTCGAGGCACCAGCCGTCCGCATCGGCGATGACGAGGCGAAGGGGGAGTCCGGTGGCGGTGCGAAAGGCGTTCTGGTAGCGTCGGAAGCGCTCCGACGCCACGAGACGTCGGTGGAGGCGATCGACGATGTCTTTCGGCGGGGGCATCGAGGGGGGAGAATCTTCGGGGGAAGCATCGGGGCTTTTCGGAGGCTCCGCAACTGTTGGCGACGCGACGAGGAGCAGGGAGACGACGGAGCTCAGCGGCATGAGGATGGCGGCGAGGAGCGGGTCCATGTGCCCGGACAGGGAGACGGCCACGGTGGCGAGATTGTAGGCGAGGGCGAAGGCGAAGGCGGTGCGGATGCCCTTGGTGCGGGCGCGGGCGATGGCGAAAAGCTGCGGCAGCCAGCGGAGGCTGTCGCCGAGGGTGAAGAAATCGGCTTTCTTCTCAAGCAGGGAGCGCTCGGCCACGGGCGTGCCGGAAACCCAAGCATGGTCGAAGGCGAGGGAGTCGTTGGCCCCGTCGCCGAGGTAGAGGGTGTCGCGGCGGTCGAGGCGGCGGAGGCGCGCGGCCTTCCCCGTGGGGGTGAGGCCGCCGTGGGCGCGGATGGGGGCGATGCCGAGGGCGGCGGCGAAAGGTCCGACCTTGGTCGGGTGGTCGCCGGAGAGAATGTGGATTTCGCGTCCGGCCCGGAGCTGTCCGGCGACGATGGAGGCGGCGTCGGGGCGCACGGCGTCGCGGAAGGTGAACGTGGCGACAGAGCGTCCATCGCGAGCGAGGACCGTGGCGGCGGAGGTTCCGGGCGCGGCCCATCCGGCGCGGCCGAGGGTCCATTCGCTTCCGTCGAGGGAGACGCGGACGCCCATGCCGGGTTCTTCGTGCACTTCATTCCTCCCATCCCTCCCATTATGTCCCATCCCCGCAAGCAAACTCTGCCCGCGATGCCCGAGCGCTTCCACGAGGGCTCGCGAAACCGGATGGCAAGACCCTTGGGTCAACACGGCCAAGGCCCCCGCCGCCGCGTCGTCGAGACGGTCGATGGACGAGGCGTCTTCCAACACCGGGCGCTCCAAGGTGAGAGTCCCGGTTTTGTCGAAGACGATCTTCCTCACCGCTCGGAGGCGGGACCAGAGCGCGGCGTTGCGGACGAAGACCCCGAGCCGGGCGGCGAGGCGGGCGGCCCGCTCGTCGGCGAAGGGGATGGCGACGCCGAGGGCGCAGGGGCAGGAGACGACGAAGACGGAGATCATCACCTGCAAGGCGGCCCCGGCTCCGGCATGGGGGAGCCAGAGGAAAAAACCGGCCAAGCCAAGGACGAGCACGACGCAAAGATAGACTCGCAGGAGCTTGTCGAGGAAGGGCGAGCCGCGCTCCGCTTCGGTCGCGGCGGTGAGGCGGGAAAGGAGGGAGTCCTGCCACGTTTCCTCGGCGCGGACGGCCACGGGGGCGCGGCCGAGGTGGATGGCCCCGGCGGGGAGGGCCGCCCCGACGCGGCGGGAGACGGCTTCGGATTCGCCGCGGATCCACTCCAGCGAGACCTCGGCCACGGGGTCGAGGAGGGTCGCGGCGACCGGCAGGGCCCGGCCCGGTTCGAGGAGGAAGGCGTCGCCGGGGCGGAGTTGGGAGAGGGCGATGGGCGTGGGATCGTCCCCGGCGCGGACGACGCTGGCCGCGAGAGGGGAGCGTCGTGCGAGGCGGCGGCGGTTTTTCTCCACGGCGAGAGTTTGCAGCCAGCGCCCCCCGAGCATGAGGAAGACGAAGGTGCAGACGAAGTCGAAGTAGAGCAGCCCCGGCAGGCCCGTCAGCCATCCGGCGATGGAACCGGCGTAGGCGGCGAGGAGTCCGAGGGAGATGGGCAGGTCGATGTGGATCGCCCCGACGCGGAGGGCCCGCCAAGCGCGGGCGATGAACCAAGTGCCGCCGACGAGCATCGCGAGGGTGGCGGAGAGGAAGGTGATGAGCCGGAACAGCGAGGCGAAGGCGAAGTCCTCCCCCATGCCGAGGTAGGTGGGCAGGGTGAAGCCCATCGCGTTGAGGGCGAAGGCGAAGCACAGTCCGGTGCGGGCCGCGAGGGAGGACGTTTCGCGGTCGGGCTCCGGGCCGGGGGGCGCGGGGGTGTAGCCGAAGGCGACGAGTTCGCGGGCGAAGGCGGGGAGGTCGCAGGCCCCGGGCTTCCATTCGAGACGGAGGCTGCCGCGGGCCGGATTGGGCACGGTCCGCAGGGCGCCGGGCTGGCGTTCGAAAAGGCGTTCCACGAGCCAGACGCAGGCGACGCAGGAGAGGCCTTCGAGGCTGCAATCCAGCGTGGCGGGGCCGCGTTTCTCCCGCGCCTCCTCCTCGGCGCGTTCGACGGCTTCACCGAGCCAGTCGAAGTCCGGATTCTCGAAAGGGCGGCCCTTCACCGGAGCGAGGGTCGTGCCGCCGCGCAGGTCGTAGAAGCGGTCGTGGCCGCCGTCGCGGATCATCGCCGCGACGCATTCGCAGCCCTTGCAGCAATACCGTTCCCCGTCGCGGGACGGGGTGAAGGCGGTGCCGCAGTGGTCGCAGGTCGAGTTCATGTCAGTGGCAGCAGGAGGGGAGGGAGGAGCCGCCGGGCGCGAGGTCCGATGCCGCGAAGGGCAAAGTGCCGTGGAGACGCCAGACGAGGACGAGGGCGGCGGCGAAGGCGAGACCGCGTTGGAGGCGGGCGATGCCCAGTGGGCCGAGACGCAGGCGGAGGCGGTGGAATTGGGATTGGGCGAGCCAAAGGAGGGGCACCGTGCCCGTTCCGAAGGCCAGCGCCGCCTCCGCCCCGTGCAGCGCGGACCCGGAGAGCATGAGCGCGAGGAAGAAGGCGTAGAGCGGTCCGCAGGGCAGGAAGGGCGTCAGCCCGCCCATCGCGGCGGCGGCCGCGGGCGCGGGAAAGGTGCGCAGACGCAGGCGCGCCCGCGTCGTGAGGCGGGTGAGGATGGCGGGACGCGGGATGCGCTTGTCCAAGCCCGTCGCCACGAGGAGGAGGGCGGCGGCGAGCGCCCAAGGCAGGAGCACGGCGGGCGAGTCGAAAAACCAAGAGAGCGGCTCTTTCCCGACCCCGCCGCAGATCGCGCCGATGAGAGCGTAGCTCGCGAGCCGGCAGAGGTGGTAGAGCGTCGTGGCGGCGAGGCGCTCCCCCTCAGTCCGGGCCATGGTCCCCACGCCGCAAGCGATAGGTCCGCACATGCCCGCGCAGTGCAGGCTGGTGGCGAGGCCGAGGACGAAGGCGGCGAGCATTGTGGGTCAGGGGTTGAAGAAAGCGGCGTGCAGCGGAGCCACGTAGCATGGGCTTCCAGCCCATGCACCTCCTCTCGACGTCCGATGACGGGAGCAGCCGCGTTCGCTCTTGAACGCTGGGTGGCAGGCGGGAGTCCTATCGCGAACGGCCCTTTCAAGGACTCCGGCGTCCCCCCGTGCCATGCATGGGCTGGAAGCCCATGCTACGAAAGCGGCGTGCGGCGGAGCCACGTAGCATGGGCTTCCAGCCCATGCACCTCCCCTCGACGCCCGTGGACGGGAGCAGCCGCGTTCGCTCTTGGACGCCGGGCAGCGGGCGGAAGTCCTGTCGCGAACGGCCCTTGCAAGGACTCTGGTGTCCCCCCGTGCCATGCATGGCCGAAGGCGGCCCCGGCTGGAAGCCCATGCTACAATCCTCTTTTGCGTTCTCATCCGTATAGCCAAGTTCAATTCCGCTGCACGGCAGGAACCTCCACGACGGGCGGCGCGTTCCGCACCGCCAAGGTGATGAGGGTGGACCACGCGCCGATCAGCACGAGAAAGGCGAGGACGACGAAGATCCAAGGATGGCGGGCGATCAACGGGGCGGATTTCATGGGAACGTGCTTCATTTCTCGAACATCCGCGGATCGGGTCCGAGGAAATTGACGCCATGCTCGATGACGACCTCCCCGGGCTCGACCGAGAGGCGGAACCGCAGCGGCCCCGGCCCCCGGTAGGCGGCGGCGGGGGCGACGACGATGGCCGGGCGGGTTGTCTCGCCGAGGGGCGGGACCGTGATGGCTTGGCCCGCGCCGCTGAGGACGAAGCCCTCGGGCGCGTCGAGGAGTTCGAGCCGGAAGGTGGCGGGCTGGTTGCGCTGGTTGTGGAAACGGAGCTGGTAGTGGTTCCGCACGCTCGCCTCGTCGGTGTAGTAGGGCGCGCCGCCCATGCGGGTGAAGTCGGCGGCGTAGGGCGTGGCCTTGCGGCTGGCGGTGAAGACGAAGACGGCCAGCCCGAGCAGCCCGAGCCCGGTGTAGAGGAAGATGCGCGGACGGAGGACGCGCCGCGCCTTCCCGGCGAAGCCGTTCTGCGAATCGTGGCGGACGAGCCCCTTGGGACGGCCCACTTTCAGCATGATGTCGTCGCAGGCGTCGATGCAGGCGGTGCAGCCGATGCACTCCATCTGGAGGCCGTTGCGGATGTCGATGCCGGTGGGACAGACGTTGACGCAGCGCCGGCAGTCGATGCAGTCGCCTTCCGCCTTGCCCTTCGGTCCGCGCGGCTCGCCCCGCGAGACGTCGTAGCCGATAATGACGGTGTCGTCGTCGGTCAGGGCGCTCTGGAGCCGGCCGTAGGGGCAGAGGACGATGCAGAACTGCTCGCGGAACCAGCCGAAGCAGAACCAGAGGCAGAGGGTCAGGAAGATCACGATGCCGAAGGCGGTCGCGTGGGCGAGCGGACCCTCCTGCGTGTAGGCGTAGAGCCGCGGCAGGGGGATGAAGTAGGAGAGGAAGACATGGGCGATGGCGGCGGCGGAGAGTCCGTAGAGCGTGTGCTTCGCGAGGCGTCGCGCCGTCTTCGACGCGGACCAAGGCGCGGCGTCGAGCGCCTTCCGCGCGAGGGCGTCGCCCTCGACGAAGCGTTCGATGCGGCGGAAAAGGTGTTCGAGGAAGACCGTGTAGGGGCAGGCCCAGCCGCACCAGAGGCGTCCGAGCAGGGCGGTGAGGAAAAAGAGGGCGAAGCCGAGTCCGGTGATACCGAAAAAGAGCACCCAGAGGTTTTGCGGCACGAGGGTGAGGCCGAAAAGGTGGAAGCGCCGGCTCTCCACGTCGAACAGCACGGCGGGGTTGCCGTTGACGGGAATCCAAGGCAGGGCCGCGTAGATGGCGATGAGGACGATGCCGAAAACCCGCCGCGCCCGCGTCCACGGCCCCCGGACATCGGCGGGATGGAGGAAATACCTCGACCCGTCGGTGTTGATGGTGGTGACGGTGTCGAGGTTGGGCTGCTTTCTTTCCCGGACGGTCATGGGTGGGGTGGTTCGTTGAAAGGGTTCGAACCACGGATGGACACGGATGAACACAGATTTAGCCGTCTTTGCCGCGTGAGCGATCGGTGTTCATCCGTGTCCATCTGTGGTCAAAAATTCTCCCCAAGCCCACCTCATCAAGGCATCGGAAAATCCTCGGGATTCCGCGAGATCACATAGGCCGTGACTTCCGCCACCTGCACGGGACCGAGCGTCTGCCCCCAAGGCTGCATGAGCGCCCCGTTGTGGCCCGTCGAGCCGGGCGGGGTGCCCTCGTTGATGATCTTGAAGACATCCATCGGCTTGGCTCCGTATTTCCATTGATGATCGTTCAGCGGCAGGCCGGGCAGCGGCACCATCGTCCCCCCGGCGTCGAGGGTCGCGCTGAGGTCGGGACCGTGGCAGGCCACGCAGTAGGTGGAGTAGATCGTCAGACCGCGGGCGACGGTCTCCGGATTCGCGACCCAGTCCGTCATCATCGACGCGTCGTCGAGACTGGCGAGGGTGGCCGCGAGGGTTTCGTTCTTCTTTTCCTGAATGGCGGCGATCTCGGCGGCGACCTTCTCTTGGTCCGTGGGGAAGGCTCCCGTGTAGTAGATCGCCCAATGCGCGACGAACCAAGCGATGCCCCCGTAGAAAGTGAAAAGCCACCAGTTCGGGAGCTTCTGGTCGAACTCCTGAATCCCGTCGTATTCATGCTCGCGCAGGATCACCTCGCCCTTCTCGCGGGCGAAGTCACCACGGCGGATTTCCTTTTCAGAAGCGCCGGACAAGTCGGATCTGTCAGATAAGTCGGACATGGCAAATCAACGGTCGGGTTCAGAAGGGTCCAGCGGCAGCGCCGCAAGCCGTTTCCGCTCCTCCGGGCGCAGGCGGATGGCGCGGACGGCCGAGACGAGAAACACAGTGAAAAGGATCAGAAAGGATCCGATCTGGAGAACGGAAGCCCAATCTTCGACAAGGATGCGCTTGAACATGGCCGGATAAGTTTCAGCGTTGCGTAGTGGTCGTAGTGGTGACAGGCGAGCCTTCCTGAGTAACCGCCGCAGGCGGACGCCTCCGATACGAATCCGGGTCCAGCGGGACCGGCTTGGGCGGGGTCGTCACCGGAATCTCCCGATAGGCCCCGAGCTTCTGCATGTACGCGGTCAGCGCGATCACCTTGCGCTCCGCGAAGGCGGCAGTGAGCTGCTCCGGCGTGGCGTCGCCCATCGGCTCGTAGCTCACCGGGGCCTCGCCTTGAAAGAGGGTTGCGGCGATGGCCTGACCCTGTTCGATCGCGTTTTGCCGGATTTCGTCCGCGCTCATCGCCGGATAGGGCACCCCGAGGCGGCGCTGGACGGCGATCTTGTTCGGCAGGCTCTTGAAGTCGGTCTTCTCCTCGAACAACCAAGGATAGGCCGGCATGTTCGAGTCCGCGTTGGCCCAGCGCGGGTTGCGGAAATGGAACCAGTGCCACTTGTTGTCCCGCTTGCCGGAGCGGACGAGCGTCGAGCCCGCGGCAAGGGGGCCGCCCTCGCGGGCGAGGTCGGGTCCGGTGCGCTTCGAACCCCATTGGAAGGGATGGTCGTAGAGGCTCTCGCCGAGATGTGAGAAATCGTCCGCGTGGCCCGCCCGCCCGTAGCGCATCACGTCGGGCCGCAGGGTTCGGATCATCTGCGAATGGCAGTTGTAGCAGCCCTCCGAGACGTAGAGATCGCGGCCCGCGAGTTCCAGCGGCGTGTAGAGCTCCTGCAGGCGGCCCTCGACGTTCTTCTCCCGGTTCACGATCAGCGAGGGGATGATCTGCACCGCCCCGCCGATGACCGCGGCGACCGCGACGAGGGCCGTGAAAGGCAGGTAGTTGTGCAGGAGCCGCTCGTGCCAGTCGTTCCACTGCCGCCCCTCGCGGCGGAAGGCGCGGACGGCCGTGACCACGAGGAGGAAGGCGAGGAAGAGGGCCGCCTTGTCCGAATGGGGCGGCAGCAGCAGCCACAGGACGATGAAGGCGAGCCCGAGCAGCAGGAGGACCACGGGACGGCCAAGGAGCGCCGCCTTCACCGGCATTTCGTCATGGGCCGACGCGGCCACCGCCACCTCGACCGTCTCGTCGTGGGCCGTGCCCTGCCGCGCCGTCATCCAGAGATTGATCCCGCAGAGAAGAAAGCCGAGCAGGAACATCCCCCCGCCGATCGAGCGGAAGATGTATTCGGGCTGGATGCTCTTGAGCGTCTCGACGAACTCGTACTTCAGCGTGGTGCCGTCCGGGTTCGTCTCGCCCAGCATCAGCCCCTGCAGGATGCCCGCCGTCCACATCGCGCCGACATAGAGGAGGATGCCCACCAGCCCGATCCAGAAGTGCATGTTCGCGAGATTGGCCGACCACAGCTTCGTCCTCCAGAGACGCGGGGCGAGCCAGTAGAACATCCCCGCCGCCATGAAGCCGTTCCAGCCGAGAGCCCCCAAATGGACGTGGCCGATGGTCCAGTCCGTGTAGTGCGAGAGCTGGTTGACCGCCCGGATCGAGAGCAGCGGCCCCTCGAAAGTCGCCATGCCGTAGAAGGTCACCCCCGCCGCGAAGAACTTGATCACCGGATCGGTGCGCAGCTTGTCCCACGCCCCCCGCAGGGTGAGAAGGCCGTTCAGCATCCCGCCCCAAGAGGGCGCCCAGAGCATCAGCGAGAACAGCATCCCCAGCATCTGGAGCCAGCGCGGCAGGGAGGTGTGGAGGAGATGGTGCGGCCCCGCCCAGATGTAGATGAAGACCAGCGACCAGAAGTGGATGATGGAGAGCCGGTAGGAATAGACCGGCCGCCCCGCCGCCTTCGGCAGGAAATAGTACATGATCCCGAGGATCGGCGTCGTGAGGAAGAAGGCGACGGCGTTGTGGCCGTACCACCACTGCACCAGCGCGTCCTGCAAGCCGCCGAAGACCGGGTAGGAATGCGTCAGCGAGGTCGGCAGCGAGAGGTGGTTGACGACATAGAGCATCGCCACTGTCAGGATCGTGGCGATGTAGAACCAGAGCGCGACGTAGAGGCTCGGCTCGTTGCGCCGCGCGAGGGTGAGGAAGAAATTGACCGCGAAGACGATCCAGATCGCCGCGACGGCCACGTTGATCGGCCAGATCAGCTCGGCGTACTCCTTCCCCCGCGTGAGTCCCGCCGGCAGGGTGATCGCGGCGGCGAGGATGATGGACTGCCAGCCCCAGAAGTGGATTTTCGAGAGCAGGTCCGAGGCCGTGCGCGCCTTGCAGAGCCGCTGCGTCGAGTAGTAGATCCCCGCGAACATCATGTTGCCGACAAAGGCGAAGATGACCGCGTTCGTGTGCAGGGGCCGCAGCCGTCCGAAGGTGAGGTAGGCCAGCCCGTCCCCTTGGAACAGCCCGAAGCTGATCGTCTCGAGGAACTTCCCGTTCATCTGCCACCAAGAGAGCTGGGCGGCGCAGAGGAGGCCGACGACCATGCCCACGATCCCCCAGCCGAGCGAGGCGATCAGGAAAAGGCGGACGGTCTTGTCGTCGTAGGTGATCCGGGTGCTGGTCATGGCGGATGGCGTATGCAAGTCGGGAGGGCGAATCGTGGGGAGAGGGGGAAAATCAGGGGGCGGGCGGGTCCTCGTCGTCGAGGGGCAGCAGCGAGTCCCGCTCCGGCGACGACTGCCTCGCGCGGCGCATCTCGACGGCGAAGCAGACGATGAAGACACCCGCGAGCGCGGTGCTCACAAGGATGGTGAGAGCGAGGACGTTCATGGCGACCTCGTTCAGGGTAGCGGCTCCGGGAAAGGCGGCTACGCAAGGCTTGCGGAAGACTCCGCGCATCTTGCGGGGGGGGTGAGGAGCGAAGCGAGGGGGGAGGGCGAGCGAGGCGTCCCCGCCGAGCCGTCTTCGGATTCCGGGGGATCGGCTAAAATTCGTCACCTGACCCTGTTGCCGATCCCTTCTCCGAGGAGGAGTGGGCTGCCTTCGGGGCGAACTGAGACTGCGACCGAGCGATCCCCGCGAAGTCCCGTCTGCTTTTCAAAGCGGAAAGCAGACGGGAGCGGAAACCCGTGCTTGGGCGGCGCGATTTCTGGTCGTATTTGCGGACAAACTCCGGGTTCCGCTCGAAAAACCTTGACGGAAAGGGGTAAATCGGGCCATCGCTAGCCCGCGACGGTTTCATCCGTCCCCCTCCCTCCCCCTGAACCC
>ERZ761602.1879-NODE-1879-length-35726-cov-11.247288_pt1 | contig 35726 bp, 30 predicted proteins | sample MGYA00512165_ERZ761602 | MGnify/ENA primary metagenome ERZ761602 (study PRJEB28899, sample SAMN02445085) | bioreactor sludge metagenome | biome: EBPR sludge; isolation source: Thorneside wastewater treatment plant | place: Australia: Brisbane, Thorneside...
CCCCCGCCGTCGTCCCCCCCGCCATCGGTGCCCCCGCCATCGGTGCCCCCGCCGTCGCCGCCCCCGCCGTCGCCCCCACCGTCAGCTCCCCCGCCGTCGCCGCCTCCGCCGTCCCCCGGGTCGGCCGTGTCGGACTTGCCGGTACAGGCGAGAAGCGCAGTCAGGAGGCCCAACGGGAGGAGAATGGAGTGGATCATGCTGCCACCGTAACCGGTGCAACTCAGGGAGAGGCCGACAGCTCCTTCACCCGCTGGAAGTGGGCGTCGAGGACGGGCTGGACCGACAAGCGCGAGCCCTTCCGCAGCAGCTCCATGCCCTCGAGGCCCGGATCGGCCTTCAGCTCGGCCAGGGGCAGCGGGCGAGGCAGCCGCTCCACGAACTCCAGGTCGACCAGGATCCAGCGAGGAGCCTCCTTCGTCGCCTTCGCGTCGAAGTACTTCGAGGCCGGGTCGAACTGGGTGGGGTCGGGGTAGGGCGCGCTGGCCACCCGGGCGATGCCGACCAGGGCGGGCGGATCGGCGTTGCTGTGGTGGAAGAGCACCAGCTCGCCCACCTTCATCTGGTCCCGCATCAGGTTGCGCGCCTGGTAGTTGCGCACTCCCTCCCACATCGTCCGCCCCTCGCGCTCCAGGCGGTCGATGCTGTAGGCCTCGGGCTCGCTCTTCACCAGCCAGCAGCTCACAGCACCTCCACCGCGTGCCCAAGCGACTTGAGCGCCTCGACCGTGTCGACCTCGACCCCGTCGTCGCCCGCGGCCTTGGCCGGCCCGACCACCACCACGGTCATCGCCGCCGGGTCGAACCAGGTCGTCGCCGCTGCGCCCACCGCGGCCGCATCCGGGCCGTTCACCTCGGCGGCGAAGCGGACGAAGGCGTCGGGACCCTGGCCGTTGGCGATGGCCAGGGCGAAGGCGCCGGCCGTGCCGCGGTTGCCCTCGAAGGAGCCCGGCAGCGAGCGGATCAGGTAGTCGCGGGTCAGCTTCAGCTCGTCGGCCGTCGGCTCCCGGCGGGCGTCCTGCAGCTCCTTCAGGATCTCGCCTACCGCCGGCGCGGTCTTGTCGGCCTGCACGCTGGCCCGCGCGCTGAAGACGCCGACCGCGCGGTCTTCGCTGAAGCCACCGAAGGCGCCGTAGGACCAGCCCTTCTCCTCGCGCAGGTTCATGTTCAGCCGCGAGCCGAACATCCCGCCGAAGAGGGTGCCCGCGACGTTGGCAGCCGGGTACTCGGGCGAGGTCCGGCCGACCGCCGTGCGACCGGCGTAGATCACCGACTGGACCGCGCCCGGGTGCTCCTTGAAGAGGATCCGCGTGGCGCTGACCGCCGGGGCCGCCGGCAGCTCGCCGCGGCTGGCCTTGCCCTTGGCCCAGCCGCCCAGCCGGGCGTCGAGCAGGGTCTTCAGCTCGTCCTGGGTGATGGCGCCGCTGACCACCAGGGTGGCGTTGCCGGCGTGCCACCAGCTCTTGTAGAGGGCCTGGACATCGCTGAGCGCCAGCGATCTGACGCTGGCCTCGTCGCCGATCACCGCGGTCCCGTAGGGGTGATCTGCGCCGAAGAGGGCACCCTGGAAGGTCCGCGAGGCCACATCCCGGGGCTCGGCCTTGTTGGCCGAGATCTGGTCCAGGGTCTGCTGCTTGACGCGGGCGAAGTCCCCCTTGTCGAAGCGCGGGCTGAGCAGGACCTCAGTCAGGAGATCCAGCGCCGGGGGCAGGGCCTCGCCGCCCAGGGCGTCCAGGACCACCATGCTGTTGTCGCCTCCGCCCCAGACCGAGAGCTCGGCGCCCTGCGCGCCCAGGTCCGCGGCGAGCTGGGCGCCCGTCCGCTTCCTGGTGCCCTCGTCCAGCATCGAGGCCGTCAGGGCCTGCGCGCCGGCCTTGCCCTTGGGGTTGGCGTCGCGGCCGACGGCCATCACGACCTGCACCGTGACCAGGGGCAGGTTGGGGTTCTCGACCAGGTAGACCGGGATCCCGTTCTTCAGCTCGAAGCGGCTGGCCTGAGGCGCCGTCCAGGGCTCTTCCGCGGCCGGCGCCGGCTGGGTCGCCCGCCAGGCGTGGGGGTCGGGAGGGGGCGCCACGACCGCCTCGGGGACGGGCTTCTTGCTGGCGCAGGCGAGGAGGAGGAGCAGGGAGAGGGAAGACATCAGCGGGACTCCTCGGGGGTGACGACGATGACGACGCGGTTGTCGGTGCGCAGGGCACCCAGGGCCTGCGACATGGCCTTGGCGTCGACCGCCGCCAGGGCCTTCAGCTCGGTGGCGAGGTGGCCGGGGTCGCCGGTGAAGTGGTTGTAGTGGTTGAGCACATCGGCCTTGCCGCCGAAGCCGCCCAGGCTCTCCAGCCCGCGCAGCACCTGGGCCTGCATCCCGCGCAGCGCGCGGGTCAGCTCGGTCGGGGTCGGCCCCTTCTCGCGGAGCTGCTCGACCACCTTCCAGGCCTCGGCCTCCAGCCTGGCGGGGTCCTGGCCGGGCTTGCCGGTCAGCTCGATCCCGAAGACCGAGCCCTGGTTCAGCGAGTACTGCCAGGCCGAGACGCTCTGGGCGATCTGCTGCTTCTCGACCAGCTCGGTGTACAGCCGGCTGCTCTTGCCCTCGGACAGCACCCGACCGGCCAGGATCAGCTCGGCGTCGCCGGGCTGGAGGACCGCGGGGGTGATCCAGGCCATGGTCACCCGGGGCAGCTCGACCTTGTCGGTCATCGCCTCTCGGCGCTCGGCCGTGATCGGCTGGGTCTGGATCACCAGCTCGGGAGGGGTCGGGCCGGCCGGGATCTCGGCGAAGTAGCGGTTGACCATGGCCAGCGCCTGGTCGCGATCGAAGTCGCCGACGATCGCCAGGGTGGCGTTGTTCGGGGCGTACCAGGTGCGGAAGAAGTCCGTGACATCCGCCAGCGTGGCGGCCTCAAGGTCCTGGTGGGTGCCGATGACCACGCCGTTGTAGGGGTGCGGCGCCGGGAAGAGCAGCTGGAACAGCCGCTCGTCGGCCTTGCCATAGGGCACGTTCTCCACGCTCTGCTGGCGCTCCTTGCGGACCACCGCCTTCTGGTTGTCCAGGCGCTCCTGGGACAGCGTGTCCAGCAGGAAGCCCATCCGGTCGCTCTCCAGCCAGAGGGCCAGCTCGAGCTGGTTGGCCGGGACGGTCTCGAAGTAGTTGGTGCGATCGAAGTCCGTCGTCCCGTTGACCATCGGCGCACCGGCCGCCTCGAGGATCGGGAAGAAGGCGTCCTCGGGCACGTTGCGGCTGCCCTGGAACATGATGTGCTCGAAGAGGTGCGCGAAGCCGCTGCGCCCAGGCACCTCGTTGCCCCCGCCCACGTGGTACCAGATGTTGACCGCGACCAGGGGCAGGCGGTCGTCCTGGGAGAGGATCACCTCCAGCCCGTTGTCCAGGGTGATCTTCTCGAAGGGGATCTCGGGCACAGGCACATCGGCCCGGGAGGGGAGGGCGAGGCTGGCCAGCAGCAGCAGGGCGTTCATAGGGGCTCCGGGTGGGCCGAGTGGTTATCCCATCGGGGAGAATGGACACACTTCTCGCCCTTCGCGAGCTCCTGAAGGCCGGCGGGCTGGCGATGCTGCCCCTGCTGTTGTGCTCGGTGGCGGCTGGCGCGGCGACGCTGCACCTGCTGATCCGCCACGCGCTGGCCCGGGTCGGTCACACCCGCCTGCTGGAGGAGGACGTCCGGCCCGAGACGCTGGAGGTGCTGGAGAGCGTCTGCCTCGCCGATCGTTCCGCCCTGGGCGAGGTCATGGCCACCACCATCCAGGCCGCTCGCGCGCGGCCCGGCGCCGCGCCCGAGGTCTCCCGGCGGGCCATCGACCAGGCCCTGGACAGCCTCGAGTCGGGGCTGGTCGTCCTGGCCTTCATCGCCCAGGCGGCCCCCCTCTTCGGCCTGCTGGGCACGGTCCTGGGCATGGTCGACCTCTTCGCCTCGATGGAGTCCGCCGGCGACAAGGTCGGCGCCTCGACCCTGGCCAGCGGCATCTGGAAAGCCCTGATCACCACCGCCACCGGGCTTGGCATCGCCATCCCCGCCCTGGGCCTGCACGCCCTCTTCAGCCGGAGGCTGGACCGGCTGGCGCTGCGGATGGAGGAGGGCGCCGGCCGGGTCCTGGACCTCGTGAGGGCCAGGCCGTGAAGGCCCAGCCATGAGGCGCCGCCGCGCGATGCTGGCGATCAACATCTCGCCGCTGATCGACGTCGTCTTCATCCTGCTGGTCTTCGTCGTGCTGACCGCCCGCTTCGTCGAGCGCGAGCAGCTCGAGGTCCAGGTGCCCATCAGCCAGGCGGGCCTGCCCCAGGCGCCCGAGGGCCCGCTGACCGTGGTCCTGACCCGACAAGGAGAGCTGTCGATCGAGGGGCGCCCGATCGAGGAGGCGCGGCTGCGGGCGATCTTCACGGCGGCCCGGGCGAACCACGACTCGCTGCTGCTGGTCGCCGACGAAGGCGCCGCCTTGCAGCTCGCCGTCACGGTGCTCACCGAGGCCGGCGAGGCGGGCTTCGAGAAGACGGCGATCGCCACGCGACCCCCGCCCTAGCCCTAGCCCTCAGCCCTGGCACTTTCGTGACGAAAGGCGCGGCGCTTGGGGCCGACTCCGGGATCACCTCGCGCCCGACCGGGCAGGTCCTCTTCCGGAGTCCGCCATGAGCCAGACCCTCTTCCCGCTGCGCCCCGTCCATCACCCCGCCTCGCTCTTCCTGCTCGGCTTGCTGCTCGGGCTCGTCCTGGCCCTGCCCGGCTGGCTGGCAGCCGCGGGCGGCAGCAGCGCGCTGAGCGCCCTCAGCGAACCTGCGAGCCCGGCGATGCTGGCCTCCCGCTGAGGCGCTGAAGCTCAGCGCAGGGGGAGGCCGGCGCCGAAGCGCCCGCTCGGATCGACCCGCGCCTTCAGGGCCAGGAAGTCGTCGACGACCGAGCCGTAGGCCTGGCGCAGCTCGGCGGCCGTGCGCTCGGCGTAGCCATAGCCGTAGAGGCCGGCCCCCAGCGCCGTGGCCTCGCGGCGGAGCGTCGCTACGGTCTCGATGATCGGCTGCACCTGCGGCCCCGGGGGGACCGAGTAGTTGAAGCCGAAGGACCAGCGGTAGCGCTCGCCCTGCCGCGCCGGGAAGGAGAAGGCGGCCCGACGATGGGCGGGGTCCACCGGGTCCAGCGGGTCGCCGGGGTAGGCGAAGGACAGTCCGCTCATCAGGTGCCGGCACCCGCGACGGGCGAAGACCTCGTCCCGGGTGAAGCAGAGGAAGCGCCGGAAGCTGTCGTAGTCGGCGAAGAAGAAGTCGTTCCAGATGTGCTTGTAGCCGACCAGCGAGGAGACATAGGAGGCGCTGCGGTTGTGCCGGTCGTTGGACTGATCGGCCTTCACAATGGCCCGGTGCCCCAGCACCCGCCGGGACCGCTCCAGGTGGGCGAAGGCCTCGGGCGCGTCGCGCAGCAGATCCCGGGCCTGCTGCTGCGAGTCCGCCTCCAGCCCCAGCTCGAACTGCAAGAAGGGGGTGTCGAGGATGGGGCCCTCGACCACGAGGTGAGCCAGGTCGCCGGGCACCGCAGGGTGCTCCAGGGCCTGCCGCACGAGGTCCATGGCGCCGGGCAGATCGCGGTGCTGGTAGCGGAAGATGGCCAGCCAGGGCCGGTGGGGGCGGGTCTCCAGCTCGACCTCGTCGATGACGCCCAGCTCGCCGAAGCCTCCCATCGCGTGGCGGAAGAGGTCGGCGTTCTCTTCGGGCGAGCACCACGCTTCGTCACCGTCGGGCAGGACGAGCCGAAAGGCCCGCACCTGGTCGAGCTGCCGGCCCCAGGCCACCGAGGCCGTGCCGATGCCACCGCCCACCGAGAGCGTGCCGCCGATCGTCGTCGTCAGGTGGTCGGTGAGCACCGGGCAGCTCCGGCCCCGGGGGCGCAGCCAGGCCTGCAAGCTGCGCCAGGTGTGCACCGCCGAGACCCGCACCCGCGTCGGCCCGACCATCGTCGGGGCGGCCCAGCGCCCCGAGGCCCGGTCCAGGCGGATCTGCAGGCCCCCCGCGCGCGGCAGCGTCTGCCCGTTGGCGGAGTGACGGCTCCCGGCGACCGTCACGGCCTCGCCCTGTCGGGCGGCCTTCGCCAGGAGGGATCGCAGCTCCTCCCGGCTGCCCGCCATGGCGACGCGGTGCTCGCTGCGCCGCAGGCCGCCGAAGTCCGTGCCCTCGCCGATCTGGGGCTCCATCCGGCCTCGGGCCACGGACAGGAGGGTCCCCGGCGCGACCGCGGCCGCCGCGACGGCGTACCGCGCGAAGTCCAGCACCCGGTCGATGCTGCCTTCGGGCGGCGCTGCCATGGGACTCTCCGGCGGGGAGGGCGAGCTGGGGCTCAGGAGGACACCTCCGGGTAGAACTGGCGGAACCAGCGTCGCAGGCTGTACACGGGGCCGTCGGCCTCGACCAGCAGGGGCTGAGGGTGGTGGACCTTGGCCTCCCAGACCTCGACGTCGGACCACCACTGCGTGACCCAGGCGCCGACGATGTACCAGACCAGGGCCCGAGGCAGGCGGCGCTCGGCCCACCAGGTGAAGCGGACCCGCAAGGCCAGGGGCGCGTCGGCCTCGTGGACCGGCGTGTGGGTCTGGGCGATGCGCACCGATCCCAGCTCGGGCATCGTGATCTCGAACATCACGAGGCTGGCCGGACCGACCAGGGTGGCGTGGGCGTGGGCCCCCGTGCGCGGCAGATCGCGGCCCAGGACCACGAGGTGGGCGTCGTCGGTGAAGTGAGCGAGGTGGGGGCGGGCCTCGTCCAGCGCCCAGGTCGAGCTGTGGCGCAGGCGGACCCCGGGCACTGTCCGCCTGGACCAGGGCACCATCATCGGACTGTGCAGGAAGGCGAAGTGCTGGGCGTCGACACTATTCTCGGCGAACTCCAGCAGGTGGGTGCGGATGTCGCGGGGCCGGTGCCGGCCGCGCAGCACCCAGTCCCCGCCCTCCAGCTCGGGCCAGTAGGCCGGCTGGTAGGGCGGCTGTCCGTCCGGCTGCGTGGGACCGTTCCAGACGAAGATCAGCCCGTACCGTTCGAAGACCGGCAGGCAGGGCACCCGGGCCCGGGGCGGGTGATCCTGCACCGGCACATGCTGCAGCATGCCGGCGCCGTCGTAGCACCAGCCGTGAAAGGGGCAGACCAGCGTGTCCCCTTCGACCCGGCCTCCCGCCAGGCTGGCGCCCAGGTGCGCGCAGCGGGCGTGCAGGGCGTGCACCCGGCCGGACCGGGTTCGGAAGACGGCGAGGTCCTGGCCCAGGGCCTCCACCGCCAGCACCTGCCCGGGCGCGAGGTCCACGCTGTCCAGCAGGTGGAACCAGCCGCTGGGATGGCCAGAGGGGTAGCTGGCCGCCCGTCGACGCTCGTGGGGGGTCGAGGGCATCGCGGGCGCTTCGGACCAGGCGGCGGCGGCGGCGCGCAGGGCTCGGGTGGGGCTGGGCAGGGGGACCTCACAGGCGTCTCCCCCAAGGATAAATGCTCGCTGGCGTTTGTCAACGAAATTGCGGACCCGGCCTCGACGCCCCTTCCTGCCCCGACCGCGATACCCGTATGGCCTCCTGGGAGGTCCCTGTGCTCCAACTGCTGCTCCTGCTCCTCTTCGCCGTCCTGACGGGCTGCGCCTCCAAGAAGAGCGCCTCATCCTCGGGGATCTCGTACTACGAGGCGGACTCCGAGTCCTACGACGTCGCCCGGAGCGCGCCCGCCGCCCCCAAGCGCGGCTCCCGGGGGGAGATGGCAGGCGCCCCGGCGATGTCCAGCGACGAGTCCTACGCCGAGCCCGAGCCGATGATGGAGCCCGCCGAGGAGGAGTCGGCCTCTCCCGCCGCCGCCCGGATGGTGCACTACGACGGCTATGTCCGGCTGCGCGTGGCCCGCCTGGAAGAGGGCCTGGACGCCGTGCGGGCCGAGGCCGAGGCCCTGGGCGGCCACGTCGAGCAGGTCTCCGGCAACCGCATCGCCGTTCGGGTGCCGGTCGCCTCCTTCCGCGCCGGCTTCGACCGCATCCTGACCCTGGGTGAGGTCCTCGACAAGAGCCTGACCGCCCAGGACGTCACCGACGCCTTCACCTCCGTCGACCTGCGCCTGAAGACCGCCGAGGCCACCCGGACCCGCCTGCAGGCCTTGCTCGCCAAAGCCGAGGAAGAGCAGGAGAAGCTCCAGCTCATCCGCCAGATCCAGCGCCTCACCGAGGAGATCGACCGCCTGACCGCCCAGGTGCGCACGCTCTCGGCCCTGGCCAGCTTCTCGCGCATCAGCGTCGACCTCGAACCGCGCGAGGCCCTGGCCTGGCAGGGCCCCGAGGACGATGTCGAACAGCTCGCCTGGATCCGCCGGCTCAGCCCGCTGCGCAGCAGCTCGCCGGTCGAGTCGCGCAAGCTGGACCTGCCGGTGCCCGAGGGCCTCGTCCGCCTGGAGCCCCGCGGCCCGTACGTCGCCGAGGCTCCGGACGGAGCCCGCATCTGGGCCTGGAAGGTGAAGAACGATCCCCAGGGCGGCGCAGACTTCTGGATCCAGGCCGTGCAGGCCCGGCTGGCCCGCGACTTCGCCTCGGCCGAGCAGCGCACGGTGGGGGCCTGGAAGGTGATCGAGCTGGTCGATCGCCCGGTCGAGGGCGGCGGAGAGGGGCCCTACACCTGGCTGATCGCCGTGCGGGTCGAGGGCGAGTGGCTGCATCTGCTGCAGGTGATGACCCCGGATCCCGAGTCGACCCAGCGGCACCGCCCGGCCATCGAGACCGTGCTCAATGGAGGTGGGGCATGATGTTCGCTCTGCTCGGATTTCTCTCGTTCGCCCTCGCCCAGACCCCCGACCGCCCGACCCGGGTCCAGGCCGGCCTGACCCTGCGGGTCGACGACCGCGACGCCGCCGCCACCGCCGCCGTCGCCGCCGCCGAGGCCGCCGGGGGCTGGTTCAACGCCTACGGCACCAACGCCGTCAGCCTGCGGGTGCCGGTCGCACAGTCCGACGCGCTGATCACGACCCTGCGCGGCCTGGGCGACCTGGTCGAGCGCAGCTACCAGTCCGACGATCTCAGCGCCCAGGTCGTCGACCTGGAGAGCCGCCTCGCCGCGCGCCGGGCGATGCTCGGCAAGTACCTGGAGGTGCTGGGCGGCGCCTCCCCCAAGGCCATCGTCGCGGTCGAGCGCGAGGTCACCCAGCTCGTCTCGGAGATCGAGGGGTTGGAAGGCCAGCTCCGCTTCCTGCGGGACCGGGCCGACTACGCCGCCGTCAGCGTCTCCTTCGTCTTCCGCGATCGGCAGGGCCCTCGCCGGGACGGCTCCTCCAGCTTCGCCTGGATGAACAGCATCAACCTCGCCGATCTGCTGTATGACGTACAGAACGGTCAGCGGGCCTCGCCATCGGCCAGCAGCCCGGTGGCTCCCGAAGGCTTCGCCGCCTTCCGCAAGGCGGGTCGTTTCCAGGCCGCCAGCCCCGACGGCGCCGTCTACCGCGTGCGCAGCGTACGTCACAAACCAAAGGCCGACCTCGGCTTCTGGCAGGAGGCCCTGCGCAATCGGATGATCGGCGCGGGCTACCACCTGCTGGCCGAGCAGGAGATCACGACCGCCGATGGCGGCAAGGGCGTGCTCTTCGAGCTGGGGGCGGTCAACGGCGAGCGGGATCAGACCTACATCGTGGCGCTGATCCCCGACGGCTCGAAGCTGATCCTGGTCGAGGCCACCGGCGAGGCCGAGGCCTTCAAGGCGCACCGTGAGGCGGTGCTGGCGGCGGTCGCGGGGTTGCGGCGTTGAGGTCGGCCCACAGAGCCAACCGCGAAGCCGACCCCTATCGACACACCGACCCATCCCCCGCGAGGCAGCGTGCCCGTAGCCCGTCCTCTTCGGCGCTGACGCCGAAGACCGGTGGCAGCTCCTCGGCCTCCACGCCGGGCTCGTAGCGCTCGATCTGCGCGCTCCGGAGCCCCTCGCCCTTCGCCCCGGCGATGGCGATCCGGCCGTCGGCCTGCAGTGCCAGCGTCGCCCGACCGCGGTGGGTGCGGGTGGGCGGCGCCGAGACCCAGGCCTCCCCGCCGGGATCCAGCCAGTAGACGCGCGCGCGGTCCCCGCCGATCGCCACGATCCGCCCGCCCTCCAGCGCGATGGCGCCGCCCTTGCTTCGGCCCTCGGGCAGGTCGGGAAGGGGGGTCCAGGCGCCCGCTACCGGATCCACCATCCACGCGTGGGTGCAGCCGAGCAGGTCCTGTGCATCGTGCTCACCGCCCACCGCCACGATCCGGCCGTCGGGAAGCGGGGCCAGAGCGGGCCAGCGGTGAGGGATCGCAACGGGCTGGAGGGCGCTCCAGCTGCCTCGGGCGTCGAGCCAGGCGGCGAGCTGCACCCCCCTCTCGGGCGCGCCCAGCACCCACACCCGCTCTCCCACCACCACCGCGTCCATGGGCTCGAAGGGGGCGGCCGCGCTGGTCCTCCAGGTCTCCTCACCGGGAGCCCAGGACAGCACGCTGCGGTCGTCGGGGGCGCCCAGGCTCCAGACCCTCCCGGCGAAGACCTTGCTGACCAGGGTCTCCAAGGTCCTGGAGACCCGCGGCGCCGGCAGCTCTGGCCCCCGGGTCCAATCCTGGGCTCCCGAAGGCAGCAGCCAGGTGCCGAGGAGCGGCCTGAACTCGCCGTCGCTGCCGCCAAAGCTCACCAGGCTGCCGTCGGCCAGGGCGGCCAGGCCGGAGTTGTGCGGGGAGGTGGGCACGGCCGGGAGGGCGTACAGAGCGCCCTGGGCGTCCATGAACAGTCCGCGTCTACGCCCCAGCACGACCACGCCGCCGCCGGGCAGGGCGACCGAGCTGGGGAACAAGCCCACGTCGAGATCAACGGTCCCGCCCGCTCGATGGAGGGCGGGCGGGTCGCCCTCCCGCAGCTCCAGCCAGCCCCCGGGCAGGTCCACCGGCGCTCCCGGGCGGCCGTCCCCTCCGGCCGCGAGAGGCGCTGTCCAGGCGCCGTCCAGCCACAGCCAGCTCCGCCCTTCGTGGCTGGCGCGCAGGCTGCCGTTGAGCCCGGGCGACGCCCAGGCGCCTGGCTCCGGAAGGGCGGGGCCAGCGCGGAAGGCGCCGGAGAGGTGGTCGACCACCCACAGCCCCTGGGCGGAGGCGAGCACCGAGTCCTCGCCGATGGTTCCGACGACGCTGAGCCCTTCGGGGGGCACTCCGTCGGCAACCTGCTGCCAGCGCCCTTCCGCCCAACGCTCACAGCCGGCAAGCGGGGCCCGGGACCGTTGGGCAAAGGTCCAGGCCTCCGCGTAGCCGCCGCACACCAGGGCGCCCCCTTGAATGGGGACGATGCTCGGCGAGCGCCGGGCGGTAGGAGGTACCGGCAGGATCTCCCACCGATCGGTCGCCGGCAGGTAGCGGGAGGCCCGGGCGAGGGGGCCCTCCCGGCTGCCACCCCCGACAAAGAGCAGGGTGCCATCGTCCAGGACGGCCGAGCTGGCATCCGGATCGGGGCGTGGGTTCGGCGCGCGGGCCGTCCACAGGCCGGTAGCAGGGTCGAAGGAAGAGAGCCCTGCATCAAGGGTGTCCTCCGCCTGGTGCATGGGCCCCATGACCCAGCGGGGGTCACGCAGATCAACGCGGATTGGCCACCCGCTCTCGAAGGGCGCGGCGATGGGTTCGATCTCCCCGGTCTCGGGATCGAGGCGCACCATACGGAGACGCGGTTGCACGGGCGGACCCTCGTCCAACCCGTCATCGGCGACATCCTCGACGCCCCACAGCAGCAGCCGTCCGTCGGGCAGCAGACCGCTTCGCGCCGACATGCCGCTCACGGGCAGGGCCCAAGGCGCGGTCGAGCCGGAGCAGCGGCCGTCCGCCGCGAGCAGGAGGCCGGGCCCGCAGGCGGCGTCCTGGGCGAAGGCGAGAGGGAGTCCGAGAGCGAGCCACCACATGGTCGCAGCGTACTTCCCTCACGGGGCAGTGGCATGCTCCCTCCACCGGACGCTACGCTGCCCCATGCTCACCTGGCTGGCCTGCTCCCTCGCCCTCGCCGGCTCCTTCGAGGTCGTACCGGATCGCACGAACCCCCTGGTGATCGGCCTGCCCGCCATCGGCAGCACGGAGATCTACGACGTACGCGAGACCTCCGACCTGGGCGACTGGGGGGCCGAGGCCTTCACCCGGTCCACCATGCGGGTCGAGGTGGGGCCCGGAGACCGCGGGGGCCGCACCCTGACCAGCACCGTTCAGCAGCTCGATCGGCTGGTGGAGACCGACTTCGGCCTGGTGGGCGAGGCGGAGCTGGCCGCCATGCCCACCCAGGGGCCGGGCCTCCTGTGGAGCATCGATCGGCAGGGCGCGCTGATCGAGGTTCGCCCCATCGACGATGGCGGCGTCCAGTCCGCGGTCCTCTCAGCCATGCTGGCCGCGGTGAGCGTGCCCGTGCCGCCTCGCAAGGCCCGCCCCGGAGAACAGTGGCAGCTCGACCAGCGCCTGGACCTCCCGCTCGAGCTCGACGAGGGCCGAAGCGCCGATCTCCACCTCCACGTTCAGGCCCGGAGTCGTTTCGTCGGCTGGACCTCCGTGGATGGCCGCTGGCTCGCCCGCATCGAGGTCGACGGCGTGATCGAGCTCCAGGTGCTGCTGCACTCCCCCGACCTCGCCGCCCGCGGCGGCGGGCTGGCGCGGGTCTCCGCCATCGTGGTGGTGGATCCCACCGACGGCATGCCGGTGTGGTCCTCACGCCGCACCCGCATCCTGATGGCGGCGGGCGATCGCGACCTGCGCCCGAAAGAGGTCGGATCGGTGTCGGTGCTCCGACGGGTCGAGGGCTGAACGAAACCGGCTACACTCCTCTCACCCAGGAGCCCCCATGGTCACCCCCCTGCTCGCCCCCCTCGCCCTCCTCCTCGCCTGCACCGGCAAGGGTGCCGACACCGGGGAGACCGGCGCAACCGAGCCCATCACCTGCGCGGACGTCGACCGCGCCAATTGCGTGCAGATCGAGGACGGCGACAGCCAGGGCCTGCTCGACGCCGCCAACCTGCTCGAGGACGACAGCGCCATCGTGCTCGCCGAGGGCAGCTGGACGCTCGACAACGCGGTCACGATCCGCAGCGTGAACGGGATCACGCTGATCGGCCAGGGCATGGGGCGCTCGACCCTGGACTTCGGCGGCGTGGCCAACCAGGTCAACGGCGTCGACGTCATCGCCGACGACTTCCACATCGAGGGCCTGACCATCCTCGACGCGCCCAAGGACGCGCTGCGCATCGAGGACAGCAGCGACATCGTGATCCGCGGGGTCGAGACGACCTGGACCAACGAGGATGACCCGGCCAACGGCGCCTACGGCCTCTACCCGGTGCAGGTGCAGCGGGTGCTGATGGAGGACAACGTCGCCAGCAACGCCGCCGATGCGGGCATCTACGTCGGCCAGTGCCAGCACGCGATCGTCCGCAACAACACGGCGATGGGCAATGTGGCGGGGCTCGAGATCGAGAACACGCAGTTCGCCGACGTCTACGGCAACACGGTCGTGGACAACACCGCGGGCCTGGTGGTCTTCGACCTGCCCGGCAACCCGGTGATCGGGCGGGATGTACACATCCACGACAACGTCATCACCGACAACAACCGGCCCAACTTCGCGCCGGGCGGGACGGTCGCGCAGATCCCCGCGGGCACGGGCACCTTCGTGATGGCCAGCCGGCGGGTGGTGATCACCGGAAACACCTACGCCAACAACAACACCACCGATATGGCGGTGCTCTCGGGCTTCGTCGTCGAGGGCGACGCGTCGCAGTGGCACACCCCGACCGAGGACGTGGTGGGCGACATCAGCGGCCTCGACTTGGAGTCCGACGACACCGGCGTCTTCAACTACCGCACCACCGACGTCTGGGTGCATGGCAACAGCCACGAGGGCTCGGGCTCCGAGGCGGACACCTCCAGCTTCGACCAGCGCCCGATGGGCTTCCTGCTGGCCGTGCTGTACGGCGCCGAGACCATCGACACGGTGCTGTACGACACCATCGGGGAGAGCTCCTTCCACGCGACCGACCCCGCACAGAACAGCAACGACAACCGGATCTGCGTCGGGGCCGACGCCGGCGTGAGCTTCGCCAGCTTGAACCTGGAGGTCGTCTCCGAAGAGGACCTCCCCCTGCTGGAGATGGTCTACCGGCCCGAAGCTCCGTTCTCGCCCTTCGACTGCACGGGCGTCGAGGTGATCGCCCCCGACCTGGGAGGTGCATGATCCGGCCCATCCTGCCCGCGCTCCTGTTGCTGGCCTGCCAGGGTGGGGGCAAGCCCTCTGACTCAGGAGTGGACTCCGGCACGACCGGCGACGGCGGCAGCGAGGAGCTCGAAGGGCTCGCGGCCTATGGTCTGCTCGGCTGGGACGGGCAGGACTTCGCCTACGCCGACGGCGTGCTGCCCTACGCCCTCGCCACCCCCCTGTTCAGCGACTACGCCCTGAAGGCGCGCGCGCTGGTCTTGCCGGAGGGGACCTCCTTCCCCTACACCGGCGAGGACGAGACCTTCGAGCTGCCTGTCGGGACGCGCATCCTCAAGTCCTTCGTCTACCCCGCCGACCTACGCTCTCCGGACGAGGATCTGCGGGTGATCGAGACCCGGGTGCTCTTTCGAGAGGACGACGGCTGGACGGCGGAGCCCTGGGTGTGGAACGCCGACAACACCGCCGCCACCCTGGCTCCGTCCGGGGCGACCGAGGAGATCGTCGTCACCGGCCTGGACGGCGAGCCCCTGGTCATCCAGTACCTCGTGCCGCAGAAGAACCAGTGCGTCGACTGCCACGAGCTGAAGATCGACGACGAGCGCACCATCGTCCCGATCGGCCCCAAGGCCCGGCACCTCAACCGCGGCTACGATCACGGCGCCGGCGAGGTCAACCAGCTCCAGACCCTGGCGGACCTGGGCTGGCTGACGGGGCTGCCCGCCCTCGACACCGTGCCGCAGGCGACCGACGCCCGCCTGATCGAGGGTCTCGACCCAACCGAGCTGGACCCGGCGACGCTGGAGGCCGCGGCGCGGGACTACCTCGACATCAACTGTGCACACTGCCACAACCCCCGGGCCAGCGAGGGCGTCAGCTCGCAGCTCTTCCTCGACCGCTCCACGACCGAGCCCTTCGACCTGGGCGTGTGCAAGCGGCCGGGCAGCGCCGGCAGCGGGACCGGCGGACTGACCTTCGACATCGTACCCGGCGACCACGAACAGAGCATCCTCTGGTACCGCATGCAGACCGAGGAGCTCGGCGAGATGATGCCGGACCTGGGGCGCTCGGTGCGGGACGAGGCCGGCGTGGCGCTGATCGCCGCCTGGATCGACGCGATGGAGGGCTCCTGCGAGTGAGGGGGAGCGGACTGGCTGCATCTGGCGGCGCGCAGGGGTAGGAGGGTGGCCCTCCCTGGAGTCCGCATGAGCGAGCGCATCGACATCGCCTTCACCCTCAACGGGCAGCCGGTGACGGCCTCGATCGCCCCCAAGGCCGCCGCCCTGGGCCTGCTGCGCGAGGAGCTTGGCTGCTCGACGCTGAAGGCGGGCTGCTCACCGCAGGGGGTCTGCGGGAGCTGCGCGGCCCTGGTCGGCGGCAAGCCGCGCCTGACCTGCACCCTGCCGGCCAAGACGCTGGCGGGCAAGGAGGTCATCACCCAGGCCGGCCTGGATCCGCAGCAGGCCGAGCTGATCGGGCGGGCCTTCGCCGCCTCGGGCCTGGCCCGGGCCGGCTACGAGGTGCCCGGGCTGGTCATGGCCCTGGTGGGCTTGCGGGCCGAGACCCCCGACCAGCCCTTGCAGGCCGAGGCGGTGCGCAAGGCGCTGGGCATGCACGTCAGCCGCTCCTTCGGCTACGAGGGCGTGGTCGAGGCCTTCCTGAGGGCCGACCGGGCCCTGCGCGGCGAGGAGGAGCTCCCCCCGGCCAGCCACAGCCTGGTGCAAGCGGCGCTGGGCCGTCGCCCCTCGGCCGGCGACCTCTCCCGCCCCGGCATGCAGCACGCCGCCGTGGTGCTGTCCAGCAGCGGCAGCGGCCTGCTCGCCGGCATCGACCCCGCCGCGGCCCTGGCCCTGGGCGCGGACGTCGTGGTGCTGAGCGCCGCCGATCTGAAGGGCCACAACGGCCTGGGGCCCTGCGTCGCCGACGGGCCGGTCCTGCTCCCCACCGGCGGCCCCCTCGCCAGCGCGGCCCCGGTCGCCCTGGTCCTGGCCGACACGGCCGAGCGCGCCCGCGCCGCCGCCGCCCTGGTGGTCGTGCAGAGCGCCGAGGGCGCCGCCCCCCAGGGCGAGCATGGCCGCCTGCGCCTGGACGAGGGTGAGGCCAGCGCCCCCGCCCATCGGGCCTCGCGCAGCCTGTCCTTCGCGGCCGCCGACCCCCTCGCCGTCGAGCCCGACGCCGCCCTGGCCGTGCCTCTGTCCGAAGGGCGCTTCCGGGTCTACGGCACCGGGCTGGACCTCTTCCGCGAGCTGGAGCAGCTCTGCGCGGTCTCGGGCCTGGATCCCGATCTGCTGGAGCTCGAACACCTGCCGGCCGGCGGCGCCTTCGGAGCCCGGCTGGAGCCCCGGGTCCCGGCCCTGGCCCTGCTGGGCGCCCAGCGCAGCGGTCGGCCGGTGCGGCTGGCCCTGGAGATGGAGGAGGCCACTCGCCTGCACGCCATCAAGCCCGCCCTGCGCGTCGAGCTGGAGCTGGGCTGCGACGCGCAGGGGCGGTTCCAGGCGCTGCGCGGCAGCGTCGAGCTGGAGGCCGGCGCCAGCAGCGGGGCCTCGCCGATCCTGCTGGACAGCCTGGCCCGCCACGCCCGCCTCGCCTACACGATCCCCACCCTCAGCCTGGACCTCGTCGCGCGCAAGGGGCCCGGCGCGCCCGCCGCCGCAGTGCCCGGCTCGCTGGTCGCCGAGTGGACTGTCGCCCTGGAGGGCGCCATCGACGAGCTGGCGGCCTCGCTCGGCCGTGAGCGCCTGGACCTGCGCCGGCAGAACCTCGCCCCGCTCGAGGGCCTGGACAGCGCCGCCTTCTTCGCCCGCCTCGACGCCGAGCTGCAGGCCGCCCGTGGCCTGGGCGGCGCCCTCGGCTTCGCCCTGGGGGTGCAGCTCCCGGGATTGCCGGGGGACTCCGCCCTGGCGACGGTCCAGGTGCAGTCGCCGGGCCACCTGCTGGCCTTCACCGGCTTCTCCGAGCACGGCCAGGGCTTCGAGGCCGAGGCCGCCGTGCTGGTCGCCGAGCTCTGCGGCCTGCCGCTGGACCACGTCGAGGTCCGCACCAGCACCGCCGCCGAGGTCCCCAGCGGACCCACCCTCCACGGCCGCGACCGCCTCCAGGGGCTGCCGGCCCTGCGCCTGGCCGCCGAGGCCCTGCTCGCCTCCGACCAGCCCCTCTCCGCGCTGGTCGGCCGCAGCTTCCTGGGCGAGGCCTCGGTCGACGCCCCCGCGGGGCTCTCCGCCGTCATCGCTCGCCTGGGCGAGGACCAAGGCCTGGCCGAGGTGATCGTCCTGCTGGCCTGCGGCCCCGAGGGCCTGGACGAGCCCCGCCAGGGCTGGCTGCAGAGCGCCGTGCAGCTCGGCCTGGAGACGGCCATCACCGCCGAGCGCGAGACCCTGCCCTCGGGCCTGCCCGAGGCGCGCTGGACCAAGCTCGGCCTGCTCAAGGCCAAGGCCCTGCCCCCCATCCGGATCCTGGGCCTGCCCCAGGCCGGCGAGCCCCCCCTCTTCGACGCCCTGCTCAGCGCCGTCCCCGCGGCCGTGCTGGCCGCCCTGGGCGGGGGGATCCGCGCCTTCCCCGCCAAGGACAACGGCGTCGCCCGCCGGATGGGCGTGCGCCCGCCTCGACCCTCCTGACGGGCTCGGGTACACTCCCCGGGTGATGCCCCTCCTCCTGCTGGGCCTGGCCTTCGCCTCGCCCCCCGATCCCGCCGCTCGGGCCTCGCTCGACGCCGGGGAGGTCGTGATCCTGCCGCGGCAGGAGGGCACGGTGCGGGCCATGGCCCGGGTGCAGGCCTCGCCCGAGGTCATCTGGCGCATCGTCAGCGATCCGCACCACATCCGGGCCTCCTCCCCCACCGTCAAGGAGCTGCTCGTCCACTCCGACGCCCCCCGGGGCGACGGCCTGCGCCAGCAGCTGCTGGGCTACACCGTCAAGGCCGGCTGGAGCGAGGTCCGCTACAACGTCATCCGGGTCTACGACCCCGCCGGCGGCGAGATGCGCTGGACCCTGGACGGCAGCCGGGACAACGACATCCAGGCCACCGACGGGCGCTTCGCCCTCTCCGCCGACCCCGCCGGAGGCACCCTCTTCACCTACGAGCTGCGCGTCGAGCTTGGCAAGGCCGTCCCGGCCTGGATCCAGGCCGAGCTGACCGAGTCGGGCATCAAGCGCTTCCTGGAGTACGTCCAGCTCACCGCCCCGAAGGGATAATGGCTCCGGTCCTGCACGCCATCTCCGATGTGCACATCGGACACAGCCGCAACCGCCTCAGCCTGAGCGGGCTGCCCGACTACGGCCAGGACTGGCTGATCCTGGCCGGCGACGCCGGGGACACGCTGGCCGACCTGGCCTCCTGCTTCGACGTGCTCTGCCGGCGGTTTGCCACGGTGCTGTGGGTGCCCGGCAACCACGAGCTCTGGTGCGCCGAGCCGATCGCCGCCCGGCCCGAGGCCCGCGGCGAGGGGCGCTACGCCATGCTGGTCGAGCTCTGCCGCAGCTACGGCGTGCTCACGCCCGAGGACCCCTGGCCTCTGTTCGAGGGCCAGGGCGGCCCGGCGCGGATCCTGCTCTGTTTCGCCTTGTACGACTACAGCTTCCGCCCGCCCGAGGTCCGCCGCGAGGATGTGCTGGACTGGGCCCGCGAGCACGGCATCGTGGCCCGGGACGAGTCTGTGCTCGATCCGACCCCGCACCCCTCGCGGGAGGCCTGGTGTGATCAGCGCGTCCGCCTGACCGAGGCCCGCCTGAGCGCCCTGCCGGACGAGCCCGGTGTGAAGCGCATCCTGGTCAACCACTGGCCCCTGCGCCGCGACCTGGTCCGCATCCCGCGCGTCCCCCGCTACTCGCCCTGGTGCGGCACGACCCGGACCGAGGACTGGCACCGCCGCTTCGGCTTGGACATCGTCATCAGCGGCCACCTCCACGTCCGGGCCACCGACTGGCGGGACGGGACCCGCTTCGAGGAGGTCAGCCTGGGCTACCCACGCCAGTGGGAGGACGGTCGCCCGCTGTCCGCCTACCTGCGACCGGTGCTGCGCCACGAGGCCCCGCCGCCCGGAGGCACTGGCGGGCCCGAGTGGCGCCGCTGGGTCTGAGATTCACCTGGCGTGGGTCGCCTTGACCTGGTCCCGCGGGGCGGCCACCCACTGTACGCCGGCCTCGGCGTCGATGATCGCCGTGACGGTCTCGGCATCGTACACATAGCGCAGGGCCCCGCCCGCGGCGGGCTGCAAGGTGGCGACCAGCGCCTTTCGGCCGCCGCCGACCTCCTGCTTGCCGGAGGCCGTCAGGACCGCCTCGTTCACCTGCAGCTCCTGCGCGTCGACCAGCTCGCCCTGCCAGGTGTCCCCGGCGGCGGCGCGGGCCCCCGGCAGCAGCACCGGGAGCAGCCAGGCGCTGAAGGCCGGCCCGTCCAGCTCGTGGCTGCGGCTGCTGAGCGGCTCGGGGTCCTGGCCTTCGCGCACGATGTCGCTGACCAGGCCCTGGTCTACCGAGAGGGTCCGCATCCGACGGCCTTCACGGCGCACCACCTCGACCACGGTGCCGGCCTGGTCGACGGTGACCCCTTCCAGCCAGGCGGGCTTGTCCTGCCCGGCGGCCAGGTAGCGCACCACCAGGGTCGCCCCGCCGCTGTCGGTGGTCGTGCCGTCCAGGGTCACCATTCCGCTGTAGCTGTCCCCCGCGTAGACAGCCCAGGTCGACTTGTGGGTCGAGATCAGGACCGGATCGGCCTTGAAGCGGATCTCCCCAGCCAGCGCCAGGGTGGGGAGGAGGAGCGAGGTGAGCATGGGACCTCCTGGGTCGATCTCATGCTAGCAGATTCGAACGGTCGAGGGGAGATCCGGGAGGCCAATTCCGCACGAAGTCCTCCTGCTCGCGGCTCTCGACGGCCCGGGGATCGCGGCTGGAGCGGACCACGGCGATGGCCTCGGTCGGCTCCAGGCCGGCGTCGATCAGCGCGCAGGCGGCGACCAGCCCGCTGCGGCCCAGCCCACCCAGGCAGTGCACCACGACCCGTCCGCCCGCCTGGGCCGCCGCGCTCAGCCAGTCCAGGGTCTGGCGCAGCTCGCCGGGATCGGGCACGCCCTGGTCCCGGATGGGGTGCTGCCGGACCTCCAGCCCGTGCGCCCGCGCCCGCGCCGGGAGGGCGGCGACCCCGACCGCCTCGAGCTCAGCCTGGGGCAAGAGGCAGAGCAGGTGGCTGGCGCTCTCCTGCTCGACCAGGTCGGCGAGATCGGCCTCCAGATCGCGCTGGCGGTCGGCGCGCCCGGGGCAGAGGGTCAGGCCCAGGCGCTCCCCCAGCGGGTGCTCGATCCAGTCGACCCGCAGGCGGCGGGCCCGGGCGGCGGCGGCGAGCAGATCGTCGGCGTGGCCGGCCGCAGCGTACAGGGCCCAGCGACGCTGCAAGGGGCTGGCCTCGTCGAAGCCCAGGGTGTGGACCGCGTAGCGGAGCAGGCCGATCCGCACCTGGGCCGGGTCGCGATCGTCCCCGACCAGGACCGCGACCCGGGCGCGCAGCAGGCTCAGCACCGCCCAGGCGCGGCGCAGGACGGGGAGCTGCACCTGGGGCGGGAGCGGGGGCAGCGGGGCCCGCAGATCGCGGACCGCGCGCAGCGCCCCGCTGAGGCGGACGGCCTGGACCAGCTCGGCCTCGTCGGCCAGGGGGGTCGCCAGGTAGAGCAGGTCGTTCTCCAGCTTGAGCAGATCGCGGATGGCGTGCCCCCGCTGGGCGTGAAACCAGTCGATCAGCCAGGCGTTGCCTTGCCCGTCGCGCAGGATGTTGGCACCGTTCAGATCGCCGTGGATCCAGGCGACCGAGTGGATGACGCCCAGGGCCCGGTCCAGCTCGGCGATGTCCTGCTCGTAGACCCGGGCGGGGTGGGCCCCCTCGCTCCCGTCGGGCAGCGTCAGCCGCTCACCGGGCTCCTCTCCCAGCAGCTCGCGCACCCGCCGCCGCACCCCCGGCGCCCAGCGAAGCTCAAAGGTATAGTGCTTCAGCAGCGGCAGCGGCTCGGCCTGCGCGGCGGCGGCGAAGCGCCCCAGGATCCCCTCGAAGACCCGCTCCAGCAGGGCCTCGACCTGGGGCAGGGGCAGCCCCTCCTCGTACAGACTCTTGAAGGTGCGCACCTCGCCGCTGCCCATGGCGGCGAAGGCGTACTTGAGCGCCCCGCGCTGACCGGACTCGACGAAGCCCCGCACGCTGGGCGCGTCGTTGCCCAGGATGCCCTCGACCTGCTCGAAGGCCCGCCGCTCGGTGGCGATCGTCTCCCGGGGGCCCAGCTTGAGGACGGTTGGGGCCAGGGCGTGGCCGAGGCTGTCCCAGGCCTGGGCGCGAAACACCCGCGCGCCCGAGAAGCCGCCCCCGATGGGCGAGAGGCGCAGGCGGGAGGCCTCGCGGTACAGGGCGCCGGCGAGCAGGAGGTCCTCGCCCTCCAGCGGCTCACCCTCCAGCGCCTCGCCTTCGAGCTTCGGCAGGGGCCCCTCCGGCAGGGGTGGGAGGGCGATCTCCGGGCCACCGGGCACCAGCCAGGCGCAGAGCTCACCCACGCTGTCGAAGACGTGGACCCCCAGGATGCGGCGGAGCTGGTCGAGGGCGGCGAGGTGCTGACTGCGCGAGACGCTGGCGGTCAGGGCCGAGCAGGTGGCCAGCTCGGTGATGCCGCAGCGGGTGGCCAGCTCGTAGAGGAGGAAGCTGACCTTGGCGTCGGTCCAGACGCCGATGACCGCCGCCCGCGCGGGCCGGAGCGCGGCGATGCGCTCCTGGAGGTCGGTCCCGACGAAGTCGTTGAGGGTCAGGGCCGAGACGGATGCCTCCTGCTCGCCCGCACCTCGGTCCAGCTCCAGCACGAGCGCAGCGCCCGGGCTGCCGGCGACGCAGTGCTCCCCGAAGTAGCGCAGGTGGGCGGCCTGCTGGGGGTCGGCCGGGTCGTGCGCGTCGCGGATGTGCAGCAAGGCCAGCGCGGCGGGCGGCTGGGCGCGGGCCCAGTGCATCAGCGCGGACAGGGGCCCGACGGCAGGGTCCCGCCCCAGCAGGCGCAGGCTCTCGGCGGGGCCGATGTGCAGGGCGTTGGGGAGAGGCTCGTGCGGGCCGAGGGCGCCGACGAAGTCCTCCTGGAGGCACTGGGTGAGGAGCAGGGCGGGTGGCATCCCTGCTCCTCACCCGCTCCGCCGCGGGGAGCCAGCCGGCTCAGCGGGCCAGCGGCGCCTGGTCGTGCGGCGAGATCCGAGGGGGCAGCCCGGGCAGCGGCTCCAGGGCGGCCGCCAGGACCTCCTCCAGGGTGTCGACCAGGACGATGTCCATCTCCTCGCGCACGGCCGGCGGCAGGTCGTCCAGGTCCAGCCCGTTGCGCCGGGGCAGGATGACCGTGCGGATGCCCATCCGGTGGGCGGCCAGCACCTTGCTCTTGATGCCGCCGACGGGAAGCACCCGACCGCGCAGGGTGGCCTCGCCGGTCATGGCCAGGTCCGAGCGCACCACCCGGCCCGAGAGCAGGCTGGCCAGCGCCGTCACCATCGTCACGCCGGCGCTGGGTCCGTCCTTGGGCACCGCCCCGGCCGGGACGTGCAGGTGCACATCGCGGTCCTTGACGGCGTCCTCGGGGATGTCCAGCAGGCGGGCGTTGGAGAGGACGTAGGTCAGGGCGGCCCGCGCCGACTCCTTCATCACGTCGCCGAGCTGGCCGGTCAGCATCAGCTGACCCTTGCCCGGCAGCGTGCTGGCCTCGACGTGCAGCACGTCGCCGCCCACCGGCGTCCAGGCCAGGCCCGTGGCGATGCCCGGGCGGGCGACCCGCGAGAGCTCGGTCTCGTCCTCGTGGAAGCGTCGCTTGCCCAGGATGCCGACCACCTCGGCCTCGTCCACCTTCAGCGGGCCGTCGAGCAGGCCCTTGGCCTTCTGCACCGCGACCGCCCGGAAGACCCGCCCCAGGGCCCGCTGGAGCTGGCGCACGCCGGCCTCGCGGGTCCACCCCCGGATGACGAGGTCGATGGCGGCGTCGGTGATCTGGACGTCGTCGACGCTGACGCCAGCGTTCTCGGCCAGGCGGGAGAGCAGGTGGTCCCGGGCGATGTTGCGCTTCTCTTCCGGCGTGTAGCCCTCCAGGGTCAGCACCTCCATCCGATCCCGCAGCGGGCCAGGGATCTGCGAGATGTCGTTGGCTGTGGCGATGAACAGACAGCGAGACAGATCCCAGGGCACCTCGAGGTAGTGGTCGACGAAGTGCTGGTTCTGTTCGGGGTCGAGGATCTCCAGCAGGGCGGCCGAGGGGTTGCCCTGCCAGCCCTGGACGAGCTTGTCGACCTCGTCGAGCAGCAGGACCGGGTCGTTGATTCCCGCCCGCCGGATGCCCTCGACGATGCGGCCGGGCCGGCTGCCGATGTAGGTCCGACGGTGCCCGCGCAGCTCGGCCTCGTCCCGGACGCCGCCCAGAGCGACCCGGACCAGCTTCTTGCCCATGGCGTCGGCGATGGCCTGCCCGATGCTGGTCTTGCCGACCCCGGGAGGGCCCACCAGCAGCAGCACATCGGCCCGACCCCGCCCGGCCAGCAGCCGCACGCTGAGGTGCTCGACCACCTGCCGCTTGATCTCGTCCAAGCCGTGGTGGCTGCCGTCCAGGGCCGCCTCCAGCGCCTCGAGATCCACCTGCTCGGTGTCTCCGCCCGAGGTGCTGCTGCTGACCTTCCAGGGCATGTCGGCGATGCGCTCCAGCCAGTCCAGGGCCACGCTGCGCTCGGGCGAGCCGTTGGAGATGCGCTCCAGGCGAGCCAGCTCGCGGTCGGCGATCTTCTGGACCTCGTCGGGCAGGCCCGCCTCGGCCAGCCGGGCCTTGATCCGGGCGATCTCGTCGTCCTCGCCCTCGCCCAGCTCGCTCTTGATGGCCTCCATCTGGCGACGCAGCAGGTGCTCCTTCTGCATCTTCTGTCCGTCTTCCTGGAGGCGATCGCGGATGGCCTGCCGGGCGGCGCGGATCTCCCGCACCCGGAGCAGGGCCTGCATCACGGTCTGGGCCCGACGCAGCGGATCCACCGTCTGCAGCAGCTCGGCCAACCACTCCTGCTGCCCCTCGATGACGCTGGCGACCGTGTCCACGGCTCGCTCGCGCTCGATCTGTCCGTCTCGCACGCCGGCCAGCAGGGCCTTGGCGTGCGACTCCCCACCGATCGCCTCGGAGGTGGTCTGGATCTCCTCCTCGAAGGTGTCCCAGGTCGCCTCGCCCTGGACGGTGTCGGGCCAGGGCAGCTCGGCCAGCTCCCAGGTCGCCTCCATCACCGGGTGGGTGGAGGGGAAGCCCCGCAGCCAGACCCGCCGCTCGCCCTGGGCGATGAAGAGGCGGGGGCCGCCGGGGTTGGCCGTGTTCGGCGGGGCCTCCTCCACCCGGGCGAGGACCGCGGTCGGCAACAGATCGGCCGGCGAGGGATCCTCGACCGGCTCACGCTGGACGGCGATGACCAGCCAGCCGTCGTGACGCGAGCGGGCGGCCTGCAAGGCGGCCAGGGTGCGGGGGCGGCCCGCCGAGAAGGTCAGGGTGCCGCCGGGGAGCAGCACGCCGCGCCGCAGCGGGATGAGCGGCAGCGTGGTCGGAAGATCGCTGGGGAGCGGAGTGGACACAGGGCGCACGGTACGGCTCTCGGCCATGAGGCCTCCTGCCCGGGCGAGGCCGGGCCTGACGGTGGGTTCCCCTGCGCCGGTCTGTTCGCGATGCGCCGAACCGGTCGCCGACCAGGGATGGCATCAGGGTAGCCACCTCCCTCGACGGGTCAAGCAGCGTTCACTCCGAGGCGCCGTCGACCTCGGCCAGGCAGCACCAGATGGCCGGGTACACCGGCCTGCCGTCGGGTACAAGCTCGCGCTGCAGCCCGCCAGCGTCGATGCTCTCCCGCAAGCGCAGCCCGCGTCGGGCCAGGAAGTCCGGGGCGTCTTCGGGGTGCAGCCCGAAGGTGATCGGCTCGCCCAGCACCGAGAGCAGGTTGGCGCTGGCGCGGAGAAAGGTCGCCCGCAGGTCGGGGTCGTCGACCAGGAACCACAGGTCCATCGCCAGCTGCGAGCCCGGCGCCGAGCTGGCGGCGATGTCCTCCAGCGTGCGAACGACCGCGGCGCGGCGCAGGTACATCGTGACGCCCTCCCAGATCCAGAAGGTCGGGGCCAGCGGGTCGAAGCCGTGGTCGACCAGGCGATCGACGAAGCGGTCCTGCTCGAAGTCACACTCGACGATCTCGCGGTGGGCGCGGGGCCAGGCGGGGCCGGCGGAGAGGCTGCCCTCGGCCAGCAGGCGGGCCTTGCGGCGGGAGGTGGCGGGGTGGTCGACCTCGAAGACGGGGCGGTCGGCCAGCGTGGTCGCGAGGCGCCAGGCGCGGGTGTCGTAGCCCGCGCCCAGCAGCACCACCTGGGCCACCGGACCCTCCAGGGCCCGCCGAAGCCAGGCGTCGAAGAGCGCGTGGCGGGCCAGGACGAAGGTCTGCAGGCCGCTGGAGAGCTGCTCGGCGGCGTCGACCAGGCCCGGCGCCATGCCGGCCGCCCGCAGGCCCAGGCGCCCCGCCGGCGAGAGGAAGGTCGCGGCGAAGGGGTCGTGCAGCACCCGGTGCTCGGGCTCGCGGAGCTGCTCGCGGGCCCGGATCAGGCAGACGGCCTCGGCGGTGTGGCTGGCACGCTCGCGCATCTCGCCTCCGGCCTGCCCCTAGGGCAGGGTGTCGAGGACCCGCTGCCAGTCGGCGTCGGGGTTGTACTCGGTGTCGCAGCCGAGCAGCTCGGCCAGGGCGTTGATGTCCTCGACCCGGCTCTCGGAGCTGGGGTGGGTGCTGAGGAACTCGGGGATGTCGACCCCGCCCTCCTCCAGCAGCTTCTCGAAGAAGCCGGCGGTGCCGTTGGCCGCCCAGTCGGTCGGGCAGAGGTAGTAGACGCTGCGCTCGTCGGCCTCTTCTTCGTGGGTGCGGCTGAAGGAGAGGCTGAGCAGCGAGGCGGCGATGTCGGCGATCAGGCCGGGATCGTCGCCCAGCAGCACGCCGAGCAGGGTCGAGATCCCGTACAGGCGGGTGAGCTGCTGGGTGCTGTGGCGCTCGTCGGCGTGGGCGATCTCGTGGCCGAGCACGCCGACGAAGTGGTCCTCGTGCTCGAGGTAGCGCAGCAGGCCGGTGTAGACGTAGATGTAGCCGCCGGGCGCGGCGAAGGCGTTGAGCGTCTCGTCGTCGTGGATGATCGCGAGCTGCCACTCGAAGTCGTCGGCGTACTGGACCTCGCCCGTCTCCAGCAGCTCGTCGCGCATGCGGTAGAGCTCCTCGTAGGCGTCGGCGTACTGGCCCTCGTCCAGGATCGGGTAGGTCGCCGGATCGGCCCGGATCTCGGCGTCGAGCTGCGCGCCGAGCTCGATGTCGTCGTCGATGGAGAAGAGGTTGAGGCCTCCGGCGCTCTCGCAGCCGGTGGAGAGCAACACGAGGAGCAGGGCGGGCAGGGACGTGCGCAAGAGGGACCTCCAGAGGGTAGCGTAGCCGGGCGGCGGCGCTTCGTCGCGCGGGCCGGATTCGGCATTCACGGGACCCAGGAGGCCGAGATGATCACGGTTGCAGGCGCCGGAAGGATCGGCGGCATGATGGTGAGCCTGGCCAGGGGACGTGGCGAGGAGGTCGCCGTGGTGGGCCGGGGAGGGCCGATCGGGGCCGGCGAAGGGCCGATCCTGGTCTGCACGCGCAACGACGACCTGGAGGATGTGCTCGGCCGCACCGAGCCCGCCCGACGAGCCGACCTCGTCTTCGTCCAGAACGGCGTGGTGGCCCCCTGGGCGCGCGCGCACGGGCTGGCGGCGCCAACCGTCGGCGTGCTCTACATCGCAGTCGATCGGGTCGGGGCGACGCCGGTTCCCGGCGCCTCTTCGCCCTTCCATGGCCCGCACGCCGCCGCGGTGGTCACCCTGCTACGCAGCGGGGGCCTGCCGGCCCACAGCGTCGACGAGGCCGGCCTTCGGGAGGAGGTCGGGCTGAAGCTGGCCTGGATCTGCGTGCTCGGCGTGCTGGGACAGGCCCTGGCCGTCACCGCCGGCGAGGTGGTGAGCGAGCAGCCGGCGGCGGTGCGGGCGCTCTGCGAGGAGCTCCGGCCGGTGCTGCGCGGAGACCCCGACACCGACGCGCCGGTCGACCTGGTGGAGCGGGTGATGGACTACTCCCGCTCGGTGGCCCACTACCGGACCACCGTCAAGGAGTGGCCCTGGCGCACCGGCTGGCTGCTGGCCTCGGCACAACGCCAGGGGATCCCCCTCCCCCTTCACCGCGAGTGGCTGCGCCGGGCGGGCTTCAGCGCTTGACCTTGACGGGCACGGGCAGCTCCTCTCCGACGATGTCGAAGCGGGTCTCGCCGATGCGGTAGATGCCCAGCGGCAGCAGGCCCGAGTAGCTGCCCTCGCGGAGGATGGCCTCGTTGGCCGCCTCCAGCACCCGGCGCTGGTCGGGCTCGAAGGGCACGACCTCCATCGTCAGGGTCGGGCGGGGATCGAGCCGCTTGGAGACGTGCAGGTCGACCCGCCCGTACCAGGCCATCAACATCGCCAGGGCGTAGTCGGTGTCCTCGGTCGCTCGGACGGCGCGGGCCGCCTCCAGCCGCTGGGCCTGGGCGATCGCGTCGCCGAGGGACTGGGCCGCGAGGAAGCCAGCCCAGTGGTCCTCGTAGCTGAGGGCGGCGCCTTCCAGCGTCGAGAGGCGGCGGTAGGAGCCGTCGGCGGCCTCCCAGCGCCCCGCGGCCACGCGCTCCCGAAGCTCGGCGGAGAGGCGGGTGGTCTCGGCCTTCAGCTCGGGGCTGGTGGCGGATCCGGGGGCGGTCAGGAGGAAGAGGGCCAGGAGCAAGGCGTGCATGGCGGCAGTCTACAGCGCCCGTCGAGGTGGCAACAGGGCGTTGGCGGCCAACAGGCCCGTCGCCAGCGAGGCGCCGACCAGCAACATGCGCGCCCCGTCGAGCAGATCGCCGCCGCCGTCGGAGACCAGGGCGCGGACCCCGGAGAAGCCCAGGCTCCCGGGGACCAGCAGGATCAGCCCGGGGACGAGCAGGACCAGGGCGGGCACGTCGCGCAGCCGCGCGTGCACATTGGCGGCGAGGCCGACCGCCAGCGCGCCGAGGAAGGGCGCGGACTGGGCCCCCAGCAGCTCGCCACCGAGGCGCGTGGCGTGAACGGCCAGGAAGGCGACCCCCAGGATGGCCGGCAGGTCGCGGGCCCGGGCGCGGAAGAGCACCAGGAAGGAGAGGGCGGCGACGGTCAGGGCCAGGGCCTGGGTCCAGGGCTCGGGCGAGGCCAGGGCCGCGACCGGCAGGGACTGGAGGCCGAGGCGACCGGCGATGGCCGAGGCCAGCCCGATGCCGACCCCGAGCTGGAGCAGCGTGACGGCGGCCGCCGAGAGCCGGGCGGTGCCCGAGGAGAGGTGCCGCGTGGCCAGCTCGGTCAGGCCCGTGGTCAGGGTGAAGCCCGGCAGCAGGACGATCAGGCCGGCGAGCAGGACGATGTCGGCGCGAATGGGGAGCTGCGTGGACGCCAGGCGGGCGATCAGGCCGACGCCGATCGCGGCCGTCAGGGGCATCAAGGCGGACAGGCGCGCCGGCGCGAAGCCGACCGCCGCCGAGAGCGCCGCCGAGAGGACCAGCTCCAGCGCCCCTCCGCCGAAGAAGACCGCGGCCGCCCCGGCGGTCCCGGCGCTGGCGGCCGCGGTCGTGACCTTCGACCAGGTCTTCGGGTGAGCCATCCGCTCGGCCAGCTCCAGCCGGGCCTGAGCCGGGAGGGTCTCGCCGGACTCGACCCGCCGGGCGAGGCGGTCGATCTCCACGAGATCGGCGAGGGCGACGTCGCGTGGCTCCACGCGCAGCATCCGGGTCTTGCCGTCCAGGTCCAGGTAGACCGAGGTCGGCTGGGCGAAGACGGCGGCGCGCACCCCCAGGGAGCGGCTGACGGCGTCGACCGTCGCCTCCAGGCGATGAGCGGGAGCGCCGGCCGCATGAAGGGCGGCGGCGAGGTCCACGACCAGCTCGGCGGACTGCGTCCAGTCCAGGCGGGCAGGGCTCTCTTCGAGCAGGGCAGTCACGGGGTGGCTCCAGAGCCGAACGAAATCCGGTACATTCTAGAAACCATGAGATAGCAACGGAGCATCGACATGTCACCCGAACACTTTTCGGAAACCACTCATGTCTGAGCCCCTGGACCGAACGGATCGCGCCATCCTGGACCTCCTCCAGCGAGACGGCCTCGCCCCCTTCAAGGAGATCGCCCACGCGGTCGGCCTCGCCCCGTCGACGGTGCACGACCGGGTGAAGCGGCTGAAGGGCGTCGGGGCCCTGCGCGGCGTGCACGCCGATGTGGACCCCAAGGCGCTGGGCGTGAACCTGCAGGCCATGCTGCTGATCGAGCTCTCGCTGCATCGTCCCGAGACCTACAGCCTCTTCCGCGACCACCTCTCCGCCCTGGCCGAGGTCCTGGCCTGGTACGAGGTCGCCGGCCGCCTGGACCTGATGGTCCATGTCGGCGTCCACGACACCGCCCACCTCCAGCGGCTGGTGCTGGACGCCTTCACCGCCCGGCCCGAGGTCCGCCGGGTGGAGACGACCCTCATCTTCGAGTGGAGCCGGGCCGCGGCGCTGCCGGACCTGGTGGGCGGGGGCTGAGGACGGGGCGGGCCCGAGGACGGGGCGGGGCCGCTGCGGTGTCCCAAAGGGTCAGGCCGGTTTCACCATCGCGAATGAGTCGCGACCGCCTGCGTCCGAGGGTACGACCACCCGGAGGCCGCCGTGAGTACCGCCCCCCGCATCTCCTCCCTCGCCCGCGACGCCCGCGACGCCGTCGGCGCCGCCATCCTGACCCTCGGCTCCTTCGGCACGCCGCTCGTCCTCTCCCTGATGGCGCTCACCCAGCCGGCGACGACCGAGCTGCGGGTCCAGCACTCCACCGAGCGCAGCGCGGTCTTCGCGCTGGTGCTGTCTTCCGAAGAGGCCCCTCAGCCGGACCCCTCCACCGGGCGCATCGACGGGGTCGAGGCCAACCTGGAGCCTCTGCCGCCGCCTCCCCCGGAGCCCGAGCCCGAGCCCGAGCCCAGCGAGGAGGCGCTCGCTGAGGCTGAGGTCCCGGCCGCAGAGGGTGAGGCAGCAGAAGGTGAGGACACAGACGCGCTGGCCCTGCCCGCCGTGGAGGGCCCGGTCATGGGCCGCCGACTGCTGCTGGACCCCGACCGCGTGCGCATCGCCCGACCCCCACGGTCCGCCAACGCCACCTCCGCCAACGCCGCCTCCGCCAAGGGAGGCTCCCCTCGCAAGAAGCGCTGCGAAGAGCCCAGCGAGGAGATCCGCATGGTGGAGGAGGGCACCTTCGAGATCGCCCGCAGCCTGGTCGACCTCTACGTCGGCGACCTGGAGAAGGCGCAGCGGCTGGCCTACGTCGCCTGGCACCGCGACGAGGCTGGCAAGATCGACGGCTTCCGGGTCCGCCGCATCAAGTGCGGGAGCGTGCTCGACCAGGCGGGCTTCCGCAACGGCGACGTCGTCCACAGCGTCAACGGCAAGAAGATCCGGACGGTCTTCGGGGCCATCGCCGCCTACCGGCGCCTGAAGAACAAGGAGCACCTGAAGGTGGACGTGACCTCCGAGCAGGGCGAGGGCCGCCAGATGAAGTACCGGATCAGCTGAGGCTCAGCCCGAGCGGCGGACCAGGTAGGGGCCCAGCCAGAGCGCGTCGAGCTCGGCGGCCTTCCAGGCGCGCACCGCATCCTGGGCGGTGGCGACGATGGGCTCCTCGTGCATGTTGAAGCTGGTGTTGATCAACACCGGAGTGCCGGTGCGCTCGCCGACCGCGCCGAGCAGGGCGTGCAGCTCGGGGCTGGTCGCGGCGTCGACGAGCTGCGGGCGGGCGGTGCCGTCGACGTGGACGGCGGCCGGGCAGCGCTGGGCGAACTCGGGGCGGACGTCGAAGCAGACGGTCATGAAGCGGGCGCTGCGGGCGGCCTTGCCGACGCCCTGGAACCAGCGGTCGGCGTCCTCAGCCCGGCAGATCGGGGCGAAGGGCATGAACTCGCTGCGCTTCAGCTTCTCGTTGAGCCAGCGGTTCACCTCGGGCTCGTCGCACTTGTAGAGCACCGAGCGGTTGCCCAGCGCCCGCGGGCCCCACTCCATCGGCCCCGAGCAGCGGGCCACGACCTTGCCGGCGGCCAACAGCTGCGCGACCTCGTCGATCATCGCCGTCGCGCGGGTGCGCGGCAGGCCGGCGATGTTCAGCGCCTTGGCGGCGTCGGTCTCGCTGGGGTGGATGCCCAGGAAGGCGTGCGGGAGCGCCGTGGGAGGGGAGCCCGCCTCGGCCAGCGCGCCGCCGAGGGCGAGGCCGCCGTCGCCCATATGGGGGTAGACCCAGAGCTCGTGCACCTCGTCGAGCGAGGCGATGCGCTGGTTGAGCTTGACGTTGGCGAAGGCCCCGCCCGCCACGGCCAGCCGCGGGCAGCCGGTGCGCTCGACCCAGTAGCGCACGAAGGCCACGACGCTCTCTTCGAGGATCTGCTGAGCGGCGGCGGCGACCTCCTCGCGCGAGTAGCGGCGCAGCTCGGCCCAGAAGGGATCGTCGGCGCGCTCGGCCCGGCGCAGGGGCATCCGGCTGAAGCCCGGGCCATTGAAGCGCACCCGCTGGCGCAGGTGGTCCAGCAGGGGCTCGGGGGCCACCGCGTAGGCGGCGAGGCCGGTGATCTTGCCCTCGTGCCGGTTGGGCGTGAAGCCCAGCAGCTCGGTCACACGACTGTAGAAGGTGTTGAGGCTGGCCAGCCCGCTCTGCTGCCAGAGCAGGTCCAGCTCGCCGCCCTGGCCCTGGCTGACGGTGGCGGTGTTGCCGTCGCCCATCGCGTCCACTGTCAGGACCAGGCAGTCGTCGTGCGGCTGGGTCCGGTAGGCGCCCTCGGCGTGGGCGCGGTGGTGGTCGATCATCCGCGGGTTCTTCGAGCGGAAGGGCCGCTGCGCCAGGCGGCGCTCCAGGATGTTCTGGCAGGCCTCGACCTCCAGCGCGTACAGCCCGCTCTTCTTCAGGATCGACTGGTAGAGGATGTAGCCGTGCAGCAGCGGCGAGAACTGTCCGTGCTTCTTGGCCTGCTGGTGTTGCGAGGGCCACAGCCGCAGCAGGGCCGAGGGCGTGAAGGCCGAGCCGACCACGACCTCGTCCACCTCGCGGGGGGAGACCCCGGCCAGGTCCAGGGCGGCGTCGATGGCCCCCCAGGGGAAGGCCCCGGAGTTCTTGACCCGATCCACCCGCTCCTGGTTGACCGCGGCCACGGGGACCCCGTCGATCAGGACGGCGGCCCCGCTGTCGTGGTTGTCGGCGATGCCCAGGATGATCATGGGGCCAAGGTATCACCGAGCGGATATCCGGGCCCCATGGCCTGGCTGCACCCCGTCAGCGGCGTCCTCGCCGTCCTCCTGGTCGCCTGGATGGCGATGGCCGGCCTGCGCGCCCGGCAGCGCGATCCCCTCGCACCCGAGTCCCGCCGCCTGCACGCCCGCTACGCGCCCGTCGCCGCGGCCGTCGTCAGCCTCGCCGCGCTCAGCGGCCCGGCCTCCACGGCCCTCCTCCGCGACGACATTGCCTTCGCCTCGACCCCTCACTTCGTCCTGGGCATGATCACCCTGGCCCTCGCCCTGCTGACCGCCCTCACCTCGCGCCAGCTCCCTCGGACCCGCAAGATCCACCCGGTCCTGGGCCTGGCCCTGTTGGCCGCCTGTGTCGGGCAGGCGCTGCTGGGCTTGGGGATGCTCCCTTAGCTCAGGCCAGCACTTCCATGCCCGCGTCGTCGCCGGGGCGGGTGACCAGCATCTGCCAGGCGGTCTGGATGCTGCGGCCGAGCTCCTCGCGGCTCTTCATGCGGCGCAGGGCGCGGGCGATGTAGCGCGGGCGGTAGTAGAAGCGCAGGTAGGCCAGCCGGGTCCAGCGCTGGATCTCGGCGTCGGTCATGTCGCAGAGGGGGCGGGGGATGTCCTCGTCGGTGCCGGCCTCGATGTGCTCGCGCCAGAAGTCCCGGCCGGTCTCCTTCAGCAGCAGCGTGTACATCTCGGTCGCCGGCATCGGCGTGACCTTGCTGAACTGGGCGTAGTCCAGGTCCAGCTCCAGGGCGAGCCGGATGGTCTGGCGGATGGTCGCCTCGTTCTCGTAGGGGTTGCCGACCATGAAGTAGCCGAAGGTGTTGATGTCGTTGGCCCGGGTCAGCGAGACGACCTCGCGGTACATCTCCAGGCTGGTCGACTTCTTCAGGGTCTGGAGGATCTCGCGGTTGCCCGACTCGATGCCGTAGTAGATGCGGTTGCAGCCGGCGCGGCGCATGGCCTTGAGCACATCGTCGGTGATGCAGTCGACCCGGGTCCGGGCCGCCCAGACGATGTCCAGCTTGCGGCGGTTGATCTCCTCGCAGATGTCGATCACGCGCTGCTTGCGGATGGTGAAGGAGCTGTCGAAGAAGTCCAGCTCGCGGATGCCCTGCTCCTTGACGCAGATCTCCAGCTCGTCGACGACGTTCTTCGGCGAGCGGGCGCGGAAGGGCTTGCTGCCCTGCTCGCAGAAGATGCACTTGTAGGGGCAGCCCCGGCTGGTGATGAAGCAGGTGAAGTTCCGGTATTGGCTGATGAAGCTGTAGTAGATGCTGTTGTCGAGCAGGTGCCGGGCCGGGAAGGGCGCCTCGTCGACGTCGACGTCCTTGGCGGTGGGGGTCACCACCACCCCGCCGTCCTCGCGCTTGAAGGCCACGCCGCGCACCTGGGAGAGGTCCTTGCCGCCGACGAGCGCCGCCAGCAGGTCGGGCAGGGCGCGCTCGGCCTCGCCGGTCACCGCGAAGTCGATCTCGGGGTAACCAAGCGTCTCGCGCGGGTAGATGCTGAGGTGCACCCCGCCGACGATGACGGGCACGTCGACCTCCTTGCGGATCGCCTTGATCCAGTCCATCGACTGGAAGAAGAGGTAGGTGGTCAGCGTGTAGCCGACGTAGGTCGGCCCGAACTGTCGCAGCCGCTCGACGGTCTGCTCCAGGCTGAGGTCCTGCGCGTGCGCGTCGAGGAAGAGCACCTCGCAGCCCGCGGCCTCCAGGATGCCGGCGACGTACAGCAGGGAGAGCGAGGGGAAGATCCCGTAGTTCTCCTTGACCGTCTTGATGCCGGGCTCGTTGCGAACGGCGCCGTAGGGCGGGTAGACCAGCGCGACCTTCAGGCCGGCGAGCCCTGGCGTTCCCTTGAGTCCTGGCATCAGCACCTCCATCGGAGAGGGTATCCCGCACCCGACGAGGCGAAAGCGGCGCCGGGATTATAGGCTCAGCCGTGCTCGAACGCTGGTCGCCCTGGCTGCTCCTCCTGCCCGCCGCGGTCTTCCTGACCTGGTGGGTCGGCGCGAACCCGCTGCCCGACGGCTTCCAGAACGAGTACCTGCTGATCGGCAACGCCATGGACCTGTGGGGCGCGCTGGTCGACGGCGACAGCTGGCACCTGCGCTGGTTCGCCTACACCGGCTACTGGCCCTTCGGCCTCTACGTCGTGCCCTGGCCCTTCATGGCCGTGCTGGGCCCCGGCCGCCTCGCCCTCGTCCTCGGCAACCTCCTCCACCTGGGCCTGATGCTCTGGGCCGCCCGCGAGCTGGGTCGGCGGCTCGCGGCGCCGCTCGCCGGGCCCCTGCTGCTGCTCTGCCCGGGCGTCTTCGGCAGCCTCGTCCGCTACGAGCCGAACCTCGCCGCCATCGCCTGGACGGCCGCCGGCCTCGCCTTCCTGCTGCGCAGCGAGGGTCTGCGTCACCGCAGAGAGGTCCTGCTCTTCGGCAGCGCCCTGGGCCTGGGCCTGATGATGGACCGGCTGACCGTCGCCTTCTTCCTCCTCCCGCCCCTGCTGCCCGTCGCCGCCGCCGCCCTGCGCCGCGACGGCCTCGCCCGCTGCGCCAGGGGCCTGAGCCTCGCCCTGCTGGCGGCCCTGGTCTGGAGCCTCGCCTGGTACCGCGAGTTCTTCCTGCGACACGCCGAGGAGCTGCTCTCCCAGGCCCCCGTCGGCGAGATCGACGCCGCCGGCGAGATCACCGCCACCGAGGGCCCGCTGGCCCTGCTGTACTACCCGCTGGCCCTGATCGACTCGCAGGCCGGCCCGCTGCTGGGCCTCTGCCTGGGCATCGCCGCGCTGGGCTCGGGGGTCGCCCTGCTGCGGCGCTGGCGGCTCGACGATCCGCGCCTTCCCTTGCTCGTCTCGGCCCTCGGGGCGCTGCTGTTCTTCACCCTGGTCGCCAAGAAGCAGGTCTTCTACACCCTGCCGGTCCTGGTCCCCCTGGCCGTCCTGCTGGCCTCCCACCGGCGCCTCGCCTGGCTGGGCCTGGTTGGCGGGCTCTGGTCCTTCCTCTCGGTCGGAGTCGGCCTCCTGCCCGGCGGCCCCTGGCTGCCCGAGGCCTGGGTCAGGCCGGCCGTCAGCAGGCCAATGGCGAAGATGATGGCGTTGTACGCCACGCCAGCGGCCAGGATCGCCCAGCCGGCCGTTTGCGGCGCCATCGACAGGGGATCGGGCGAGGATGGCTCGATCAACCGGTCGATGAGCTCGACCAGGCTGACCGGGTCGGCCGCGGCGGCAGAGGCGCTCATGGCGCC
>ERZ761602.1880-NODE-1880-length-35721-cov-30.308137_pt1 | contig 35721 bp, 22 predicted proteins | sample MGYA00512165_ERZ761602 | MGnify/ENA primary metagenome ERZ761602 (study PRJEB28899, sample SAMN02445085) | bioreactor sludge metagenome | biome: EBPR sludge; isolation source: Thorneside wastewater treatment plant | place: Australia: Brisbane, Thorneside...
AAACGAGCCGCTATCTTGCCTCCGCCAGCACTTTTAATCTAACCAAAGTGGAATTGAAATATAATAATACTTATCTTTATTTGTCCAATTATTCTCCTTTTAATCTAACCAAAGTGGAATTGAAATAAATAAATATCAGGAATATTCAACTTCGATTTTAAGCTTTTAATCTAACCAAAGTGGAATTGAAATGAAGGCATAAGTGATTTTACGCCTGTCAAAGCATTAGCTTTTAATCTAACCAAAGTGGAATTGAAATTAAAGATGCCAACACAAGCGGCTTACTCATTGCGGCCTTTTAATCTAACCAAAGTGGAATTGAAATTATCAAAAATTGATTGATGTTCAAAAAGGACTGATCTTTTAATCTAACCAAAGTGGAATTGAAATTTGTGTTTCTTAAATTGCAAATCCTTAAAAGTTTTCCTTTTAATCTAACCAAAGTGGAATTGAAATGTATGGGTTTCTGCATACCTTATTTGGTCATGATTGTCTTTTAATCTAACCAAAGTGGAATTGAAATTTTGGACAGTTTTCATTTTCATATTTCACTTTTTCGCTTTTAATCTAACCAAAGTGGAATTGAAATAAGATAGAACAAAGATTATAGACAAATAACAGTTTGCTTTTAATCTAACCAAAGTGGAATTGAAATCTCTTATTGATTGTTTACTTTCTACAATCTCAATATCTTTTAATCTAACCAAAGTGGAATTGAAATTGCAAAAAGGGAAAGAAACAATTACAGAAAATCCGGCTTTTAATCTAACCAAAGTGGAATTGAAATTTTGAAAAAGCATTAGCAGTAACAATGCCGCAAAAGCTTTTAATCTAACCAAAGTGGAATTGAAATTAGTATTATCCAAAACAATATCGCCCTCATTTGTGTCTTTTAATCTAACCAAAGTGGAATTGAAATCAGGACGTGGGCTTTATACGATGGCGGACTATCGCCCTTTTAATCTAACCAAAGTGGAATTGAAATATACTTTTGGGTTCGACAGATAAACGTTTTGAGCAGCTTTTAATCTAACCAAAGTGGAATTGAAATCAGGCATTATTGGATGATACAACGGCTTCATCTAATCTTTTAATCTAACCAAAGTGGAATTGAAATTTTCGTTTGTCATTTGAGTTCTCCTAATCTGTTAAACTTTTAATCTAACCAAAGTGGAATTGAAATTAAAATCAAATTGCGGGGCTTTATATAGGTGAACACTTTTAATCTAACCAAAGTGGAATTGAAATAAGAGTGGATTGCAAGAATGGGTGAACATATATTCACTTTTAATCTAACCAAAGTGGAATTGAAATCCCGCCAACGGCTTCAAGTTCTTCACCTGTTTCCATCTTTTAATCTAACCAAAGTGGAATTGAAATTTCGTTATTGTTTCTGCCATTAATACCCCCTTGTTTCTTTTAATCTAACCAAAGTGGAATTGAAATAATTGTGCAAAACTATCATTCAAAAATGAAACATAACTTTTAATCTAACCAAAGTGGAATTGAAATTAACAGCCGTAGTAAATGACCCCGAAGGGAATACTGCTTTTAATCTAACCAAAGTGGAATTGAAATACCTTTGACAAAAGAGAGCGGCTCATGAAAGCGGTGCTTTTAATCTAACCAAAGTGGAATTGAAATTCTAAAGTATCAAGAAAATATTTGCCCCGTGTTATCTTTTAATCTAACCAAAGTGGAATTGAAATTTTCGTCCGTGAATGTTGAATCAGCTAACCACGGGACTTTTAATCTAACCAAAGTGGAATTGAAATCTGGTAATGAACTTGTGACGACGGCGCGAGTAGTCTCTTTTAATCTAACCAAAGTGGAATTGAAATACAAAAAACAGGTTGCGCTTGATTGATGCTGCAACTCTTTTAATCTAACCAAAGTGGAATTGAAATTCCCTTGCTCAATAGTAAGGAGTCCAGAAACATTTTCTTTTAATCTAACCAAAGTGGAATTGAAATCAAGCATAATCACTCTGCAGCCGTTCGGACATGGCGCTTTTAATCTAACCAAAGTGGAATTGAAATAGTGGTGCGAGCGGAAGATTAAATATTTGTAGCTCACTTTTAATCTAACCAAAGTGGAATTGAAATAACAGCTCAATGGCAGACGATTTACCACCATCGCAACTTTTAATCTAACCAAAGTGGAATTGAAATATGAACTTCTTTTGCATGCTGACTGCCGTATCTGTCTTTTAATCTAACCAAAGTGGAATTGAAATATTTATGGATAATTTGTTACTGCTATATTCAACTTTCTTTTAATCTAACCAAAGTGGAATTGAAATTCAATAGGCACGAAAGACCTTGTAAAATCCATTTCACTTTTAATCTAACCAAAGTGGAATTGAAATTAGTATTCAGATAATAACCACGAACACCGAGCAATAACTTTTAATCTAACCAAAGTGGAATTGAAATGTTTACGCGCCTTGTGTTGCTCTTTACGTGTCATTGCTTTTAATCTAACCAAAGTGGAATTGAAATTGTCACCAAATATTTTAGAAATAGAAGAAAATACAGCTTTTAATCTAACCAAAGTGGAATTGAAATAAGAAACTTATATGTACAAAATTGAGGATTGATTACTTTTAATCTAACCAAAGTGGAATTGAAATAATGACCGAAGCGTTTGCATCGCTTGCGCTGTGTCACTTTTAATCTAACCAAAGTGGAATTGAAATAAAGAAACAAAGCGCAAGAAACGCATCCACGCGATACTTTTAATCTAACCAAAGTGGAATTGAAATAACGGCACGCTGATGATGGCTACCATGAGCGAAGCCGCTTTTAATCTAACCAAAGTGGAATTGAAATCCTTGTTCAAGTATATTAGTTTTGGCAGGGTCAAGCCTTTTAATCTAACCAAAGTGGAATTGAAATATTTTAGCGAAAATGTTGAATGTTCCGCAATCTACGCTTTTAATCTAACCAAAGTGGAATTGAAATGTCGCAGTATATGTTCGCAGGCGCACTTGTTGCTGCTTTTAATCTAACCAAAGTGGAATTGAAATGCTCGAACACTGATGACGACGTGAACACATAGAGCACTTTTAATCTAACCAAAGTGGAATTGAAATTAGAGATTGCGACAAACAAGAAAGACATTGAGGGTCTTTTAATCTAACCAAAGTGGAATTGAAATATAAATTTATGCCAAAGAAATTTGGTGTAGGTGTAACTTTTAATCTAACCAAAGTGGAATTGAAATGCGGACCTTATCCGACAGAAGCCGAACTTAAAGAAGCTTTTAATCTAACCAAAGTGGAATTGAAATCAGCCACAGACAGAAGAGTCCGAGTTTTTGGAAACGGCTTTTAATCTAACCAAAGTGGAATTGAAATTGTACTTATAGCCCGCTTCCAATCTTTCATTTTTGCTTTTAATCTAACCAAAGTGGAATTGAAATCTGGCACAAATTCGGTCGCGTTAGGTGCTGGAAATGCTTTTAATCTAACCATAATGGAATTGCATTCAAGCGCAGCGCAGAATCTTTGTAGCGTAGCGGAAAACAATACGAGGAGAAAGTTGTTAAATCCGTAAAATGTATCCTACCATAATGGAATTGCATTCAAGCGCAGCGCAGAATCTTTGTAGCGTAGCGGAAAACAATACGAGGAGAAAGTTGTTAAATCCGTAAAATGTATCCTACCATAATGGAATTGCATTCAAGCGCAGCGCAGAATCTTTGTAGCGTAGCGGAAAACAATACGAGGAGAAAGTTGTTAAATCCGTAAAATGTATCCTACCATAATGGAATTGCATTCAAGCGCAGCGCAGAATCTTTGTAGCGTAGCGGAAAACAATATGAGGAGAAAGTTGTTAAACCCGTAAGATGTTATCTAACGAATGTGGATTAAAAATACAAAAGTATCATTTTCCTGATGTCAGGAAAACGATACTTTTCATCTAACCAAAATGGAATTGCATTCAAGCGCAGCGCAGAATCTTTGGAGCATAGTGAGAAACAATGCTATGAAGTGAAAGTTGGTGGTCATCTATGCTAAAGGCGATTATCGGCATGGACGGAAGCCGAGCTTCGTAATCGCGGAATGAATCTTAGTGCTGCCATCTTTCTGTGATGAATCTCATGGTGAGATAATCCATTCCCATTATCAGCATGATCGTAGAGTGACATCCTTTGCCATAAGAGCATCGCAGCTTTTGTCTCATTGTTGTTTATGCTATTGCTTTAGGGCGCAGATGTCTATGAAATAATCCGTATGATTTTTTGCTGTAAAGTGGTGTTCGGTAAAGCTTGTTGCAATGTTTTATCTTCCTTATATACATGATATATAGTGCATATTGTGCTGATTCTGCGTATATTGCCATATTATACATGATGTCTATTTTGTGGTAAATCTACTCCTTCAAAGCATATTTAATAATGGTATGATTTGTGCATATTGTTGTGATTAGATAAGATTGTTTAGAGTGTTGTGTTCTTAAGCTAATATTTATCAAAGAATTAAATCTATTTGTAGTTTCATTTACTTCATGAGGTCATATATGTCCTTACGTACTCATTTGATGTCGTTTGTTGTGGCAAGCGGCTTAATGTTCTGTTCGATGAGTGAAAGCATTGCCCAGCAAGTGCTCACTCCTCGTCAGATTAGTTTTCAAGGTGTGATCAGCGAGGGCGATAAAGTTCCCGCCGATGGTGCACAGTTGATGACATTCAGTTTATATCCATCGCAATTTTCTACTCAAGCACTCTGGACAGAAGAGCAGCGCGTGACCATACGCGGCGGTTTGTTCAATGTGTATTTGGGTGAGAAGAACCCATTACCGGAGAATTTTTCTCGTGAGTATTGGGTTGGTATCTCCATCAAAGGCGGCGCAGAGTTTTCACGTGTGAAGATGACGAGCGTTCCTTATGCTTTCCAAGCAGAGAAAGCCCAAAAAGCCGATGAATTGAGCGGCGGTTTGGTCACACGTGTTAATGGTTTGCAAGGCGATATTGAATTACGCGGTGGCGATGGACTTGAAGTACGCACAAGCGGCGATGGCGGCTTGGTTGTAGGTTTAAGTGAAGAAACCAAAAATGAAGGTCTGCTCAATCAGGGCACAGAATGGTTATTGGCAGGTAATCCAAATGCTACTGCAGCAAGTTGGTTGGGTACAGCGAATAATAATCCTTTGGTGATGCGGACAAATAATACCGAGCGTATGCGCATATTATCCACGGGTAATGTTGGTATCGGTGAAACGAATCCGGCGGTACGCTTGACGGTAGCTCGTCAGATGATGATTACGAACACGGGTGGTACACCTGAGTTACGCATAGCTGCATCGTCGGGTGCTAATTATACGGCATTCCGCACAACAAACCAAAGCGCAACAATAACTTATACTCTTCCGGCTGCGGGTGGTACCGCAGGAAGTGCTCTTGTGACAGATAATAATGACAATTTAACTTGGACAGATCTAAAAGAATGGAAGACCACGGGCAATAGCAATTTGACGGGAACATCGTTTATTGGTAGCACGAATAGTCAGCCATTTATAGTCAGAACCAATAATACAGAACGATTAAGAATTACTCCCACAGGTGCATTAGGTATCAATGAAGATACGCCTGTAGAGAAACTCGAAGTAGCAGGTAATATTGTTGTTAAGCCAACAAGTTCAACCACCGGCGAATTGCGCATTGTGGAAGAGTTTGGAGCAAGTGGTAATAACTATACCGCTATCAGATCTCGTCCCCAATCATCAAATATTACTCTTAAACTTCCTCAAACACAAGGTGCTGCGGGTCAAGTTTTGACCAATAATGGCACGGGTGAACTTTATTGGGCACCTGCGGGTTTGAGTTCTTTGAGTGGTTGGAGTCTTGATGGTAATGCCGCAGCGGGTGGTGACTTTTTGGGCACAACCAATACATCGCCGCTTGATGTTCGTGTGAATAATACTACACGTTTATATCTCGTGAGTGGTGGTGCTTTGCAGCGCAATTCGGGTGGTAATATCCGCGGTACTGAAGCCGTTGACTTACAAACAAGTCGCTCCGCTCCGGGTCAAGTAGCAAGCGGTAATTACAGCATAATCAGTGGTGGTCGTTTTAATCAAGCCTCGGGTTTATCGAGTGTTGTCAGTGGCGGTGAAAGCAATCTTGCCTCAGGGACAGGTTCGGTAGTCGGCGGCGGTACGAATAATGATGCATCTAATACCGGTGCTACTGTCGGAGGCGGTAATCAAAATACAGCAAGTGGTATTCGCAGCGGAGTGTTTAGTGGTAATGCCAATACTGCTTCTGCTCAAACCTCTTTGGTTGTGGGCGGTAGCAGCAATGTTGCCAATAATACAAGTGCAGTGGTGACTGCGGGCGATAATAATACAGCAAGCGGCGCACAAAGTTTTGTGGGTGCGGGTACTAATAATACTGCAAGTGGCAGCAGAGCACTTGTTGTTGGTGGTAATACCAATACAGCATCAGGTCAAACTTCAGCTATCGGTGGCGGTTTTAATAATGAAGCAACCGGTTTAAGTTCTGCTATCGTTGGTGGTGAAAATAATAGAGCCATCAATACACGTGCATTTATAGGTACGGGTAATAGCAATACATCATCGGGTCAAAATTCGGCAGTGGTAGCCGGTGTGACTAATGCCGCATCGGGTCAAAATTCGTTTATCGGCGCAGGTATAGATAATCAAGCAATGGGAGAAAATTCCTTTATTGGTACAGGTAGAGAAAATCAGGTGAACAGTGCGGGTCTTAATAGCGGTATAGTATCCGGTTTCTCTAATTTAATTACAAGCAATCATGTTCTCATTGGCGGTGGTTTTGACAATACTGCCGGTGCAGAAAAATCTTTCATTGGTGGCGGTCAATTCAATGTTGTTGATCAAGGCGGTACAGGCGGTCGTGTTTCTTTCATCGGTGGCGGTCATCGCAATCAGATGTTCGGTGATACCAGCTTTATCGGTGGCGGCTCACGCAATGTGGTGAACTTAACCTCATTATATGGCTTCATCGGTGGCGGTATGCTCAATAGCATCTTAACCAATGACAGTTCAACCATCGGCGGCGGTGCAAGCAATACAATTTCTGTAGAATCCGATGGTTCTTTCATCGGCGGTGGTATCAATAATACGATTACCGACAATTCCCGCATAGGAACAATCACAGGTGGTCGAGCCAATACTATCACGACAACAAGTATCTATGGTTTTATTGGTGCAGGTCATCTCAATACACAGAATAATGTGGACAGCTCGGTTATCGGCGGTGGTGCAAGCAATCTTATCAATGATAATTCAGATGCTTCGATAATTGCCGGCGGTATGAATAATACCATCCAAACAACCTCATTAGTTGGTGTTATCGGCGGTGGTCGCGGTAATACAGTCACCAATACCGACAGTGCAACTATCGGTGGCGGTGCATTTAACCTTATCACAACCAATGCTGATGCTTCGACCATCGGTGGTGGTATGGATAATACAGTGAGTTCACGTTCACGTGCTTCGACCATCGGTGGCGGTCGTGCTAATAAAGTAATAGATAGTGCCAACTATGGCGGTATTGCAAGCGGTCATGGCAATACTATTCAAACCAATGCGGATTATAACTTCATCGGTGGCGGTAATACCAATACAATCACTAATACCGACAGTTCAACGATTGGCGGCGGTGCGGTTAATCTTATCACAACCGATGCCGATGCTTCGACCATTGGCGGTGGTATGAACAATACTATTCAAACCAATGCATTAGTTGGTTTTATCGGTGGTGGTCGTGCTAATACAGTAACTAATACCGACAGCGCAACTATCGGTGGCGGTGCAAGTAATCTTATCGATGATGAGTCAGATGCTTCGACGATTGCCGGTGGTATGAATAATATCATTCAAACGACCTCATTAGTTGGTGTTATCGGCGGTGGTCGCAGTAATACAGTAACCAATACCGACAGCGCAACGATTGGCGGTGGAGCGATGAACCTTGTTGATGCTGATGCCGATGCTTCGACCATCGGTGGTGGTATGGACAATACCGTAACAACAAACTCCCGTGCTTCCACGATTGGTGGCGGTCGTTCCAACATGATTACCACGAATGCGAATTATGGTGGTATTGCAAGTGGTTTTACCAATACCATCCAAACCGATGCGGATTATAACTTCATCGGTGGTGGTAATACGAATACTGTCACAAGTTCCGACAGCGCAACGATTGGCGGCGGTGCGGTTAATCTTGTTGATGCTGATGCCGATGCTTCGACCATCGGTGGTGGTATGGACAATACCGTAACAACAAACTCCCGTGCTTCCACGATTGGTGGCGGTCGTTCCAACATGATTACCACGAATGCGAATTATGGTGGTATTGCAAGTGGTTTTACCAATACGATTCAAACCGATGCTGACTATAACGTTATCGGTGGCGGTAGTACTAATACAGTCACAAGTTCCGACAGTTCGGTCATTGGCGGTGGTGCAATGAACCTTATCACGACGGATGCTGATGCTTCTGTTATTGGTGGCGGTATAAGCAATACCATTGAAACGACATCCTTAGCAGGTGTTATTGGTGGTGGTCATGGCAATATCATGACAAACACGGACAGTTCCACGATTGGTGGCGGTGCCGTTAATCGTATTCTTGAAAATTCTGATGCTTCGACCATCGGCGGTGGTATGAATAATACCGTAACGACAAGCTCCCGTGCTTCCACGATTGGTGGCGGTCGTTCCAACATGATTACCACGAATGCGAATTATGGCGGCATTGCAAGTGGTAATACCAATACGATTCAAACCAACGCTGACTATAACTTTATCGGTGGCGGTAGTACTAATACAGTCACAAGTTCCGACAGTTCGGTCATCGGTGGTGGTGCTAGAAACCTTATCACGACGGATGCTGATGCTTCTGTTATTGGTGGCGGTATAAGCAATACCATTGAAACGACATCCTTAGCAGGTGTTATTGGTGGTGGTCATGGCAATATCATGACAAACACGGACAGTTCCACGATTGGTGGCGGTGCCGTTAATCGTATTCTTGAAAATTCTGATGCTTCGACCATCGGCGGTGGTATGAATAATACCGTAACGACAAGCTCCCGTGCTTCCACGATTGGTGGCGGTCGTTCCAACATGATTACCACGAATGCGAATTATGGCGGCATTGCAAGTGGTAATACCAATACGATTCAAACCAACGCTGACTATAACTTTATCGGTGGCGGTAGTACTAATACAGTCACAAGTTCCGACAGTTCGGTCATCGGTGGTGGTGCTAGAAACCTTATCACGACGGATGCTGATGCTTCTGTTATTGGTGGCGGTATAAACAATACCATTCAAACGACATCCTTAGCAGGTATTATTGGTGGTGGTCATGGCAATATCATGACCGACACAGATAGCTCTACAATCGGTGGTGGTGCGGTAAACCGTATTTTAGATAATTCTGATGCTTCGACCATTGGTGGTGGTACGAATAATACGGTAATGACTACATCCAGTGCTTCGACCATTGGTGGTGGTCGTGCCAATGCAATAACCGTAAGCTCCAACTATGGCGGTATCGCCAGTGGTTATAGTAATACAGTTCAAACGAATGCCAACTATAGCTTTATCGGCGGCGGTACTATGAATACCGTTACTAATACTGATAGCGCAACTATCAGTGGCGGTGCTATGAATGTTATCACGACGGAGGCAGATGCATCCACTATCGGTGGCGGTACTAATAATACAATCAATAATAATTCACGCTCATCAACCATCAGTGGTGGTCATACCAATACCATCGGTACAGGTTCTTTCTCCGTAACTATCGGTGGCGGTAATACAAACGACATAGGTAATGATGCTAATTATGCAACCATCGGTGGCGGTCTTAATAATAATATCGCTGCTAATGGCACAAATTCAGCAATTCTTGGCGGTACATTAAATGACCTTGGTACTACGACGGGTGTTACGAATGCGGTCATCGGTGGTGGTAATAATAATAATATTGCCGATGGCGGAAATAATTCTTCTATACTTGGTGGTAGAAGTAATGATATAGCCGCTGCGACGGATGCAACCATCGGTGGCGGTAATGATAATAATATCGGAGCAAGTTCCACAGGAGCAACGATTGGTGGCGGTACAACGAATAATATTTTAACCACAGCTACAAATTCAACGATTAGCGGTGGTATTGATAATAATATCGGTACAGCAATAAATGCTATCGTCGGTGGCGGAAATGATAATAATATTGCTACGGGTAGTACAAACTCAGCGATTCTTGGCGGTACATTAAATGATATTAACGGTGCAACCGATGCGACTATCGGTGGCGGTAATAATAATAATATTGCTTCGGGTGCGAATTTCGGTGCCATCCTCGGGGGTGCTTCCAATAATATCAATCAAGGAACACATAATACCATCAGTGGCGGTAATACCAACAGCATCGGTACAGGTAATAATAATGCCATTATCGGTGGTACAAATAATATCGTTGGCGGTAATAATAGTGCTGTTCTTGGTGGTATAAATAACTCTGCCAATGGTAATCAATCTTTTGTATGGGGAAGAAATTCAACAGCAGGTAATAACTCGGTTGCTTTAGGCGATACGGCAACAGCTGCAGATAATGAATTTGAAGCAAAATATCCGGGTGGATTTGTTTTCACAGGTGAAGGTACTGCTTCGGGTAATAATAATTTTATTGCAACATTCCATAATCGCAGCACAGCATCAGTTACCGGCAACCTAGCACAAACAACAAATGCTGCTGCCAATGGTATAGCAATTAAAATTGATGCAACAACGACCAATATAAGTAATGACTTTGTGCGCTTTATAAATGGCGGAGGCACTACAGTCGGTCGTATCGAAGGTCAAACAGTTGCGGAACTTCCAAGTGACAGTGAGCACTTGAATTGGGTACGTGCCCTTGAAGGAGCTATTGACCAAGCAGAAAAAGCAGTTGGTTTCAAAACTGCTGATTTAGTTATTGCAGTAGCAGATCTCGGAATAGAAATAGCTGATATTGCTGTCGGTTCAGGAAAAGTAGCAGCCGATATTTCTTGTGCAGCCGGTACTTTGGGCTTATGTTCAGGACCTGTTGCGGCGACTACAGCGGAATTGGTTGTAACTATCGCTAATGTGATTAAACTTGGCGCTAATGTTGTGAATGAAGGTATTCAGCTTGGTTTTGCCGGTGATGCTCTTGCTGGTGCAAAAAAAGCCAAATGTGATTATGATACAATGATGGTTGCTAATATTGGTGTTACCTATGAATCAGGTTCTGCCGATTATGCCGAATGGTTGCCCAAAGCACATAAAAATGAAAAATTTGCTGTAGCAGATATCGTTGGTGTTAAAGGCGGAAAAATCAGCAAAGTAACAGATGATGCAGAGCAATTTATGGTCATTTCTCTCAAACCGATTGTGCTTGGTAATACACCCGAAAATGGTAAAGCAAAAGAATATGAAAAAGTTGCCTTTATGGGTCAAGTTCCCGTGCGCGTTCTCGGTGCTGTGAATCTCGGCGATTATATCCTTCCAAGCGGTAATAATAATGGACTTGGCATTGCAGTTTCTCCGGCAAATATGAAACCCCAAGATTATAAAAAAATCGTTGGTGTGGCATGGTCAGCCGGTACAAATCCCGATTTGAATACTATCAGAGTGGCGGTTGGATTAAACACTAATTCTCTTGCAGCAGTGATTGAACAACAAAATCAAGAGATTCAAGCACTTAAACAAGCGATGGCAAAATCGGATGAACGTTTCGATCAAATGAATTCTGCACTTGCCATGTTAGTGCCGGGCTACAAACAAGTCATTAAATTACCGACACAGAATGTACCGACAAATAATCCTTCTGTGCCGCAGCCGGATTATTTAGATGCCGTTCTTGGTGGTGGTGGTCTGCCGCAGCAACAATTGGCAGCTATCAAACGCCCTTCCTCAATTACTCCTGTAAGCGATGGATTGCCAAGTTCAAGTAATAATGTGAATATCCCTACTCATTTCTTTAGTGATGATGTGATTAAACAAGCATTTGCGCAAGCAGAAGAAATGATGATAAAAAGTGGCGGTAATATAGACGCAGACCCATTCTTCGGTAAAATGAAACAAGATCCGGCATATCGTGAAATAGCTATGAAAAAAGTTCAAAATCATTTGAATAAGTCGGCTTTTGATCAGATAATCAATAATGCTAAAAATACACCCACAAAAAATTAATAACAATTTTATTTTATCACAAATTCACATAATGCTATGAAAATACAATATATATTTAGTCTTATTGTTCTGCTTGTGGTGTGTGGCTCATCACAAAGTATCCATGCCGAAGACTTTGAATTTAAAACTACACTCATGAAAGAAGTTGCAAAGGAAATTCCAGCAAGAGTAATTCCGGGGTGTAATGGCGGTAGTGATGTAACTATACCGGCGCAAAATTATACGGCAGTAGAAATTATGGCAACTCCGGCTGATTTTACCGTCGTATCGTTTAGGGTATATTATTCCGATAATATGTCCACACCGCTCTATAATTATTTGAATAATACACCGGCTGCTGTTAATTTCAATGCTACAACAGGTGAAATTAGATTTGTTATGACAGGGATTGCGCAAACCCGAAAAGAGCTCACGGCGAGGGTATATCTCAATGATGGCAATGGAGCTGTGTTTGAAGAAAAAATATTTTTCACAAGCCAAGCAAAAACTGGTCCTCCCGTCGGTTCCATTATGCCATTCTATGGCACAGCAGCAACAGCAGCAACATTAGAACTCGGTGGTTGGTTTCTTTGTGATGGTCGTTCTATCGCTTCTATTGATAATAATGTATTGTTCCCCGATGAAAAAACTGCATTGCAAGCAGTGATTGGCAGTGGTAATTTACCCGATTTGCGCGGTTTATTCTTACGTGGTATAGACCCTGCCGGTGGTCCGAATCAATATGACCCTGATGCTGACAGAGCTGTGGGTAATGTGCAATCAAGTGAGATACAGGGACACAGTCACAATTATGATAAGGCAAATAGTCCCACAGCAAGCGCAAATGCCAATGTTAGTGTGAGCACAAATACTGTTTCTGTTATGAATAACGAAGCCGATGTTTCTGTCCTTAACGCTGCGTTCGCAACAGGTGGTGACCACTCGCATACTATCAATCATACGACGACTGCGACGACCAATGCAGGAAATGGTACTGATACTCGCCCCGTCAATGCGGCGGTCAATTATCTGATTAAAGTGCGTCATTGATGGTGCTATAGTTCTCTCAATAAAAGCCGAGGTCATAAGATTTCGGCTTTTTTTTATATGCAAACTGAAAATTTTACTTTTTCGATATAAGAAAAGTCATAAAGTTTCAGTATGTTTGCAAAGCAAAAAAGTACTATAACAATGTACATCATTTGCAATGCAGCAATTCCCCCAAGATAGAACAAATCATACACAATATAACAAAGAGGATGTGAGAGATGAGTATTTACAAAATCTCGCCCGATGATGTGAAACTTAAGCTGTTCAGTCAAAGTGCGGCATGTAGCAATCCGCCCAAACTTGCTTTGGATGAAGAACCGACAGAATTTAGTTTTACCGGGCATTGGATACCGAATGTGAAGGATTGTTATGCCGTGACAGCCATAGGTGACAGTATGGAAAATGCATTGATATTCGAAGGCGATATGCTCGTCATAGATTGTGGTAAAGAGCCGCAACCGCGTTCGATAATTGCTGCATGGCTTAATGGAGAAATTACTATTAAACGATTGATATTTGAGGGGATGAGAGTTCTGCTTTACCCAGAGAATGACCGTTATTCCCCTATAGAAATCAAGGATCATGATGATTTTAGAATATTGGGTGTTGTAACCTCCATACATCGTAAAGCTGAGTAAAACATCACACACAGATAAGGATGAATAAAAGCATGGTTTCACAGAAACTGTGCTTTTGTTTTTTTGTTTAGACCATGTATCAAAAAGACATAACTTTAGTCTATTATGGGAATTTAGCTCATTACGAGCCGTCTTTTTCGTAATTTTGCAGTCTTTATAGTAAATTTCATCCAAAATAGTAAGAAAACAAATGAGTGTTTTGGTAAACAAATCATCGAAAGTTGTCGTACAAGGCATTACAGGTTCGGAAGGTACATTCCATTCTTCGCAAATGCTTCAGTATGGCACAAATGTCATTGCCGGCGTTACACCGGGCAAAGCCGGTATGCAATATATGGGCAAAGGCGACGATCAATTTACGCGTCCTGTTCCTGTTTTTGATACAGTATCAAGTGCAGTAGCGGCAACAGGAGCAAATGTATCCATTATCTTCGTTCCTGCGGCAGTGGCAGCAGATGCAATCCTTGAAGCAATCGAGGCAAAAATTCCTCTTATTGTCTGCATAACCGAAGGTATTCCTGTCCGTGATATGGTGACAGTAAAAGCGGCTCTTGAGTCCTCACAATCACGTCTTATCGGACCTAATTGCCCCGGTGTTATCACTCCGGGTGAATGTAAATTGGGTATCATGCCGGGATTCATTCACAATCCGGGTACAATTGGCGTTGTGTCCCGCAGCGGAACATTAACATACGAAGCCGTAAAACAATTGACAGATGCGGGTCTTGGGCAATCCACCTGTATTGGTATCGGCGGCGATCCGATTATTGGAACCCGTTTTACCGATGCGCTTGCATTATTCAATGAAGATCCTGATACAGAAGCCGTTATTATGATTGGCGAAATTGGCGGTACGGCAGAAGAAGAAGCAGCGGAATATGTAAAAAACAATATGAAAAAACCTGTTGTCGGTTTTATTGCCGGTCGTACTGCACCTCCGGGACGTCGTATGGGACATGCAGGAGCTATTATCTCCGGCGGTAAAGGCACAGCCGATGAAAAAGTAAAAGCAATGCGCGCTGCCGGTATCCATGTTGTTGATTCGCCCGCTGATCTTGGAGCAACCGTTCTTAAAGCATTGGGCAAAGAACCAATCAAAGCAACAATAAAAGAGCCGGTAAAAACGATAACAGAACAAAAACCGAAAGCAGCAGAGAGCAAACCTGTTGCAAAAAAGAAAAAGAAATAATTTCCACCAATAGATTAAACAAAGGAAAACACCCAATGACAGAACGTACATTAGCTATTATTAAACCGGATGCTGTTCGCAACAATGTATGTGGCGAAATCCTTGCAAAAATTACTCAAGCGGGCTTTAAAGTACTTGGAACAAAAATGATGCGTATTTCTCCGGCACAAGCAGGTGAATTTTATGCAGTGCATAAAGAGCGCCCATTTTATGGTGAACTCGTGAACTTTATGAGCAGCGGTGCTATTATGCCGATTGCACTTGAGAAAGAGAATGCGGTTGCCGATTTCAGAACATTGATTGGTTCAACAGATCCGGCGGAAGCAGCTGAAGGCACAATTCGTAAAGCATTTGCTACTTCAAAGGGAGAAAACGCTATCCATGGATCGGATTCAGCAGAAAATGGTCGTAATGAAATAGCTTTTTTCTTTGCTGAAAGTGAGTTGGTTGCCAATCGTGCATAAAAAGCCAAGCAATCATTCATAACTTTATATGACCGTGCATTCTGCCAATAGGGTATGCACGGTCTTTTTTTATGTGAGAGAACAGTGCAACAGTTAGAACAATTATCCACGGAAATAATCCATCCCAATCCATATTGGCACTATTGCCATGATACTTATCGTCTTCCCGACGGAAGTGTGGGTGATTATTACTATGCACACACCCACGGTTCAGTTATTGTTGTTCCATACTTCGAAAATGGAACTTTTTTGATGGTTGAGCAGTACCGCTATTTGAATCGTCGCTATAGTCTTGAATTTCCCGGTGGAGGAGTTCATGTAGGAAGTACGTCGGAGCAATCCGCCGTCAATGAACTACAAGAAGAAGCCGGTTTGCAATGTACTCTATTGCAAAAACTTGGTGAGTTTAACCCTTGCAATGGCATTACGGATGAAATCTGTACGGTCTATAGTGCGAAAGGGCTTGTCACTGTGGAAAGTTCGCCTGACATTACAGAGCAATTTTCTACAATTGTTCTCGATGCAGATACTTTGCTGCATTATATCCGTGAGGGTAGAATCTGGGATGGAGCAAGCTTATCTGCATGGACATTGTGGCAAATGGCAGATACTCTATAAACGATGATTGATCATAGATGGTAACACTGTTTCAATTCACTAATCATACAAGAGAGCATATATGAAAACTTTGTTTGTGATAATGCTTTGTTTTTGCGGATCTATACTCACACATGCGCAAGAAACCGGCAAAATGCCATTGGAAAATCCTAAAAAAGACAAAAAAAAATATACTGTGAGAGTATCTTATCCGCAGTATCTGATAACAAGTTACGAATTTGTGGAGAAAACCGAAACCGAGAGAATATTCCGTGACAGTACCAAAAAGAAATTTCGCAGAGAAGTGAAATGGTATGTGACCGAGCGTATCCTTGATGAAGTAAAAGGCGAAGTCACTATGAATGTCAACATTGACTCAATGGTCTATGATTTGTATGAAGGTGATATACACTATCATTACAATTCTCAGTCGTTTAATGGTAATAAACTAAGGAATAATGATCCGGATTGGACAATGGCATCTGCATTGCTTAATCGTTTATATAAATTAGTATTAAATGCCAAGGGATTGATGAAATCAGCGGGCAAAGTGGACGGCGACAACCTTGGCGATCTTGGACAATTAGAAGAGTTTTTGGATGAGCAAAGTGTGAATATGTCAGAAAAAGATAGTGGACTGATATTCTTATGGCGAAAAGCTATCCGTCCCGATCAGTGCGATCATATTGGTAATATAGCACGAGGAGTCGTGCCCGGTAGAATGACTATTGAGGAAGATTCCGTTTGGAAGATTGCTACAAATGCTCGAATTAATTGGGTTAATTTTGTGGATTCAATGAATGTACGGCTGATAAAACCATCACGTATGCGTATGACAATAGAAGGAGTTACTCATTCGCTGATACCAATTCCCGAGAATGATGTTATTATGTATGATGTTCCCGGTCTATGTTCCGTTCTTGGGGGCAAAGGCAGTGGCAAAACAACATTGACATTAAATAATAAAGGGCTGTTGAATGCAATGGAATCCGAAAAAAATGCGGAAATTCGCATTCGATATAATATGGAAGAGTTTACTGAAAAGATAAAACAAACAATTTCTTGTAATATGACTGGAAGAGACAAGTGGTAAAAAAAGTAGTTTTCATGGTGTATGTTCTTGCTGTCTTGGCAGCAGGGTGTTCAGACGATAATAAACAGCCGCAACAAGACACACAATCCGAAGCGGCAAATGTGACAACAGGCGATATAGAAAAAGCAGAGGATGTACCCATTACAGAGCAAAAAATATCGGTTGTGAAATATGCTCCTGTAAAAGGTGATCGTTTTTCTTACAAAGTAGTGCAATATGAAGAAATTCAGGAAGACTCCTTAAAAATTATTCAAAAAATCGAGTCATTCTATACGAAAAATATTATTGCAATTCGTACCGGTGGCAGTATAGAAATGACCGTGCGCATTGATTCACTTTTTGTGTCAAACACTATGCCTGATCCGACACAATCGAATAAACCGATTGTTAAAACATATAATTCTCGCAGTAAAAAAGATAGAGAAAATCCTGATTTAAGAGATTTTACTTCAATTCTGGATGAGGATATTCGTATTATTTTGGACAGTAAAGGGCGCGTGGAAGAAATAGGAGGATTAACCCCGATTGTCAATAAAATATTAGGCGATAAACGTGATTCGGTTTCACCGGATATAAAATCACGTATCACATCGGGATTAGAATCGCAAGTATTCCGTTTGACAATTGCAAGCGAGATTATTCCATTCCCTGATACTCCGATTGACTCAACATTATCGTGGACTCGCCAAGAAGTAAATCCGCTCTCTGGTTTGTTCCGTTCGACCAGCCGTTCAACATATACAATAGCATCCGTAAAAAAAGTGGGTGATAAACGTATTGGTATTATTAAAGCACAGCTTGCAGCAGAGGTGCTTAAGCCCAAAGAATCTAATGGGGTAGTAGAAATGACTTTGTCTTCTTCCTCAATAGGTGGTGACGGAGAAATGATGATAGATTTAGACAAAGGTTATACAATTTCTAAAAAGACCCAAGTATTAAGTGATCTTAATGGTGCGGTAAAGGAAATTAAAACAAAGCAAGAAAGAAAAATCCATCAAAAAACACTGACAAAAATCAGTGTAGAACTTTTACCGTAAAGGATGGGGATATGCCAATATTTAATACTTCGAAACTTGTAACAATTGAGCGTCACATTGCAGAAGAGCAGGCATTTTATGCGGGTGCTACGGGTGAATTTTCACGATTAATGCGTGATTTGACACTGGCGCTGCGTATTATTGCACGAGATGTGCGCCGTGCCGGATTGAGCGATGTTCTGGGCATAACAGATTCCCAAAATGTGCATGGTGAGCAGGTAAAAAAATTAGATGAATACGCTAATGATGTAATTTTTAGGGCTATGGATCATGGTGGTCATTTATGTGCCATGGCATCGGAAGAATCGGAAGGAATTATTAAAATTCCAAGCGAATACAGAAAAGGAAAATATGTATTATTATTCGATCCTCTTGATGGTTCATCGAACATTGATGTAAATGCCCCCATAGGAACTATTTTTTCTGTCTATCGCCGTTTAGATTCCAATGCAGATACCGATGGCACAGAAGCCGATTTATTACAGCCCGGCTATAAGCAAGTAGCGGCAGGGTATTGTTGCTATGGCTCAAGCACTGTGTTGGTTTATACATCAGGGAATGGCGTGGATGTCTTTACCTTCGATCAGACTATTGGTGAATTTTTACTTACGTATGAAAAAATTAAAATACCGAAACGAGGTAAGTATTACAGTATCAATGAGGGTAATTATCATAAATGGAATACGCGCTTGCAGCAATATGTGAATTATCTGAAAATGCCGTCAGACGATAAACAAAGACCATATTCTTTGCGTTATATAGGAACGGCTATTGCTGATGTGCACCGTACATTACACTATGGCGGGATTTTTATGTATCCGGCAGATAAATCTGCACCGGTAGGTAAATTGCGGCTAATGTATGAAGTAAATCCATTGGCAATGATTATTGAGCAAGCAGGTGGCAGAGCAACCGATGGTTTCGGGCGTGTTTTACAACAGCAACCCATAGAAATTCACCAAAGAGTACCGGTATTTATGGGCAGTGAAGACGATGTGCTTGAAGCCGAGGCATTTATGCAAAATAGACATCCTTCGCAACAATTATAATTTATTAAGTGAGAATGACCATGGCATATTACCGATTTTTTTCCGCCTTGATTTTTTGTGCGATTATCGTATGCACAACAATATCCGTACATGCTCAAATGTGGACAGCTGTGACACCTTTGCCTAATCAAGCAGTAAACACAATTATAGAATTTGACAATGCTTTGTATGCCGGTACGGGAGAAGGGCTATACCGCTCTTTCGATAAAGGACAATCATGGGATAATATCGGTGATTTTAATAATAGAACAATTGTGAATCTGTCTGTGTCAAATAATGAATTATTTATATGTCCGGTAAGTGCAGGTATATGGTCTTTTTCCCAAAATGAATGGAAAGATATAAGCAGCAATTTACCCCAGCAAACAACGGTATATTCGGTTGTAAGAAGGGGAACATCGCTTTTTGCCGCCACTAATTTTAATGGCATTTATCGCTCAGATAATAATGGATCAACATGGGATATCGTTGGGTTACCCAATTTAGATGTTCGTTCGCTTATTCTATCGGGGAACACAATATTTGCCGGTGCATTAGATTTTCAAGCAAACCGAGGTTCACTTTTTCGTTCGTCAGATAATGGCAATACATGGATTCGCTCCGATACAGGATTAACAAGCACATTTTCTAAAATTCTTGTGTTAGGCGAAGGTGAATTATTTGTAGGAACACTCGGCGGTGGTGTGTTTATATCTAAAGACAGTGCACGCACTTGGCAACAAAGGTCAAATGGACTTACTAATTTGGGGGTAAATGCGCTTATCTGGAATAAAGGTATTCTGATGGCGGGTACAGATGCCGGTGGAGCATTTATTTCGCGTGATTCCGGAAAAACATGGCGAGATGCAAATTATATGCTCGTTCCCAAAAAAATTAATGACTTAATAAATATTAATGATGTTCCTTACTGTGCAACTAATCTTGGTGTATGGTCTTGTGATTTATCGGTTAATAATATTGAGGAACAGACAGAGTCTTACTCGTCCGACTGGCAAGTGAACCCCCAACCGGCAATGACCACGGTGAATATTCGCTCTTCACATAATAAGTCAATTGATAAAGTTATTATGACGGATATTATGGGAGCAAGGGTGATGAATGATGCCATAATAATGGATAATCATATTTCATGTTCCATTGCAGATTTATCGCCGGGAATATATTTTATCCAAATATATCTTGTCTCTGGAAAAACTGATATAATTCCGATTGTGAAGCAATAATAATGAAGTGGAAATTATTTTATAGATACTGTATTCTCTTTTGTTGTATAATTGTTATTATTGGTTGTAATAATGACGATAATAATAACTCACGAGTAAAAAATACGGGAAATACAGCATCTGCATACATATCACCTCCGATATTGTCGCCCAAGGTATTGGCTGAATATCCGCATGACAGTCTTACTTATACACAGGGATTGTTTTTTTATGGCGGCTCACTCTATGAAAGTTCCGGACTGTATGGACAATCATTTTTCGGACAGATAGATACTAATTCATGGAAATATTCGCGGCGTTTTCCGATTGAAGCGCAGTATTTTGCAGAGGGAAGTATTATACTTAATAATAAACTATATGTACTTACCTATCAAGAGCATACTTGTTTTGTCTATGATCCCCTCACATTTAAAGCATTATCTTCTTTCGGTTATGAAGGTGAAGGATGGGGACTGACAACTGACGGTAAGCGGCTTATTATGAGCAATGGTTCAAATACGATTCAATTTCGCAATCCCGAAAATTTTGCCATTATTTCGACACTTGCAGTTCATGACGGTGAGAAATCAATTGACCGTATTAATGAGCTGGAATGGGTGAATGGCGATATATGGGCAAATATTTATCAAAGTGATATGATTGTAATTATTGATGCAAAATCCGGCGCAGTAAAAAGCTGGGTGGATTGCAGCGAATTACGAAAAAAAACCAAAGGAAAATCTCAAGCAGAAGTACTCAATGGCATTGCTTATAATCCCACAACGAAACGACTATATCTTACAGGAAAATATTGGGGAACAATATTCTCTATTGAAATGCCTCAACCATAATACTCTCGCATCATTAAACCATTTGTCCACTGATTTTGTCATCTATTCCATTGTTCGGTGGACATTTTTTATTCTGCTATATCAATCAAAAGATATTCGGAACGTCACCATTGTCTTATTATCAATAACTGTATTTAATTTATGTTCAAAATATCTTTATGGCTATGTTGCGCCTTATTATTTTCATCACTGACAGTATTTGCTCAAGGAGGCGGTGGCCGACCGCGAACAAATGATATGCAGGGCGGCGGCAGGCGTGGCGGCGGTAATATACCCGGTATGGGACAAGAAACCAATGCGGATCAATTAAATCAAAAACCAAAAATAGGCAGAGCCATAGGGGAAGTTGTTGATGCCAATACAGGTGAGCCATTAGCGTATGCCGTAGTAAGTATTATTAATCCATCCGATACAACAATTGTTACCGGTGCTGTTACTAATAAAGATGGAAAATTCACCGTGAAAAATATACCTGTCGGCAAATATATTATCCGTGTGAAATTTATAGGATATAGATCAGCTAAAAATGATTCTTTGCTTATTACTCCTCGCAAACCCGTGAAGGACTTTGGAACAATTCGCTTAAAACCCCAAGAAATTGCGGCAAATGAAGTGGAAATTACTGCAAAACGTGAAACAATAACAAGTTCAATTGATAAAAAAGTATTTGAAGTAGATGAAACAGTAGCATCAATTGGGGGTTCTGCAACCGATATATTGCAACAAGTGCCTTCGGTGAGTGTAGATATGAATAATAGTATCCAATTACGAGGAAGTGGTGGGGTAACAGTCTTAATTGACGGGCGACCTTCATCATTAACCGGTGCTAACAGAGATGCCGTGCTCGATAATATTCCGGCTAATGCCATTGAACGTATTGAAGTTATAACGAATCCCTCTGCCAAATATGATGCTGAAGGAATGAGCGGGATTATTAATATTGTACTAAAAAAAGGTGGAATGGTTGGATTTAATACAACCGTAACAGGCTCGCTCGGAACAAGGGATAAATATAATAGTTCCATTAACAGTAATTGGCGAAGTGATAATATTAATATTTTTGGCTCTTATAATTTTCGCTATGACGATGTGTTTAATAATGGTTCGCTCGATCGTACATCTGAAATTGGTCTGAATACAATAACTCTTAATCAGAGAAATGACGGAGGAAATATTTCACGATCGCATACAGTTAATACAGGTGTTGATTATTATATGACTGAAGAACAAACATTATCACTTTCATTAACAGCTAATTTGCCCAATGGTATTCGTGATGAAATGATAGTATATGAAAACAGACAAACAGCAGAGGGAATATTGCCACAATTTTCACGGGGAAGTGTTAACTTTAATGAAGGACAAGGCTATGATGCTGCACTTAATTATAAATATACTTTTGCACCTCGGCATGAACTGACAGCTTCCGCTAGTATTTCGAACAATGAAAATACAAATAATCAAGATTTTATACAAGACTTTACAATGCCCGATTCATTGCTGCTACAAAGGCAAAATAGATCTGTAAATAACAGTACTGTGATATTGCAAGCGGATTACAACAGAGCATATGATAATGGGGCTTCGCTTGAGGGTGGTTATAAATCCACAATTCGTCGTTTAGATAATAATTTTCTCTTTGAAGATTTTTTTAATAATACGTGGGTTAATAATGTAGGTATAACAAATAATTTTATTTTTGATGAGCAGGTTCATGCTTTATATGCGACATACCAAGGTATATATGGCGATTTTGGCTACAAACTCGGTATAAGAGCAGAGCAAACATTAACAAATTCATTGCAAAAAGTAAATAATGAGGGATATGAAAATAACTATTTTAATGTATTTCCAAGTGCATTTATCACCTATAGACCTACACTGTCACAACAATGGCAAATATCGTTCAGCAGAAGAATAAACCGTCCTGATTATGAGTCCTTAAATCCATTCCGCGATATTAGCGATATTGTAACAATACGAACAGGAAATCCATTCCTTCAGCCCGAATTTACGAATGCTTATGAAGCAAGTTTTGCTAATGATTATGAGTGGCTATATATTACGACCAGTGTGTATTACCGCCGTACCGATAATATGCAAAATCGTCTTATTACTACCGATTCACTTAATCGTTCATTGGTAACTTTTGCGAATTTTAATCATAGAACAAATATTGGTCTTGAAGTTGTTTCACGGTTTCAATTTATATCATGGTGGGATGCAACGGCAACATTGAATGTTTTCAATACCTCCGTTGATGGCAATGTCAATAATACGGCATTTTCAAATCAAAATAATTCATGGTCATTGCAAGTTATGAGTAATATTAACCTTGAAGATATTTGCAAAATTCAAATCAGCGGCAATTATGTTGCACCGGTCGCAACACCCCAAGGTCAGTTTTTTGGTTTTTCAGGGTTAAATATTGGAGCAAGAAAGGATTTATTTGATGGTAAATTGTCAATAGCTCTTAATGTTTCCGATATATTCGATACACGAAGATTTCAAGTAAATTTGAATAGTTTGAATTTTACTCAGGAATTTATGCGTAAAAGAGAAACACGAATTGGTACACTTTCCTTTACATGGAAATTCGGAACATTCTTTGGTGATGAAGCACAGCAACAACGCCGCCGAGCCCGCGATTTTAATTCCGGTGAAAGATTTGACAGTTTTTAACTAAGTTACTCTCTGTGATTGCTCGATTTATTGATTATAAAAGAATTATCACATAATACTAAAGTTTAGAGTATGCGTATCGCCATACTATCAAAAAAAAAGCCGAATTATACTTCGGCTTTTTTTTCTTAAAAATCATCATCAGTAAAATTGTCATCTTCAAATTGTTGCAAATCGTCAAGAGCTTCTTGGACAGTATCATAATAATCAAAAAGCCCCGCAATTTGAGATAGTGATAAAAGTCGCATTATTTGCTCACCAACTCCGACAAGAATGACGGGTGCGCCATGCTCTTTTAATTGGCGATGCGCAAGTAAGAATGCACCAAGTCCTGCACTGTCACAGTATTCGACAGATGTCATGTCTATAATAAAGGCACCTACCGTGGGTTGACATAAAATTAAAAATTCTGCCTTAATATCCGCAGCTTTTGTGCTGTCCAAACGACTTTCTTTTAATGTAAAGATGACAATATCATCATCTTGCTCTACTGAGAATTTCATTGTAATTCCTTATGGTAAATAAAATAGTATTATCGAATAATGGTGCCTATTCTCGTCCAACGAATATTTTGCATACTATATCCGATAGAAGCTTCGTTATCATATTGGTCACGATTTTTCCATGACCAATACACAATCATCGGTGTGCCTATCACATCTTCTTCGGGAATAAATCCCCAGTAGCGACTGTCTAAACTATTGTAGCGATTATCACCCATACCAAACACATAATCACGCTGTACAGTATATGATGAAGCAGGGGAGCCGTCAATTAAGAGTGATGAACCATTAAAGCCCACATTGTGCCCTTCACGACGAATAAAGGTTTCCCATTCGCGGTAATTTTCCGGTGTTAATGGTATGACATCGCCTTGTTTGGGAATACGTATCGGTCCATAATTACTGCGAGTAAATCCACGACCCGGAGGAAATGTCCGTATTTTATCATAATCTTCCGGAATATTTTGTGAATTATCGAATTGCGCATGTTCGGGTAAAGAAATATAAGAACCATTCACAAATATAGAATCATTTTTAATGTGGAGCTTATCGCCGGCGACTGCCACACAACGTTTCAAATAATATTCAAAATTTTGTGATTGTACTTCATCTCTGTTGCCCGGAAAAATAAAAACAATGATATCGCCTTTTTCAGGTTTGCGCCATCCCGGTAGAGAAAAATAAGGTATTGGCTTATTGATAAATGGAATAACTTGGGGGGAAGATGGTCGGAAAATAAAACGATTGACAAACACAAAATCACCTGCCATAACCGTGCTTTCCATTGACCCTGTGGGTACTTTGAAAGATGCAATTAAAATTCCATTGACAATCATCACAACTACGATAGCATTAACAAGGGTTTTTGTCCAAGACAGTATTATGTCTTTACCATTTAGTGATTGTTGCCGTTTATATTCTTCTTCTCTTTTTTCACGTCTTTTGGTGAAAAATTTTTGAATAAATGACAGGGGCTCATCATAACAATAGACAACGTATGTACTTGCCAGCAAGTCACCTAAACGTTGTCTTTTTCCCGAAAAAATAAAGAAATAATCAATAAAACTCAATATATACGTTAAATTACGTACTAAGGATTGTAAGTATGTTGACGGTCTCCCTGTCTTGCTATTAATTGTTTTTGTACCAACTAATATCTTTCCTATGCTTTGTCCATTCGGCATTCCGTCGGCAAAGAGTAAGTATAGTATTGCCAGAATGAACCCGATCCATAATATGGTATTGCTCATTGTACCAGCTACGCTAGAAAGAAATGCAAACAGAATAATGATAACTATATGCACTAGTCCATCATAGAACTGTGCCAAATATCTTTTTCCTAAATCAGCAAGATGAAATTCTTGGTGATTAATATTAATAACATATAGAGTACTTTCTTCACTCTTTTTTTGAGATGTTTTTTCAACTTTTGATGACATAGTAATCTTTCTGTTTATCAATCAATACTTAACACGGCAAGGAATGCTTCTTGTGGAATTTCCACTCTGCCGACCTGTTTCATACGTTTTTTACCTTCTTTTTGTTTCTCCAATAATTTCCGTTTACGGGAAATATCACCGCCATAACATTTGGCAAGAACATTTTTACGCATAGCGGAAATAGTATCGCGAGCAACAATTTTCTGTCCTATGGCAGCTTGTATCGCCACTTCGAACATTTGTCTTGGAATAAGCTCTTTGAGTTTGGAGCATAATTTTTTACCCCAATCATGGGCTTTTTGGCGATGGACAATACTTGAAAGTGCATCCACCGGATCGCCATTGAGAAGAATATCAAGTTTTACCAATTCACTTGAGCGATAATCACTCATTTCATAGTCTAATGAGGCATAACCACGAGAAAGAGATTTTAATTTATCATAAAAATCAAACACTACTTCGGCAAGAGGTAATTCAAAACTTAAATCCAAACGTGTGGGGGTCAGATACGTTTGTCCGAGCAATGTGCCTCTTCTGTCCATACATAATTTAATGACTGCTCCCACATATTCCGACGGTGTGATAATTTGCGCTTTAATAAAAGGTTCTCGTGTTTCTTCTATTTTTGTCGGTGCGGGCATTTGTGCCGGATTTTCTACCCAAATTTCTTCGCCATTGGTTAAAAGTAAATTATAGCGCACATTGGGTACAGTTGTGACGATGACCTGATTAAATTCCCGCTCAAGCCGTTCTTGGACAATTTCCATGTGGAGCAAACCAAGAAATCCGCATCGGAAGCCAAAGCCCAAAGCAGTGGATGATTCCGGTTCATAGGTAATGGCAGAATCATTGATGGCAAGTTTGCCGAGAGCTTCGCGTAATTCTTCAAAGCCATCGCTGTCGGCTGGGTAAATACCGCTGAATACCATTGGTTTTACCTCTTTAAAACCCGAAATAGGTTCATCGCAGCGATTATTGGCTAAAGTGACAGTATCGCCCACCTTCGTGTCCTGTACTTTACGAATGGCGGCGGTCAGATAACCCACATTGCCAGCGGATAATTCACCCGTACGCTCACGCTTCATGTACAGCACGCCCACTTCTTCCACATCATATTGCTGATTCGTTGCCATGAGCAATATTCTGTCCTTTTCCCGCAAAGTACCTTCAAACACGCGCATATAGACAATCACGCCGCGGTAAGAATCAAAAATAGAATCATAAATCAATGCTTTCAAAGGAGCATTCGGATCGCCTTTCGGGGGAGGAATGCGTGCTACAATAGCTTCAAGGATATCTTCGATTCCGATGCCTTGTTTTGCCGAAGCAAGCAACATTTCCTCTTCACTGCATCCCAACAAATCGGAAACCTCTTGTTTTACGCCATCAATGGTTGTCACCGCGCTGGGCAAATCAATCTTATTGATAACAGGGATAATTTCCAAACCTCCATCCACAGCCAAGAATAAATTGCTGATGGTTTGTGCTTCAACGCCTTGAGTGGCATCCACCACAAGCAATGCGCCCTCACAAGCCGCAAGTGAGCGTGACACCTCATAAGAGAAATCAACGTGCCCGGGAGTGTCTATCAGGTTAAGAATATAGGTTTCGCCATCTTTGGCTTTATATTCCATTTGAATTGCATGTAATTTGATGGTGATGCCGCGTTCTTGCTCCAAAGGATTGTCATCAAGGATTTGATTAGTGACCATTTCCCGTTTGGAAACACGCCCCGTGAACTCGAGCAATCGGTCGGCAAGTGTGGATTTACCGTGGTCTATATGTGCAATAATACAGAAGTTGCGAAAATTTTTCATGCAAGGATGTAATGATAAAATAATACTATAGTGGATGCAAAATTACGGTTTGATGGTCGAGTATTCATGCTTGAGCAATAAATAAATCGGTAAAATGGGATTTACTCCCCCGCAGCGTCGCCATATTTGCTGCTGTTTTGCACATTTTTCAGTGCTGAAAGGTCATGCGCCAAGTCCACCAGATTGCGGATTGTGCCGCGTGTCATGCCCAAATATATGGTAGTGAAACGCTCTTGTTCTATGGCAGGTAACATTTCGCTAAAGCGGAGTAAACCGCTGCGTAAGCTATTCAGATTGGTCATAAATTCTTGCTCAAGACGCTGATAGCCCTCATCATTGGCAGACATACGACGCAAAATCCCATAACATGACCATGTGTTCTTGCCGCTTAAAGTCAATTCATGGATTTCCGCAATAAGTGAATTGGTTGCCGCTGTTTCCAATATGGTCGCTAAATCATTGCGCTTGCGTAATTCGCCCTGCGACGATGCCAGCAAGTCGAGTGCTGCTTCCGTATCTTGTGATATTTTCATAAACTCAGTTCATTATTCCTCAAATATACATGGAAATCTATCATTATGCAGAAGTGACGACATTATTGCTCTTCACGAATGATAGTCACAAATAATGATTCGCCGATGGAGGGCTTGCGCTCCACAGGCACTTTCACATAGCCGCCCTTCAACCATAACTGTATCTGATTGCTGTAATGTGCCGACAAAGGTTCACCCGAGATGCCCCCCGGCACAACTGTATAGACTACAGAATCTTCCATATCGGCTATGAAACGCATACTTGCGCCCAATACTTGCTTGAACGGATCAAACACACGCCATTCTCCATTGTTTAATGTTGTGGAAGAACCGCCCGTTTCAAATGGACCATGCGTCACTATTTTATCCAATAAAGGATTGCTGCTGAAAATATGCAACAAAGACACTTTATGTATAGAGCCATATTCAGCCGAAAAAACCGAACCGTTCACCGCTATGCTTTTCGCACGACGCACAGCACGAACAAAACTTTGAAACACAATTTCATCACGGTCTTCTTTATGTGCGGTCTTCTTATCATCAAACCATATAGATTTTTTATCCTGCAATAATTCCGCAATTTTTCGGACAGGCACATTAGCAATAAATGAATATTGACGGAATAATCGTTCGCCCATATCATCGGCAAAAGTGCTGCGGATTAATTCATCATGGAATAAAGAAAAAACAGCAGGTTGCCATTTGCCCGCGCCCATTAATCCGTCCCAACGTTGCAAAAGCGTCAGCACAGAATCGGCATCTTTGGGTAAATATTTTCTTTTCGTCTGTAAAATAGGCACTATATCAGCCAGCATTTTTTTTGCATACGGCGATATAATATCTTGCTGCAAAAATTGTGCATCACGCACATCATATTCATCAAATTGCGATAATGCTTGATGAAGACGCTCTGCCCGCGATGAAGGCTCCCACCAATCAGTAATAAATACATTATCATTATCGCTTACTTTATTGTTTGCCACAGCAATGAATCGGCGTGGCGGATTATATGCCGTCGGTAAAATACCTGTTGCCCATATTCCTTGCCAATCCGTGCCCGGTGTCCAGCCATTCGCCGGCATAAATGGCGCAGCATTGCCACGTTTGGGTAACATACCCGCAGGAACAACACCATGATTGCCCGAACGATCCGCATAGACAAAATTCAATGCAGGTGCGCCCCAACCGTGCAATGCCGTCGTAAAATCACGCCATGATTTTGCTCTATGCACTTTTGCCAATGCACCTATATTATCAGTGGCAAATTTCGCTGTCCAACGATATGTCAAAACACGATTATTAACAAAATAATCTTCTTTTTTACTATTGCCAATCAATAAAAGATGCTCTGTGTCGGAAAATAAATGCGCATCGGAAATAACAGGAGAGCGTGAGGTAAATCGTATATCATAAATAAGCGGCTCATCGTCACGCACGAATATCGTATCGCGGCGATACATGAATTTTTTTCTTGCCCCTTTATCATCGAAATAATAATTATTATTCGTCGAATCAATTTTTTCGATAAAATAATCAAAATCATCCGCCATCATATTGGTAATACCCCACGCAATATTATCATTGCGTCCCACTATACACACAGGCACACCCGCCAAAGTCATCCCCACAATATTCATCGTCGGAGTGGTCAAATGCACGGGATACCACCGTGCCGGCAAAGATAAAGTCAAATGCGGATCATTTGCCAAAATAGTTCCCGATTTCGATTGCCCATGTTTTTTCATTGTCCAGCAATTACTCCCATTACCGCTGCCACGAATACCCAAATAGGAGCGTGCGGTGTCGGCGATAGTGCCCATCACAGCCATCAAACCCTCAGTTTCTTTATCGGACTGATACAATGACAAGGATTCTTGCTTGATGCTGTCTTTATTGGCGGGACGCTCTATCGGGGCATATACCGATGGAATAATCACCGGTCCTGCGGACGGATAAGAAGGCAACAATTCCTTAGCGCGCTCTGCACCCATCCGAGCCGCAATTTCACCAAAGGCAATGTCAGCCCATATACTCATACTCAATTCCAAAGACATCATCTTGCCGATAACAAGGCAATCCGTCGGCTCCCATGGCGACGGATTATAGTCCAAAGCACCGAACTCGAAAGGCAAAGCCCCATTGCTTGTTTCAAGAAAAAAATTAACACCTTTGCTGTATGCTTCCATAATAGCGCGTGATTGTTTCCCCGACACCTTCCATTCTTGTTTGGCAAGTGTCTGCATATCGAATGAACGCATAAACTTATCCGTACCAAGAGCTTTTTTACCAAGTATCTGAGCTAATTGACCTTTGCCCGCACGGCGCGCTATATCCATTTGCCACAAACGGTCTTGGGCATGAACATAACCTAAAGCAAAATACCCGTCCACATCATTGCGCGTGATGATATGCGGCACAGAAAACTTATTGCGATAAATGGTGATACTGTCATTGACAAGAGTGCTCTCATGCTCATCGCCGGGCTGCACAGATGACCGTGTGGCGGTATGAAGAGCGAAGAAAATAAAACACACCGCAAAGACAAATAATGCCAGCAGTATCCCCGCAAAATTTCTCAAAAATCGAATCATTATTAGTATATGGTCTATAAAGTGCTGCTAAAATCGTATTCAAAGTTACTAAGAGACAAGGTAAGTTTGCACTATTCTTGCTTTTTTATATCCCAAGCCATCGCTCATCGTTTGGGCAATCACAGGTAATGTGACCGACACGACAAAGCAAGAACACTCCCCAAAAACACGCTATGGCGGCTAAGAATATTCCCTCACAGATATAGGCGCAGCCAACCGTGGTATTGCGGATACTATACCCGAGTCACGAGGAACCTTAGCATGAGAGAAAAACGCCACAATTGTTAGTTCATCGGCAAATTACGGCTCATACGGGGAAAGAAGAAGTCAGAGCAATGGATATGCTTTGTAGAATCGTAGAGTTGTATGAACAGCAAATGTTTTGTAGTTTTGAGGGAAAGAAAGACGGATTGCGTCAATATGGGAGTTAGCGGCAAGTTTAGGTGCGACAACCCTGAAAAGATAAAAGAATCTATACAAATGGTAGAAAACGAAACTTGGAAATATATTCTCATTAACGGCAAGTTCAAAAAACTTGAAGTCAAGAATCCAACCTTTACGAAAGGTGCTTTAACTTCTATTGAAGGACTAAAACCCTTTGATAAGAAGGATAAAGACGAAAAACCTATTGAACCAACTGTACACGATGCTAACGAAATAAAAAGGAGAATATATTTTGAGTTTTTCAAAAAACCATTCAAAAACTTGTTGGTGTTATCGGGTGCAGGTTCGTCTATGGACGTTGGAGGGCTTTCAATGGGGCAGCTATGGGAAAAGGCAGAAGAAAAATACAAAACGGACAAGGCAGACGGTTTTAAAATCATTCAGGAAGCAGTAAACTACAATTTAGGCAAAAACGATTTGGAAGCATTACTTTCCCAAATTGACGGATATGCTAAGTTTTCAGGCGATAAAGAAATTGATTTAGACAGTGGAAAGAAAAAATTATCGGCAATAAAAGATGAACTTTTTGAGTTAATCAAAACACATTGCACCATCAAAAAGCCAGATGACAATTTTCCACACAAAGCATTTCTTGAAAAACTGCTGCAACGAAAACAAACAAGTCCGAGGGTTAGAATATTTACATTGAATTATGACCTTTTGTTTGAATACGCAGCAACAGAAGTAAATGCAATAGTTATTGACGGTTTTTCTTTTACAGTTCCGAGAACATTTAGCGGTAGATTTTTTGATTACGACATTGTTCAAAGAGAAGGAAGCAAATTACAAGAAGAAGATAATTTTATTCAAAGAGTTTTTCATCTGCATAAATTACACGGCTCACTTAATTGGGAAAGAACGGATAACGATAAAAATGTGAGAATAAAAGACAATCCCGAAAAGCCTTTAATGATTTATCCTCGTGAAGCTAAATATGAAGATTCTTACGAACAACCTTTCTTTGAGATGATGGCAAGGTTTCAGCGTAATTTAAGATTGAATAATGACACAATGCTGATATGTGTCGGTTATAGCTTCAATGATAAGCATATAAACGCAGCAATTGAAGAAGCCTTAAACCAAAATCCGGGTTTCAGACTTGCGGTTATTGACCCGGGAATTGACAACGACAATGTTTCTACCGCAATGACTACAATTAAAAAAGAAGCGTTGGAATCAGAAAGAATATTAATGGTGTCTGAAACATTTACAGATTTTGCGAAACACTTCCCTGAAATGAAAACATACGAAAGTGTCGCAGTTGAGGCAATACGTTTACAAAATGAGCAGTCAAAAGATTAACCCATTCAGACACGAATATTTTCTTGGTTATATCAACCAAGTGTTTCCGCAATTTGTAAGGGTGCATTTTCCTTCTTCCATTTTGCTTAACGGTTTTACGCACTTCGGAAAGGAATTTAATGGAGGATTGGTTGGAAATTTTGTTGTAATTGAGAGCGAGAAATACGGTTTTCTTGGACGTATTACAGAACTTTCATTACCTGAATCAGAAAGATTATCACTAAATGAAAAAGCATTTCAAACAAGCGATTTTCACCCGACAGGAAGAATCGAAATTCTTTTATCGTTTGACCTTTACGACCCTTTTGCAGTAAAAAAGGGATTAACAGCATATCCAAATATCGGAGCAAAAGTATTTGTTAGTTCGGGAGAACTTGTGCAAGAGTATATGTCAAGATTTGGTGTAAAGAATGGTGAAAGCATACAATCAATTGACATAGGAAATTTGGTTTCCAATCCCGACACAAAAGTAAAAGTCAATATTCAATCAGTATTTGGTCGTCATTGTGCTGTTGTAGGAACAACAGGCGGTGGGAAAAGTTATACTGTAAGCAAGTTGATAGAATCATTGATTGTTACAGGAAATAAAACAATATTGATAGATGCAACAGGCGAATACATTGGCAATTACGACAAAGTAAAAAGTATTGAAATTGGCAATGGAGAAAATATATTTCACTATTCTCAACTTACAGTTGATGATATGTTTTTCTTACTAAAACCGTCACCAAGAACACAAACACCTAAGCTAATGGAAGCTATTAGGTCTTTGAAAATGGTAAAAATAGCAGGAAATGTAACTCAACTTGAACACAATGGAGAAACGATTCCAATTGATAGTGGATTACTAAAAAAGAACGGAAGACCTAAGAAACCTTATGATGTATTTTATTACCGAAATATTTCGGTAATTGAAAATGGTATGGCGGATTTTGACTTTACAAAATTAGCCCGTCAAATAAGCGAAGAATGCATTTTTGACAATGGAACAGCTTGGGGAAACGTAGCAGCTACTGACGTTTCATATTGTGTTAGCTTAATTTCAAGGGTTACAAACCTAGCCAACACACCTGAATTAAATCAAATATTCGGATTTCAACAAGAGAAAACAGAAAACGATTTGACTGATGTTATCAATCAATTCATATCCGCAGAAAACACAACAGACAACTTACTACGGTTAAATTTAGAAAACGTTAAATACGATTTTCAAGTTCGGGAAACATTAGTCAATGCTATTGGCAAATTTTTATTGACAAAAGCAAGAAATGGGGTGTTCAAAAATTCGCCTGTTGTAGTATTCATTGACGAAGCGCATCAGTTTTTAAATAAATCCATTAAAGATGAATATTTTGATAGTAAACCCTTAGATGCTTTTGATTCCATTGCAAAAGAATGTAGAAAGCACGGACTTTTCCTTTGTATTGCAACGCAAATGCCACGAGATATACCACACGGTACACTTAGCCAAATGGGAACTTTCATTGTTCATAGGCTTATTAATCATAACGATAAAGAGGCAATCAGCAATGCTTGTAGTTCGGCAAACAAAAACACATTGGAATTTCTCCCAATACTCGGTGAAGGAGAAGCCGTATTGACAGGTGTAGATTTTCCAATGCCAATAATTATGAAGTTTGACCTACCGAATAATGAACCTAATTCAAAAACACCAAACTTGAAATCATTATGAACAAAACACCACCCGCTAACAGCACATTTGCAATAGGCGAGGGTTTTGTGCTTCTATGAAAGTGAAGTGCTAAATCCAGGCTTTGTGCATTTAATGAAGTTTAGTGTTAAAAATCCCGCCTACCGAAGTGCTATTTTATGACCGACCAACAAGCCATAGAACTTATTGAAAAAGAATTCAAGGAAAAATCACTTGGAATGACAGAAGTGTATCTTGAAATTCATAGCCCAATCTACGCTGACAACAAACTGAAAGTTGACCGCATTGACCGTGACCGAAAAGATGAACTAATCATTGCTTACTTGCCTGTGCTTGAGGAGAAATTTTATTTTGCACTTTACATTGACACAAAGACAAACGAAATAACAGGTGTTGAGACAGAAGCATATCATCGAGTTTATTTTAGTGCCAGATCAGAAACATTATCGGCTGACGAATTAAAATCTATGACACGTTTAACACCAACGAGTTTTTGGGATAAAAACGACCTTAGAAAGACTGGAAAATCAAATCATACATTTAGTATCCTGACCATTTTACCCAATCCAGAACCTGACGAATTTGAAGACAAACTAAAAAAACTGCTTGATTTTTTGGAGCAAGATAAAGAAGGAATAAAACAACTTGCTGAAAAAGCAGACGGATATATTCAGGTTGCTATGGACATTCATAATGGAAATGGAATGATTGGCGGACCCAACATTGACAGAGACGATATAAGAAGAATGAATGAATTAGGACTTTCTATAAACTTTGACCTTTATGTGGGTGGAAACAGTTTTAAGGAATAAAACTACCACGAACAACCGTAACTTTTACACACCACATCGGTATTTTTTAGAATAATACGTTATAGTAATAGACAGTTTACAACTTTGCCCCAACAGCAAATTTCCCTTTCTCACTCCGCGACACCAACAAATAGACTGCGCTTATATTTCTACTGATGATGCGCTCCCACATGATGAAGCTCGGCGGCGCGGCTCAACATTACCTCATCTTTCACCCTATACTCACGTTTGATGCGGTCTGCTGTCATTTCTTCCTCCTTCTTTGCATTATTGTTCTATGATTTGTCCATTGCTTGCTCTGTTTTGGCAGTATCTATGAGTGATTCGGCAGCTTCTTTCTTCGGCATTTGCCGTTCTTTATCCCTCTTTTTGCCATCTGCGACCCGTTTTGGGTCTTCTGTGACCGTTTTTTCTTCTTCTGTTGCCGTTTTTTCTTCTTCTGTGACCTTCCCGAGACTATCTGGCTGATTCCTATAGACTTCTATGTGTTTCTTTTTATTTTCTATGTCCTTCTGGTGTGTTTCCGCCTCCTTCTGGTGTGTTTCCGCCTCCTTCTGGTGTG
>ERZ761602.1882-NODE-1882-length-35687-cov-43.668472_pt1 | contig 35687 bp, 30 predicted proteins | sample MGYA00512165_ERZ761602 | MGnify/ENA primary metagenome ERZ761602 (study PRJEB28899, sample SAMN02445085) | bioreactor sludge metagenome | biome: EBPR sludge; isolation source: Thorneside wastewater treatment plant | place: Australia: Brisbane, Thorneside...
GCTTAGCCACTGCCTCTGTCAATCATAAGTTGACGGTCATGACGTTAATTATGGGCTATATCAGCTTGATTATTAACATTACAGTAACAACCGCTTAAAGGCGATTATCCGGGGCTCGGACGAATATGTTTGATTCTTTGAGAAAACCTGAGGTTCTGGGAACGACGCTGGCGGCGGCTGGAATTTTGATGGTCACGATGGGGGTGCGCCAGTCGCTGGGGTTGTTCGTCAACCCGCTGATGGTCTCGACCGGATTGAGTATCGCCACGATCAGTTTGGCGCTGGCCGTCGGCCAATTCACCTGGGGGGCGATCCAGCCGATTGCCGGCGGCTTTGCCGACCGTTTCGGACCCCGCGCCGTCTTGATCGGCGGTTTGCTGATCATGGCGCTGGGCAGCGCGATCACACCGTTCATGAGCTCGGGCTTTGGCCTGATCGTCTCGCTGGGCTTGCTGTCGGCCATGGGATCGGGAGCCGGCAGCTTTTCCGTGCTGATCGGCGCGGCGGCCCAACGCTTGCCGGCGGTGGCGCACGGTTCGGCGGCGGGCGTTATTAACGCCGGCGGCTCATTCGGTCAGTTCGTGTTTGCGCCCATCGTGCAAAAACTGATTCAGTCCATCGGGTGGATGGGGACGATGTGGGCCATGGCGTTAGTGACCTTGGCCGCCCTGCCGCTCGTCGGCCCGTTGATCCGGCCGGCCACAACGTCGGTCAAGCACGGCGAAGCGGCTTCGAGCGTGCTCAATGCTGTTGGCAACTCATTGAAGGATCGGAGTTATTTACTCCTGCACGCCGGCTTTTTTACCTGCGGGTTCCATATCGCCTTTTTGGTGACGCATTTGCCGGGCGAAGTGCAGCTATGCGGCTTGCCGCCCGCTGTCGCCAGTTGGTCGTTAGCCATCATCGGCCTCGCCAACATTTTTGGCAGCCTTTATGCCGGTTCGTGCGTGGCTAAGTATCGCAGCAAATATGTCCTCGCCTTCATGTATGGATCGCGCGCCCTGTTGATCGCGTGGTACTTGCTCATGCCCAAAACCCAACTCATCTATTATGTCTTTGCGGCGGGTCTGGGCTTCACCTGGCTGGCGACGGTGCCGCCGACCGCCGCCATCGTCGGCAAGCTGTTCGGAGTCCGCTATCTGGCGACTCTGTTTGGCATGACGTTGCTGTCGCATCAGATCGGCGGTTTCTTTGGCGCTTATCTGGGCGGCTTGGCGATCACCCGGTTCGGCGACTATGGCTGGATGTGGTACGCCGACATGGTCTTGGCCGCCCTCGCCGCCCTGGTCAACTTGCCGATTCGGGAAGCGCCGGTCGTTCGAGCCGCGGCGGCGTGACGAACAGAGTCCAGCAGCCTATCCATTCCGTGATTGAAAGGAGTTACGCGATGAGCGTTCTTCGCCCCGAGATTTCGATTGCCGCGCTCAACGAACGCGGCAATGAATATTTGCCTGGGTATCTGGGCATCGAGATGACGGAGCTGGCTCCGCGCACGCTCGCGAGCCGGATGCCCCTCAAAAAACTCCATATCGCGCCGAATGAATTTTTGCACGCGGCCAGCGTGGTGGCGCTGGCGGACACGACCTGCGGCTACGCCACGTTCGCCCACCTACCGGAGAGCGCGCAATCGTTCACCACCATCGAACTCAAAAGCAATCATCTGGCCACGGTCAAGGAAGGGAATATCCTCTGCGTCGCCACCGCCCAGCACTTGGGTAAGAACACTCAGGTTTGGGACGCGGTGGTGAGCGATGAGGCCACCGGCCGCAAGATTGCGCTGTTTCGCTGTACCCAAATGATCCTCTATGCAAAATAGCATCCCTCAGCCATCGCTTTAGGTCGCACTCAAGCCCTCGTTGAAGCGACGCGGGACTGCCCGCTCTGCTGGCGTCCACCGCTGTAATGGCGCACAGCGACGGATGTCTGGATAAAGGCCGCCCAACGCCTCGATTGACAGTTGCTGTGTCGGAATCGACTCGCGCGAGGCGCGGCGGCCGCTCACTCCCCCGCCACCGTCATCCGCTCCACCAGCAGGGAACCGCAGCGGATGCCGCTGCGCGCGTCCACATCGTTACCGACCGCGACGATCTGCTTGAACATCTCATTGAGATTGCCGGCGATGGTGATCTGTTCGACCGGATACGCCAGCGCCCCGTTTTCCACCCAAAATCCCGACGCGCCGCGAGAGTAATCGCCGGTGACCAAATTGACGCTGTGGCCCAATAAATGAGTCACCCACAAGCCAGTGCCCAGCTGACGCAGCAGCGCGGCCTGATCGCACGGTCCCGGTTCGACGATCAGGTTGTGGATGCCGCCGGCGTTGCCGGTGGTGTCCATGCCCAAGCGCCGGGCCGAATAGCTGTCCAGCACGTAGCCTTGCAACACGCCGCCGCTGACCAAATCGCGGTCGACGGTCGCCACGCCTTCATTGTCGAACGGCGCGCTGGCCAAACCCTTGGGCAGATGGGGCCGTTCGCGCAGGTTCACGAACGGGGGGAAAACCGCCGAGCCCAACCGTCCCAGCAGGAAGGATGCCTTGCGGTACAACGCCCCGCCGCGGACGGCGGCGGTAAAATGGCCGATCAAGCCGCGCGCCAGTTCCGGCGCGAACAACACTGGAACTTGCCGCGTCGTCAGTTGGCGGCCGCCCAACTGGCGCAGCGCCCGCCGCGCCGCTTCCCGTCCGACCGCCGCCGGCTCCTCCAGCTCCGCCCGGTCGCGGGCTAGCGTGTACCAGTGATCGCGTTGCATCCCGCTGTCGTCCCGAGCGATCACCGAACAGCTCAGCGAATGGCGGGTGGTCGGATAGCCGCCGTAAAAGCCGTTGGAGTTGCCGTAAATCACCAGGCCGGAATGAGTCGCGACGCTCGCGCCCTCGGAATTGCGGATGCGCGGATCGTGGGCCAGCGCCGCCGCCTCGCACTCGCGGGCCAGCACGATGGCGTCCTCGGCCGACAGCGGCCAAGGGTGGTAAAGATCGAGTTCGGGAGTCTCGCGCGCCATCCGCGCGGGATCGGCCAGCCCGGCATGCGGGTCGGCGGCGGTGTGGCGGGCGATGGCGACCGCGCTTTTCACCGTATCCCGAATCGCCTCCGGCCGCCAGTCGGCGGTGCTGGCCGAGCCCCGGCTTTGACCGATATAAACCGTCACACCCAGGCCGCGCTGGCGGTGGTGCTCCAAGGTATCCACCTCGCCGAGCCGCACGGTGACCGACAAGGCGCTGCTGAAGCTAACCGCCGCCTCGGCGGCGGTCGCGCCTTGCCGGCGCGCTTCGCCGAGGATGTCGGCGACCAAAGTTTCGAGCTGATCCCGCGCGGGCAGCGGCGCGGCGGTGCGGGCGATGGCTTCGGACATGAGGGGCGGAAAAGGTACCGGTCAGGGAAGAAGGACGGCTCAGGCTTGGGTGCCGCCGACGGTTAACGCATCAATTTTCAAGGTCGGCTGACCGACGCCGACCGGCACGCTCTGGCCGTCCTTGCCGCAGGTGCCGACCCCGGCGTCGAGCTTCAGATCGTTGCCGACCATCGAAACCTGGCTCAACACATCCGGGCCGTTACCGATCAGGGTCGCGCCCCTGACCGGTCGCGTCACTCGGCCGTTTTCGATCAAATAGGCTTCGCTGGCGGAAAACACGAATTTGCCGGAGGTGATGTCGACCTGGCCGCCGCCGAAATTGACCGCGTAGAGGCCGCGTTCCACCGACGCCACGATCTCGGCCGGATCGCTCTCGCCCGCCAGCAGATAGGTGTTGGTCATGCGCGGTAGCGGCAAGTGAGCGTAGGATTCGCGCCGGCCGTTGCCGGTCGGGGCGGTTTTCATCAGGCGGGCGTTGAGCTTGTCTTGCAGATAGCCTTTCAATACCCCGCGCTCGATCAAGGTGGTGCATTGGGTCGGCGTGCCTTCGTCGTCGATGTTGAGCGAGCCGCGCCGGTCGGCCAGGGTGCCGTCGTCCACCACCGTGCACAGCGGTGAGGCCACCCGCTCGCCGATCCGCCCACTGAAGGCCGAGGTGCCCTTGCGGTTGAAATCGCCTTCCAGGCCGTGACCGATGGCCTCGTGCAGCAAAATGCCCGGCCAGCCCGGTCCCAGCACCACGGTCAAGGTTCCGGCCGGGGCGGCGACCGCCTCCAGATTGACCAGCGCCAGCCGCACCGCCTCCCGCGCGTGCCAAAGCGCGCGCTCCTCCTCCAAAAACCAACCGTAGCCGACCCGGCCGCCGCCGCCGGAGCCGCCTTGTTCGCGCCGGCCCTGCTGCTCGACGATGACCGTGACGCTCAACCGCACCAGCGGTCGCACATCGCCGGCCAGCGTGCCGTCGCTGCCGGCCACCAGCACGGTGTCGTGGGTGGCGGCCAGACTGACCATCACCTGGGTGACGCGCGGGTCCTGGCGGCGGGCCTCGGCGTCGACCTGCTCCAGCAGTTTGATCTTGCCCTCGGCCGACAGGGTTTCCAAGGGATCGAGCGGCTGATACAGCGCGGGACGGCCGCCGGTCCGCCACGCTTGCGGCGGACGGTCGCCGCCGTGGCGGGCGATGGCGCGGGCGGCGGTCGCGGCCTCCAGCAGCGCCGGCGGCACGATCTCGTCGGAATAGGCAAAGCCGGTTTTTTCGCCGCTCACCGCCCGCACCCCGACCCCTTGCTGGATCGCATGGCTGGCTTGCTTGACCTCACCGTCCTCCAACGACCAGGACTCGGCGCGGCGGAGTTGGAAATATAAATCGCCGCCGTCGATAGCGTGGCCCAACAGACAAGATAAGGTCCGCTGCAAATCGTCCTCGCCGAGGCCGGCGGGGACCAATAACTGCTGGCGGGCGAGCGTGAGGGAATCTAGCGTCATACGGTTCTCAAAAGTGGCCGAAGCGCGGAAAGGGCCCGCGCTCCAGCGCGAAAGCTATCGTCAAGTTCTCAAAGCGTCGCGGACACGCGGTGTTGCAGCACCGGGAACTGCCGCCGGATCTGGCGCAGCCGCTCTCGATCCAGCTCGGCCAGCACCACGCCAGGCCCTTGCGGCAGCCTTTGGAGAATATCGCCCCACGGATCCACGATCATGCTGTCGCCGTGGGTTTCGCGGCCGTTGGCGTGGCGGCCGCCCTGGGCCGAGGCCACCACGTAACACTGATTTTCGATGGCGCGAGCCCTGAGCAGCGTTTCCCAATGCGCCTTGCCAGTGGCGGCGGTAAAGGCCGCCGGCAAGGCCACGGCCGTCAGCTCTTGCCCCGCCATGGCGCGAAATTGTTCCGGAAAGCGCAGATCGTAACATACCGCCAGCCCGAGCCGGCCCAACGGCGTGTCGGCGACCACGTAGCGCTCGCCCGGCTCGATGGTGGCCGATTCGGCGTACCGCTCGGCGCTGCCAATGACCTGAACGTCGAATAAATGCACTTTGTCGTAGCGGGCGACCGATCGGCCGAGATCGTCGAACAGCAGGCACGCCGCCCGCACCCGCCCTTCATCGCCGGCGGTCCGCAACGGAAGGGTGCCGCCCGCCAGCCACAACCGGTGCCGGGCCGCCTGTCCGGCCAGAAACGCCTGAATCGGCCCGTCGCCCTCGGTTTCGCGCGCGTCCAGCTTGTCGCTTTCCCGAAGCCCCATCAACGCAAAATTCTCCGGCAGGACCGCGAATTGCGCCCCACCGGCGGCGGCCTGGCCGAGCAGTTCGGCGGCGGCGGCCAAATTCTCGGCGACGCTGGGACCGGAAACCATCTGAATGGCGGCCAGAATCGTCATCTCGTCAAACCTCGTTCAGTTGTCGCTGGCGAAGCCTTTCGCCGGGTTCTGCTCGGGCGGGCGTTGCAGCGGCTCTATCGCCGGGTTATCCCAGGAGCCCTTCAACGCATAGCGGTAGCGGGTGGCTTGTTCGATGTCTTTCTGCAGCAATCGTTCGGCGACGAACACCGCCGCCCCGAGCGCCGGCCCGCCGGCGAGCGCCCCCGCCACCGGCAACGCGCCGCCGACGTTGGGCAAAACCGTGATGATCTGATCGTAGTCGCGCGCGCGCAAGCCCGTCCGGCCGCGAATTTCGATTCGGGCGGCCGGCGCTTCGATCAGCAAATCGTCGGTGAAGGCGCTGCCGTGCCGGAAGGAGAATTCGCCGGAAATTCGATCGAAACTCATGCCCGGTTGAAACAGGTCGCTGAAATCGAAACTGAGCCGGCGGGTGAGATTCTGCATGTTCAACATCCCGATCAGCCGCCCCAGACCCGGCTTGATGTCGCGCAGCTGACCCGATCCGACTTGGAGCTTCAACACGCCGTCCAAACGTTCGAGCGCGAAATCGGGCAACGCCGCCTTCCACTCGACCGCCAGTTCCGCCTGGGTCTCCCCGCGTTCGACCCCGCTGCCGGGATAGCCGAAACTGGCCAGAGTTTCCCCCAAGGATCGGCCGCGCAAAGTCGCCTTGAGCTTGGAGAAGCGGCCCGCCTCCCCGTCCGACCACTCGCCGCTGGCCTCGATCCGCTGCTGGTCGGAATCCAGCCGGATGTCGTTCAGATGGATGCCGTTCGGGCGCGGCGCGACGTTCAAGCGCAGCCGGCCGAGCGCGATATCCTCCCAGCGCAAATCAGCGACGGTCACGGCCAGCGGCGGCAACCCGCGCGGGTTCAAGTCCCCAAAAGCCGCCGCGCGCTCCGACGGCGGCTCGACCGCGCCACCGACCTTAAGCCGCTTCAAGGCGACCGTCACCGGGTGTTGCAACGTCGGTTGATCCGGCAGGGCGATTTCACCCGATAGCGCTTCTCCCGCGCACTCGATCGCCAAGCCGTCCGCTTGCCGGCGCGCGCGCGCCTCGATCCGGCCCAGCGACCGACCGCCGATCACCAACTCCTCAACGCGAGCATCGACCGCGCGCAACCACCGGGCGGGCCCGTCGGGGGCACTCGCTCCGGCCTCGCTCGCGGCGCTCCGGCGCTTGGCCGCCGCGCCGCCGGCGGCTTTGCCGTTGGTCTGCCCGGCGGGAAGCTCAGGGCTCCACCGCGTTAAATTGGCCACGACCGCCAACCCCGGTTGCTCCGGCACTTTCGCCGCGCCGGCGTTGATGCGCAACTCGCCGCGCTCGAAGCGCGGCTGGCGCGGAAACTCGCTTAATTCCACCGCCGCCCGGATTTGCGAGCCGTATTCCAGATCCAGGTTCAACTTGGCCTCCCTGACGGCGGGTCGGACGCCGAGCTTGATCGGTCGGGCTTCGGCGGCGGCCTTGGCAAACGGCGCGGGCAAGCCGATGGAAGTCCCGCGCAAATTCGAACTGAGATTCAAGCTGAAGGGCGGCGCGTTCGGCCGCTCCCGGCGGTGGGTCGGAACCGTCAACACCGCTTCCCAGTCGCTCTTGCCGCTGACGTAGGCTTTAAGGAAGCCAGTCGGCTCCGCCAGCACCTCGGACAAGTCCAAACGGCCGCGCGCCCGCGCCCGTAATTCCCGCGCGCCTTCGGAGCCGGTCAAATCCAGGTCGAGCAGAACCGGCTGACCCGAGAACCGCGTTTGGACGTTTTTCGCGTCGATGGTGCTTTCGGTAAAACGCACCTCGCCGCGCAAGCGTTCGAGATCGAGCTTGGCGTCGCCGACCGTGATCGCGTTATCCAACAATCCGACCCGCCCCCGGATCTGAGTGGGTCGCGCGTCCAGCGGAACCGTCAAGTCCAGATCGAGCGTCGCAAGGCCCTCGATGACCAAGGCCGGCAAATCCTCGCCCAACGCCTGACCGGCAGGACTGTCTTCCAAAACCCGCCACATGCTCGCGCCGCTGCCCTTGGCCCGTCCCTTCACCCGCACCACGACCCGATCCAGATCTTCGATCGCGACCTCCAATTTTTCCAGCTCGCCGTCGCGCAGCCGTCCTGAGTCGGCCTCGACCCACAAACCGCGATTGCGGAACGTTACCACGGTCCGCCCCCGTTCCAATCGCGGCCAACCGGGCATGTAGTCCACGATGGCGTTCTCGACCCGAAATTGGGTCTCGAACAAGCCTTCGCCGCCATCGAACGGAAAGCGGGCCGGCGGCCCTCGAAACACGACCTCCCCCGCCACCACCCGGCCGCCGACCAGCGCGCGGTCCAACCAAGCCACCGCCTCGGGCGGAATCACGGCCACCGGCAAGTACCGTTTCGCCTGATCGGCTCGGACATTCTGATAAGCGCCCTTGATGTCCAGCACCGGTTCCCCGGCGTCGGGCACGCTCACGCTGCCCCAGAACCGGCCGCTGAGATCGGGATTGGCGACCGACAAACCGTCGCTTTCCAGGCGAATTCCGTCCTGCGAACGCCGCCAGCTCACCGCGCCGCTTAGGGTGTCGAGCGTGAACGGCGCGCGCATCAGGCCGGCGGTATCGACCCGCACCCGGCGACTGTCCAGCTTGAGCTGGCCTTGTCGGGGCCCAAGCTCCAACAGACCGTTTACGTTGTCGAAGCAGGGGAGTTTGCGGACCGGCTGACAGGCCAGATCGCGCAAATGGACCGTGGCGAGATAATCCGCGCCGTCGGGGGCCGCTTGAAATTCGATTAGCGGCAATTCGCCGCGCGGATCGAGCGGGACCAACCAGCGGCGCGCCGGTTCGTCCAGCCAAGGCGTGACCCACGCCATCAGATCCTGCGCCCGCAGATCGCGCGCCTGACCGCGCCAACCTTCAACGGTCCGGTCCAAGATAAAACTGGGCTGGGCGGCGACTTGGCCCTTGCCGTCGCTGAAGCGGCCGCCGCCCGCGAGCCGCCAACCGCCGTCCAGCCGCCGCCAATCGAAACGAAGTTCGCCGTCCGGTAGTCGGGCCAGCCACGGCTTGAGCAGGGCGGAACGCGGCTCTGCTTTCAAGGCCGCTTGCTTGAGGCGCAACCGGCCTTCCCAGCGCAGCGGCCGCCACTCTTGCCAATCCCCGTCGATCTCCAGCGCCGCGTGACCGGCTTCGAAAGCCAGCGGCAGCGGCCAACGCGCCAAATCCAACCGGTCGGCCCGAAACCGAAACGTCCCCTGCCCGTCCTTGGCGGCGGCAGGATCGACGCGATGCTCGATGTCCAATTGCAGCCGCTCCCCGAAGCCGGCCGGCAGTTCGGCGGCGAAGGTGAGCTGTTGGCCGCCGGCGACTTGCTGGAGCTGGAAATAGGGATTCAAAAGTTGCAAATCCGCGCCGTCAGGCCGACGCAGCGCCAGCCGCTCGCCCACGATCTCCAGCCTCGGCAGGGAAAACAGCCAGCGGCCGACCTCCGGCAAGGTCGAAGCGGCGGCGATCTCCCCGCCGTCGTCCGAGAGGCGCGGCAGGCCGTCCGGCCCCTGCTCCAGCGTCAGATTGACGCCCTCCAGGCGGATGCGGTCCGGCACCGGCCGCCGCTCGCGCAAAGAGCGCCACAAATCCAGGCTGATCGCCGCTCGGGCAAAATGCGCCAGGGCCGCATCGCGCTCGGGTTCGTACAAGCTGACCCCTTGCAAGCGCAACCCGAGCCGCCAGCCGTCCCGGACCGCCGTCATTTTCTCAATCCGCACCGGCCGATGCAGATAATCGCTCAAGGCCGCCGCCAGCTCGTCGCGGTAATCGTCGAGGCGCGGCAGCAGCCACCACTGGGCGAAAGCGGCCAGCGCCAGCGCCGCCAGCACCAGTCCCAGCAGCAGCCGGCGCGACCAGCGCAACAGCCGCCGGGGCAGGCCGCGCGGATGCCAGTTCACATCAACACCACGTCGTATTGCTCGCGGGTGTACAGCGCTTCCGCCTGAAACTTGATGGGAATGCCGATGAACGCCTCCAGTTGCGCCACGCTGTGGGATTCCTGATCCAGCATCGCATCCACCACGTCCGGCGCGGCCAGCACCACGAACCGCCGGGGCGAATACTGGCGGGTTTCGCGCAGCAGCTCGCGAAAGATCTCATAGCAGACGGTTTCGGCGGTTTTGATCGATCCCCGGCCGTCGCACAGCGGGCAGGGCTCGCACAGGATTTGCTCCAGACTCTCGCGGGTGCGCTTGCGGGTCATTTCCACCAGGCCCAGCGGCGACACCTGAGAGATGTGGCTCTTGGCCCGGTCCTTTTCCAAATGCTTCTCCAAGGCTCTCAACACCGCTTGCTGGTGCTCCTCGCTGACCATGTCGATGAAATCGAGGATGATGATGCCGCCCAGGTTGCGCAGCCGCAGCTGGCGGGCGATGGCGGCCGCCGCCTCCAAATTGGTCTTGAAAATGGTTTCTTCCAGATTGCGGTGGCCGACGTAAGCGCCGGTGTTGACATCGATGGTGGTCATCGCCTCGGTCTGATCGACGATCAGATAGCCGCCGGATTTGAGCGGCACCTTCTTGCCCAGCGCCCGCTGGATTTCGTCCTCGATGCCGTACAGCTCGAAAATCGGCCGCTCGCCGGGGTAATGTTCGAGGCGCGGGACCATCTCCGGCACGAACTTATCGGCAAATTCGAGCATCCGCTGGCAGCTTTCCCGCGAGTCGATCCGCACCTTTTCCACGCTGTCGCCGACGAAATCGCGCAGCACCCGCAACGCCAGCGGCAGGTCTTCATACAGCGTGGCGATGCCGCCGGCGTGCGCGATGCGCTCTTGAATCGACGCCCACAACCGCTGCAAAAACTGCATGTCGGCCCGCAGCGCCCAGGATTCCGCGCCCTCGGCGGCGGTGCGCACGATGTAGCCGCCGCCGTACTCGGTGCGGAAGGCGTTGACCACCTCTTTCAAGCGCTGGCGTTCGCGTTCGCCGTCGATCTTGACCGACACGCCGGCCACCTCGGAATCGGCCAGGAACACCAAAAAGCGCGACGGCAAGGTGATGTGGGTGGTCAGCCGCGCGCCCTTGGTGCCGATAGGGTCCTTGATGACCTGCACCACGCGATCCTGGCCCTCGCGCACCAGATCGGTGATGGCGGGCAAGCGCTCGCCGCCGTTGCCGGACTCGGACCCGGTTTCGGGCCGGATGTCGGATACGTGCAAAAAAGCCGCCCGATCGAGCCCGATGTCCACAAAGGCCGCTTCCATGCCGGGCAGCACCCGACACACCCGGCCCTGGTAGATGTTGCCGACCAGACCGCGCTTTTCGGCCCGTTCGATCAGAATTTCCTGCAAGACGCCGTTCTCGACCACGGCGACCCGGGTTTCCCGTGGCGTGACGTTGATCAGAATTTCGTCGCCGGTGCCGCCTTCGGCGCGCGTGCTCATACGGTTGCGATCCCTGTCAGAAGGTTGGAAGTGGCCAAAGCGGCATGCCGAACTCCCGCAGCAGTTCGGCGGTTTCAAACAGCGGCAACCCCATTACGCCGGAGTAGCTGCCGCGCAACTCGGCGATGAAGGCCGCCGCCCGGCCCTGAATGCCGTAACCGCCGGCCTTGTCCGCCGGTTCGCCGCAGTCCCAATAGGCGGCGCGCTCCGCCGGCGACACCTCGCGAAAGCGGACCCGACTTTCCTGGACCTTGACCGCCTGGCGGCTGGGGGTCGCCAGGGCCACCGCGCTCAGCACCGCATGTTCGCGGCCCGACAGCCGCTCCAGCATCGCCAGCCCTTCGGCGCGGTCGCGGGGTTTGCCGAGAATCACGCCGTCCGCCACCACCGACGTATCCGCGCCCAGCACCGGCCAAGCCGCGCGCCGGCCGCGCGTCGCCGCGACTCCAGCCTGGGCCTTGGCCAGCGCCAGGCGGGCGACGTAGGCCGCCGGCGGCTCCTCGGCCAGCGGTGTTTCGTCCACCGCGACCGCCAGCAGGCGATAGCCGACGCCGATCTGGCGCAGCAGTTGGCGGCGGCGGGGCGAGGCGGAAGCGAGATAAAGTCGGACGGGGGACATGTCAGGCGCGATGGTAGGGATGGTTTCGCAACACACTCCAGGCCCGATACAGCTGTTCGGCGACCAGCACCCGCACCAGCGGATGCGGCAGGGTGAGCCTTGAGAGCGACCACAGCCGGTCGGCGCGGGTCCGGCACGGCGCGTCCAGACCGTCGGGACCGCCGACCAGCAGGCTCAAATCGCGGCCGTCTCGCAGCCAGCCGGTCAAGTGTTCGGCCAGTTCCGCCGTACTCCATTGCGATCCGCGTTCATCCAAGGCGATGGAATAGGAACCGGCCGGAATCGCCGCCGCCAAGCGTTCGCCCTCCTCGCGCAACGCGCGGGCCGCATCGGCGCTGGGGGTCCGCTTGCCGGCGGGGATTTCGATCAGATTCAACGCGCACTCGCGCGGCAACCGCGTCGCATACTCGGCATAGCCGGCCTTGATCCAATCCGGCATCCGCGTGCCGATCGCCAGCAAATGAATTTTCATGCGCCGGCCGCCGGCCGTCAGCCGCCCGCGGTGCGGCCGGCGCTGCTGCGTTCATGCAAAGACCATAACTTTTCCAGATTGTAGAAGTCGCGGGTCTGGGGCAGCATGACGTGGACGATGATGTCGTTCAAATCGACCAGCACCCATTCGGCTTCTCGCTCGCCCTCGACGCCCAGCGGCTTGATTCCGGCTTGACCGGCTTTCTCGATCACTTTGTCGGCCACCGATTTGACGTGGCGGGTGGAGGTGCCGCTGGCGACGACCATCAGATCGGTGAAGCTGGCGACGCCGCGCACGTCGAGCACCTTGATGTCCTGGGCTTTCAATTCCTCCAGGGCGTCGACGACAATTTTCCGCAAATCTTCAAGTTGCATGGACTCCGGTTTTTCCTTATCAAGTAGCGCTCGTGGGAGAAGCATCCGACCGGTAGAGCGCCCGGTCGTGGATATAAGCCAGCGCCGCCTCCGGCAGCAGATAGCGGATCGACTGACCTTGCGCCAGCAGCCGGCGAATCTGAGTGGCGGAAATGGCCAATTGGGTGACCGGTTGGAACAGCACCCGACCGGCCGGTTGCCCGCGCAAAGCCGCCGGCTCCTGGATCACGCGCGGGGCGATGAAATCCTCCAGCGCCGGTGGCAGCAGCGCTTGCGACGCGCCGGGCCGCTGCATGACCACCAGATGGGCGAGATCGGTCAATTCTTGCCAGCGCCGCCAGGTGTGCAGCTCGCGAAAGGCGTCGCCGCCGACGATCAGGCACAAGGGCGCGACGCCGATTTCCTCGCGCAACGAGGCCAAGGTGTCCACCATGTACGACGGCCCCGGCCGGCGCAGTTCCCGGTCGTCGGCGACAAAACTCGGCTGTCCCGCCGTCGCCAGCCGCACCAACTCCAGACGCTGCTCGGCGCTGATCGAGGGCGTATCGCGATGGGCCGGAATCCGGCAGGGAATGAAACGGACTTCGGCCAGATCCAGAAGTTCCAACACTTCCAACGCCGGGCGCAGATGGCCGTAATGAATGGGATCGAAAGTCCCCCCCAGCACGCCGACCGGGCGCGACGCTGGCGGCATCAAGCCCGCCCCCGATCAGGCCGACGGCGGGTCAATGGCGGTAGGGCGATTTCAACGACGCACGTGGCCATCGCCCAACACCACGAATTTCTGAGTGGTCAAACCTTCGACTCCGACCGGGCCGCGCGCGTGCAGTTTGTCGGTGCTGATGCCGATTTCCGCGCCCAAACCGTATTCGCCGCCGTCGGCGAACCGGGTTGAGGCGTTCACCATCACCGAACTGGAATCGACCTCGCGCAGGAAGCGCCGCGCCCGGCTGTAATCCTCGGTCACGATAGCGTCGGTGTGGGCGGACCCGTAAACCGCGATATGGTTCATGGCTTCCTCGATGTCTCTCACCACCCGGATCGCCAGGATGGGGGCGAGATATTCCGCGTACCAATCGTCCTCGGTGGCGATCTTGACGCCGGGAATGAGGTCGCGGACGCGGGCGCAGCCGCGCAGTTCCACACCGGCGTCCTGATACATCCGGCCCAGCAGCGGCAGCGCCCGCTCGGCGATCCCTTCCGCCACCAGCAGCGTTTCCATGGTGCAGCAGGTCCCATAACGCTGGGTTTTGGCGTTGTAGGCCACCGCCGCCGCCTTGTCGATGTCGGCGCGGTCGTCGATATAGACGTGACAGACGCCGTCGAGGTGCTTGATCACCGGTACCCGCGCCTCGCGGCTGATCCGTTCGATCAGGCCCTTGCCGCCGCGCGGCACGATCACATCGACATATTCCGCCATCCGGATCAGCTCGCCGACGGCGGCGCGGTCGGCGGTGTCGATCACTTGCACCGCATCGCTCGGCAACTGGGCTGCGGCCAAGCCTTTTTGGATGCAGGCGGCGATGGCGCGGTTGGAGTTGAGCGCCTCGGAGCCGCCGCGCAGGATGGCGGCATTGCCGGCTTTCAGGCACAGCGCGGCGGCGTCGGCGGTCACGTTCGGGCGCGATTCGTAGATGATGCCGATGACGCCCAACGGCACCCGCATCCGCCCGACCTGAATTCCGGACGGCCGGTATTTGAGATCGGTGATTTCGCCCACGGGGTCGGGCTGGGCGGCGACTTCTCGCAAGCCTTGCGCCATCCCATGAACGCCTTTGGGGGTCAATTCCAGCCGGTCGAGCAGCGCCGGCTCCAGACCGGAGGCGCGACCGGCGTCCATGTCCAGTTGGTTGGCCGCGCGCAAGCTCGCCTCGGCCGCTTCCAGCGCGTCGGCGATGGCGTGCAAGGCGGCATCCTTGCTCCGCGTTTCGGCTTGGCCGACGACGCGCGAAGCAGCGCGGGCGCGCTGGCCGACTTCGGTCATGTAGCGGCCAATTGCATCGGCGGAGTCAGCAGATATATTCATCGCTACCTAACCTTACTTGTCGAATACCAGGAATCAGCCTAAGGTCTCAGAAACGATCATCGCATCAAAGATTCAGTTTTTCTCAGATGAAACTTTTTCAGCAGCAATCGCTATACGCTCCATCATTGCAACATTTTGAGAAGCGATCACACGAGTTTGCTCCAGAATATCAATTTGCCGTTCCATAAGAGGAAGTATTTTCATTTGAGGAGAACTTTTACCCATACACTTTCTCATATAGAAAACGTAAACCAAAATTAACAGCAACAATGGCAGAAAGCTTATTAAAAGCTCAGTCCAAACCCCTTTTCTTTTATTGGGTTGATTGACAAAATGCTGCTCTGCATACACCACCTGAACATTATAACTATCATAAGATTCTTTGAGTTTATCGGCAGAACCTTTTAGTCTAAAACCAACCTCTTTCGAAATCGGCACTATTACCTGATACAGCGGCTGTGTAATGACATCAACCAATTTCTTTTGCGAATCGAAAAATCGAGCCTCAATAATTAATTCATCAACCGGGAAAGGATTAGTATTTTTCAATGTTCCAAGGACAGTCACCACTCTTTTTCCATCAGGTTCTGAATAAGACATTGAACTATCTACAATATTGAGCTTAGTTAGATCAGCGTTTATATCCTCGTCATTCGCCGCTTGTAGAGACAATGAGAAAAACATCAATAACATCGTCATAAGAAAAGTCCTTACCATATAGATCTCCTAAAAAATACAAAGCAATAGAACGCTCAAGTCGACTGTATCTTGTCGGACAAGAGTTCCACACCCGCCAACCGTAATCCGTTCGCTCGTAGTTCATCCCACGGCGAACCGGCTTCGACCCCCTTGATCGTTCGGTCGGCGCGGGCGCAAGCGCGCAACAAAACCCGACAGTCCGCCGCGCTCAACCGTTGCGACGCCTGACGGAGCAAGGGTTTGCGTTTTTCCCAGATTTTTTGCTCGGTCAAGGCAGCCTCCAGCGACCGCCCCCGTTCCTTGGCGAAGGCCAGAGAAACCAGCCGGCGGATTTCCTGATGCAGCGCCCAATTGATCAACAGCGGTTCGACACCTTCCTCGCGCAAGCCGTTCAAAATCCGCGCCGTCCGCTCCGGTTGCCCCAGAAGACCGGCGTCCACAAAATCATAGATGCTGTAGCGGGCGCTGTCGTCCACCGCCGCCAGCACGGCCTCGGCCGTGAGTTCCGAACCCTCGACCAACAGCGCCAGCTTTTCGATGTCCTGCGCGGCGGCGAGCAGGTTGCCTTCGACCCGCTCGGCCAATAGCGCCGCCACCTCGGGCGCGGCCTTCAGACCGCGTTCCCGCAGCCGGCGTTCGATCCAGCCCGGCAACTGTCGCGGCTCCACCGGCAGCGCCGCCACCGCGACGCCTGCCTGCTCCAGCGTCAAAAACCAGCGGCTTTTCTGCGCGGTCCAATCGAGCTTGCCGGCGGTCATCAACAGCACGGCGTCTTCGGCCGGACGGGCGGCATAGGCTTCCAAGGCCCGCGCGCCGGCGTCGCCCGGTTTGGCGTTGCCCAGCCGTAATTCCAGCAAGCGTCGCTCGGCGAACAGCGACAGGCTGGCCGCCCGTTGGGCCAGCGCGCTCCAGTCAAAGCCGGCTTCGACGGTCAGGCATTCCCGCTCGGCATGGCCGCGCGCGCGCGCGGCGGCGCGGATGGCGTCCGCCGCTTCCAACGCCTGCAACGGCTCCTCGCCAAACACCAGATACAGCCGCGCCAGGGTTCTACGCAGATGCTCGGCCAACTGATCGGGACGCAGCCTCAAGACTTGACGGCCTGCAAGCGGCGGACGATTTGCCAGGCCATATCCTCGGCCATGCTCTCCGTCAGCGATTCTTGCGCCGCCTCAAAACCGAGCACCCGGTTTTCATCGAACAGCACGGCGCGGTTGGCGCTGACGCCCTCGGCGCCGATCAAGACTTGGCCGTCAGGGCGCTTGACGTCGTAAGCCGCGCTGTAGACCAGGGAATATTCTCGTTTGATATCAAGACGGTCGGCGGCCATGGCGCGCCGGCCGCCGCCTTCGTTCAGGATGGTGAGGACCGCCGTCGCCTGCGAGGGATCGCGGGTGACGGTGACACCGTTACGCGCCAGCACCACCGGCAGCTTGCGGCTCAGCACGCCCGGCGGCGTTCCAATCGCCAGCTGGCTTTGCACGTAAATCACCCGCAGCTCCGGCGCGAGTTGCACCGGCCCGCGCAGTTGAAACCCACAGCCCGCCAGCAGCAGCGCGACCCATCCCAAACCGTTTGCAACAATCCAACGCATGGCGGTTTCCTCAGCAAACCACGTTGACCAACTTGCCCGGAACCACCACGATCTTGCGCACCGGCCGGCCTTCGACGAAGCGTTGCACGTTCGGTTCGGCTTGCGCGGCCTGTTCGATGGCGGCCCGGTCGGCATCCACCGGCACGTCGATTTGACCGCGCAGCTTGCCGTTAACCTGGACCACCAACGTCACCAGCGACCGCGCCAACGCCGCGTCGTCGGGCTTCGGCCATCCGGCGTTCAGAATATCGTCGCCGTAGCCCAAGTTCCGCCAAAGGGTATGCGCGATGTGCGGGACGATCGGCGACAGCAAGCGCAGCAGCAGGCTCAACCCTTCCCGGCGCACCGCGTCGGCCGCCGCGCCGTCCGCGTCGGTCCGCGCCAGCGCGTTCAGCATTTTCATGCCGCCGGAAACGACGGTATTGAACTGGTGGCGGCCGAAGTCGAACAAGGCTTGCCGCAACGCTTCATGAATGTCGCGGCGCGCGGCGCGCAGCGGCTCATCCAGCGCGGTGGGATCCACCTCGCCAGCGGCGCGGATCGCGTGCTGTTGCTCGGCGGCGTAAACCCACAGCCGCCGCAAGAAACGATAGGCCCCGGCCACGCCGGTATCGGACCATTCCAACGCCTGTTCCGGCGGCGCGGCGAACATCATGAACAGCCGGGCGGTGTCGGCCCCGTACTGCTCGATCAGGGTCTGCGGGTCCACGCCGTTCTTGCGGGACTTGGACATGGTGCCGATCCCGCCGTACTCGACCGGCCGGCCGTCCGCGACCGCCGTGACGCTCGCCACCCGGCCGTGCTCGTCGCGGCTCATGTCCACTTCGGCGGGCGGATAGTAGCTGATGCCGCCCTTTTCGCCCTTGCGGAAAAAAATGTGGTTCAGCACCATGCCTTGCGTCAGCAAATTGGCGAACGGCTCGGACACCTTGGTCAGGCCCAAATCCCGCATGACCTTGGTCCAAAATCGCGAATACAGCAGGTGCAGGATGGCGTGTTCGATGCCGCCGATGTATTGATCGACCGGCATCCAGTAATCGGCTCGCCGATCCACCATCGCGTTCGCGCCGGGCGCGCCGTAGCGGAAGAAATACCAGGACGAGTCCACGAAGGTGTCCATGGTGTCGGTTTCGCGCCGCGCCGGCTTGCCGCATTGCGGACAGGGGCAATTCAAAAATTCCGGATGCTTGTTGAGCGGGTTGCCGGAGCCGTCCGGCACCAGATGCTCCGGCAGCACCACCGGCAACTGTTCGTCCGGCACCGGAACCGCGCCGCACGCGGCGCAATGGACCATCGGGATGGGGGTGCCCCAGTAACGTTGCCGGGAAATACCCCAGTCGCGCAACCGCCAAATGACTTTCTTCTCACCCAGATCCCTGACGCTCAAATCGCCGGCGATGGCATCCACCGCCTGCTCGAAATCGAGGCCGTCGTATTTGCCGGAGTTGATGCAGACGCCGTAATCGGCGTAGGCGTCCTGCCACGGCGCGGGCGTTGTATCGCCGGCGCGGGTGCGGATCACCGGCTTGATCGGCAAGCCGAATTGATGGGCGAAGGCAAAATCGCGCTCGTCGTGCGCGGGCACCGCCATCACCGCGCCTTCGCCGTAGCCCATTAACACGTAGTTGGCGACCCACAGCGGCAGCGGTTCGTCGGTGAGCGGATGGGTGACGGTCAGCCCCGTGGACATCCCCTTTTTTTCCTGGGTCGCCAGTTCGGCCTCGGTGACGCCGCCGCGCCGGCATTCCTCAATAAAGGCGGCGAGCCGCGGGTTGCCCTCGGCCGCGCGCAGCGCCAGCGGATGTTCGGCGGCCACGGCGACGTAGGTCGCGCCCAACAGGGTGTCGGCGCGGGTGGTAAAGACCCACAGTATGTTGGGCTCGCTTCCGTCATCCGCCGTTTTTCCAGCAGACGGCGGAAGTTGATAGGGGAAGCCGATCCGGACGCCGTGACTTTTGCCGATCCAGTTTTTCTGCATCAGCTTGACCTGCTCCGGCCAGCCGGGCAGCTTGTCAATTTCAGTTAGCAGTTCCTCGGCATAGCGGGTGATCGCCATGTAATACATCGGGATCTCACGCTTTTCGACCAGCGCGCCGGTGCGCCAGCCGCGCCCGTCGATCACCTGTTCGTTGGCCAGCACGGTTTGATCCACCGGGTCCCAGTTCACCACGCCGGTCTTCAAATAAACGACGCCTTGCTCCAGCATCCGCAAGAACAACCATTGATTCCAGCGGTAATACTCCGGCTGGCAGGTGGCGAGTTCGCGGTCCCAGTCCAGCGCGAAGCCCAGCGACTGGAGCTGCTTTTTCATGTAGGCGATGTTGTCGTAGGTCCATTGCGCCGGGGCCACGCCCCCCGCCATCGCGGCGTTTTCGGCGGGCAGACCGAAAGCGTCCCAGCCCATCGGCTGCAACACGTTCTTGCCCAGCATCCGCTGGTAGCGGGCGATCACATCGCCGATGGTGTAATTGCGGACGTGCCCCATGTGCAGCCGCCCGCTGGGATAAGGGAACATGCACAGGCAGTAATATTTCTCGCGGCCCGGCTCCTCGCGCGCGGCGAAGGCCCGTCGCTCGTTCCAATAACATTGCGCTTCCGCTTCAATAACTTGCGGATTGTAAGACTCAGCGATCACGGCGGTTCCCTAGCTTCAAAATTAAATGCGGTAAGATAACACAACTTTAAATCCCGCTGGCGCGAAGCCGGCCCCAAACGAGGCCCCATCCGTGAACGAGCACCCCTCGCAACGCCCCACGCTCAGCTACCGCGACGCCGGCGTGGACATCGACGCCGGCAACCGGCTGGTGGACCGCATCAAGCCGCACGCGCGGCGCACGCGCCGGCCCGGCGTGCTGGGCGGCTTGGGCGGTTTCGGCGCGCTGTTCGAGTTGCCGCTGGACCGCTACCGTCAACCCGTGCTGGTCTCCGGGACCGACGGCGTGGGCACCAAACTGAAACTGGCGCTGGAGCTGAACCGACACGATACCATCGGCATCGACCTGGTGGCGATGTGCGTCAACGATGTGTTGGTGGTCGGAGCCGAGCCGTTGTTCTTTCTGGATTATTACGCCACCGGCAAACTGGATGTCGAGGTCGCAGCGACGGTGATCAAGGGGATCGCCGATGGCTGCGAGCAGGCCGGCGCGGCGCTGGTGGGCGGCGAAACCGCCGAAATGCCGGGGCTGTATCAGGCGGGCGATTACGACTTGGCGGGCTTTTGCGTCGGCGTGGTCGAGAAAGCCAAGATCATCGACCCCAGCCGGGTCCAGGTCGGCGATGTCTTGCTCGGACTGGCTTCCTCCGGCCCGCATTCCAACGGCTATTCGCTGATCCGCAAGATTCTGTCGGTCGGCGGCGAAGCTCTCGACCAAGCGTTTGCCGGCGCCACCCTCGGCGAAGCGCTGCTGGCTCCGACCCGCATCTACGTTAAACCGATGTTGCGCTTGCTGGAACAGGTGGAGGTTCACGCCATCGCCCACATCACCGGCGGGGGCTTGACCGAGAATCTGCCGCGCGTGTTGCCGGCGGATGCCAAGGCGACGCTTAACGTCGCCAGCTGGCGGCGACCGGCCATTTTTCAATGGTTGCAACAACGCGGCAATGTGGCCGACGCCGAGATGTGGCGCACCTTTAACTGTGGCGTCGGCCTGGTGGTCTGCGTCGCGCCGGATGCCGTCGATACGGCGCTGGAGCTATTGCGCGCCTCGGGTGAAACGGTTTGGCGGCTGGGGGAAATCACGGCTGGCGAGGGCGAACCCATCGTGGAGTTTTATCCATGAACGAGGCCCGTAAAATCCGGTTAGTGGTGCTGATTTCCGGGCGAGGCAGCAACCTGCAAGCGATTTTGGATCAAGCCGCCAGCGGCGAGCTGCCGGTGGACATCGCCGCCGTCATCAGCAATCGGCCCGGCGTTCAAGGTCTGGAACGGGCGCGCCGAGCCGGCGTTCCAGCGCTGGAGTTGGACCACAAAGCATTTTCCGACCGACCTGGCTTCGAAGCGGCGCTGGTCGAATTGATCGACCGCCATCAACCCGATTTGGTGGTTCTGGCGGGTTTCATGCGGGTGCTGACTCCCAGTTTTACCGATCATTACCGGGGCCGGTTGCTCAACATTCACCCGTCGCTATTGCCAAAATTTCGGGGCCTGCACACCCACGAACGAGCCATCGCCGCCGGCGAAACCGAGCATGGCGCGAGCATCCATTTCGTCACCGCCGAATTGGACGGCGGGCCGATCATCGTTCAAGCGCGGGTGCCGGTGCTGCCGGGCGATGATCCCGATACCCTGGGGGCGCGGGTGCTTGAACAGGAACATCGCTTGTACCCGCAAGCGATCCGCTGGTTTGCGCAAGGGCGGCTGGGATTGGAGGGCGAACGGGTGCGGTTCGACGGCCGGCCGCTGGAAAATCCGCTGGAGCTTACCGATTTGACTTAATCGGATGAATGCCCTCGGTCGCGAGGTTCATCGCCGCCGATCCGGCTCGGCGTCGGCCCGCTTTGATGCTTGTATTTGGCGTCCTGACGCTTGGAATAAGGACGGATGGCGGGATGGGTCAAGGTCTCGAAACTGATCGCGCAAATCGCCATGCCGGGCCGCAGGGCCAGCGGCAGCTTGCCGCTGTTATAACATTCCAACACGATGGAACCGCTCCAACCGGGATCAATGCGATGCGCGGTGACGTGCACCATCAAGCCCAAGCGGGCCAAACTGGAACGGCCGTCCAGCCAGCCGACCAGATCGTCCGGCACGGTGACGGTCTCGGCGGTGGCCGCCAGCGCCAGTTCGCCGGGATGGATGAAAAATGCCTCCTCCGGACCGATCTCGATCTCCTTGCTCATGATCCGATTGATGGCCTTGTCGACCGCCTCTCGGGGACCGCTGAGATCGATATAGGGCGCGGCGTGATCGTTGAATACTCGGAAGCGGCTGCCCAAGTGCAAATCCACGCTCACCCCGTTGATCCGACCGGACGCGGGGCGCGGCTCGATACAAATTTTACCCTCGTCCAGACAACGTTCGATGTCGCGGTCGCACAAGCGCACTGACGTTTTCCTCCAACCAAAACTAAAAGCGCGGCCGAAACCGCGCTGCTGAAGCGGTCAACGATACACTCTGACCCGCTGACAACTGCGATATTTGACGCCGTGACGCCAATAATTCCGACACACGGTCCGATAGCGATAAGCGGGCCTTGTGGTAGTAGTGCAAATCCGCTTGTGGACGCCGCGGCTATAAACGTCGCGGCAGCGGGTCGCGGCTTCGGCTTCTTGAATTGGCAAAGCGACGGCGCCACCGACGAAGAAGGCCAATAAACCCACTTGAATCAGCTTTTTCATTAAGACTCCCTCAGCAAAAAGAGGATCAAAAACGGTCAAGGTCTGATGAGACCCACCTAAGCATAGAACGAAAAAACTTTATGTATTCTGAATGATGATGTTGGGAAACTTGTGGCTGTAATTCTTCGCCTGGAGCGACAGCCGGGCGGCGGCGCGGCGGGCGATGTCGCGGTACAAGCCGGCGATCCGGCTGTCCGGCTCCGCGACGACCGTCGGTCGACCGTTGTCGGTTTCCTCGCGGATGCGGATATCCAACGGCAACGAGCCGAGAAAAGGCACGCTGTACTGCTCGGCCATCCGCTGCCCGCCGCCTTCACCAAAAATGTGTTCCTCGTGGCCGCAGTTCGAACAAATATGGATGCTCATGTTCTCGACCACGCCGAGCACCGGCACTTCCACCTTCTCGAACATTTTTAAACCCCGACGCGCATCCAGCAAGGCGATATCTTGCGGGGTGGTGACGATAACCGCGCCGCTGACCGGCACCTTCTGCGACAGGGTCAACTGCGTGTCGCCGGTGCCGGGCGGAAGGTCGATCACCAAATAGTCCAAATCTTGCCAGCGGGTATCGCGCAGCAGTTGCTCCAGCGCTTGCGTCACCATCGGCCCGCGCCAGACCATCGGCGTCTCCTCTTCGATCAGATAACCGATGGACATGGATTGAATGCCGTGGCTGAGCACCGGGTTGAGCGATTTTCCATCTGGCGATTCCGGCCGATCGTTAGACCCCAACATCCGCGGCTGGCTGGGTCCGTAGATGTCGGCGTCCAACACCCCCACCGTCGCGCCCTCGGCGCTCAGCGCCAGCGCCAGATTGACCGCCGTGGTCGATTTGCCGACGCCGCCCTTGCCCGACGCCACCGCGATGATGTTCTTGACCCCCGGCAACGGCTTCAAGCCTTTCTGCACTTCGTGGGCGACGATCTTGCTCTCCAGCTTGATCTCGACCGACGAAATCGCCGGCAACGCCGCCAGCCGCTCGCGCAGCGCGGCGGTTAGCGTGTCTCGGTATCCGGCGGCCGGATAACCCAATTCGATATCCAAAGTCAGGCGGGAACCGTCGATTTGGATCGCCTTGACGCACTTGGCGGCGATCAAATCCTGATCCAGATAAGGGTCCACATAGCCCTTGAGGGCGGTTTCCACATCGGCGCGCGTGACCGCGGTCATAGCTCAATTCCTCGTTGTCTGGGAGTAGTCGATTTCGGACGCCCGGCGGCCCCGCTCTCGCCGGGCGCGCCGCTGGTACAATCCTTACTTAAATAGGGGAACGCCCCGAGCGGACCGTCACCGCCTCGCATCGGCCATCGCGCGCCGGCGGCGCTCCTCGCGGGCCTGTCGACGGATGACAGCGCTAGCGGATGCTGCTAACGTAGCGGCCTTTCCGAGCGACCGCAACTGTCCGCGCCATGAGCAACCCGCCGATCCGCCGCATTCTCGTCACCAGCGCCCTGCCCTACGCCAACGGCCCGATTCACATCGGCCACTTGGTGGAATACATTCAGACCGACATCTGGGTCCGCTTTCAAAAGCTGCGCGGCCACGAATGCTACTACGTTTGCGCGGATGACGCTCACGGCACGCCGATCATGCTGCGCGCCGAGCAGGATGGCCTGAGCCCCCAACAGCTCATCGACCGCATCTGGGGCGAACACCGCGCCGATTTTGCCGATTTCCTGATCGAATTTGACAACTATTATTCCACCCATTCGCCGGAATGCCGTCATTACGCTGAATTGATCTATCGCCGCCTGGATCAGGCCGGCCACATCAGCCGCCGGATCATCACCCAAGCCTACGATCCGGAAAGGCACATGTTCCTGCCGGACCGCTTCATCAAGGGCGAATGCCCGCGCTGCGGCGCGCTGGACCAATACGGCGACAGTTGCGAAAACTGCGGCGCGACCTACTCGCCGACCGATTTAAAAAATCCCCGCTCGGTCGTGTCCGGCGCGACACCGATCACCAAGGAATCGCTGCATTTCTTTTTTAAGCTGGCCGATTTCGAAATCCTGCTGAAAGACTGGATCGCCAGCGGATCGATCCAGCCGCAAATGGCCAACAAGCTGGATGAATGGTTCACCGCCGGCCTGCAGGAATGGGACATCTCGCGCGACGCGCCGTATTGGGGCTTCGAAATTCCCGACGCGCCCGGCAAATACTTCTACGTCTGGCTGGACGCCCCGATCGGCTACATGGCCAGCTTTCAACACTACTGCGACCGCTCCGGCCTGCAATTCGACGACTTCTGGAAACCCGACAGCACCGCCGAGGTGCATCACTTCATCGGCAAGGACATCGCCTACTTCCACATCCTCTTTTGGCCGGCGGAGCTGACCGGAGCCGGCTTCCGCAGGCCGACCGCCGTCAACTGTCACGGCTTCCTGACCGTGGACGGCCAGAAGATGTCGAAATCGCGCGGCACCTTCATCAAGGCCCGGACCTATCTCCACCATTTGCGACCGGAGTATTTGCGTTATTACTTCGCCAGCAAACTGAACGACGGCATCGACGATCTGGATTTGAATTTCGAGGACTTCGCGCAGCGGGTCAACAGCGATCTGGTCGGCAAGCTGGTCAACATCGCCAGCCGCTGCGCCGGCTTCATCACCCGCCGCTTCGAGGGCCGCCTGGCCGAACAACTGGCCGAAGCGAAGCTTTATGCGGAATTCGTCGCCGCTGGCGACTCTATCGCCCAGGCTTACGAAGGGCGGGAGTTCGGCCGGGCGATGCGCGAGATCATGGCGCTGGCCGACCGGGCCAATCAGTACATCGACGAGAAAAAGCCCTGGGCGCTGGCCAAACAGCCCGAAGCGGAGACTGACGTTCAAGCGGTTTGCAGCATGGGGCTCAATCTGTTTAGGGTTTTGATGATCTACCTCAAACCCGTATTGCCGGGCATCGCCGGGCAAGTCGAAGAATTTCTGAAAATACCGCCGCTGCGCTGGGCGGATCTGGACGCGCCGCTGCTCGGTCAGGCGATTGCCGAATTCAAGCCTTTGATCCAACGAGTTGAAATGACGCAGATTAAAGCCATGGTCGAAGAATCCAAAGAAGGTGTCGCCGTCACTGAAACACCAGCCAAGCCGGGGCCGCTGGCGGCGGAGCCGATCGGCCCGAGCATCACCATCGACGACTTCGCCAAGCTGGACTTGCGCGTGGCGCGGATCGTCAAGGCCGAAGCCGTCGCTGGCGCGGACAAGCTGGTGCGGTTGGAACTGGAACTCGGCGGCGAAACCCGCCAAGTGTTCGCCGGCATCAAATCGGCTTATGCGCCCGAAGATCTGGAAGGCCGGATGACGGTCATGGTCGCCAATCTCGCGCCGCGAAAAATGCGTTTCGGCGTTTCCGAAGGGATGATTTTGGCTGCTGGCGACGCCAGCGGAATTTACCTGCTTGCGCCCGATAGCGGCGCGGCGCCGGGAATGCGGGTCAAGTGAGCGGGAATTCGCTGTGCCTAATGCGCGCCCTTGCCCCAAAAAACGGTGTGGACCGTTTGCAGCAGGATGACGGTATCAAAAAACATGCTGTAATTTTTGATGTAGTACAGATCGTATTCCAATTTCTCGCGGGCGTCCTCCTCGGACGCGCCGTAGGGAAAACAGATCTGGGCCCAGCCGGTAATGCCCGGCTTGACCATGTGGCGCATGGTATAGAAAGGAATTTTTTTCGCCAGTTCGGCCACGAACTGCGGCCGTTCGGGGCGCGGGCCGACGAAGCTCATGTCGCCGCGCAACACGTTGAACAGTTGCGGTAGCTCATCGATGCGGGTATCGCGCATGATGGCGCCGACCGGCGTGACGCGGCTATCCCGGCGCTGCGCCCAAACGGCTTTGCCGTCTTTCTCGGCGTCCACCCGCATGCTGCGAAATTTGATGACTTCAAACGGATGGCCGTTGAAACCGACCCGGATCTGGCGGTATAAAATCGGTCCGGTAAATCGCGATTCGAGCCAGACCGCCAAGGCGGCGAGCGCCATCAGCGGCGACGCCAGCGCCAGCAACAGCGAGCTGACCACCAAATCGAACAAGCGCTTGAACAAGCGATTGATCAAGGCGACCTGGAAGCCGTCGGCAAAAATCAAATTGCTCGGACGCAAGGCGTCCAGTTGGATTTTTCCGGACTGGCGTTCGAAAAAAGTCAGAAAGGTGCTGATTTGGATGCCATCCAGCTTGCACGCCAACACCTCATCGAGGGGAAAACCTTTACGGCGATCATCCATCGCCACCACGATTTCGTCGATGGACAGCTGGTCGGCCAGCTCGCTCAGATTGCTGGTCACCTGCAGCATCCGACCGCCCGGCACCCGCGGCGTCTCCTCCTCATGGACCTGGATATAGCCCAAGATCGAAAAGCCGATGTTCTTATTAGCCTGCAATTGCTCCAAGCGAGCGGCATGTTGGCCCACGCCCAACACCAATAACCGACGGTTGACCCGCGTATCGCTGGACATCTTGAAGAAGATGAGCCGCAATAACACTACCCCGACAAAGGCGATCACGACGGTGAGACTGAACGCCATGCGCGATAGATAAAGATCCGGAAACAAATAATAAATCGCGGTCATCACGAACAAACCGAGCATGAAACTCACGCCCACCCGCAGCAGCATGTCGCTCCTGCCGTTCCAAAAATTCCGTTCGTACAGACCCATCGCCGTCATGATCAGACTCAAAATCACCGTAAAAACCACGGCGCTTAACACAATCTCGTTAAATGGCGGCGATACCTCCTCATGGATCAATAGATCGTACAACGCTCGGCCAAAATAAAAAGAGCCGAATAAATGCAGTGACTCAGCCAACAGCAAGGTGACCAATGATCGAGAAATATAATGTCTAAACAGACGCATCATGATCTTGAGAACTCGATATAACCGGGAGCTTATTTCGGTTAATAAATTGATATTATTCGATATTCTTTTAGAATAATCCGCTCTTTAAATCAGGTAGCTCACCATTGTAAACAACTCTTGACCCGCCTTTATTGACCAAAACACTTTTACTTTATCGATAACTTTTTTGACGGAGCAGTTTTAATGTTTGATCTTGCCAAAACGCGAATCGGCATCATCGGTTTGGGCTATGTGGGACTTCCCTTGGCTGTCGAGCTCGGCAAACATTTTCCAACCGTGGGTTTCGATATCAATGAAACCCGAATTCGGGAGCTGCTGGCGGGCACCGACAGCACCTTGGAAGTCGAGCCTGAAGAATTAAAACAATCCAAACAGTTACGCTACGCCAGCCGCGCTGAGGACTTGCAGGAATGTAATGTTTACATCGTGACGGTGCCCACCCCGGTTGACGATTATAAACGCCCTGATTTCGCTCCGCTAATCGGCGCCAGCACCACGGTCGGACGGCTGTTGAAACCGGGCGACGTCGCGATTTATGAATCGACCGTTTACCCCGGCGCCACCGAGGAAGTCTGCATTCCCATCCTGGCGCGCGAATCCGGCCTCCGATTCAATCAAGACTTTTTCGCCGGCTACAGCCCCGAACGCATCAATCCGGGCGACAAGGCCCACCGGGTGACCACCATCCGCAAGGTCACCTCCGGCTCCACCCCGGAAGCCGCCGACTACGTGGATGCATTGTACCGGCGAATCATCACGGCCGGCACGCATAAAGCGTCCAGCATTCGAGTGGCGGAAGCGGCCAAGGTCATCGAAAACACCCAGCGCGACGTCAATATCGCCTTGGTCAACGAACTGGCGCTGCTGTTCGAACGCCTCGGCATCGACACCGAGGAGGTGTTGCTGGCCGCAGGCTCCAAATGGAACTTTCTCCCGTTCCGGCCGGGGCTGGTCGGCGGTCACTGCATCGGCGTGGACCCCTACTATCTGACCCATAAGGCCCAAGAAATCGGCTATCACCCGGAGATGATCCTGGCCGGCCGGCGCATCAACGACGGCATGGGTCCCTATGTGGTCCAACGGGTGGTCAAACTGATGAACCAGCGGCGCATTCCGGTGATGGACGCCAAGGTGTTGGTGATGGGGCTTACCTTCAAGGAAAATTGTCCGGATCTTCGCAACACGCGCGTGGTGGATATCGTGAAGGAATTTCGCGATTACAACGCTCGAGTCGATGTTTACGATCCCTGGGTCGACGCCCGCGAAGCCCGGCACGAATACGATATCGACTTGATTCAAGAACCGGAAGCCGGCCATTACGACGCGGTTATCCTGGCGGTCGCCCACCAGCAGTTTCAGGAAATGGGAACGGAACGGATTCGAGCGCTGGGCAAACCGAATTCGGTGTTGTTTGACGTCAAATATGTTTTCCCCAGCGACGCCGTCGACGGCCGCTTATAAAAACCGCACCGAGAGAGGCGTCATGAAAATTCTGGTTACAGGCAGCGCGGGGTTTATCGGTTCGACATTGTCGCAACGCTTGCTGGCGCGCGGCGACGAAGTCATCGGCCTCGACAACCTCAACGATTATTACGATGTCAACCTGAAGCGCGCCCGCTTGGCGCGCTTGCAGGCGTATGCGGGCTTCACCGAAGTCCGAGCCAGCCTTGAAGATCGCCAGGTGTTGAACGAAACCTTTGCCAGACACCGACCCCAGCGGGTGGTAAATCTGGCGGCGCAGGCCGGCGTCCGCTATTCGATCCAAAACCCCCATGCTTACGTGGATTCCAATCTCGTGGGTTTCGTCAATATCCTTGAAGCCTGCCGCCATCACGCCGTGGAACATCTGGTGTACGCTTCGACCAGTTCGGTTTACGGCGCCAACACCAAGATGCCGTTTTCGGTGCACGATAACGTGGATCATCCGGTCAGCCTCTATGCGGCGACCAAGAAAGCCAATGAGTTAATGGCGCACACCTACAGCCATTTGTACGAGCTGCCGACCACCGGCTTGCGGTTTTTTACCGTTTACGGTCCGTGGGGCCGACCGGACATGGCGCTGTTTTTGTTCACGCGCGCGATTTTGGCGGATCAGCCCATCGACGTGTTCAACTACGGCCATCACCGGCGGGATTTCACCTATGTCGACGACATCGTCGAGGGCGTGATTCGGGTGTTGGATCAAGTCGCGGCTCCCGATTCCAGCTGGTCGGGCGACGCGCCCGATCCCGCTTCCAGCCACGCGCCTTACCGGCTCTATAACATCGGCAGCAACCGGCCTGTCGAATTGATGCGTTACATCGAAGTTCTGGAAGACTGTCTCGGCCGCAAGGCCGTCAAGAACCTGCTGCCGATGCAGGCGGGCGACGTGCCGGACACCTATGCCGACGTCGACGCGCTGGTGCGCGACGTCGGCTATCAGCCGGCCACGCCCATCGAGGAAGGCGTGGCGCGCTTTGTAGCGTGGTATCGGGAGTATTACCGGGTCTAGGACGGTTCCAGGCGCTTCCAAACGCATTGCCCGCCACTGCTGTTATCCAAAAGCTCCAAATAGCGGGCGTGCTCCCGCGTCTCCTCAAGATCGGCGCGCACCACCGACAGCGGCGGGCGGTTTCGGATCGCCCGCGTTTCCCGAAGCGCGGCGGCGCGCGGCGTCGCCGTTGCATCGTGGCTTTCCCGCTCGAACATGGAGCTTTGTTGCCGGGTCATCGCCAGATAGACATCGGCCAGAATCTCCGCGTCCAGCAGCGCGCCGTGCAGGGTCCGTTGTGAATTGTCGATGTTGTAGCGCTTGCACAGCGCGTCCAGGCTGTTGCGCTGGCCGGGATGGCGGCGGCGGGCCAGCAGCAGGGTGTCCTCGACCGCGCATAATTGTTCGATTGCGAGTTGACCGCGCCCGCACGAGCGCAGTTCGTGATTTAGAAACCCTATGTCGAACGGCGCGTTATGGATGATCAGTTCGGCGTCTCGAACGAAATCGAGAAAGGCGTCGGCGATATCGGGGAAGCGGGGTTGGCCGGCCAAGCGCTCGTTGGTGATGCCGTGCACCCGCACCGCTTCCGCGTCGATCAGCCGATCCGGCTGTAAATAGGCATGAAACCGCCGCTCGGTAGGACGGCGGTTCACGAGTTCGACACAGCCGATTTCGATGATGCGATGCCCTTGAGCGGGATCGAGACCGGTGGTTTCGGTATCGAGGACGACTTGACGCGCGCGCATGAGAATTATCCGTTCAGATGGGAACCGCGCCGGACGCGGGAATCGCCCGCCGCGCCAGTTGATCGACTCGTTCGTTCTCGGCGTGGCCGCTGTGGCCGCGCACCCATTCCCATTCGACCTGATGCGGGGCCAGCGCCGCTTCCAGCCGTCGCCAGAGATCGATGTTTTTGACCGGCTGGCGGTCGGCGGTTTTCCAACCGCGCCGTTTCCAGCCCGGCAACCATTCGGTCACGCCTTTCATCACGTATTGACTGTCGGTGACGATCCGCACCCGCGCCGGCCGGTTTAAGGCTTCCAAACCGTTGATCGCGGCCAGCAGCTCCATCCGGTTGTTGGTGGTCTCCGACTCGCCGCCGGATAATTCCTTTTCACGGCCGCGATAGCGCAGCAGCGCCCCCCAGCCGCCGGGGCCGGGATTGCCGGAACACGCGCCGTCGGTGAACAAGCACACCCACTCGTCAGCGCGCTCCATGTCAGGTCGCGATCGCCCCATCGTTCACCGCATCGAGATTCAGCGCGGCGGCCAACAGCGCTTGAGTATAGGGGTGCTGGGGCCTTTCGAACACTTGTCGGGCCGGGCCGGCTTCGACCACCCGACCGCCTTTCATGACCACCAAATGATTGGCCAAGGCCCGCACCACCCGCAAATCGTGACTGATAAACAGATACGCCAGCCGGTAGCGCTGTTGCAGCTCGCGCAGCAAATCGACGATTTGCGCCTGCACCGACACATCGAGCGCGCTGGTCGGCTCGTCCAGAACCAATAGACGAGGCTGTAGCGCCAGGGCGCGAGCGATGGCGATGCGCTGGCGCTGGCCGCCGGAAAATTCGTGCGGGTAGCGATCCTGGGTCGCCGGGTCCAAGCCCACTTCCCGCAAGGCTTGCGCGATACGCTCGCGCCTTGCGGGGCGATCGCCGGCCAAGCCGTGCACCAACAACCCCTCCTCGACGATTTCACCGACCGACAGCCGGGGGCTGAGCGAGCCGAACGGGTCTTGAAACACGATCTGCATTCCCTTGCGCAACGGCCGCAGCACCTTGCCGGGCAAGCCATCGATACGGGCGCCGCCGAAGCGGATCGCGCCCTCGCTGGCCAGCAATCGCAACAGCGCCAAGCCGAGCGTGGTCTTGCCGGAACCGCTCTCGCCCACCACCCCCAAGGTCTGACCCTCGCGCACGCTGGCGCTGACCCCGTCGACGGCTTTCACATAATCCGCCACCCGACCGAACAGACCGCGCTTGAGCGGAAACCAGACCTTTAAATTCTCGCCGGCGATAACCTCCGGCGCGCCCTCGGTTTCCGGCGGCGGTTCGCCCCTGGGTTCGGCCGCCAGCAGCTGGCGGGTGTAGGGATGGCGGGCTTCGGCGAACAGCGCATCCACCGCCCCGGATTCGACGATTTCGCCGGCTTTCATGACGCAAACCCGGTCCGCGATCTTGCGGACGATGCCAAGATCGTGGGTGATGAACAAGATGGCCATGCCGAGCTTGGTTTGTAGATCCTTGAGCAGCTTTAAAATCTGCGCCTGAATCGTCACATCGAGCGCCGTGGTCGGTTCGTCGGCGATCAGGATGTCGGGATCGTTGGCCAGCGCCATGGCGATCATCACCCGCTGGCGCTGGCCGCCGGACAGCTCGTGCGGCAAAGCCTGCAACCGCCGGTCGGCGTCGGGCAAGCCCACCCACTCCAGCAGCTCCAAAATCCGCGCTCGCAAACGGCCGCCGCGCAGCCCTTTATGCAACTCCAGGGTCTCGCCGATCTGCTTTTCGATGGAATGCAGCGGATTGAGCGAGCTCATCGGTTCCTGAAACACCATGGCGATCTGATCGCCGCGAATCTCGCGCATCCGCTCCGGCGGCGCGCCCACCAGTTCCTGGCCCCGCAAGCGGATGCTGCCGCTGGGATGGCGGGCGTGCGGGTAGGGCAGCAATTGCAGGATCGACAGCGCGGTCACCGACTTGCCGGACCCGCTTTCGCCCACCAGCGCCAGCGTCTCGCCGCGCTCCAGCACCAACGAAGCCCTTTTCACCGCCGGCAGCGCGCCGAACGACACCGACAACTCGCGGATGTCCAACAGCGGGACGTTTTTAGAAAGCTCGGCGGCCATCATCGCTCCTCGCGGCTATCGGACATTGGCGGGCGTCCGGTTCGACATGCCCCAGCAAGACGGGCGCGGGTTCCGATAAGGCGGTCAACCGCGCCGCGCGTTCCGGCGGCGGCCAGGCGGCGATAGCCTCCGCCGCCCGATAGAAAGCCGCTAAATCGCGTCCTTCGCGCTGGTACAAAGCCATAAAAGCCGGCACCCATTGGTGGTAGGTGTTATTGCCCGCCAGTTTGGCGTTGTTGAGATCCTGCTCGAACCAGCGGTCGTAACCCGCATAGCCGCCCCAGAATTGCTTCAATGACTGATACCGCTCGCGCAGTTCCATCAAGATGCGCCGTTTTTCCAACCGTTTCTCGGCATCCGACCGCGCGGAGGCATAAACGGCCGCCAGTTGCGCGCGCGCCCCCGCCACCACGCGCAAAAACTGTTCGCGCCGTCGGCTGTCGAGAGCATAGGCTTGCCGATCCTCCGCATCGCCGTGGCGCGCCAGCCACCGTTCCGCTCCCAGCCGGCCGACGGCGGTGGCGAAGGATTCGTTAAAGGCCGTATCGCCTCCGACATATAACCGCTGATGCGCCAATTCGTGAAACATCAACTCCGCCAAGCGGCCGACCGGCCAATGAATGAAGGTGTTCAACAGCGGATCGTCGAACCAGCCCAAGGTGGAATAGGCCGGAATATCGGCGACGTACACATCATCGCCCGCCGCGCGCAGCTCCTCGGCCAAGCTTCCCGCGGCGGCGGCGTCGAAATAGCCCCGATAGCTCAGGCAGCCGACCGTCCAATAACACCACTGGCGCGGTTGCAACGATAGTTCGGGCGCGGCCAGCACGTTTTTTACCGCATGAAGCCGCCCGAGATCGGCGTAATCCCGGTAACTGCCGTTGTCGGGCAAGCCGAGTTCGACGCTGGCGAAGGTCCGCAGGGCCTGGGCCGTCTCCAACCGCCGGCGCAAGGCCGGCGCGGTCGCGGAATCGGCCAACAGTTCCGCCACCGGCCGGCGCGCCCGCAGCAAATCCCACTGGCCGGCCGCCGCTTGCCGGTAATAGCGCAGATCGGCGCAGCCCGACAGCGCCAAGCAGAGCGTCGATTGTATTAAAAATGCCCAGAAAACGCGCCGCACCGTCGAAAACCGTCTAAGGTTTATCAGCCGGCGCGATGATCGAGCGAAACATCGACCGGCCATCGAACATCCCCTCAGCAAACGGACCGATGGACATACATTCCTTGACAATTTACCTGGTCGGCGGCGCGGTGCGCGATGAGTTGCTCGGCCTGCCGGTCAAGGAACGCGATTGGGTGGTGGTCGGCGCGACGCCCGACGACTTGCTCTCGCGCGGCTTTCAGCCGGTCGGCAAGGACTTTCCGGTGTTTCTGCACCCGCAAACCCGCGAGGAATACGCCCTCGCCCGCACCGAGCGCAAGACCGCGCCCGGCTATCACGGTTTCGATGTCCTTGCCGGAACCGAGGTCACGCTCGAAGACGACCTATTGCGGCGCGATCTTACCATCAACGCCATGGCCCGCGACGGCCAGGGCCGTTTGATCGACCCCCATCACGGCCGCCGCGATCTCGATGCCCGCTGGCTGCGGCACGTCTCGCCGGCCTTCGCCGAAGATCCGGTGCGGATTTTGCGCCTGGCCCGCTTCAGCGCCCGCTACGCCGCGCTGGGTTTTCGGGTCGCGCCGGAAACCCTGGAGCTGATGCGCCAAATGGTCGCCAGCGGCGAGGTGGATGCGCTGGTGCCGGAACGGGTTTGGGCGGAAACCGTCCGCGCCCTCGGCGAATCCCAGCCCGAACGGTTTTTCGAAACCTTGCGCGCTTGCGGCGCGCTGGCGCGAATATTTCCCGAAATCGACCGCCTGTTCGGGGTACCGCAACCGCCCGCGCACCACCCCGAGGTCGATACCGGCGTGCATACGCTGATGGCGCTCGGTCAAGCGGTCCGCTTGCAAGCCGATGTGGTCACCCGCTTTGCGGTGCTGGTGCACGATCTTGGCAAGGGAACCACGCCGTCGGAACAATGGCCGCGCCATCTCGGTCACGAACAGCGGGGCGCGGAGTTGGTGCGCGCCCTGTGCCAGCGTCTGCGCATCCCCAACATGTTCCGGGAATTGGGCGTGCTGACCGCCCGCTACCACACCCATTGCCACCGCGCCCTGAGCCTGCGCCCGAAAACCCTGCTCAAGACCTTGCTGAACGCGGACGCCCTGCGCAAGCCGCAGCGCTTCGCTCATTTCCTGGTGGCCTGCGAGGCGGACGCGCGCGGCCGGCTCGGCCTGGAAGAACGCGCCTATCCGCAACCGGCGCTCTTCTCCCAAGTCCTTCAAGCCGCCGCCGCCGTCAGCGCCCGCCCGCTGGTCGCGCAAGGCTTGAGCGGTCTGGCGCTGGCGGACGCCTTGCAAACCCTGAGGCTGGCCGCGATCACCGAGGCCAAACACGCCTTCGAGGCCGCCGCTCGTCCCCGGCGCGACGGCGATTCCTAGGTATTGATCTTGTGCAAGGCGCGGCCGTGGACCGACAAGGCCGCCTCGTGCATCGCCTCATACAGCGTCGGATGAGCGTGGATGGTCCGCGCCAGGTCTTCGCTGCTGGCGTGGAACTCCATGGCCAGCACCGCTTCCTGGATCAGTTCGGAGGCGAACGGGCCGATGATATGGCAACCCAACAGCGCGTCGGTCTCGGCGTGAGCCAGAATCTTGATCATGCCGTTGGCCGCGTCCATGGCCTTGGCCCGACCGTTGGCGGCAAACGGGAAACTGCCGACTTTATACGGGATGCCAGCGGTCTTGAGCGCTTGCTCGGTCCGACCGACCCAGGCGATTTCAGGATCGGTGTAAATCACCCACGGAATGGCGTCGTAATTTAGATGGCCGTGCTGTTCGGCGATGTTCTCGGCCACCATGATGCCTTCCTCGGAACCTTTGTGCGCCAGCATCGCCCCGCGCACCACATCGCCGATGGCGTAAACGCCCGGCAGGTTGGCCTCGCATCGATCATCGACGTGAATGAAGCCGCGCTCGTTGAACAACAATCCCGATTCCGGGGCGGCGACGTTGTCGGTATTGGGCCGGCGGCCGACCGACACCAGCAGCTTTTCAAATGTGATTTTCTGTTCGCCGTCTTTGTCCTTGAATGACACCTCGACGCCGCCAGCGGTTTTTTGGGTAGCGATCACCCGAGTTCCCAACCGGATATCGAGCCCCTGCTTTTTGAACTGCCGCAAAGCCTCGCGCGCGATTTGCTGGTCGGCCAGGG
>ERZ761602.1883-NODE-1883-length-35670-cov-5.645346_pt1 | contig 35670 bp, 33 predicted proteins | sample MGYA00512165_ERZ761602 | MGnify/ENA primary metagenome ERZ761602 (study PRJEB28899, sample SAMN02445085) | bioreactor sludge metagenome | biome: EBPR sludge; isolation source: Thorneside wastewater treatment plant | place: Australia: Brisbane, Thorneside...
CTGCTGGGGCCCACGCTACTGCGCTGTTTTGCGATCCGCTAAGCTTGGCTTTCGTTTGAGAGGATTTTTCATGCCCATCACCGTCAACGGCGTCGAGATCACCGACGCCGCGATTCAAGCCGAAATGCAACATCACCCCGCCCCGTCGCGCGAAATCGCCGAGTATTCGGCGAAGCTGGCGCTGGTCGCCAAGCAATTGCTGTTACAGGAAGCCGCTCGGCTGAAAATCGTCGATGCCGACGAGGAGGCGCGGATCGCGGCGCTGATCGAGCGCGAAGCCGCGACCGACCCGAGCGACGCGGGCCGGCATCGGGCCATCAGCCGATATTTGTCGGCGTTGATGGCGCGCGCCACCATTGGCGGCATCGATCTCATGGGGGCCGATTCCCCGCTCGCGCGATAGCCGGGGATGAAGGTTCTCGGTATCGCCGGCTGGAGCGGCTGCGGCAAGACCACTCTCATCGTCGCGCTCATTCCTCGTCTGCGCGCGCTCGGGCTGACCGTATCCACCCTCAAGCACGCCCATCACGACGTCGATCTGGATACGCCCGGCAAAGACACCTTCCGCCACCGCGAGGCCGGCGCCCGCGAGGTGATTCTGGCGACGGGCCGACGCTGGGCGCTGCTGCGCGAGCTGCGCGGAGAGCCGGAACCCGCGCTGCCCGCATTGCTGGCCCGCCTGCAACCGGTCGATCTGGTGCTGGTCGAAGGCTGGAAAACCGGCGCCTATCCCAAGCTGGAGGTCTGGCGTCCCGGTGTCGGGGACCGGCCGTCGCGCTTCCCGACCGATCCCACCATCATCGCCGTCGCCAGCGAGCTGCCGCTCGATCCGGCTCGACAGGGGCGACCCGACTTGCCGGTGTTGCCGCTGAACGATGTGGACGGCATCGCCGATTTTGTCGCGCGGTTCGCTCGCGATAGCGAAGCCGCCTTTTGAGCGAGGCTTTCATGTCCGACTGTTGCTCCGGTGATCGGCTGCTGACCCTGGCCGACGCCATCGATGTCGCCCTGCGTTCCATCCGGCCGATCGACGAGATCGAGACGGTGTCCTTGTTGGACGCTTACGGTCGAGTGTTGGCCGCCGATCTCGTGGCGCGACTGGAGGTGCCACTCCACGATAATTCCGCGATGGACGGCTTCGCGCTGTATCGAGCCGATTTGCAGCCGGACCAGCCGACCCATTTGCCGGTGGTCGGCCAGGCGTTGGCCGGCCATCCGTATCCGGCTCCGGTCCCGCGCGGCGCTGCGGCGCGAATCACCACCGGCGCCGTGCTGCCAGACGGCCCCGATACGGTGGTGATGCAAGAGGATTGTCGGATCGCGCCGGACGAAAGCCGGATCGAAGTGGATGGTATTGTCGCGGCGCGGCTCAAAGCCGGCGAGAACATCCGTCGGCGCGGCGAAGACGTGTGCGCTGGAACGATGCTGTTACCGCAGGGCTTGCGATTGCGCCCGCAGGACGTCGCGCTGGCGGCGGGGCAAGGCATCGCCGCTCTGGAGGTGGTGCGCCGGCCGCGAGTGGCGGTCGCCTCGACCGGCGATGAGCTGCGCGAACCGGGCGCGCTATTGCCGACCGGTGCCATATACGAGTCAAACCGGTACACTCTCATCGGTCTTTTGCGGCGCTTGGGTTGCGCGGTGACCGATCTGGGCATCTTGCGCGATGAGCGGGATGCCGTGTTACCGACCTTGCGAGACGCGGCGGCGACGCACGACGTGCTGCTGACCTCCGGTGGCGTGTCGGTGGGCACGGCGGATTTGATCAAGGACGTGATCGCGGAACTGGGGAAAATCGAGTTCTGGCGGCTCGCGGTCAAGCCGGGCAAGCCGGTGACCTTCGGCTGGATCGAGAATTGCATTGTATTGGGCCTGCCCGGCAATCCCGTGTCGGTGGCGGTAGCGTTCCTGGTGTTCGCCCGGCCGCTGTTGCTCGGGCTGATGGGCGCACGGCCTGCCGAGCCGTTGCGATTGCGGGTGCTGGCGGATTTCCGGTTCCGGCGCAAACCGGGCCGGCGCGAGTGGCTGCGGGCGCGGCTGCATCAAAATCCCGATGGGAAGCGGGTTGTTAGCATCTACCACACCCACAGCTCCGGGGCGCTGTCGTCGCTGTCTTGGGCCGACGGGTTGGTCGAGCTGGCGGAGGACTGTGCCGGCGTCGTGCCGGGCGATGAAGTGGAGTATCTGCCCTTTTGCGGTTTGGGAATGCAATAGCGGGTCAGTCGAGCAGTTCAAAATGAACCAAGGCGAGCAGCCTGGGTTACTTTTCTGGTTTATAGATTCAACACATGTGTCACTGAAGGTCAGTTATGGCCTGAATATCTTGCGCCTTTTCCGGCCATAGTGTCTCGAGCGTGAAAAACGCGCTTGGCACGACATGTGTATTTCAACAGCTTTAGATTGAGCCCTCCCGAGATCAGCTATTCGGGTTGGCGGGTTCCCGAAAGAGTTGAGGTGGCAGACGATGCGAACGCCGTGGTGTTTTGCAGGGCGGTAGCGTGGCTGGAAGCTGTTCAGAAAGCCAACTTCACGGAATTTCCAAATAGCATGCTTAACGCCCTGACAGTCGATGTCGAGGATTATTTTCACGTCGCCGCCTTCGCCCGACAGATCGATCCCGCAAGCTGGGATCGCTTCCCGCTCCGGGTCGAGCACAACACGCAGCGGTTGCTGGATCTGTTCGCCGAGCGGGGTGTTCGCGCGACCTTTTTCGTCTTGGGCTGGGTGGCGGAGCGTTGCCCCAACCTCGTGCGGGCGATTGCCGATCAGGGCCATGAGGTTGCCTGTCACGGTTACTCCCATCAGCTTGTCTACGGACAGACTCCCGCGGTATTCCGGGAAGAAACGGTTCGCGCCAAGGCGTGTTTGGAGGATCAAGCGCAACGTCCGGTGCTGGGCTACCGGGCGGCTAGCTACTCCATCACCAAGCGCTCGCTGTGGGCGCTCGACATCCTGGCCGAACTGGGGTTTGCCTATGATTCGAGCATCTTTCCGGTTCATCACGACCGTTACGGCATTCCCGACAGCCCCCGCTGGCCGTACCGGCTAAACGTTCCTAACGGTGGTTCCCTCATCGAATTTCCCCCTTCGACCCTAGGGGTTGGCGGCCATCGGCTGCCGGTAGCCGGTGGCGGCTATTTTCGGATTTATCCGTACTCGTTGACCCGTTTCGCGCTGTCCCGCATCAATCGCGCGGAAAAGCGGCCCTTTATTTTCTATCTGCATCCGTGGGAGATCGATCCTGAACAGCCGCGCGTTCGCGCGGGCTGGCTGTCCACGTTTCGCCACTACACGAACTTGAACCGGTGCGAGGAGCGGTTAGGCCGGTTGTTGCGGGATTTCAGGTTTGCGCCGGTCAGGGATGCGCTGGAAGGTTTGGCGGTTCCGGCGATCTCCGCCGCTACGGCGTTTGTCGCGGCGTAGTCATGTGCGGAATTGCCGGCATCGCCGCGCTCTCGGCGCAAGCCCCGATCATCGAGGCGGACGTGCGCCGCATGTTGCCGGCCTTGCACCACCGCGGTCCGGATGACAGCGGTGTCTACCTCGACCCCAACGGGCGGATCGGATTGGGCCACACCCGTCTCAGCATCATCGATCTCGCCGGCGGCGCTCAGCCCATGACCAACGAGAACCGGAGCATTTGGGTCTCGTTCAACGGCGAGATTTTCAATTACATCGAACTGCGCGAGGCGCTGCTCAAAGCGGGATATCGCTTCCGCACGCACAGCGACACCGAGGTCATCGTCCATGCTTACGAGCAGTATGGCGATGATTTCGTGCAACACCTGAACGGCCAGTTCGCCATCGCGCTGTGGGACGCCAACCGCCAGCGCTTGCTGCTGGTTCGGGATCGGGTCGGCATTCTGCCGCTGTTTTACACCCGCCAGGGCGAGCGATTGTTATTCGCTTCAGAGATCAAGGCGTTGCTACCCTTGTTGGCGGAATCGCCGCGCATTTCACCACCGGCGCTGGATCAAATTTTCACTTTCTGGGCACCGCGTAGCCCCAACACCTTGTTTGAGGACATTTTCGAGGTGCCGCCCGGCCATCTGTTGGCACTGGAAGGCGGTCATTTACGCGAATCGGCGTACTGGGACTGGCGGTTTCCCGAGCAAGGCGATTATCTGACCGGTACGGAGGCCGAGCTGGCCGAGCAATTGTATGGGCTGTTAGCCGATGCCACTCGCATCCGTCTGCGCGCTGATGTCCCGGTCGGGGCCTATCTGTCCGGCGGGCTGGATTCTTCGGCGCTGGTGGCTCTGGTTCGCCGCCATTCGACCGCACCGCTCAAGACGTTTTCGATCGGGTTCGAGGACAAAGCGCTCGACGAATCGACGTACCAGCGGCAGTTGGTCGAGCACCTTGGCGTGGAGCACCACCGCGTCTTTTGCCATAACCGCGATATTGCCGAAGATTTTCCGGCGACGGTATTTCACGCCGAAACCGCCGTTCTGCGCACCGCTCCCGCGCCCATGCGAAGGCTCTCCGGTCTGGTGCGCGCTTCGGGCTATAAGGTGGTGTTGACCGGTGAAGGAGCCGATGAGGCTCTGGGCGGCTATGACCTGTTCAAGGAAGCCAAGATTCGCCAGTTCTGGGCGCGCCATCCGCAATCCGAGTGGCGCCCCCTGCTGCTGAAGGCGCTCTATCCGTACCTGGAAACCACCGGCACCCAGGCAACAACTTACCTGCGCAATTTTTACGGCATCGGTCTGGATCATCCTGATCAGCCGGGTTTTAGCCATCTCACCCGCTGGTTCACCACCGCGCAGTGCAAGGTTTTTTTCTCGCCGGAGCTTAATGCCGCGCTGTACGAGAATGCCGCCAATCGACTGACCGAACAGTTACCGCCCGCGTTCGGTCGTTGGCACCCGTTCAATCGCGGCCAATATCTGGAAGCCAAGACTTTGTTGGGTGGTTATCTGTTGTGCTCCCAGGGTGATCGAATGCTGATGGCGAATTCGGTGGAAGGGCGTTTTCCTTTCCTTGATCATCGGGTGATCGAGTTTGCCAATCGCCTGCATCCACGTTTAAAGATGCGTGCGCTCAATGAAAAATTCCTGCTCAAGCGGGCGGTGGCTGCCTATCTGCCCCAACGGATTATCGAGCGGCACAAGCAGCCTTATCGGGCGCCCGATATTCCCGCTTTTTTCGCCGTACAACCACCAGCTTATGTGGATGATTTGTTGAGTGGAGAAAAACTCAAACGCTACGGCTATTTCGATTCCAAAAAAGTCGGTTTTCTGATTAACAAAGCACGTCGTGGTAGTTCGATCACCTATAAAGACAATATGGCGCTGGTCGGAATTTTATCCACTCAGTTGTGCCATAGCTTTTTTATTGAACGATTTTCTCAACTACCTGCGAGATGAATGAACGTCTCGTCGAATATTCTAGGATCATTCATGAATATCAAGCAAACCATTCGCCATTACATTTTAGAAAACTTTCTGTTCACCGACGATGACTCGGCGTTACAGGATCGCGATTCCTTTCTGGAAGCCGGCTTTATCGACTCCACCGGTGTCATGGAAATCATTCTTTTTATCGAAGAAGTTTTTGGTGTTAAGGTGGAAGACGGTGAGATGCTGCAAGAAAATCTGGATTCCATCGATAACTTGGTCAGTTTTATCCGACGCAAACAAACAGTTGCCGCTTAAACGGAACCGTGAGCGCCATTCCCCGGCTCCTGCAAGATATTTTGTTCGCCGCCGCCGCGCGCCATCCGCAGCGCGTTGCGCTGGTCGCCGGCAACGTGCGGCTGAGCTATCGCGAGGTGGCGGATCACGCCTGCCGCCTCGCCCACGCGCTGCGTGCGCGAGGCGTGGAACGCGGTGATCGCGTGGTGATTTTCATGGAAAACGGCTGGCGGTGCGCCGCGTCCATCTTCGGCGTGCTGCTAGCCGGTGGCGTGTTCGTCGCCATCAATCCCCAAACCAAGCGCGACAAGCTGGCTTTCATTTTGCGCGATGCGGGCGCTCGCGCGTTGCTGGCCGAACCCCATTTGGCCCGCGTGTTCGGGCCGGTGGCGGAAGCGTTGCCCGCCCTGCGAGTGTTGTGCGCGCCAAGCTCCGAGACCTTGCCGGCAGGGGTAGAAAACCTGGACGAGGCGCTGTTGGCCGACCTGCCGGCCACGCCGCCGCCCCAGTCCGCGATCTCGCTGGATTTGGCTGCGCTCCTCTATACCTCGGGCACCACGGGCGACTCCAAGGGAGTGATGCACACCCATCAGTCGCTGCTGTTCGCGCTGGACAGCATCAACGAATATCTCGGCTTTACCGAGGAGGATCGCCTGTTCTCCGCGTTGCCTCTCAACTTCGGGTATGGCCTTTTTCAATGGCTTTCCGCGGTGCGTTCCGGAGCGACCTTGGTATTGGAGCGCTCTTTCGCCTATCTCGCGCAAGCGTTCAACCGCATGCACGATGAAGCCGTCACTTGTTTCGCCAGCGTGCCCACGATCTACGCCATGATGCTGGCGCACGATGCCAGGCAACCGCAACCGCTGCGCTTTCCCGGCGTGCGGCTGCTGACCAACGCGGCGGCGGCGCTGCCGGCGGAGTTCATTCCGGGCCTCCGGCGCTTGTTCCCGAACGCCCGCCTCTGCAAGATGTATGGCCAGACCGAGTGCATCCGTAGCGCCTATCTGGAGCCGGCTTTGGCCGAGGTCAAGCCGGAGTCGGTGGGGCGCGCGATTCCCGGCACCGAACTGCTGCTGCTGGGGGAAGACAGCCAACCCGTGGCACCGGGCGAGGTGGGCACTTTATACGTGCGTGGCCCACATGTGATGCGGGGTTACTGGAACCAACCGGCAAAGACCGCTGAAGTGTTGTCGCCGAGTTCGCTGCCCGGCGAGTTCCTGTTGAAAAGCGGCGATTTGTTCCGACAAGATGCGGACGGTGATTTGTATTTTGTGGCGCGTAGCGACGAAATCATCAAAAGCCGTGGAGAGAAAGTCAGCCCCGCCGAAGTGGAAAGCGCCATTTACAGCCTGCCTACAGTGCAGGAAGCGGTTGTGGTCGGCATCCCCGATCCCTTGCTGGGCGAGGCGGTATGCGCCTTTGTCGTTCCGCGCCAAGGCGATGAACCGAGCTTGAGCGTCCAGCAGATCAAGCGTGTTTGCAGTGAGCGGTTGGAAAACTATATGGTACCCAAACACGTTCTGTTGGTATCCGAGCTACCCCGCACCGAAAACGGCAAATTGTCCCGGAAGCTGATCTTAGAGCGGTACACCGCCTTAATCGCTGAGCCGGCTTAATTTCATTGTTGAAGAATCTATCCAAATATGCCCCCGAAACTTGCTGCCGCGCTCAAGCTGAACGAAGCCGCCGAAGTCGCCAAGATAACCGCACGCGTTCGGGAGTTGTTGCGCGGCCACCTGCACCGCCGTGGTTTGGTCATCGCCATTTCCGGTGGAATCGATAGTTCGGTATGCAGCGCTTTGGCCGTGCGGGCGGTGGGACGCGAGCATGTGTTCGGCCTGTTGTTGCCAGAGCGCGATTCCGCTTCCGAAAGCTCGGTTCGCGGTCGCGCGGTAGCGGAACATCTCGGCATCGCCTACGAGGAATTTGACATCGCTTCGGCGCTGGATGTTTTGGGTTGCTACCGCTGGCGCGATGCGGCTATCCGAAATATGTTTCCGGCTTATGCCGACGGCTGGAAAAATAAGATCGCCATTTCCGGTGGGCAGACGGGACACTTCAACTTTTTCAAACTGGTGGTGGAATCGCCGGAGGGCCAGGTTTTCGAGCGAAGGCTCGATGCGAAAAGCTATTTGCAGATCGTTGCCGCCACTAACTTCAAGCAGCGGGTCCGCAAGACTTTGGAATATTTTCACGCTGATCGTCTGCATTACGCGGTAATCGGCACACCGAATCGGCTAGAATACGACCAGGGTTTTTTCGTGAAAAACGGCGACGGTTCGGCTGATCTAAAACTCATCGCTCATCTGTACAAGACTCAGGTATACGCATTGGCGCGTTATCTGGAGCTTCCTGAGGAGATCTGTAACGCTCAACCCACTACCGATACCTACAGCATGGCACAAGGACAGGACGAATTTTATTTTGTGCTCCCTCACGACAAGATGGACATCGCTTTACTAGCTTACAATAGTGGAGAACCAGCCACTGCGTTGGCGGCGGAACTGAGTATCGATTTAGAGCAAGCAGAATTGATCTACCGCGATATCGAAGCAAAACGCAAGGCCACGGCGATGCTGCACTGGCCCGCGATTCCGATCGAGACGGTGAGTGGCCCCAGCACAAAACCGCCGATAATTGACTAAAAGCGTGTGCGCTAGCTCTGAGAAACTGAAGAGGCCATGATGATGGTGGTACGTGGATGGTGGTTAACAGGAGCGTTGCTGTCTGCGTTGCTGGGATGTGGCGAGGCAAAATATGAGGCAAGCAATATGACGGCGACGGAACAGATCAGTGCCGCAGAATGGCAAGCATTGGCACAGAAGCGAGTGGTGTTCGGGCATCAATCGGTAGGTCAGAATATCCTCAACGGCGTTCAGTCCCTGGCCGCACAGGCTGGCATCAATCTGCCGATAGTCAAATCGCGCACTCCGCTGGCGAGCGGTGGTATCACCCATTTCTTTGTCGGGGAGAACGAAGATCCATCATCCAAGCTCAAGGATTTTACCAGCGCCTTGGAAAGCGATGCGGCGCGAGGGACGGATATCGCTTTGGTTAAATTCTGTTATCTCGATTTCAATGGCGATTCCAATGCTAAGCAGATTGCCGAGCAGTACAGCACGGCTCTGGATCGTCTCAGTCAACAGGCCCCAACCACCACCTTCGTCGCCATTACCGCACCTCTCACCGTGTCGCAGACGGGCCCCAAAGCTTGGATCAAGCGTTTGTTGGGCCGCACGCCGAGCGGCTTCGCCGACAATGCCCGCCGGCAGGAATTCAATGAGATTCTACGCGCTCGTTACGGCCAGCAGGGGCGTCTGTTCGATTTGGCAAAAATCGAGGCTGAAGGCGCTGAGGCTCGCGATTATCAGGGGCAGCCGATTGAAGTGCTCAATCCGGTTCTGACATATGACGATGGTCACCTCAACTCTCAGGGTGAACGGATCGTGGCGGCACGGTTGATCAAATTTCTGGCGACGCTACCTTCACGGTAGGAAGAGTAGCGGTGAGTGATACCTGTCCGTTGGATATGTATGATATGTATAGAGCTTTTTTAAAGAGTGAGAGTTGCGCAATTAACGCTAAAATATTGAACCGCACCAGATTTTTGGAAGACTCGGCGGTTTGAGTCTAACAGGCGGTGCCTGCTCGCGATTTTGCCGATGGCTTTTTACTTCGGCTTGGGCCAGTGGAATAGGGCGGATAAGTTCCGATAGCCGGTGGCGATTGAACCGGGCTACTCCGCTCCAGCGCAGCCGGTTCCGCTGCTTCGAGGATGCTCCAAGGCCGCGCGGCAATGGATCGAATTGGCCTCGTGCAACCCGTTAGCGGGTTTGAACAAAGCATTGTCGTGGCTGTTCTCCGCGCTGCCCTGAGAGTTAAATGCCGGCTTCGGCCAAGCTTTCGGTGTGGCGGATCGAGATATCCTGCGAGCCTCGGTCCGAGTGGTGGATAAAGGCCTTGTCGCGTTCGGGGTGACAGGCATATAGTGCTTTGGCGGTACAACTGGCTTTGGCCGCAATGTGGACATGATCACCGCCCGCCGCGATTCATGCCGAGTCCTGGCCTCGAGCGCCGCGCGCAGTATGCCTTAGGGCTTCAAGCGAGTGTTTTACAGACTTCTTCATGGCTCCATTCTCTCAAACGATAGAGCTTTCTCAAAACTCATGGTAGTACAGACAGCTTCAAGCATCAATAAAATCTCACGAGATCTGACAGGTGTGAGGCTTGGCTTTGCATCGTGTGTTTTCCGCATGATCGATATACTAAGGAACTTTCCCCCAATCCTTTGCAAATTGGCTGGAAGACTGCGAAGCGACCCGAAAAGTCTTATCCTTTATATTAAAGCTTTTGTTAAAGGATTTTTCTATGCTATTTTTTTTCGTCTATTTAGAAATAATGTAACAATCAAGCTGCCTTTTTTAGTTTACTATAAAGTGAGAATATGCGGACCCGGTTCGGTATTTATTGACAGGGGTTGTTCGGTTTATCCGAATATTTTTGATGGGTTAAGCATCGCTACCTTTTCCGAAGATGCACAAGTTAGAATTGGTAAGGGGTGCAGTCTAGGGGGAGTGACTATTCGTTGCCATAAAAAGATAGTTATCGATGATCGTGCAATGTTCGCGAATTGTCTAATTCAGGATGCATTATTTTCTGTGAGTAATCCGATTAATTTGAAAATTCATGAAAAAAATTATTTATCGCCTTTAGACGTACATATTGGTAAAAAAGTTTGGTTGGCAGGTCAAACAATTGTGCTTAGAGGTAGTAATATCGCAGATGAAAGCATAATAGCCACTGGCAGTACTTGTTTTGATCGTGATATCTCCAAGAGCCATCTTGCAATTGGAAACCCAATATCTCGCAGTGTAAGCGTAAAAAAAATAGAGAAAATGGTCGAAGGGAAATGAAAGATATATACGCTAAGATTCGTGGCTATCTTTTTACATTAAAATGTCGATTAATGAGAAGGAATATTGTAATTGGCTCCAGATTACAATTATATTGTAGGCTGGAAATTAAAGGTGTAGGTAAAGTCTTTATTGGTAATGATTGTATCGTTTCTAAGATTATCGGAGATAGTCGTCACTATGTGACCATCTATACTCATGATCCATCTGCAACGGTTTCCATCGGAAATAATGCAAGGTTATTCGCTGCAAGGATTTCTTCAAAATTTGCGATCCAAGCTGGTGATAATCTCTTGATAGAAGAATCAGGAATAATGGATACTGATTTTCATTCGCTTAGCTCTGATAGAAAAGATCCGATGGAAAATAGAAATCAGTGTCGCGTGGTTATTGGTAATAGGGTTTCTATCGGTGCGCGAAGTGTTATATGCAAAGGAGTGACGGTTGGCGATGATGTGATTGTATGGCCTGGGTCAATAATCAATAAGTCTGTACCATCAGGGGTTGCTGTTTGTGGAAATCCTGTCAGATTGGTAAAATAAAGAGCAGCTTTGTGCTTTTCATATGAAATCGATATTTTCAATTTTAAAGCTTCAATGTCGCTCTCTGATGATTGTGACAAAAATCGCTTTTGGTGTTTACTAATGAAAGTCCTGCTTGTTGGGGACAACCGAGATTCCATGAATTGGGGAGGGCGTGGGCAGTCGATTGCAATATATCAACTCCTTCAGCACAGCTTCGAAATTTCCAGTGTTATAGCCGGTGCGACGGTTACGTATACCGGTGCGACTAAAGGCTATGTCGATACGTGGTTACCTTTAAAATATTTCAGCATTCTTCATGGTGTTCGGAAAAAGATAAAATTAGTGGATTGGTATTTAAAAATTGAAGAGCGATTCGGTGCTCGTGATTTTATTACTGATGACCCAGCAAAAAGCGCGGATTACCTGTTTCGCTACAAATCGAAAAATCCAGCGCTTGATGAAATTTACAGGCAAATAATAAATGCGGAGCTGGTCGTTATCAACGGAGAAGGGAGCGGTATTTTCAGGACGCCTTTCAGAAGAGATTTCTTTTTTTACTTGATGATAATCGAGTTGGCAGCCAGACTCAATAAGCCGGTTTTTTATGTTAATGGCATTATCTCGGATTGCCCTTTTACAGGAAGAAACAGTAAAAACTTTAATTCGGCTCGCAACACTCTATCAAAATGTCGAGCCGTTTTGGTTCGTGATCCAGAATCTTTAGATTATCTAACAAAAGAAATGCCTGAAGTGCGGTGTGAGTATATTCCGGATGCACTGTTTAGTTGGTTCCCGATGTACGAACGCTTTGGTGCGTGTGTGCCACTTAATGGTGATTTCATCATTCCGCCACCCGAAAATAACGAATACTTCGGCAAACTCGATTTTTCAAAGCCTTATATATGCATTGGCGGCAGTTCTTGGGCAGCAGAATTCCAGGAGCAGGCCGTCAGCCACTATCTGCAATTGCTTCAGGGGATTCGTGAACTCGGTTATGCGGTTTATCTGACTCAGAACTGCGGTGGAGATCGCTTTCTCCAAGAAGTCGCGAGGGAAAGCGCTTGCGGATTGATTCCTTGGAATACACCAATTATGATGGCCGGAGCGATTCTCGCCAATGCACGGTTGTTCATCTCTGGGCGGTTTCATCCCACGATTTTCGCCTCTCTGGGGGGTACTCCCTGCGTTTTTCTTGAAGCGCATTCGCATAAAATGGCAAGTTTGCAAAAAACGCTCGAATACGTCAACCCAAAACAGTTTTCTGCGATGCCCGAAAATCGGGATATCGCTCAAATCGCTTCGTTAGCGGAACAGCACATTCACGAAAGCCCTCGGCTAAGAGAAAAAATCAAGGCTGTTGTAACCAAGCGCTGCGATGAAGCGAGACAGCTACCGCAGCGTATCCTCGATTATCTTTGATAGCCTGCTTGGGCTAGAATAAGGAACAGGATCCGATGAAAATATTGGTAACAGGAGCAGCGGGATTCATAGGTTCTCATCTGGTCGAGCAGTGCGTGGAGCGGGGTTACGACGTCAAGGCGCTAGTTCGATATAACTCGAAAAATAGCTGGGGATGGCTGGAAGAGTTTACCCGTACACGGACAATCGAAATCGTTGCGGGCGATGTGCGCGACTACGATTCCGTCAGCAAAGCTATGCTGGGATGCAATGCTGTTTTTCACTTGGCAGCGCTGATCGGTATCCCCTATTCCTATCTTTCGCCACTGGCTTATATCAGGACCAATATCGAGGGAACTTACAATATCCTGGAAGCCGCAAAAAATCAGGGTGTGGAGAATATCCTTGTCACCTCTACCAGCGAAACTTACGGCACCGCGCAATATGTCCCGATCGACGAACACCACCCCTCGGTAGGACAATCTCCTTATGCGGCCTCCAAGATCGCTGCCGACCAACTGGCGATCAGCTATTGCCGATCATTCGGTTTGCCGGTCAAGATCGTGAGACCCTTCAATACCTATGGCCCCAGGCAATCGGCTCGAGCGATTATTCCAACTATCATCTCGCAGATACTCAATGGTCAATCGGAAATTAAACTTGGCAATCTCAGCCCTACCAGAGATTTGACATTTGTCAAGGATACCGTTAGCGGGTTCTTGGCCATTCTGGATTCTCCGACCCTGATCGGAGAGGTTACAAACATCGGAATGAACGAGGAAATCTCTGTAGGAGATTTAGTGAGGCTGATCGCCGAACTTATGGAGCGGGATATTGCTGTGACTTCGGACACCGAAAGAGTGCGCCCGGATGAGAGCGAAGTGATGCGACTTCGCTGTGACAACGGCAAAATCTTGGCCCATACGGCATGGAAGCGAAACTATCGCCTTAAAGAGGGTTTGCTGGAGACAATCGACTGGCTCAAATCACACCGTAGCTATTACAAGCCGGAAATCTACAATGTCTGAAGTCATCCCTCTTTCCGTGCCGGCGATCAAAGGCAATGAATGGAAGTACGTTAAAGAGTGTCTCGATACCGGCTGGGTTTCCTCGGTAGGCGCTTTCGTCGAGCGGTTCGAGCGGAATATCGGTGCCTACGTTGGCGCCCGATACGCGATAGCTTGCGTCAATGGCACCTCGGCGCTACAGGTATCCCTGCGAATCGTCGGCGTGCGGCCAGAGGACGAGGTGATCGTACCCACGCTCACCTTCATCGCTCCGATAAATGCCGCTCACTATCTGGGCGCTCAGCCGATCTTTATGGATTGCGATGATTATTACAATATCGATATAGCGAAAACCATCGAATTCATTGAGCGAGAAACTTGCTACACCCAAGGCCATACCTTTAACAAAAAAACGAACCGGCGAATTTCGGCTTTGATTCCCGTCCATGTCTTTGGCAATGCGATAGCCTTGGAAGCTTTAAAATCGCTCTGCCAGGAAAGAAACATCAAGATAGTCGAGGACGCTACGGAAAGCTTGGGAACTCGGTATACAGCAGGAGCATTGGAGGGAAAACATACCGGAACGATAGGGGACATGGGCTGTTTTTCCTTTAATGGCAACAAGATTATCACCACCGGTGGTGGTGGTATGATTGTGACGGATAACCGAGCATATGCGGAAAAAGCCAAATATCTGACCACTCAGGCCAAGGATGATGGTATTCGCTATGTCCACCACGAGGTCGGCTACAATTATCGGCTCACCAACCTGCAAGCCGCTGTTGGCGTCGCTCAATTGGAGCAGCTCCCCGCTTATGTCGAGGCAAAACGCAGGAATTATCAGCTCTATAAGCGGCACATCGACCTGATACCCGGTCTGCGCATCGCCGGAGTGCCGGATTGTGCGGCAAACAATTGCTGGATGTATGCGTTGCAGGTCGAGCGCGCCAAGTACGGCATGGACCGGGAGGAACTGATGCGATATCTGGAAGAACGGGGAATTCAGACCCGACCCGTGTGGCAGCTCAATCACTTGCAGAAACCCTATCGCGACTGCCAGCGGTACCGAATCGAGAGGGCGCCCGATTTGCTGGAGCAGACCTTGAATATTCCCTGTAGCATCGCTCTCGACGAATCTCAGATCAATCGCGTCATCGAGGCGCTGCAACGTGCCTGACATCGTGGTGATCGGTGGCGGAGGTCACGCCAAGGTGATCATCAGTCTCCTGAAAAAGCGCGGCGATTATCGAATTGTCGGTTATACCGACAAGGAGAATCGGGGCGCGGTGCTGGGTATCGCTTATCTGGGCGGCGATGAGGTATTGGGCGATCTGATCCGCGAGGGCGGCGCATGTGCGGCGGCCATCGGCATCGGTACGGTTGGCAGGGGAGACGCCAGAAAAGCGATCAAAGCGCGGCTCGAATCGCTCGGATTTTATTTGCCGGCGCTCGTGTCCAGCGATGCGGTGGTGAATGAGGCGGTATCTATCGATGATGGGGCAGTCGTGTTCGATGGCGCCGTGATCAACAGCGGTACGACCATCGGCGAATGCGCGATCCTCAACACCCGCAGCGCCGTCGATCACGATTGCGTGATCGGCAGCTACGTTCACGTTGCGCCGGGGGCCACGCTGAGCGGCCAGGTGAAGCTCGGCGACGATGTGTTCGTGGGAACCGGCGCGACCGTGATCCACGGCGTTACGATCTGCCCGGGCTGCGTCATCGGCGCCGGAGCGGTCGTGATCGCGGATTGCTCGATTCCCGGCACCTATGTCGGCGTACCCGCGAGAAGAATCAAATGATCGCTCCGGATAAGACTTTCATCATCGCTGAGGCCGGCGTCAACCACAACGGCTCGGTCGAAATCGCCAAGCGACTGATCGAAGAAGCGGGTCGAGCCGGCGCGGATTGCGTCAAATTCCAAAGTTTCCGGGCGGACAAGCTGGTCAGCCGTTCCGCCGCCAAGGCGCAGTACCAACAGCGAAACACCGAAAGCGCGGATTCTCAATACGAAATGCTCAGGCGCCTGGAATTGAGCGAGGAAGATCACCGGACCTTGCTCGCCTGTTGTCGCGATAACGGAATCCTGTTCTTGTCCAGCCCCTTTGACGAGGATAGCGCCGATCTGCTCGAACGGCTCGGCGTGCCCGCCTACAAGATCCCGTCCGGAGAAGTGACGAACCATGGGTTTCTGGCCTACCTCGCCGGCAAGAACAAGCCTTTGATCCTCTCGACCGGGATGTCGACGCTGGCCGAAGTGGCCGAGGCGGTCGAAGCGATCGTCGCGACGGGTAACGCGCAGCTCCATTTGCTGCACTGCGTGACCGAATACCCGGCACCCTTCGCCGAGATCAACCTGAAGGCGATGCGCACGCTGGCCACCGCTTTCGGTTTTCCCGTCGGTTATTCCGATCATACGCCGGGCAGCGAGATCGCGGTGGCAGCCGTGGCGCTGGGAGCGCGGATCATCGAGAAACATTTTACTCTAGACCGGAATATGCCGGGCCCCGATCACCGGGCTTCTCTGGAACCCCAGGAGCTCGGCGCGATGATCCGGGCGATCAGGAACGTCGAGCGAGCGATGGGAAATGGCATCAAAGTGCCAGCGCCCTGCGAGATCAAGAACGCGATTGTTGCTCGGAAAAGCGTGGTGGCGACGCGCGATATCGCCAGCGGCGAACGCATCGGCCGCGAGAATGTCGCCATCAAGCGGCCGGGACACGGCATTCAGCCCAGAGATCTCGAGAAGGTGATGGGGTTGCGGGTTATCGCCGATATCGAGGCCGATAGCGTCGTCACTTGGGCCGATCTCCGATGAGCGAGAGGCGCATCTGCGTCGTGACCACCTCGCGCGCCGATTACGGCCTGCTGCAAGGGCTGATGCAAGCGATTCGGGAGGACGAGGCGCTGGCGTTGCAGGTGATCGCCACCGGCATGCATCTGTGCCCCGAATTCGGTCTCACCTATCGGGCTATCGAGCAGGATGGTTTCCGCATCGACCGCAAGATCGAGATGCTGCTGTCCGCCGACAGCGACAGCGCCGCCGCCAAATCTGTCGGAGTCGGTTTGCTGGCGTTCGCGGACGCCCTGGTCGAGCTGAGCCCCGATCTGATCGTCGTTCTGGGCGACCGGTTCGAATTGCTGGCCGCCGCCATCGCCGCCCTGCTCGCCAAGATCCCCATCGCCCATATTCACGGCGGAGAGACCAGCCAGGGGGCGGTCGACGAAGGGGTCCGGCACGCCGTCACCAAAATGGCGTCCCTGCATTTCGCCGCGACCGAGGCCTATCGGCTGCGCATCATCCAGATGGGCGAGGAGCCCTGTCGCGTCTTCGCGTTCGGCGCGCCGGGTTTGGACGCCCTACACCAGATCGAGCTGCTGACCGAGCCGGAACTGGAGGCGCGGTTGGATTTTGCCCTGGCCGGACCGATCGCCCTGGTGACCTATCATCCGGTGACCCTCGAACGGGACACCGCCGAGCGACAGATCGAAAATCTGTTGATCGCGTTGCGACAGGAGCGGGTCCGGGCGGTTTTCACCAAGGCGAACGCCGATGCCCAAGGCCGGCTGATCAATCGGCGAATCGCCCGGTTTTGCCAGGATCACCCCGCGGATTACCGGCTCTATGACAACCTGGGCCAGCGGGTCTACCTGAGCTGCCTACGCCAGGTCGATCTGATGATCGGGAACTCATCGAGCGGGCTTATCGAAGCGCCGTCGTTCAAGCTGCCGGTCATCAACATCGGCGACCGGCAACGGGGTCGAATCAAAGCGGCGAACGTGATCGATGTGGGCTACTCTACCGAGGAGATCGCGGCGGGTATCAGACAGGCGCTTTCGCGGGCATGGCGGGAAAAAATTCAGGACATGACCAACCCCTACGCCGGGCAGGGCGACGGTAAAGTGAATTTTCACATAAAAGAGCAGCTCAAACAGGTCGAGCTGAACGAAGCGTTCTTGAAAAAGCAATTTTGCGATATTCCTCACAACATTCATCAGCGACCTCACTTCCCAGCAGCGCCGTGAATCAAGAACTCACCGCTTTCCTCGTCAATACAGACGCGACGGTTCTTCAAGCGATGAAGCAGCTTGAAGAGACCGCCCAGAAGATTCTGTTTGTCGTTGATAAGGAACGACGCCTGATCGGCTCGCTCACCGATGGCGATATCCGGCGGTGGATCTTGGCGGCAGGAAACCTGCAAGACACCATCGAACAAATCTGCAACAAGAGCCCCTATCACGTCGGACAGAACTATGATCTCGAGTGGGTCAGGGGCGTCATGTTCGAGCGAAATATCGGTTGTGTCCCGGCCGTCAACGATACGCGCCAGATCGTGGAGCTGCTGTTCTGGGAGTCGGTGTTCAAAGACAGCGGCAAGCAGAAGCTGCTGGCGCCGATTTATCTCCCGGTAGTGATCATGGCGGGCGGGAAGGGCACCCGCCTGGATCCGTTTACCCGCATTCTGCCCAAGCCCCTGATTCCCTTGGGGGATAAGGCGATCATCGAGCACATTATCGAGTCGTTTCTCAAGTTCGGCGTGTCGAATTTTTATCTCTCGGTCAACCATAAATCGAAAATCATCAAATCTTATTTCGAAGAGCTACGCCCTTCTTACAGGGTCGAGTACATTCACGAAGACAAGCCGCTCGGCACGGCAGGAAGTCTCGGCTATCTCCGCGACCGATTGGAAGGCTCGCTCATCGTGACCAATTGCGATATTCTCATCGAGGCCGACTATTCGGAGCTGGTCGAGTTCCACGATAAGAGCAAGAACGACATCACGATTGTTGGCGCGCTGAAACACTACCATATTCCCTACGGAATCTGTGAAATCGTGAATGGTGGCACGCTCACCAAAATCACCGAAAAACCGCAATACAACTTCCTGGTCAATACGGGCATGTATGTCCTGCGCGCCGAGACACTCCGCCTCATTCCCGCAGATGAAGTTTTTCATATGACCGATCTCATCGGCAAAACTCAGGAGAGAGGCGGTAAAGTCGCGGTGTTCCCGGTCAGCGACAAAGCTTGGATCGATACCGGCGAGTGGGCGGAATACCGGAAAGCGCTGAAACAATTACAGATTGAATGACGGGTGGCATATTGCGCGTGAAATCTCGAAATGGAGAGAAAAAGCGATGATCGACGGCGAGCGCGTCATCGCGGTGATCCCGGCTCGGGGCGGCAGCAAGGCCGTGCCGGGCAAGAATATCGTGCCTCTCGGCGGCAAACCGCTGATCGCCTGGTCGATCGAGGTCGCGCGCTCGGTCGAGATCATCGATCGGATCATCGTCTCGACCGATGACGAGGCGATTGCCGCAGTGGCTCGGCGCCATGGCGCCGAGGTGTATCGCCGGCCGCCGCATCTCGCCACCGATACGGCCCTGGTGATCGATGCGCTGCGGAATCTCATCGAAACGCTGGGCGCGGAAGGTGAGGCGGGGCGCGTGATGGTGCTTTTGGAGCCGACCTGTCCGTTCCGCTCCAGTGATGATGTGAGAGCCTGTGTCGAAGAATTGGTCAAAGGCGGCAAAGATTCGGTGGCGACTTTCAAACGGGCTGATCTGAATCCGCACCGCGCTTGGATCATCGAGGATGAGCGACCGAAATCCTTCATCCCTGGCGCAAACCCCTGGCTGCCCCGGCAGCGATTACCCGAGGCTTACCAACTGAACGGCGCCGTTTATGCGTTCCGCGCCGACCTGCTACCCGCCGACACCATGGCTTTGTTATACGGCAGGACCGGTGCGGTTATCATGCCATCCGAGCGGTCCGTGGATATCGACAATGAATTGGATTTTGTCGTGGCCGAAGCACTTCTAAAGCGTGGAGTATCGCAATGACCGTCCTGTTGAAGGATCTTTTTTCTCTGAAAAATCGAACGGCCCTGGTGACCGGTGGTGCGGGCTATCTCGGTTTGGCCATGTGCGAAACGCTCGCCGAACTCGGCGCCAACGTCGTGCTCGCGAGCCGAGATGAGGAGAAGTGCAAGAACGCGGCGGCAACCCTGCAAGAAATTTTTAGCGATGTCCGGCTAATCGGATTGCGCCTGGAGTTGCTCGAACCCGAATCGATAACCGATTGCTTGCAGATAGTCGAGCGCGAATTCGGCGGACTGGATATCTTGATCAATAATGCGTGGTCGGGAAAAAAGAATAGCTGGGAGAGCATCACGGAGGAGGACTGGCAATACGATATCGACATGAGCCTCAACGCACCGTTCAGGCTGGTCAAAGCGGCTTTCCGGCTGCTCGAGGCTCGCCGGGGAGCGATTTTGAACATCGCCTCGATGTATGGGCATGTGGCGCCGGATCACCGCATCTACGAGGGGACAACTTTCGCTAACCCGCCCAGCTATGGAGCGGCAAAAGCGGGGGTGATTCAATTCACCAAATATCTGGCGAGCTTTCTTTCGCCATACGGGATCCGAGCGAATGCCATCAGCCCTGGTGCTTTCCCGCATCCGCCGACCCGGGAACATAAAATATTTCTGGACCGGTTGTCCGGCAAAAACCCGTTAAACCGGGTGGGGGAGCCGCACGAGCTCAAGGGCGCCGTCGCCCTGCTGTGCAGCGACGCCGGCAGCTACATGACCGGACAAAACATTTGTGTCGACGGGGGTTGGGCCGTATGGTGACGAGGGTCGGGATGATCGGCTTGAGCCCCGGCAACGGTCACCCTTTCTCTTTCTCGGCCATCATCAACGGCTACGATGACGTCGGGCTGGCCGCGTCCGACTGGCCGGTGATTTATGACTACGTGAGACGGCGTGACCCTTCCGAGTTCGGGATCGCCGGCTTGCAGGTCACGCACGCCTGGACGCAGGATGAAGCCGTGACTCAGCGCCTGTGCCGGGCCTGTCGCATTCCCCGCGCCGTGAGCCGGCGCGAGGAAATGCTCGGCGAGGTGGATGCGGTCATCATCGCCCGCGACGATGCCGAGACCCATCTCGAAATGGCGCGACCGTTTCTGGAAGCCGGCCTGCCCGTTTTCATCGACAAGCCGCTGTCCCTCGATCTCGATGCGCTGCGGTTCTTCCTCCCCTATCTCGACCGAGGCCAGCTCATGTCCTGCTCGGGCATGCGCTACGCCCGCGAGTTGGACGAGGTGCGCGCCTCCATCGCGGACTACGGGCAATTGCTGCTGGTGCGGGGAGCCATCGTGCTGTCCTGGGACAAGTACGCGATCCACCTCATCGACGCCCTGTTCGGTGTCGTGTCCGCCCGGCCGGTGTCCGTGACCGCGCTCGACGCGCCACACGCCGCGCTGGCGGTCGCTCTGGATGACGGTTCGCTGCTGCAACTCGACGCGCTAGGCGAAGCGCCGCGCACGTTTCGGCTAGATTTCTGGGGCAGGCAGTGCGCGTCGAGCCATGACATCATCGACAATTTTTCGATGTTCCGGCGGCTGCTCTGGCATTTTGCCGAGATGGTTCGGAGCCGGCGACCCGTGGTGCCAGCGCGGGATACCCTGGATGCCATGCGACTGCTGATAGCGGGCAATCTGGCCCAACGGGACGGCCGAAAGGTGCTGCTCAGTGAACTCTCGATATAACAATTTGTTCGATCTGAGCGGAAAGGTGGCCGTCGTCACCGGCGGTCTCGGCATTCTCGGCCGCGGTTTCTGTCGCGGGCTGGCCGAGTTTGGCGCGAGCGTCGCGGTCGTCGATCTCGACGGCGAGGCCTGTGCCCGCTTTGCCGGGGAGCTCGCGGACGATACCGGCACGCGGGCCATCGGGATCGGCTGCGATGTGGCCGACCCGGAGTCAATCGAAGCGACGGTGGGGCAAGTGGTGGATCGGCTGGGTGGCATCCACGTCCTCCACAACAACGCGGCGTCCAAATCGGCCAACCTCGACGCCTTCTTCGCGCCCTTCGAGGAGTACTCGCTCGACGAGTGGCGCAAGATCATGGCCGTCAATCTCGACGGGATGTTTCTGGTCGCGCAGGCGGCAGGTCAGCAGATGATTCGCCAGGGAACGGGCGGGAGCATCATCCAGACCGCGTCGATTTACGGCATTCTCGGCGTGGATCACAGAATCTACGAGGGTTCCTTTTATCTGGACCGGCAGATCAACACTCCTGCGGTTTATTCGGCCTCGAAAGCGGCGGTCGTGGGGTTGACCCGACACCTCGCCACTTATTGGGCGGAGCGGGGCATCCGGGTCAACACGCTGACGCCGGGCGGAGTGGAAAGCGGCCAAAACGACACCTTCAAAACGCGGTACGCGGCGCGGGTTCCGCTGGGCAGAATGGCCCATGCCGATGAGATGGTCGGCGCCCTCATTTATTTGGCATCGGACGCTTCGAGTTACGTCACCGGCCAGAACATCATCGTGGACGGCGGATTGAGCGCTTGGTGAAAGAGGGTGACTCATGACAAAAGCGGGGACGAATGGGCGGTCGGTGGGGTCGTTATCGTGACGTGGTGCCGGATTTATCCCGGAGCGCTTTCGAGAAGATCCCGAGAGCGCTCCGGGATATCGTCACGGGCAACGAAGCTGGCAGGGAACACTTGGACACGGTCGTCGAAACGCTCTGGAGCGCGTTGGGTCGGCCGGCCCGGTCGTGGAGAATCGGGCGGGTCATCGGCAAGCTGGTGCACCGTCGAGCTTGCCGAATCCAGCAGCGAACGGCATTCGCCGATTACACCCATTTTTTTCGGAACGTTCCCCAGCTCGAAGCGCTTCGCGATCTCGTTCTCGAAATGAATGACCGCGCGAGCCTGAAGATGGCCGTGCTCGGATGCAGCACGGGGGCCGAACTTTATTCGGCGCTCTGGATGATCCGGACGGCAAGGCCCGGCCTCGCGGTTTCGGCGGTGGGTATCGACATCGCGGAGACAGGCATACAAAGGGCCATCGCCGGGATCTATCCGCTCGGCATCAGGGAGGTGGAAGGGGTGACGGAAACCGCCTACGAGCGGCTTTTCACCCGTCAGGGAGACGCCTTGCGGGTGCAGGATTGGCTCAGGGACGGCGTTGCGTGGCGGGTTGCCAACGCCTGCTCCGCGACGCTCCGCGAAGAGTTTGGCGCGCAGAATATCGTGTTGGCCAACAACTTTCTCTGTCACATGTCCGACCGACAGGCGGAGAACTGCCTCAGAACCATCGTCGGCCTTCTCGCCTCTGGCGGGTATCTCTTCGTGTGGGGAGTCGATCTCGAAGTCAGAACTCGCGTCGTGCAAGCGCTCGGCCTTATCCCCGTCACCGTCAAACTCGAAGAGATTTATTCGGCCGATCAAAGAGCCATCGAAGTTTGGCCGCTGAAGTACTGGGGTATCGAACCCATGGATAAAAGGCTGGCCGATTGGCCGGTGCGCTACGCGACCATTTTTAAAGCGCCTGGCGATATGAGCATGGCGGCCGAACAAATTTGGAGCGCGCAACCATAATGAATCCGCAGATAAACCGCCGGGCCACGATCGTCATGTACCATTTCGTCCGTGACCTGAAGGGCAGCAGATACCCCGACATCAAGGGGCTTTCCCTGGAAGAATTCAGCGGTCAGATCGACTATATCCGTCGCCATTACAACGTGATCGGCGTGCCGGAGCTGCTGGCCGCGCTCGAATCGGCCGAGCGGTCGCTGCCGCCGCGCGCGTTGCTGCTGACCTTCGATGACGGCTATCGCGACCACTTCGACAATGTGCTGCCCCTGCTGGTCGAGCAGGGCGTGACGGGATGTTTTTTCCCGCCGGCAAAAGCGGTGACCGAGCATGAAGTGCTGGATGTCAACAAGATCCACTTCATCCTCGCCGCCGTGCCGGACAAGGCACGCATTCTCGACTCGCTTTTTGCCCTGCTCGACCAAGCCAGAGATGAATTTCCGTTGCAGGACCGGGCCGACTACTGTCGGCGACTCGCGCATCCCAGTCGCTTCGACACGGCAGAGGTGATCCTCATCAAGCGGTTGCTGCAACGAGAACTGCCGGAGGCTCTGCGAAAAAGGATTACCGGCGCGCTTTTCGAGCAATATGTTACCCGGGATGAGCAGGCGTTTTCGCAAGAGCTGTACATGGGCATCGCCGAGCTGCGCGCCATGCGAGAAGCGGGGATGTACATCGGCAGTCACGGCTACGACCACTACTGGCTCGATACCTTGGACGCGCGAGATCAGGAACGCGAGATCGAGCTTTCGCTGCGTTTTCTCGACGCGGTGGGAAGCGACCTCGATAATTGGGTGATCGGTTATCCCTATGGCGCTCACAACGATTCGTTGCTCGGTATCCTCAGAGACCGAAGCTGCAAGGCCGGTTTCGCGACCGAGGTCCGCATCGCGGATCTCGGTCAGGACGATCCGTTGACGCTGCCGCGACTGGACACCAACGACCTGCCGAAACGTGGAGATGCGGCGCCAAATCTTTGGACCTTGCAGGCGTTGCAGGAGAGCGCTGTCGCATGAGCATGATGAGGATTCTCGGGGATCTTATCGCGCTTGATCGGACCATGTGTTCCACGGATTATGATCGCGCCGTGGACTACCTGCGCCAGGTGCTGCCGTTCGCGGTCTTGGAGTATCCCGCAGCGTGCGGAGAGCACAACGGCTGGGTCATTCCGCCCAAGTGGGATGTATCGGAAGCGACCATCACCCGGAACGGCGAGCTGGTTTACGACGGTCGGTGGCATCCGCTCGGCGTCATCGCGCTTTCGGCGCCCTTCGAAGGCCGGGTTTCCCGAGAGGTGCTCAAACAGCACCTGCACTACGATCACCGCTACGACGATTCGCTCACCTATCACTTCCGCCAGCAGTTTCGCAGTTGGGAGCGGGACTGGGGATTTTGCGTTCCCAAGAGCCTCTACGATGCCTTGGAACCCGGCGATTACGACGTCCGCATCGCGACTCGGGAAGAGCCCGGCGTGCTCAAGGTGCTCGAAGGCACTCATCCCGGCTCGTTGCCTTACACCATCGCGCTATGCGCAAACCTCGATCATCCCGGTGTCGCCAATGACGGCTTGGCCGGGGTGGTGGTGGGTGTCGAGGTGCTGCGGCGCCTGCGGGGCCGACCGACCAAATACACCTACAAGCTGGTGCTGGCGCCGGGCATCATCGGCGCGGAGTATTATCTCGGCAAGCTGCCGCCGGACGAACGGCGGCAGATCCTGGAGTGCCTTTGCCTGTGGATGCTGGGCTCGCGCACCGGGCTCGCCTTGCAGGAGTCGCGGGGCTCCCTCTCGAACATCGAGCAGGCCATGGCCCGGATCATGGACGAAAAAGGCATACCGTATCGGCGCGGCGAGTTCGAGAGCATCATTATCAACGATGAGTATCTTTGGGAAGCTTACGGTATCCCCGCCTGCTCGCTGTCACGCATGCCGTACCCGGAGTACCACTCATCGCGCGACGATATTTCGATCGTGAGCGAAGAGCGCCTCGAAGAAGCGGTTGCCGTTGTCGTTGACGCGATCGGCGAGCTGGAAGCGACCCCGCTGGTTGAAAAGCGCTTCGAGGGCACGGTTTGTCTATCCAACCCGCGCTACAGTCTTTACGTTGATCCCGGTCAAGTCTCTTTTGGGGAGCGGATCAGCGATGAGCAGCACCGGTTGCGCATGCTGCAAGATTTCTTGCCTTCGCTGACTGCGCCCGTGACCGTTCGGAACCTTGCGCTGCGTTTTCAGCTATCCGAAAAATCTGTTTCGGACTATTTGTGGAAATGGGAAAAAAAGGGACTCATCGGGCTGAGTTGATGAGTGTATGGCCACAGCGCTCAGCCGACTTTGACGCGAACTCGTGCTGGCTCAAAGGTGAAATATGAGAATCCTCGTATTGGACGAGGAGTTTCCGTACCCGACCAATACGGGTAAGCGCACGCGGAGCTTCAATCTTTACCAGCGATTGGGAAAGCAATTTCAGATCCGCTATGTCGGCTATGGACAAGAAGGCGAGACAGCAGCGGAAGCTCTGAAGTTGGCGGGTATCGAACCGATGGCTGTTCCGGTACGGATCCCCCCCAAACAAGGTCCGGTTTTTTACCTGCGGTTACTTGCCAACCTCCTGTCGCCACTGCCGTATATCGTCACGAGCCACCATTCACAGAGCTACCAAGACGCGGTTACCAAAAGTCTGACCGAGTTTCGCCCCGACCTCGTTCTTTGTGAGTGGACCCCGTATGCAATTTATGTAAAGAAACTTGAAGCAGTAAAAAAATTGGTGTCGGCGCACAATGTCGAGGCCGATATTTGGCAGCGGTATTACGAAAATGAAACTAATCCGCCACGCCGCTGGTATATTCGAGAACAGTGGCGGAAGGTCGAGCGGTTCGAGCGCGAGGCTTTGCGTTGGGTCGATGGTGCTTTGACTGTTTCCGATTTGGATCGGAACTGTTTTTTCCAAAAGCATCCTCATCTGCCCATAACAGTCATACCGAACGGCGTGGATTTGGACTACTTTCGGCCAATGTCGCAGCCCGAGCGCAGGCAGCAAGTGGTCTTTACCGGTTCCATGGACTGGCGCCCGAATCAGGATGCGGCACGTTACTTCGTCAGCGAGATTCTGCCGTTGCTGCGTCGGATCCGTCCCGAGCTGGAATGTACCTTCGTGGGCCGAAGCCCCCCGGCCGATATCCGGGCATTGGCGCAGGTGCCCGGCGTTCACATCACCGGAACGGTGGATGACGTCAGGCCCTACGTCGAGCGAGCGGCCGTGTACGTGGTGCCGTTGAGAATCGGTGGTGGCTCCCGCTTGAAGATTTTGGAGGCTCTCGCCATGGGGCGGGCTGTAGTGTCGACGACGGTCGGTGCGGAAGGGCTCGATGTTGTCCCCGATCGTCACATCGTGCTCGCCGATGAGCCTCGCGCGTTCGCGGAATCCGTGTTGCGACTGCTGGACGATGCAAAGCGATGCCTCGATCTGGCCATCGAGGGTAGGCGTTTGGTCGAACAGCATTACGGGTGGGATGCCTTGGCGAACAAGTTTGGCAATTTCATCCGCGAGATCGTCGCGAAAGAAACCTTGTCGAGTTCACCGGTCGAAACGGCCACGCCCGCCGCCTGACGGTAGGCGATCACTGTAAATTGATCTGGATCGATAAATCATTTCATGTGCGGGATTTGTGGGTTCTACGGAAAGCATGCCGCGATTTCCGGCGATACCTTGGAGCGCATGAATCGCGCGCTCGTGCGGCGTGGGCCCGACGAGCACGGCGTATTTCGAGACTCCGAAGTCGGGCTGGCGATGAGGCGTTTGAGCATCATCGACTTGGCCGGTGGCCGTCAGCCGATCCAGAACGAGGACGGCACGGTTTGGATTGTCTTCAACGGCGAGATTTACAACTATCGCGAGTTGCGCGCCACGCTGGTGCAGCGCGGGCATCAGTTCCGGACCCACACGGATACCGAAGTCATCGTTCACCTGTACGAGGAATACGGTGACAGTTCGGTCCATCATCTGCGCGGCATGTTCGCTTTTGCCTTGTGGGACGCGCGCAAAAATCGCGGCTTGCTGGTCCGGGACCGGCTGGGGATCAAACCGCTGTTCTACGCCCAGGCCGGCGACGCGCTGCTGTTCGGTTCGGAAATAAAAGCCGTGCTCGCCGCGGATCTCGTCGAGCGGGATTTGGACCACCAGGCGCTCGACGCCTTCTTCACCTTCACGTATATCCCCGCCCCGCTCACGATCTATCGCAATGTGCGCAAGCTCGAGCCCGGCCATCTGTTGATCTACGAATCCGGACGGATCGAAAAACGCTGCTATTGGGATGTGAGCTTCGCCGACATTGATCGGCAGGCCGATGAGCGAGCGTGGCTGGAGCGTTTCGACCTGGCCATCGAGGACGCGGTGACGTCGCACTTGGTCAGCGATGTGCCGGTGGGGGCTTTTCTTTCCGGCGGGATCGATAGCGGCCTGGTGACGGCTCTCATGAGCCAGCGTCTCGAAGAGTCGGTCCAGACCTTCACCATGGGGTTCGACGGCGCCCGCAATCCGCTGCTCGACGAGCGCCCGCTGGCCAAAAAAGTGGCCGAGCGCTACGGTTGCCAATTCCATGAGCATATCGTGCGGCCGGACTTCCGCGAAATCGTGGGCGAGATCGTCGACGCGTTCGACGAGCCCTTCGCGGACGACTCCGTGATTCCCAGCTATTACATTTCGCAGTTCACCCGACGGCAGGTCAAGGTCGCGCTGTCGGGCTTGGGCGGGGACGAACTCTTCGCCGGCTACGAGCGCTACTCCGGGGTCTGGCTGAGCCAGTACTATTCCCGCCTCATACCGGAGCCGCTGCACCGAAGGCTGGTGCAACCGCTGATTCAGCGGTTGCCCGAGCCGGCGCACGGCGGTGATCGGGTCAACCACGCCAAGCGGTTCGCTTCTGCGGCGCTGCTGTCGCCCGCCAAGCGCTATTTGGATTTCGTCTCGACCCTCGCCGCCCCGGATCGCCGCCGGCTGTTTGCGGCGCCCGTCGCCGACGAAATCGATTTCGGCGCGACGGATCGAATCATCACGGATCTGTACGAGCGTTGCGATGCGTCGGATGAGCTGGGTAGAGCGCTCTATGTCGATATCAAAACCTACCTGCCCGAAGACATTCTCGCGCTTTCGGATCGGCTGAGCATGTGGCACTCTCTCGAAGTTCGCGTACCGCTGGTCGATCATCCGCTAGTCGAGCTGAGCGCCCGGCTTCCCTCTCGCTACAAGCTCGATTGGCGCCGCAAGAAAATCCTGCTGAAGCGGATCGCCGCGCGCCATTTGCCGGCCGAAGTCGTAAATCATCGGAAACAGGGGTTCGAGTCGCCCATGGCCGCTTGGCTGAGAGCAGATTTGTCGGCTTATGCGCGGGATATTCTGGGGCGGGACCGTTTGGGTAAAACCGGCTTATTTGATGCCGGTTATGTTTCCGCCAAACTGGAAGAGCATCTGGCGGGCCGCCAAAAAAACAACAAGCTGCTGTTCTCGCTGATTCTGTTTCAGGAGTGGTATGAGCGCCATGTGGCTTGATCGCATGGGCAACATCGGACTCGGCGCGAGGGAGGCCTGACCTCGGATGTGTGGCATCGCAGGAATTGTCGCGCCCGGCGCAGCGCGTTATCGGAACATGCTGCAACGGATGACGGATGCATTGGCGCATCGTGGTCCGGACGGGCAAGGGCACCATATTTTCGATGACTGCGCGCTGGGGCACCGCCGGCTCGCCATCGTGGATATCGACGGCGGTCGGCAGCCCATGTGTTCCGCGGCCGGCCACATCGCGATCACGTTCAACGGCGAGATTTACGGTTATCGGGATATCCAGCGTCGGTTGGCCGACTACCCTTTTTGTACCCGGTCGGATACCGAGGTGATACTGGCCCTTTACGAGCGCTATGGCGAGCGGGCGCTGGAACATCTGCCGGGCATGTTCGCCTTCGCTCTCTGGGACGACAGCAAACGGGAGCTGTTTTGTGCCCGCGACCGGTTCGGCGAGAAACCGCTCTACTACGCTACTGGCCGCGGTGGCGAGTTTCTGTTCGCCTCCGAAATCAAGGGGATTCTGGCCTCGGGGCTGATCGAGCCGACCTTGGACCAGAAGGCGATATCCCGCTACCTGCTGCGACAGTGCGTTCAGACCGATCAGTCGATCTACGCCAATATCCGATCATTGCCTCCCGGGCATTGTCTCCGCTTTCGAGAGGGCAGGATACAGGTAGAGCGATATTGGTCCCCGCCCGAAGTAGACGAGGGTATCGATCTCAAGGAGGCGGTCGAACGGTTTCGCGCATTGCTCAAAGATGCGGTCCAGCGCCAACTGATTGCTGACGTGCCGGTCGGCTCCTTCCTGAGCGGCGGATTGGATTCCAGCACCATCAGCATAGTGGCGAGCGAGCTGGCGGGCGATCTGCGAACTTTTTCCTTCGATTTCGGCAACGATTATAGCGAGGTCTCCTACGCTCGCGCCGTCGCCGAAGCTTGTCGTACCCGACACGTAGAACTGGCTGCCCGAGATGTGGATGTCGCCGAACATCTATGGCGTATGCAGAGCGTCTACGACGAACCTTTCGCCGATACGTCAAACATCCCGACTTATCTGCTCGCGCGCGAGGCGAGCCGTCATGTCAAGGTTGTCCTGACCGGTGACGGTGGAGATGAATTGTTCGGTGGCTACAGTTGGTACAAGCCACTGCTCTGGATGGAGCGCGAAGGTAAAGTGGGACTGCTACGCTGGGTGGCAGCGCGTGCCGTCAATCGATTTTACCGTTTGGCCGATCAATCGGGCGCGCCAAATCGAGAGCTGCGCATCATGGGGCTGGCCTACGGCCGACAGTATCGCTCGGTTCTGGCGGCCCATCGCGGACAATTGTCCTTTTTCGACCGGGAGAGCTTGGCGCAGCTCGGGTTTTTGCCAGGATTGCCCGATGGAGATCCGGAAGTTGATGATTCGGCTGGAACGATGGACGAAGTGTTACGTTTTGACGTCGAGGATTATATGCCCGCAGATATCCTGACCAAAATTGATCGCGCTTCGATGGCGCACGGTCTTGAGTTGCGCGCCCCGTTTCTTGACGTCGAGTTCGCCTCGTTTTGCCTATCCTTGCCGTACCGGCTTAAAGTTTCCACCCAAGAGGACAAAATCATTTTGCGGCAGGCATTTTCGGAGCAGTGGCCGGCTGCCATACGACATCGCAGCAAGCAGGGATTTGGAGCGCCGCTCGCAAAGTGGTTTCAGGATCCCGCTATTCGCGAATTTGAACACGACTGCCTGGAGGATCCCAGCGCACCTATTTACGAGTTTTTTTCCTATCATGGGACGAGACGGGTCTTGGGGCGAGCCGATCTGATGCAGCGCTGGACGCTGCTCGTACTGGCTGTGTGGCTGAGATGGTTCAAGGGTGGCGAACGGATATCCGAGGGAAATGAGGCATCCTTGGCGTCAGCGATACCGGCGATCAAGGCAACGTGAATGCTCGTAGAAACCGGGTTTTGGATTGGTCTGGGACTGGTAGTTTATATATATGCCGGGTATCCGGTGATCGTTTTTTTACTGGCTCGGCTGATCGGCCACGATGCCCGCAAGGCCGACATCGAGCCCACCGTCACCGTCCTGATCGCTGCATTTAACGAGGAACGAGAGATCGAGCGCACGGTAATCAATAAACTGTCTCAGGATTATCCACCAGATCGCTTGGAAGTGATTGTAATCTCTGACGGCTCGACGGATCGGACCGATGAGATCGTTGAAAAGCTCGCAAGGGGCAACGAGAGTCGGGTTAAGTTTTTGCGTCAGGAACCCCGTCAGGGTAAAACCCAGGCCCTTAATTGGGCGGTGGCCCATGCGTCTGGAAGTATTCTGGTATTCTCCGACGCCAACTCGATCTACGCGCCAGATGCCATTCGTCGGCTGGTTCGCGGTTTCGCGGATTCAGCGGTTGGCTATGTGACCGGGAAAATGATCTATACGAATCCGGACGGAGCCGGGATTGGCGAAGGATCGGGCGCGTACATGCGCTACGAAAATCTGCTGCGAATGCTTGAAAGCCGGCTAAATTCTGTGGTCGGCGTGGATGGTGGGATCGATGCGGTGCGCCGGGAGCTTTATATGCCCATGCGCCCAGATCAGTTACCCGATTTCGTGCTGCCCCTCAACGTGGTCGAACAAGGTAAGCGCGTGGTTTATGAGCCAGACGCGATACTGTGCGAACCGGCTCTGGCGGCTGCAGCCGACGAGTTTCGCATGCGCGTTCGGGTTTCGTTGCGGGCGCTCTGGGCGCTGCACGACAAGCGAAATCTGCTCGATCCGTTGCGTGATCCGCTGTTTGCGTGGCAACTGTTTTCTCATAAAGTTCTTAGGTATGGAGCGTTTGTACCCCTGGTGGGGCTTTTCGTTTGCAACGCTGCGGTGATCGGCAAGCATCCGTTCTACTTCGGGTTCTTTGTTTTGCAGTTGCTGGCTTACGGATTCGCGATTCTGGGTCATTGGCTCAACCGCTTCTCAGCCGTGCCATCGAAATTGCTCGCGCCTTATTACTTCGTCATCCTGAATGTGGCCTGTGCCGTTGCTCTTTGGAAATTCATGAACCGTCAAAAAATGGTGCTTTGGAAGCCCCGAGTAGGGAGCTGAGGGACCGAGCATTATGGCGACGAAGATCATGTATCTTGTGGACCACTACTTGGGTCCCCAAGCTGGAACTGAAAAACAGCTACTCCAGCTTGTTCAGTATCTTGATCGATCTCGTTACGAGCCAAGCATGACGGTGTTTCGGGGCAGCGAGTATATCGAGCGTAATTTGTTTCCGTGTCCGGTTAGAGTGTTGGGCATTACCAAGCTGGCTAGCATTCGAACTGTTTTGAGAATTGTGCGTTACGTGCTGACTCTGCGCCGGGAAGGTTACCGGCTGGTTCACTGCTTTTTCAACGACTCATCTTTGATTGCACCTTTTTTCCTGTGGCTGTTCGGTATCCGTGCTTTAGTCTCGCGTCGCGATATGGGGTTCTGGTATACGCCACGAAATGTTGCCGTGCTCAGATTGGTCGCACCCTTCGTTGATCGTTATGTGGCAAATAGTCAAGCGGTGAAACGAATCGTGCAGCAGCAAGAGTGGGCGCCTAGCGGGAAAGTCTCGGTCATTTACAATGGTTATGTTCTCCACGCTCAAAATAGCAGCGAAATTGACGATGCGATGAAGCTGTTTGGAATAGCGGGCGAGGATCCTGTAGTAGGAATTGTCGCGAACCTGAAGCCAATAAAGCGCATCGACACGCTCATAGAAGCGTTTGCTCTCGTCAATCGTCAATATCCTGATGCCCGTTTGGCCATCGTTGGAAGCGATAATTTGTCGCCAAACGGTACTAGCATGTTGGCCGATCTTAAAGGCTTAGCTTATCGTCTCGGGATTCATGAGCGTGTCATCTTCATGGGCCGCTTGGACAATCCTATATTCTATATCAATCGATTTGCCGTGGCTGTTCTCTGCTCTGAGTCAGAAGGTTTCTCGAATTCCATCATTGAGTACATGCAGGCCGGACGTCCGATTATTTGCACCGACACCGGTGGCAATCCTGAACTGGTGCAGGATGGTTGCAACGGGTTTCTGATTCCGGTCGGGGATAGCGGCGCTCTGGCCGACCGCTTGGTTCGATTGCTTTCCGATAGTGCGTTGGCGTGTCGGCTCGGTGAAGCTGCCCGCAAGACTGTCCAATCTCTTTATACCCATACCCATATGGTTAGCGAACAGATGGCTTGTTACGACGATGTTCTCTCCGATGGTCGGTCAGGATGGAAATTTTATCGCTGGCTGGGGAGGCCGCGACGGTGCTGACTTGGCTTTCAAAGCATATTTTCTTCCCTTTGTGGGAGTTCAAGGACAGCGCTCACCGGCTTCAGTACCTGAAAGAGCTATCTGCCAGCCAGTGGTGCAATCCAGAGGCGCTTCGCCAACGGCAATGGGAGCGAGTGCGCGATGTGATCGGCTATGCCTTCAAGCATTGCCCTTTCTACCAAACCCGATTTGCAGCGGCGGGTTTTTCTGGCGTACTCGCTGATTGGGAGGATTTCCGCCGATTGCCTCTCCTGACCAAGCGAGATATCCGCGACCATAGCGGCAACCTGCTCTCGCGCGAGTTTCGGCAGGACGATTTGGTGGAAACGAAAACCGGGGGCTCCACCGGTACCGCCCTAACGCTCTACTTCGACAAGCGTTGTCAAGAGATGCGCAACGCCGCTGCCATGCGCAGCGATCATTGGGCGGGTTGGGATATCGGTATGAAGGTCGCCGCAATCTGGGGTAATCCCCCGATCGCGGATACCCTGAAGAAAAAGCTTCGTAATCTGCTGCTCGACCGCATCATTTATTTGGACACGATGAGTATCGACGAGGGCAGCGTTCATCGCTTTTTGGCAGAGTGGCATCGCGAACAACCGCGCATCATTTTCGGGCATGCCCATTCGATCTACATTCTCGCCACCTATCTTCGGCGCATGGGCCGCGAAGACTTGCGTCCGCAGGGAATTATCACGACCTCCATGATGCTGCTGGAGCCAGAGCGGCAGGTCATTGAAACGGTGTTCGGTTGTCAAGTCACCAACCGGTACGGCTGCGAAGAGGTGGGTTTGATCGCCTGCGAATGCGAGCGGCACGCTGGCCTCCATCTGAACTTTGACCATCTGGTCGTCGAGTTCCTGCGAGGTGACGGCACTGAGGCCGAGCCCGGCGAGGAAGCCGATATCGTCGTGACTGACCTTATCAATCGTGGGATGCCCCTAATCCGTTATCGGGTTGAAGACAGGGGGGTGCCCAGTAATCGGACCTGCCCTTGTGGGCGCGGATTGCCACTCATGGAGCAGATCGTTGGGCGACAGGCAGATTTTTTAAAACGCCAAGATGGGTCGCTGGTTGCTGGAGTCTCTCTAGTCGAGCGGACATTGACTGCAATATCCGGTATCGAGCAAATGCAACTGATCCAGAACGATCTCTATCATGTATGCGTCAAGATAGTAAAGGACTGCAACTTCAGCGAAAAAGCAGAGCAAAAGCTGTGTAGTGAGTTGCAGGCAGTTTTTGGCGAACAAATTATTATTGAAATACATTATGTTCGATCTCTCGATCAAACTTCTTCTGGCAAGTACCGCTTCACTATCTGCAATGTGTAGGTAAACCGATGATGAGTGATAAGCCCCTAGTCAGCGCCGTCATTGCAGCGTACAACATGGCCGAGTATTTACCGCTGGCGGTTCGATCCGTTTTAGCACAGTCCTACAAGAATATAGAAGTGCTTATAGTGGATGATGGCTCGACCGACAATACCCGAGAGGTTGTTGAAGAATTTCTCGGCGATCCTCGAATTAACTATATAGTCCAAGAAAATAAAGGCCAAGCTGCCGCTAAAAATCGAGGCGTATATGAGTCAAGCGGCGAATATATCGCTTTCCTTGATGCTGATGATATGTGGGCGCCAGAAAAGCTTGATTTACAAATTCCGATTTTCTCTCGATCAAAGGCGTTGGGCGTTGTTTATGCCAAGCTTATATGTATCGATGAGAAAGGGGAAGAGCTTTTAGCAATGCCAGACAATTACGTGCTGTTTCGTGGTAGAGTAAGTAACCCGCTGTTTATTCGTAATTTTATTAGATTCGGTACTGTTGTGATTAGACGAGAGTGCTTTGAGCGCCTAGGTGGTTTTAAAGAATACATTCGTATGGGTATCGACTATGATCTTTGGCTCAGATTTTCCACTCAGTATGAATTTGATTATGTAGATCGTCCCTTACTTTACTATCGTGTTTGGCCAGGGCAAATGTCTAATAATTTCAAAGGTCGCTATCTGAATGGAATCGAGATCATGAAGAGCTTTCTACAAGAATTTCCCGGAGTTATAGACGAAAAAACAGAAAAAGAGGCTTGGGCTCACACATACGTAGGTTTTGGACAGTGCTTGCGAAAGTCTGATAGACAGATTGGTCCAGCACTAGGTTTTTATGTGCGTGCACTTAGCCATAAGCTTAATTATCTCCCTGCATGGCGAGCCATAATCGCAACTTTTTTAGGTATAAAATAGTCTGGCCGAAAGATGAGTGCTCACTTGTCGAAATCTTTTTTGTATATAATTAGTGTTGATCTCTATCGCTATGGGAGTGGTATTTCAATTGGATCTTTCTTTAAGCATTATTTCTCAACCCCCGGCTTCAGGTATACTTTTTGGCTGCGCTTGGCAGCCTGCTTGAGTCAAGCTCGTTTCATTTGGCGTCCTGCCCACTATTTATGTCGAGCTATTCTTTATCACTATAGTTTGAAGTATGGAATTTCAATACCATACAACACCAAGATTGGATTGGGTTTATATATTGGACATCATGGTGGTATCGTGATCAACCACAAAACAGTTATCGGTCGTGACTGCAATCTTAATCATGGTGTCACTATTGGAGAAAAGTTCGGTGGTAAAAATCCAGGTACGCCAATTATCGGTGACCGCACCTATTTAGGGCCAGGGTGCAAGATAATTGGTCGAATCCGCTTGGGGGATGATGCGGCAGTTGGGGCTAATGCTGTAGTGCTCGATTCGGTACCTGATTCTGGTGTAGTTACGGGCGTACCAGCTAAAGTGATATCATTTAAAGGGTCAGTGAACTACGTGGTCAATACGGGTCTTTAAAGTAAGTTGACTTTTTAAAAATCTTTAAATTAACACTCAGGTTTTTGATCGATAAAACCTATTTTTTTGTTTAAAATTACGCAGAACTTAGAAATGGATTTATTTGTAATCGATACTCCGCTGCAATTACTTAATG